>Ga0157369_10005639_pt1 | contig 14544 bp, 18 predicted proteins | sample C25metaG_FD_113461 | JGI IMG/M metagenome (GOLD analysis project Ga0157369, IMG submission 113461) | Corn rhizosphere microbial communities from Kellogg Biological Station, Michigan, USA - C2-5 metaG | ecosystem: Host-associated > Plants > Roots > Rhizosphere > Soil | place: USA: Michigan...
TGATCTTCGGCGCCCCGTTCATCGTCTGGGTGCGCCGCCAACACTAAGGAGCCGGCATGGGTGAGAACTTCAGCATCCACGTGGACCGCATCACGGACGAACTCATGGAGGCGATCCCCGCGGCGACGTTCAAGGCCATGGAGCACCTCCACGAAGTCGCCGTGTCCAAGACCCCGATCGAGAGCGGCGACCTCCGGGGTGCCGCGTCCGTGACCAACATGATCGACAAGCACGGCGCCCGGGTCTACTACCCAGGGCCCTACGCCAGGTACCAGCACTACCGCCTGGACCTCCGGCACGAGGAAGGGCAGGCCCTCTACCTCGAACAGCCCCTGGTCCAGGAGACAGAGAAGATCCTGGAGATCGTTGCCACCGATTTACGCCGCGTCCTAGACTGACCCCACGAAAGGGGAACCGATGCCTGTAACCGTTGGCGCGTCCTCCACAGCCCGGGACCTCTTAACCGGCATCGCCCAGATGATCGCTGACTCCGGGATCGGCGTGTACCGGCTCACCGGGGCGTACGCCGCCAATGAGACCGCGGTGGTGTTCAAGTCCATGCCCACATCCCCGGACCGTGCCATCGTCCTCACCGCCGTCCCCATGACGGACCAGGTCATGATCCCCATGGGCATGGTCCTTGTCCAGGCGCGGTGCCGGGGGGTGGCCGGTGACCCGTTGGATGTGGACGACCTCGGGGACGCCGTGTTCGACCTCCTCCACGGGCTCAAAGACCAGGCGTTCGGGTCCGTGCACGTGATCCAGTGCCTGCGGAACTCCTCGGTCCCCATGGGGCAGGACTCCTCCCGGCGTCACGAGCGCATTGACCATTTCTATATCGATTTGGATTATGCGCCGACAACCAACCGCCCGGACGGCGGATGGGACTAAGATAGCCCGCATGACACCACAGCCTTCCGCGATCAACCTCACCTCCGGCCTCATCCTTGGCGTGATCGGCGGCGTCGTGGCCGTCTTCGGCGGCATCATGCTGTGGGTCGGCCTGGTCATCTCCCTACTCGGCGCCTACCAGTTCATCGTGGGTGTGTACCGGCTCGCCACGAACATCGACCTGCTGGCCGCCCGTCTGGTCAAACCCAAGGATGCCAACAAAGCGTCCGTTTCTTGACGCTTGTGAGGTAAAATTGGGGAAACCCCGCGACTGCGCTAACAGTCCGGGGCCGTGACCAACGCTTTAGGGAGCGCTGATATGAATACGGTAACACTCACCACCCCGAACGACATCGCAAGGTTCTGGGTCAAGGTAGACAAATCCGGAGACTGCTGGCTGTGGACGGCCGCAACAGTTCGGAAGTACGGCATGTTTGCCGTACTGGTTGACGGCAAGAAGCGTATGCGGAAGGCCCATCGGATATCTTTCGAGCTGGCCAACGGCCCCATACCAACCGGGGGCGTGATCGATCACGTTTGTCACCATGAAGCCTGCGTGAATCCCGACCACCTACGCGTTACTACTGTGAAGCAGAACGCGGAGAATCGAGCCGGAGCGAACAAGGGCACTAAATCCGGAGTTCGCGGCGTGCATTGGCACTCGCCTTCTGGGAGGTGGAGGGTGGTCATCGGTCACAAGAGTAAGCAGGTGTTCGGCGGTTCATTCTCCAACATTGAGGCCGCAAGCATTGCAGCCCGTGAACTCCGGCTGAGACTTTTCACGCACAGCGCAGAGGCCGATAACGGCCACACAAACTCATAATTTAATAGCCCAACCCTTCTAGCCCCGTAGGCCACCTGCGGGGCTTTTTCATGCCCACAAAAGCCCCGTAGGAGGCAACCAAATGTCAGTATCGCTTGCAAGGCGCTTCAAGGTAGACGTCTCCAATGACGGCACCACCTGGGTCCCGTTCAAGGGCATCCAGGACTTCTCCCCGCAGGAGAACTCCACCACCCAGTCCACCGCCACATACGACAACGCAGGGTTCGATTCGTTTGAGAAGACCCTCACTGGCTGGGGCGTGACCATCAAGGCCAACCGCCCCACCACGGCCGGCGTGTTCGACCCGGGCCAGGAGCTCGTCCGTGCGGCACAGTTCCAGTTCGGTGACGCTGCCCGCGTGTACATCCGCTACTACGACCGTAACGGCGCCGCCGGGGCCTAGTCGGGCCGGGCCCTGATCGAGTGGAACCAGTCCAAGACCGGTGTCGCTGACGTCGAGGAAGTCACAGCCACGTTCAAGGGCGACGGTGTCCTCTCCGACATCGCCAACCCGTACAGCGCCGCCGCTGTCCCCGTGATCACGTCCGCGACCCCGTCCGGGGTGGCCGTTGGTGGGCTGGTCCGGATCCAGGGTGCGAACTTCACCGGCACCGTGTCCACGACCGGGGTCAAGTTCGGCGGAAACAACGCCACGACCTGGGATGTCGTGTCTGACTCCCTCATTGAGGCTGTCATGCCTGCCGGTTCGGCGGGTGCGGCGAACATCACCGTCACCAACGGTGCCGGCGCTTCCACCGCCTTCGCGTACACCCGCGGGGCGTAACCAGACCGGCCCGGCCAGCGTTGTGAGTGCGCTGGCCGGGCCTCTCCACCCCCACTCACACCCACTCACAGCAAGGAACCACTCACATGGCATTGCGACCGTACGAAGACATTGTCGGGCCCCTGGTTATCCCGGTCCGTGGCAAGGAATACCCGCTCCCTCCCGTCTCACTGCAGGACGGGCTGCGCCTCCACGCAGCAGCCCACGGCGGCGACACCGTCACCCTGGAGGAAATGACCACCATCATCCTCGGGGACGCCCGCCAGCAAATGCTGGATGACGGAGTCCCCGTCTCCGTCATTGACCGGGCACTTTGGGCCGGGATCGCTGACTACCAGCAAGGCCGCGAAATGGCTGAGCACGTGTGGGAGCGCGGAGTCCCAAAAGAAGTACTGGCGGGCCTGGTGACAACCCTCGCACAGGCGCAGACGACCCAACAGGACGAGGCGAGTACGACCCCGCCACCGGCCTCTGGGACTACTACGAAACCGCGGAAGGCAGCGGCGTCACGTGGGAAGAAGTCCTCACCCACTGGGCCCTGATCGTCTCCGACTTCGCCCACTTCTACAGCATCCGGCTGCACCGTGACCCCATCACCTGGGCTGAGTTCACCGAACTGACCGGCGGCCTCCTCCAGCACCCTGACTCACGGCTGTGGCGGGCCACCCGACCAGAGACAGAACAACCACCGGAAGGGTGACCATGGGCACAACGACGACCGGTTCCATCGACGCGAAACTCACCGTCGATGACTCCGACTTCAAGCGGGGCATGGCCGAAGCCAAGGTGGAGGCCAAAGAGGTAGGCGCCCTCGAACCCAAGGTCAAGGTTGACGCGAATGTCGGCCCGGCCCTGGCGAAGCTGGAGGCGGTCGCCAAAGCGGAGCGGGACTTGGACATCGCGTTCCAGCGCTCCACGATTGCCCAGGAAAAGCTGGACATTGTCACCCAGAAGTACGGGGAAGACTCCCTGCAGGCGGCGTCCGCCCGGCTGGCCCTGACCCGGGCGACCAACGCAGAATCCGACGCCCAAGCCAAGCACGCCTCCCTGCTGGCCCGCGACACCGAAGAGCAGGACAAGAACACCGAAGCCTCCAAGGCGGGGGTCCGGGCGAACCGTGACCGGGTCTCCGGCCTGCAGGTCCTCCTGGCCCTCGCCCCGGAGATCCTCGCCGCCGCCGCACCCATCGCAGGCGCAGCTACCGGCCTCGCGGTCGGGTTCGGCGTCATGGGCATCTCCGGTGTCCTGGCGTTCAAGGGCATCAAGGACGCTATGGAAGTAGGCGACAGCGTAGGTAACACCTACGCTGTCGGCCTGCAGGGCATCAAGGGCGACCTGAACGCCCTCGCCGCCACCAGCGCAAACGCCATGCTCGCCTCTTTCAACGACATGGTGGGCGACATCAACTCCCGGATGCCGTTCCTGACCCAGATGATCGGGCAGGGTTCCATCGCGCTCGGGCAGATGGGCGGCACCGCCCTCCGCGGCGTGCTGGACGGGCTGCGGACCATGAACCCGCTGCTGCAGGCCGGTGAGGCGGAGCTTGGGAAGTTCGTGACCTGGCTGTTCTCCTTCAACGGGACCTCCGGGTTCAACGACTTCATTGTGTACTCGATGGACAACCTGCCCTCGGTGATGCACCTGTTGGAGAACCTGGTCATCACGGCCGGGCACATCCTGTCCGCGTACGCCCCACTGGGCCCGGTCATGATCACCCTGCTGAACGGGCTCACGGACGGGCTGAACGCCCTGCCCCTCCCGGTCCTCGCCGGCCTGGTCACCACCGCGACCCTGATCGGCCCGGCCCTCCGGGTGGCCTTCGCGCCCGGCGTGTCCGCCCTGATCATCGCCGTCGCTGAGTCCATCGGCTACACAGGGGTGATGGCGAACCTCGCCGTCCCCGTCGTCGGTATCCTCACGGCCGCGATCGCAGGGATCGGCGTCATGGCCGCTACCTCCGCGCTGGGGACGTCGAAGGGAACGGAAGCGCTCCGCGACTACACCCAGGCCCTGAAGGATGACAGCCTCGCCATCGGTGACCACGTCAAAGCCCAGGTAGCCAAGGAACTCGTGGACTCCGGGGCGGCGGAAGCCGCGCAACGTCTCGGCCTGTCCCTGATGACCGTGCAGCAAGCCGCGATCGGCAACAAGGTCGCCATTGAGGCCGTGAAAAACGTCACCGATGAGGCTTCCAAGAAGATCATCGACTGGACCTCGGGCGGGGCGTACGCGTCGGAGCAGAATAAGCGGCTCTCCGCCGACGTGGACTTGATGCGTAACAGCGTCATCGGGGCGTCCGGCGCGGTCCAGGACCAGTTGGATAAGCAGAAGCTCCTCAACGAGATGCTGCACCCCACCACGGAAGCCGTGCAGGGGCAGACGTCCGCGCTCGGGATGCAGGCCACCGCGTTCGGGACCACCGTCCAGGCGCTGCAGTCGGCCAAGGACGCCCAGGAAAAGACGGCACAGTCCACGGCAGACGCGACCCTGAAGATGCAGTTGGAGAACGACGCTGCGGGCCTGTTGAAGATGACCCTTGACGGGCTCAACGGCAAGGCGATCTCCGCGGCACAGGCGCAGAACGCCTTTGACTCGTCGCTGGCGAACATGGGTGACCACGTCAGTGCCACGGGCAAGAAGATCCACTTCACGACCACCAGCATAGAGGACATGTCCGCGGCGTCGGTCGCGCTCCGTGGCCAGCTCAACACCCAGGTGTCCGGGCTGATGGCCGTGGTGGAGGCCAATGGTGGGCTGACGAACTCGACCGCTGAAGCCAAGGGCCAGATGGCGGCCATGCGGCAGCAGATCATCGACAACGCCGTGGCGCACGGTGTGGATCGTGCAGCGGTGGAGCAGTACATCGACAAGCTGCTGCAGGTCCCGGCGAGTATCCCGCCCACCCAGTTGCAGGTGGACACCTCCCAGGCGGAGGCGGCGTTGGCTGCCCTGACCCGTCACCGGACCGTGCAGATCACCGCGATCACCACCCAGGTGGCCGGTGGTGGCAGCCCGGATGACCCGTCGATGACGGCGCTGAACCCGGCGCAGCACGCGGCCGGCGGCGAGGTCCTGTACCGGGCCGGTGGTGGTGGGGTGCCTTTCCGGCCTTCGGGCACGGACACGGTCCCGGCGATGCTCACCCCCGGTGAGGTCGTCATGAACCGCGCATCCGTGGGGTCCCTTGGGTTGGGGAACTTGCTGCAGGCGAACCGGACGGGGCAGTGGCCGGAACAGTCCGGCGGGCCGTTGACGGTCAACCTGATCCTGGATGGCCAGATCATTGACACCCGGATCGTGGACCTCACCAACCAGACACTAGACGGCGTGGCCCGCCAGATCGGAGGCATGCGCCGATGAGCGTTGTCATCGCCACGGGCGGGTCCGCCGTCCTGGAACTCGAAACCATGGACGGGGCACCGCCTGCTGTCCGTGTGACCGTGTCCGGGGTCGCGGCCATGACGACGTTCACCCTGCAACGCCTGTGTGAGGGCAAGACCATCACGGTCCCGGGGTGGCGGGCTAAACAGTTCACAGACTCCTACGTGGACACGGACTGGGCGGCCCCCACCAACCGGCCGGTCACGTACACGCTGCTGGTCAACGGGGCTGTCGTCGCTTCGGCAACGATCACCCTGCCCTCCGCGTATGCGTGGTTGCAGGACCCGCTCCAGCCAGACAAGGCCATCCGCTTCGGTTTGGACCGTGACGGGGACACGGCGGTCCTTGACCACAAGGCGTTGAAGCAGTTCACCCGCAAGGGCGGTACCAACCTGATGCCGATCCTTGGCTCCTCAGAACCGGCCGCGTTCGGCGGGCAACGTCAGGCTCCATCCGGCGCCCTGTACCTGATCCGGACATTCACCGACACAGACGCTGCCACGATGGCGTCCTTGGTCGAAGAAGCCCCGATCCTGCTGATCAGGTCACTTCCTGGCATGGTCGGTGTCCCGGCGCTGGCTTACCTCACCGGGGACGTGACGCAGTTGCCGTTCACCACGCACCTGCCCGGTGAGCAGCAACAGTACTGGTCGGTCACAGGTGACCTTGTCGCGGCCGTTCTCCAGGCCGCCGTGACCGGGTCCGTGACCTACGACCAGGTCCAGCAACTCCTGGCCGGCTACACGTACGACCAAGTTCAGGCCAAAGCGGCGGCGACCACGTACCTGGACTGGCAGAAAAACCCAATCATCTTCAGCACACTCTAGGAGGCCCCATGAGGCAGCTATCGGCGGCCATGATCGACGCCCTCGCAGGCTCGGCCCCGGACGCCCGGTTGACCGTAGCCGCATGGTACGACGGGGTCTTACGGGAGCCATCCCTGCCCGTCTCCACCTGGTCCGTCTTGTGGGACGGCACGGACAGCACCCTCGTCCAGGGCAAGGCGTTACTGACGGTAGCGGACCCTACCGGCAGGCTCGCCCCATGGGGGTTTGACGAACCACTCTCAGCGGCCGGGTCACGGCTGCTGCTGACGTTCCGGTGCGGGATAGAGGCGGTAGACCTGGGTTGGTTCCCGGTCTCGGACAACCAACCCACCGAACAGTGGCGGATCGTTGGCCCGACACTGACGTGGGTGTCCGGTGGCGCGTCCATCCCCGTGCAGGCCGATGACCTGACCCTGCTTGTCCAGGATGCCCAGTTCCTCGCCCCCGAAGCCCCGCCGTCCGGCGCGACCGTCATCTCAGAGATCCGCCGGCTCCTGACCGGGATCTGCCCTGTGACCATTGCTCCCGGCATCACGGATATGCCCGTGCCGTCCTCCATCGTATACAAGGATGACCGGCTGGCAGCGGTGCAGGATCTGGCGAGGGCCGTCAACGCCCGTTACCGGACGACCGGGGCCGGGGAGTTGGAAGTGTACCCGCTGACGCAAACGGATCCGGTATGGACCATTCAGGGCGGGAACGGTGGCGCCTTGGTGTCCCTCAACCGGAGGCAGACCCGCCAAGACCTGATCAACGGGGTCATTTCGACCTCGAATGACCCGTCGTTGGAGATCCGGGCGTTGTCTACAGTCACCGCCGGTCCGTTGCGGTGGGACGGTCCGCTGGGCCGGAAAATCGCCCGGCACAACGCGATAGCGAACACCCAGGCCGGGGTGCAGGCGGACGCGGATACGTACCTGGCGAACACGGCGACGCTGAAGACCGTGTCCCTTACCGTCATGTGCAAGCCTCACCCGGGGATCCAGATAGGCGACTGGGTGCGCGTGGCCCAGCCGACCCTCAACGGGGTCGCGTACCCGCTGGACGGGATCGTGACCAGCGTCCAACTGAAAGGGTCAACGGCCGGGGTTGAACCGATGCAGCTCGCTGTCCGGTGCGCGGTCGCAGACGTGCAGGCAGTGGGCATGTCGGTGCGGGGTGCGGCATGAGTCTCGCAGAACAGGTGGCAGGCTCCCCGGATGGGGTGCAGATTGTCGGCGGTTTTGCTGACACCTACCCGAACGTCAAGGTCGGCGGCATGCCGCAGCCAGCCGCCTGGCCTTCCGGGGTGTACGCGGCTGTCGGCGAGCCGGTCCTGGTCGCCCAACTGGTGAAGGTTGACGCCCCCGCACAGTACGTTGTGCTTGGCCGGGTGGGCGCTGACGGGCCGCGGGAAGCGACAGTGACCACGGTGCCGGGCGGGTCGGACACGATCACGGTCACCGCTGACAGCACCGCGTACACCGCCACGTTCCTCGCCGCCTACACCCCCACGGTCGGTGACCGGGTCCGGCTGCTGTGGCAGGGGAAAGACGCGACCGTGTTGGGGAAAGTAGGGCTCACCCCCGCCCCCGACGTCGTAGCGGGCGGGACACCACCACCACCGGCACCGAAAACCTTCGGGACATTCAGCGCACCCGCCGTTGACTCCGCCACGTACTGGGCCCCGGGCGGCTGGGATTCAATCCGCCCCTACGGGGGCATGGTCAGCCAAGGCACCATCTACGGGACATCGAACGTGGTCACGGGGGCATGGTTTTACGGCAACACGATGGCCGAACTGTCCGGGGCGACCATCACCCGGGTCCGTTTCCGTGTCCCGCAGCGGCGCACCGTAGGCGACTACAACAACGCACTCACCCTGCACCTGTACGCCCACTCCTCCCCCGGCAGGCCAGGCGGTGACGTGGCCCGGGTCGCGGGTCCTACCGACTGGGCCGTCCCGCCGGGCTGGAACCCCGGACCGGACGGCGGGTTCATCGACCTACCCACCTCCTACGCCTCCGCCCTGATCAGCGGTGGCGGTATCTCCATTTCCGGCGACCCCTACCTGAGTTTCGTCGGTAAACCGGCAGATTCCGCGTCGGGGCTGCTGCTCATAGATTGGACACGCTAATGACTGCTGTCGCACGCTGGAACAAGACAGCCACCCCTCCCGGCACTGACGGGTGGAACCTGACCACTGATCTCGGCAAAGCGCTGGACAGCGCGAACGTGATCGTCCCAGTCGCTACCCAGGCGGAACGGGACGCCCTAACCCCCCCGCTGGGCAAATACGCGGGCATGACGGTGGTCCGCATGGACGTTGCGGGGAACCCTCTGGAGGTCTGGGACGGGTCCGTGTGGAACCGTTACTCACCGACGTACGCGAAGGCGGCCGGCCGCGGCGTTTTGAACAGCATCCCAGCCGTAAACCCGAACCTCGGCCCGGTGTGGGTGCCCTTCCCCACGGGGAGGTTCACTCTTGCCCCCATCGTTACGATCACGTCCGACCAGTCACGAGTGATTGTGGTCGCGGCCGACGTGTCCACGACCGGGTTCAATCTGTACGCCACGAATGTCACTACCTCAAATTCCGGCGCTGGCGAGTTTCGTTGGTCAGCGGAACAGATGACATCGACAATGGCGGACGGCTGATGGACGGCACACTGCAGCTCGTCATCAACATCGGCGCCGCGGCCACAGCTTTGGCGGCGATCATCGGCCTGCCGGTCGCGTTCGTGAAGCTCTGGCCGCTCCTGAAGCGGGGCGTCAGTATCGGCGCGTCCCTGGAGAAACTCCCGGAGATGGCGCAGGAAATCTCGGCGCTGACCATCGGTCAGCGCGCCCAGGGTGAAGTGCAGCAGGCCCAGACGGCCAGCCTCGGTGAACTGAAAGAGGACGTCGCGAAGGTCAAGCAGCAGGTCAAGAACGACCATGACAGCAACCTCCGCGAAGACCTGGATGAGGTCCGGGACCAAGTCCTCGGCTTGCACAACAAGCTGGACAACCACCTCGCCTCACCCAAGACAACTATCAACGTGACAGGAGTGGCACCTCATGAGTGATTGGATGCCCGGCGCTGTCCGGCGCCCTCAGCCCGGCGGCGTCACCCTGGATACATCCCTGCCGCCCCGCGGCGTCTGGCACATCACCTGGGACAAGCTCAACGCGGACGGCAGCCAGCCGGACTTCTCCGCTGTAGCCGGCTACCTGATCAACCAGCAGTACTGTCCGAACATCATGTGGAACCCCTTCACCGGGTACATGGAGCAGTACTACCCGGCCAGTGTCGGCGGCCGGGCACTGAAGTACAACAACCAGGACGGTGCGGCCTGCGTCCAGGTGGAAGTTTTCTTCACCCCCGGATGCGTCGTCGGCGGCGTCAAGTATGACACGGTCGCGGATACCCCGCTGGTCGGGTGGGAAGACCTCATCTCGTGGATGGAGTCTCTGGGCATCCCACGCACCTGGCCGATGGGAGCCCCGCAATGGTCCGGGAACCCCCGGGACGCCGACGTGTGGAACGGCAACGCCGGCCACTACGGGCACTGCCACTCCCCGGGCGACACCCACACCGACCCCGGCCCCATGCCCGCGCTGGACCGGGGCGTAACCACCCAAGGAACTATCACGCAGGAGGCTGATATGCCGCTCTCAGCAGAAGACACAAAGTCGATCATTGATGGTGTTTTGTACGCCAAGATCCCGAAGTACAACGCTGCCGGGGCGCAGGTCGGGACCACGACGCTGGCCGAGACCGCGGCATGGCAGGAGGCAAACTTCAAATCGGGCAGGGACAGTGTCGGGGGGTTGCTGGCTTCTAAGCTCCCTGCCCCGGACGGTTCCGGGAAGTCCTACACTCTCGCGGATTACATCACCTACGGGTGGGCGTACGGGATGAACGCTGGCCCGCGCACGCTCGGCCAGGAGATCAGGCTTGAGGACGGGACTGTCACAACCTTGGCGTCCCTGCTCGCGGCGATCTACGCCAAGCCTGCAGGAACTGCCGCCGCTGTGGCCCAGGTTGATGTGGACTCTCTCGTGGCCCGGCTGAAGACTGAGCTCCCCCCGGCTGTCCTCGCTGAACTCACCACCAAACTCACTCAGTAGGAGAAACGAACATGGCATTTCAAACCCCCATCTCTCCCAAGGTCACTGCCGCCGGCCTGGCCGGCGTCATCTCCGCTCTGCTGCTTTCCGTGATCACCCTGATCACCCCGGACCTGTTCGACGGGTTGGGGAAGTGGTCTGGCCTCGCGTACGGGCTGACGATTGCCGTGGTGACAGCGGTGGCCGGGTACCTGAAGAACGACCCGCTGCGGGTCGTCCCACCCACGGAGGACACCAAGCCCGCCCCTGCCGCTGACTCCGTGACTGTGAACGCCCCCACTACCGCTGCCGAACCTGCAGCACCCACAACGTTCACCGCCACCCAAGCCAAGATCGACGCCCTCCCCGACGTCCCGGCGCCGGTTGAAGTCTCCCCCATCATCCCCAACTAGGAGCCCCCCGTGGTCGCTTACACGTTCTCCAAACTTCCCACCGCGAACTTCAACACCACTCCCCCGTCCATTGCACGGTCCGCGACGGGAAGCGTGTACGACGTGGGCGACACCAGCTTCACGACCCCGCTCAACATGACTCTTGTGGTGGGCGGGGCCGTGGTCACCACGATCTCGTCTGATGTGCTGGGGTTCCTCCCGGACTTCACCCTGTTGGATCGGGTGAAGTGTGTGTGGAAGCAGACCGGTTCGTCGTTCGCCACTGTGTTGACGACGTCGGACCCGATCCCGGGCCCTCCCGGCCCGAACACGATCCCCACGGACACGGCGATCGCATCGAACATCAGCACGCCCGGGACGGCAACGGCAGGGGCACTAAATGCCACTTATGCCCTCAAGTCTGAAGTGGGCACTCAAAACCTTGACGGCGGCAACGCCACCTCGAACTACACCGGAACATTCAACTTCGACGGCGGGAGCGCTGCATAACCATGGCAAACAAAATTCAATTCCGCAGGGACACGGCGGCGAACTGGGCCACGGCGAACCCAACCCTGGCGTCTGGCGAACTCGCCTATGAGACGGACACAAAGAAGTACAAGATGGGCGATGGTTCCACCGCTTGGAACGGACTGCCATACTTCCAAGACCTCTTCAACACGATTTTCTCTCCAGAGGCCTACGGCGCCAAGGGCGACGGGACCACGGATGACACCGCCGCGATCACTGCCGCTATCAACGCCGCCAACGCCAAGAATGGCACCGTCTCATTCCGGGCGAAAACCTACAAGATCACGTCAACGCTGCCCGTCTATGCAGGCATAAATTACCGTGGCGTACCGCCCGTGCAGATACAGACCGTAACGGCCCCCGGGCCATACATCGCAGACGGAGCGCCGACGTTCGTTGGTGGCACACTGCTCGTAGGCGACGGGACGTTCGCTGCTTTCGAGGTCAACGCCACGGACCTAGCCGCCCCAGCATCTACAGTTGGGGCAACTCAGCTCAGCAGCGTCCAGTTCTACGGTCTGGGACTCGACAACTTCACCTATGGCATCCACGTCGGCGCTAAGAATGTCATGGGCTTGGTTTACGGCAAGATCGATGAGATCTACATCCGCAACTGCTCGCAGTGGGGCATCAAGCTCGTGAACTTCGTTCACATGGACATCGGGTGCGTCTTCACGTATCTGTGCCAGAACGGGCAGTACTACGGCGCGCAGATGGATGCCGGCACGTACCAGGGTGGCAATACTAACTTCCGTGAACTGTTCACCCTGCTCCCGCAGGATACCCGCGATCGGCGCCTCTGCCGGGGCATTGTCTTTGAGGCGATGGGCGGCACTGGCAGCAACGGCGGCGCAATGAACGAAATCCAGGCGCAGCGCATCCAGCACAACAGCTACAACAAGACGCTGCTCACAGTGACGGCCACGCTGACCAGCGGTAGCACTGCCATCGCCGTGCCGGACGGAACCAAGTTCCTGCCCGGGATGATCGTCACATTCACCACGACGAACTACGGCTTCACGCTGGGACAGGCATACGTCGTCCAGTCTGTTGCAGGAAACAATCTGACACTGGGCGGCTCCAGGACCGGAGCTGTCATCACCCCTTCAGGCTCTGGAACGCTGACCCTGAACACCTACGGCTTCCCATGCGTCGAGGTAACCGCTGCGGACGTGAACTCCCACGTGACATCAACATTCATCAATCACATCGACGTTGAAGGTACCTCGTCAGCCGGCCTGTACTTGGAGAACCCCACCCGATGTGAGTTCGGCATCAGCTCAGCGCCGAACACGACGCTGGTAGACATCATTGGGCGCAATGTCGGATTCACCAAGATCAAGTCGGAGCCCATTGTTTCCACGGACTTTGACGCTAACTCCACCTCATCCGAGTTTTGGGGTAATCGGAAGGCAAGCTTCCAGCGCTACCTGAAGGGGCTCTCCTACGACTCTTCAATCAGCACCAGTGTCCTCCAGATCGGTGGCGGCAACAACAACCAGAACGGCGGCGACATCCAGCTCCGGTCAGGGTTTGCCTACCCCTCAGGCGGCATGGGGGAGCGGATCTTCCCCCGCGACTCCGCCATCACGTTGGGTGGCGTGAACTGTGGAGATTTGATCTTCAACGGCTCCGCGAACCAGACGTGGACGCTGCCTACGATCGTCACGGACAGCGGATCGAGCAACCTGGCCGGCTCTCACGTGGGGCTTGTCTTCGACATCCTCCACTACGGCGCCGGGACCCTGACGATTGCCACGGATGGAACCCAGCTCATGAACAAGATCGCAGGTCGCACCAGCACGACATTGACCGCTGGGAACGGGCTGAAGTTTATCGCGGCGAGGGATAACAGCGGGAACCTGTTCTGGGCAGTTAAGACGGTGACGCTGCTGGCATAAGCAGGTCAGTAAAGGACTCGCCTGCGGCGACGAGGGGCGCAAGTTCCGTGAGCTTCGCCGCAGGCCAGTCCCACCACGCCATCTCCAGAAGGTCAGCGGCAACAGCATCAGCAAACCGCTGCCCGATAACTTTGGCCGGCACACCCGCGACGATGGAGAACGGCGCAACATCCTTGGTGACGACGGCGCCGGAGGCAATGACGGCGCCGTGGCCCACGGTGACACCCTGCATGATGATGGCGCTCGAACCCACCCACACGTCCGACCCGATAACCGGCGGGGCGAACGTCTCAACGAACCCGGAGGGCTGCCCCGTCAGGCTCTTGTCACCGTAGATAAACGGTGAGCTGGACAGGTGCCTGGCGGGATGCCATTCCGCGCCGATCTGCGAGTAATGCGCGATGGAGCAGAACCGGCCAATGGTCCCGGAGAAGATCAGCGCGCCCCGGTTCACGTAGGAGTAATCGCCAATCTCAACGCCGGGATTGACCAGGACGCCCTCACCGATCCCGACGCGCTCACCCAAGCGGGCATCGACGGAAACGGAATGGGAGCGGATGTAATCGGCTTGCGGGAACCGGCGCTTAGCACGGTTCAGCTTCAACTCATCAAGCAGGAACTTAGGCAACACCCCAGATATGCGCATGAGGAAGAGTCTAAGGCACCCGCACAAGCGCAAGAACGGCCACAGCGACCGCCACAACGGCCAGCAGGCACAGGCCCACGATCTGAAGCCGTCGCCGCGCTGGGCTGTACTGGAAATCTCCCCACTGATTCTTAGCCATCCCCCGATCCTACCCGGCCGGGTAGGGCAACAATCGACCGGAATTGTTGACTAACTGAGTTGTTCCAAAAGGAAGCCCCCACCGCACTTCTGTTGCGGTGGGGGCTTTCGCTGTTTCAGTGGGGAACAATGGGGAATTTGTGGGATAATTGTGGGACA
>Ga0157369_10005640_pt1 | contig 14544 bp, 12 predicted proteins | sample C25metaG_FD_113461 | JGI IMG/M metagenome (GOLD analysis project Ga0157369, IMG submission 113461) | Corn rhizosphere microbial communities from Kellogg Biological Station, Michigan, USA - C2-5 metaG | ecosystem: Host-associated > Plants > Roots > Rhizosphere > Soil | place: USA: Michigan...
CGAAGGCCATCATTTCAAAGAACTGGTCGGGGGTGAGCCGCGAATTGAAGATAAAAGCGAATTCCGTGCGAATGGTATCCAGATAGTCCCGCAGGCACTCGAGCATCGTAGTTTTACCTGTCCCGACCTCGCCCGTGAGTACGATGAAGCCTTTGCGGCTCTGCACGCCATAGATCAGGTTCGCCAGAGCTTCTTCGTGCTGGGGACTGCGGTACAAGAATTCCGGATCGGGACTGATATTAAAGGGGTTATCCGTGAACCCGAAGTACGGGTTATAGATCGCACGCGGCATGGTTTGAGGGTTCAGGCGGAAACCTTCGCAGCTCCTATCATACTCACTAAGGAAACATCGGCAGTTTAGGGGCCGAACTTTGAGCCTTTCTGCGGGAAGCGACAAGCAGGCACGAGCGGTGTCGCCTGCTAATTGAGTTCCAATTTCACCCAGCCGGGAAGGGTGGCCGGCTGTCCGTTGCCGAACACGATGCGCCGGGTCTTAGGGAACGGCACATTGTCGCGGATAGATCTGGCAATCGGAGGAATGGCGCGGAGAATTTTGCGGTACGCTTCATTCCCGGTGTCCAAGAATGCCGTTTTACCGAGGAAGCCGTTGCCCCACCCGAGACACAGGAGGCAAGTCGAGCTTGCGCCGCGCCCCTCTTCCAGTTCACCTTTCAGCTTCTGCACCGTGGCGTCGAGGGCGGGTAGGTTTGCCATCCGGGCATAATTTGCCTGCAACTCCAGTTGCGCAGCGGCATACTGATTGGCGGCCGACGTTAGCGTCTCGAGGTCTGGGGCAGAGCGCCAACCAAGGGCTTTCACTATTTCCGGGTCACGCAAAAATTTGTGTTCCGTGAACCCACCGACGAACACCGTTCCGGGAACCGCCATCTCGGCAAACGTGGGAGTGGAATCTGCTACGCGCGCGGGTGGAACGCTGCCCCGGCCCGCTACTTTCCAGACCAGTTGCGGCCGATCCGGCTGGCGTGTATCGAGCGATGCGGTCCGCGTCAGGAAAATCTTGCAGGCCGAGGTAGGAACTGAATCGCTGTCAGCCAAACCGAACAATCGCATTTGCGAAGCCTGCACGCTTCCCTCGGCGGCCTCCCCCGAGCGACGCGGGAGACGGTCACCTTCAATGGATGCCGCCACACGGTCGATGGTCGAGGCTGACCAACGGCTGAAAACCAGTCCGGTGCGCAGAGCACCTTTGAGGGCCGAAGCCGGCAAATATAAGCCGCGCTGGCTTGCTGCGAACGTAGGGATAAACAACAATTCCGATGAGGCAGCATTCCAGATGACGGTGGATTCGGCGTTCTCAAAGGGTATGCGGCGCTGCGAAAAATTCTGAGCAAAGCCGCCCCAGGACGCAAAATCGAGCTTAGTGGCACGGCGGAGTTGTGCGAGATATCCGTCGAGCCGCGGACCGCGCGCCAACAGCTTGAAGATGCGGTTTTGATCGAGAACATTCACCTGATCTTTCCAGACCATGTAATCGATCGGCGAGAGCTCACGGCCATCGCCCACGAGCAAGGGCGTGAGGGCGGTGACTTTATATTTCATAGTAAAGCTCGGACTCCGGAGCCAACACGGGCTCTTCGGCTTTTACTTCTACCTCTACTTCCGCCGGCATCTCCTCCAGACGCGGTTCGATTACCGGGAGGCGTACCGGCAAAGCGAAGCCAGAACGATAGACGGGATGCGCGAACCCTTCCGGCGCTACATCCACAGCGGCTCCTACCGGCTCGGTCGCGGCGGCAAGGACACAGCCCTCTTCCACCATACGTACGGATTTCTTGAGCGAGCCGGCTTGGGTGGCGCTCTCCGTGCGCCCGGAGCGAACGGTGAGCCGGTAATCGCCGGCCGACCAATCCACCGTATCGCTTGCCGCGGGTGAATAAAGCGAGAGCAGCCAATAAAGCGAAGTCGTCCCGCCGTTGGCCGGATTGTCCCGTTCCAGCCGGCCGGTTTTGGGAAGCAGCAGGCCGGGCCATGAGCCGCGCTGAAACTCGGGTGGATGGGCTCTGCCCCAGCCCTTGGTTCGGCCTCCGCCAAAGCCGGAATCCGCCAGCAGGCGGAAAGCAGCTTCGAGACGGCCACCCCAGATGGATTCCACATTCGAATCACGAAAGCGTGCAACCGCCCAGAGCCCGGAGCCAGGTTCGAATTCGACACAAGCGGCGGAATGTGCTTCGCCACCGCGGCGGGAGATACGATCGACCGGCGCGCCTACTCGAACGGCGGCACGAAAAGGACTCGCGCTCGGCCGATCGCGCCGCAACAGACAGCCACTTTCCGGATCTAGCAGCCATTGATCGGCGAGGATTGGTTGTCCCGTAAGAAGCGAATCAATGAGGCTCAGCGGCACAAAACGAGCGTCGCGCCAACGGATTTTGGCAAGGAAAGTCGGGCTAGGCGTAGTCAGCAGGGAAGTTGGCGGCGGCCACAACGAGGACGGAGGGGTCGCTAATAGCGAGTCCACCAGAAATGGGAACAACGAACTGAGCGCAATTCCCGGATCGTGAGCGTTCTGGTCTAACCATTCAGGCAAATATCCGAGTTGGCTCATAGCAAGCGTCAAGGCGGAATATACACGGTCGCTGCGATATAGCGTGTCGACGCGATCGTGGCCGCCATCGTCCGGGCCATATCGCCAGGGACCCTGCGGACGCAGGCGAATCAGTAGCGCAGGCTGCGGCATTTCAGGCGAGCTTTGCCGCGAAATCCTCGGCGGCGGCGAGTTGCTGCAGGGCGGCAAGGTCGGCTCCGGAGAGTAGGCTGCTCTCGGCGCCGCCTTTGGCGTAGTACTCTTTGCCGCGCCACGCAAGACTCAAGGCGCTGAATGCAACACGGCCATTGCCGCGGCTGCCGCCGCCGCCCAAGGCATCGTCTTCGAGCAAGCGCAGCCCTTCAGCCACACGAGCCAACAGCGGCTTATCTTCCTCGCAGAGCACATCGAGTACCATGCGGAACCGGAAACGGGCGCCCGACGGCACGCGTTCGAGCGTACGCGGATTGGCCTGCGATGTAATGCGGTCGACTGCGTTTTCGCTCTTTACTTCGGTCAACTCGTCATCGAGGTTCTCGCGCATTTGCGGCGTGATGCTATCCACCACTAGCGGCGCGTCATATATCGTGAGGCGCGCAGGCGTGGCACGCGGCGACTCCACGGCTTCGCCGCTGACACGTTCCACACGACCGGGATTACGGCCAAACAGGATGCAGATTTCGTCGTCGGGCCGGTCGCTTTGATGGATGCGCACCTCCTGGCCTTTGCGCTTGGATAAGTAAATTAGTTCGCTTGGAACCGCGAGCCCGAGGGTCTGTTCGAGCAGCGAGCGCAGGCGGCCGCGCAGCGAGCTACCGGGGATGTAGGGAATGCCGAAAGCATCCTTGACGACCGGATTATCAGCGCCGCCGATCTCGAGCGATCCTTTGCCGGCGCCGATGTGCAGACCAGTCTGGCATTGAATTTCGCCTTCTAAAATCAACTTTCCTAAAAACGTGAGCGCGGTGTCCGCGGTATGAGAACTCATGGGTGAATATCCTCGAAGCTACTCGTTGTAGGCGATGATCGCCTCAAACAGATCGCGGAAACGCTCGTAGCCGCGCGTGTCGTTTTTGCGTGTAACCTGGAGCAGCAAACGCTCGAGCGCATCGAGGCTGCGCAAAGAATGGCGGGCGATCGTGTACGCCAAGCGCGCACGTACCATCACAAATTCGTGTTGCCGCTCGCTTTCCGGAGCGCGTGTGGCACGGCGAACAGCATTATAAAGCCGCCGCAACTGGCTCTTGGTTCCGGAATCCATATCGCGCATGCGGCTCACCACAACATGGGCTTGATTATCGAGATAGAGCGGATCAGCGATCAGCTTCTCGATGTCCATCTCGGGGGCGCCCTCACCACGACGATCGCCGGGCCCGCGGCCGCCCGGACCACCACCGGGGCCGCGTCCGCGTTCAGGACCACGATCGTTGCCACGGTTGGGGCCACCGCGATTGTCACGTGGAGGTCGGCTATCGCCGCGACGCTCCTCTGTCTTTTTCTCTTCCGTTTCAGGCATTGCTCTAAATCCTCTTAATCACGGCTAGCCGCTAAGCGGGCCCATTCGAGTCCGACCCGTCCCGAAGGACGCAGTTTCAATCCGGCGGTCCGCTTTCCGATCAAATTCACGATCACCGCATTGCGCACATTGTTTACTTCCTTGCCGCGTTGCTGCGGGATTACGGTGGAAAGCCGCATGTAGGTACGCCACGGTTTATCGATGCGCACGGCTTTGCCGCGGCGCAACGCGCGACTCGACGAAGCCTCCCGATAAACTGCGGTCAAGTCATGTATGTAGTTCGGCGAATAGCCGAAGTCGCGCACCAGTCGGACGAGGGCGACCTTCAATTCTTCGGCGTCATTGAGACGCTTCCACTCGAGCGTACGGTCAAAAAGCTGAAACGCTCCGACCTCGCTTGCTTTCGCGTTGCGCAACTGCGTTCCGGCCTCTTGAAATACGGCGTTTGGCGGCGTGGAGGGGTCGGATGCAATCGCGAGCGCCATACTAATGGTGCGGCCGGAAAGACCCGGGAACGATGCGGCATTCTGTTCCACAAATCTCTCGAAGAGCCGTTCAAGCTCGCGCGCAAGCAGCACCAATGCGTCCCAGGCGCCGATAACCGCAAAATCGTCGCCACCGCGATAGAGAATGCTCACTTTGCGCCAGAAATCCGGCAAGGTGCAGAGCACGGCCAGCTCGCCCGCGAAAAATTCTTTGAACAGAACGGATAGATGGATATGTTCTTCGATCGAGTTAACCTGGCGCAGTTGCGGATCGAAGTGATCCACATCGCCGCGCAAGATTCCCCACTTCGCTGCGCCTTCCGCGCGGCCTCCAAGTTCAATCGGAGAACCAGGATCATTGCTCGTTTCGCTCGGGGCGAAGCGCCGTGGAAAGAGAATGGCGTCGTCATCGAGCGTGGATTGCTCGATCAGGCGCCAGGAGTGATCGCCAGCATCCGAGACCAGTTCGCCTGGCTTCTCCTTCGACCAACCGACCTTTGTGGCGATGGGAAGACTGTGCGCGAACGACTCGAAGTAGCGATCGACGCCGGCGGCAGGCTCCGGAGTGAAAGGTTTGAAAATTCCAGACGAATCAACAGTTCCCCCGACCGGCGCGCAATTCTTCGCACCTAGAGCGTCATCGAGACGCTTACGCACCAGCGGCCAGGCGCCCAGATTCTCGGTGCTGGCCCAAACCAAACGCACGGTATCACCGGAAAGCCGTGCAATGGCGTCTGCTTCGCGCGTCAGAAATTCATTCGCACGATGGATATCTTCTTCCGTCAACACCAACAGAAATTGTTCGGCGCTGCTCGAACCAAGCAGCATACGCGAGAGCTTCAACTCCGCGAGAAGAGCCCTGGGAAGCACTTCGCAGATAAGCGTGAGCCAAGCGCAACGCCCCACCAAGTCAGCTGCGGCATCCTGGCATTCCGGAGACTGGGTCGCCAGGAATGATTCGGCTCCCACAATCTGAGCTTGCAAAAAGACTTGCAGCGACATGACAAAAAAGGTCGTAGCGGCCCGGAAAGCGGGCTCGGCGAGTTCCCAAGAGAACTTCCTCAGGCTAACACAGCAGCGCGGCAGTCCTTCCCCTAATTCTATTCTGAACATATGACTGTTTTCATCACCGGCGCAACCGCCGGCTTCGGATTGGCCACGGCAAAGCGGTTCGCCGAGGACGGCATGAAGGTCGTCGGCACGGGCCGGCGGGCCGATCGTCTGGAGAAGCTAGCCGGCGAACTGGGCACTAAATTCTTACCGTTACCTTTCGATGTGGGCAATCGCAAGCAGACGGAGCAAGCCATCGTGAACCTGCCGGCCGATTTCGCCGCCGTGGATGTGCTGGTGAACAATGCCGGGGGAGCCATCGGGCTTGACCCTGCGCAAAAGGCCGACCTGGACGATTGGGACGCCATGATCGATAGCAACATCAAGGGTCTTGTATATTGCACGCGCCTGCTGCTACCGGGAATGATTGACCGCGGGCGTGGACACATTGTGAATCTCGGCTCTGTGGCGGGTGAATTCCCGTATCCGGGCGGGAACGTGTATGGAGGGGTGAAGGCCTTTGTGCATCAGTTCAGCAACAATCTTCGCGCCGATCTACTGGGTACACCCGTCCGAGTCACAAACATCGAACCGGGAATGGTCGCGGGAAGCGAGTTTTCGGAGGTCCGGTTCAAGGGCGATAAGAAGCGGGCCGCCGCCGTCTACGAGGGCGCCGATCCGCTGACATCCGAGGACATCGCGGATACGATCCACTGGATCGTTACCCGACCGGCGCGGGTCAACATAAACCACATCCAACTCATGCCGGTTTGCCAAGCCTATGGGCCGCTGGCGGTGAAGCGGAAATCCTGAATTTTTCTGAACACGTACAAGCGGGCATCAAACGCCCTCATGCGCTTTAAAATCCGCGCTGGGGGCGATAACCCGGACGGGCGCGCACTTTATATTTCTTCATCGCTTCGCCGGTGAGTTCCACACGAATCTTGCGAAAGCCCTCGTTCGGATTAGGCTGCGGATAATAAGTAACGGTGTAGCTGTTGCCCAAGTCCTCGCGAATGGCCTCGAATGCTTCCACCTGTTTTTGCCAGGTCTTGGCGAAATAGCTTTTGCCGCCGGTATTGGTAGAAATGCGTTTGAAGATGTTGCTCGAAATGGGATCTTTGGTCACTTCGCTCGTCGAAATTACGTAGATAGGAATGCCTTCGTCTTCGGCCACCGCACGCACATCGTCGGGGGCGACCATGCTCGCGTTATCGGGACCGTTCGAGAAGACGATCACAACTTTGCGGCCTGGCACTTTTGCCGCATCGCGGAGCGTAAGCAGCAAGCAGTTATACAGCGCCGAATCATCGCCAGCGACTGCTTTTCGCAGTCCATTGATGGCCACCCCCCGATCGCGATTCAAGGGTACGCCGCGGCTCAAGTTGCGGCTGTACGTATAGACGGCGATCGAATCGGCACGGTCCAAGCCACGAATGAAATCTGCGATCGCGTCGGACGCGTAGACAAACCCGCGATACATGTAATTGCTCGTATCAAAGAGAACGAAGACGTTTGTCCCGGTCGCTTCGGCGCGTAGATTTACGGCGTCGGGATTTGGGACGGCTCCGGGTCCCGTTGGCGCGGATTCCGCCGAGCGCAGCGGTCTGGTCTCGCCGTTTTCGAGCACTTGCTGGAGGGGACGCGCGCCCTCGGCGAAAGTGGCCAGTTTCTGCGGAATCTCATCTTCGAACACCTTCAAATCGGTCGGCTTGAGACCGTTCACATATTTACTTTTCTGGTCGGTCACCGTGAAACCAAGGACCACCATGTCGACCTTGACGTGGAAAATCGCCGCGTCCGGTTCCTGGGCGTGCAGCCAGAAACCCGCAATCAGCATGGCCACGGTAGTCATCGAGAGAATGCGCAGAGTTTTCTTCACAAGCTCTTTCCTAATTTCCTGTGGTAGTCATCGCCACGCTTGAAGCACTATGCCTTCGAACGCTGGTTGCCATCGATTGCAGCGATCGCAGCAGCGCGGGCCAGTCCTCCAAATGAGTGGCAAATATATTCTCGATCGCCTCCTTGTTCCACTGCGGCACATAGGAATCGAGTTGCGAGGCGGGTACGCCGACCTCATCGGCTAGGGCAGCGTAGTACAGATTATTCGACTCCCAGCTCTCGGCCAGAATGCGGCTGGAATAACCCATCAGGGCCGGAAACGTGCGCAAGTAGAGCAGCCCCGGGCGATACGAATGGGTGAGCGTCGGTTTGGGTGTTCCGAAAGCCCGGGCGATCGCCGCCGGAGCCAAATCCGGAGCATGGCGGCTCTCGAGCGCCGAGATCTCGACGGAGTTGACGTCTGGCTCAGCGTCGCGCAGCGTGGGATCGGCGCCGAGGGAGTACAAAACCGCGGTGGGAACCTGCAGTGCTACATTTTCGAAGCCACCGTCGCGCAGGTTATCGTCAACCCATTCCACACGCGAGGGCGGAAGGTAGCGGAGAAGGCAATCCATGACGCGCGGCGCAAGCTTCGAATCCAGAGCAGAGGCGGCCAGCAGCGCTCGCCCGCGGGCTACGTGCAGCGACACCCAGCGAACCTGCTCGGGCGTAATGCCCCGCCAGCGGTTCACGGTGACGCCCACAATCATCTGAGGCACCAGATCAGCCCAGATCAACGCCTGTTCGCGGTTGGGCGTCAAGAAATTCTGTTCGGCTTCGGCGATTGCATAGGGCAGTGCAATGAGCGAACCAGTGATCCTGCCGCCCGCGCTTTCAGGCCATCCGGAACCCGCAAGTTCGGTCTGCCGCCAGGTCATGGGCGTGCCTTCGGGACCGATAAAATCGTGATTGCGAACGAACAGCGGATTGGTCAGGAGCAACTGCGCGCCCGGAGGGGCGTAATAGCTGTACAGAATGCCCACAAGCGAATCCCTCAACAGCGGCGCCAGAATGGCCCGCGGCTCCTTCTTTTCCGCGCCCTTAAAGAACGCATCCACATTAAGCTTCCGCTGTTGCTCGATGTGGCGCTCACTCCAATAGCCGACCGACAGCGAATTCTTTTCATCCGAAGAGAGCGAACCACGCAACGATTCGGTTTCGGACAAGCGCCGCAATTGATCAGTGACGGCCTTCAGCGCCTTGGGGTCGGCGGTCCCTTTCTCGACCTTGTCAGCCGCGTAGAACAGACCGTCGATCGTCACCAGCCGCTGTGCATCGAAGATACGCAAGAAGTACTCGGCCGGCGTCATATGGCTGGATTCGTGCCGCGCACCCACCAGCAACGCCACCAACCGGTCCTGGCGCGATCCCGAGGCTTGGGGTTGAGCCGCGGCTAGTAGCGTCTCGACGCCGGCACGTCCGGCATTGAAAAGGTCGGCTTCCTGCTTTAGTTGAGTGAACGGCTGAATTAGTTTGACGAAGGTGACGTCGCGCGCCTCGGGCGGAATAGAATCCTGGCGGCAAAGAATCCGCCAGAGTTCGACCAGCGCCTGCAGCGTACCGGCCGTATCGGAGCGCAGCAGCATATCGTGGTTCTTGCTGATTTCCGCGCACAAATCCAGATACTTGGTAATCGCGGCCTCGCTCAGATTCGGGGAGTCGGCAAAGAGCACGTACTGGGCCGAATATGCGCGATGCGCTTCAATCAAGCGCGCAGCTAATTCACCCGACATCGGTTTGGCGCGGTCCCGGTCGATATCGTTCAACGCCAGAAATATCTTCAGCGGTTCGTTTTCGACCGATTTGCGGCTGAGCCCGAAGAGCGCCTCAATCAAATCGTCGTTGGTGCGCCAACTCGTGGCCGCCCGCGTCAGCCTGCCATCGTACTTCCCGTGAGGATGCTTGACGAAAAGCGTACGCCATACGTCCAGATTGCCGGGCACGTGCGGTGAGCCGTTGGACTCGATGCGCAGCGAATGGGTCAGCAGCATCAATTCGGTACTCGAACGGAATACGGGACGCGCCGGTCCTGGGCTGGTGATCTTGCCGCGCAAGGCGTCATAGAAGCGTTTCAGATGATCCGGTTGGGTCAGATAGGCGAGGGTGGGTCCATCAATGCGGGACAGAGCATCGAAATAGCTGGCCAGCCAACCGTCATCCTGGGCCATCAGCTTCTCAAAGAAAGCACCCGGATTACTCGGCGAAACACCCGTCAGGCCGGCCCACGACTTGGCCGAGCCAGGCACGACCGCGGCGCCGTTGCGGATCTCGAACATACCGCCGAAGAAATCGAGCACGTGCGCATACACCTTCAGCTTTACGGCGGGAGCCTGCTTGCGAAGGGCTTCTGCAGTGGCATGATCCACGTGAGAAAGGCCTAGGTACAGCCGGCAAAGAGATGGATCGGACAAAAATGCGTCAAGGAAATCATTCTGATTGCCCCGGCCGAGTGCGGTGAGCCAGTACGCGCCGTCGTAGAGGACCGGAACCTGCGTAGGAGCATACGGCAACTCGAAGCGATGATTGGCACGCAAATCCTGCTCCAGCTGAGTCAATGGGAAAGCAGAATCGACGGTGAGAAACGCGCGCGTGGGATTGACCGTCTCCAGTACGATGTCACCGCCGCAGGAGCCGCGCATGCGGTATCCGAGAATCTTGATTAGGGTTCCTGTTTCTTCGCTGTCGCAGGTAGGAATTACGATCTTGTGATCCTTGTTCGCCATGGCCTGCAGCTCACGCGCCTGACTGATATAACGAACGACCAGACGGAGATATTCGGTTTGCTGCAGCGCTTCGTTGCCGATGGCTTCGTAACCGTTAGTCACGACGTTGCGCGCGAGAGCCGGCAAAAGATCCACAGGAGCAAGATCGGGTGAAAGCGCTGCCATGCGAGCGAACGACGCCAGAGGTCCCGGGATCGTCACCATCGAATACGATCGGCCGCGGGAGCGCTTGACTGGGATGTCGAGATCCGTTCCTCCGGCAGCGCGGTACTGTCCTAAATCGCTTGCCAGGTCGGTGTCCCTGCCCTGCATAAAGTCGAGAAGCGTCACTTCCCGGAGGGCCAGTTTCTTCTTCACCGGGTCGCTTTCGCCGGCTGCCCATTTTGCGGTGGCGTCGCGGCAACTCCGGTCGGCGTGGCGGCACAAGAACTCGGCTAGCATTTGCGCGGTTGTGCTGTCGTTGGAACTGGCGGCTTGCTGGGTCAACAACGAGCGCGCCTCGGTCAGATCGCCGTTCGATTCCAACTGCGCAACGCGGTTTACGAGATCCGTGTCGGCCGCGAATACCGGCCCCCCGAAGGCCGCCAGGAACAGTAAAGTCCTAACTACGGGAAAGGTTTCCCTGCAATTGAGAATCACGATCCGTCCCCCAAACTGGTTCTCTACTCTATCATTTATGGATCGACCCGCGCTCATCAGCACGTACTACTCCGGTTAAAGTGGCGTCGGATATGATCGCCCTGTGGACCTATTTAGATTCCGCGCGAGGGCGCGAATTGCTTTATTTTTTTCTCTCCTCACCTTTCCTTTGTCCGCGCAACAGCCAGCCACCTATAAAATCGCTGTCGTAGGACTAGTACACTCCCACGTTTGGGGACATCTCAAGACGATGGTGGAAGGCAAAACCGCACGCCTGGTTGGCGTGGCCGAGTCGAATCCAGAATTAGTCGCGGAAGCCAAAAAAGCCGGCGTCACCGACAGTCTCATCTACTCCGACTACTTGAAAATGCTTGACGAAACAAAACCCGATATTGTCTGGGCATTCGTCGAGAACAACCGCCATCTGGAAATTGCCAACGCCTGCGCGCCCAGGCGCATCAATCTCATTTTCGAAAAGCCGCTCGCAAGCAGCTTTGAAGATGCGAGGCAGATTGCGGCCCTCGCCGCCAAATACAACATCCGGGTCATGACCAACTACCAAATGGCATGGTGGCCTTCCAACTACACCGCCAAAGCGGCCGTGGATCATGGCGATGTCGGGACGGTGTATCGTTTGCACGGGATTGTTGGACATGGCGGACCGAGCTCGACCGGTGCGCGCTCGAAGTATTTCTTCGAGTGGTTGACCGACCCGGTGAAGAACGGCGCCGGGGCTCTGATGGATTTCGGCTGCTATAACGCGCTCTGGAGCCTCTGGTATCTCGGGATGCCCTCGACGGTGTATGCCACGATCGAACATCTACGGCCGGAGCGCTTCCCGAAGGTGGAGGACAACGCCACACTCGTGTTGGGTTATCCGCACGCGGTTGGCATTTTTGAAGGAAGTTGGGACCTGCCGCGGAGTTTTCAGGATCTGGAAGTCTTCGGGCGGCCGGATAGCAATCCACCCGGCAGCCTGACGATGACACACGCCGACGTGGAACTGAGCCACGGCCGGGAGAAGAAGAAATTGGACATCGATCCATTGCCGGCCGACGAAGCCGAACCAGTCTCTTATATGGTTTCACGCATCAAGGCGGACAAGCCTATTGAAGGTCTGACAGCAATCGACATCAATGTAAATGTAATTCACATTATCGATTGGGCAAAGGAATCCGTTAAGACCGGGCGCGCCGTGAAGGTAACCCAATAGTGCTCTAGTTAGCTGGCCGTAGGCCTTCGGTCGAGCCGAGCCCATGTTCCAACCATCCCGGGTACCAACGGAACACGTTTCCCGTGAGGCTTCCGATGTAAATGTTGCCATTCCGAGCGACTGTGATCCAATGACCAGGGCTTTCCATTGCGCCTAAGATTTTGCCGGTTGCGAGATCAATGTGCATGATCCGCCCGGCCAAGGTGTCGTAGGTGAGGTTTTCGATGTTGTTCCGATGTGTGATGATCCACATGTCATCCTGCGGCGTAATGAAGATGTTCTGGGTGCATCCCAAATGGGTCCATTGCCGAAGGAATTTTCCCTTCGCATCAAAAATCTGGATGCGATTGTTCTCGCGGTCGCTCACATAGACCGTGCCCTTGGAATCGACCGCCACCGAATGTGGAACCTGAAAGTCACCGGGGCCTTTGCCGGGTTTGCCCCAGGCAAATAGATACTTGCCGTTCTTTGAAAACTTGACCACCCGCGAGTTGCCGTAACCGTCCGAAACATAAAAATCGCCATTGGCGGCAAATGCAATATCAGTTGGGCGGTTGAAGGTTTTGTCATCGGTCCCGGCCTTGCCTTTGATACCCAAGGTCAACAGCAATTTGCCGGTATTGGTGAATTTCATCACCTGGTGATCGCCATTGTCGGTTATCCAGACGTTATCCTCTTTATCAATGCGCAGACCGTGTGGATTGCCGAACATGCCCTTACCCCAAGACCGCAGATATTTTCCATTGGAATCGAAAACGATCAAGGGATCTGCTTTCTTGCCGCGCTGGAATACATAGACGTTACCGGCGGAGTCCGTCGCGACGGAGGAAACACGACCGAACTTCCAGCCGTTCGGCATCGTGTCCTCCGGCTCCTCGCCAAAGCGGATGTTGACGCGATATTTCAACAAGCCGCCCTCATGGGGGTACCACTGTTGTTGGGCGTGAAGAACAACTACCCCGGACGCGAGCAGCGCAAGCCGCTTCAACATATGCAATCTCCTGTCTGTCGATTCGGGAGAGTTACGCCGCGCTGTGCGCCGCCGGCCGTGTTTTGAAACCGGGCCATACCAGAATCGCCGCACCCAGTATAAGCAGACCCACGGCGATCCATTGCGTGAGCGAAAACGGGCCGACGAGCGCTTGTTCGTGAACGCGGAAAAACTCGATCACAAAACGGGCTGCTGAGTACAGAACCAGATACCAGCCGATCACCTGACCCGGCCGATGCGCGTGAGAGGCTTGCCTATAAAGGATGGCGAAAATCAGGAGATCGGCGGCGGATTCGTAAAGCTGCACTGGATGTAACGTCTTATCGAGCGGCACGGGCGCGGCAAAATCCGACCGGAAGCGCACACCCCAGGGTAAATCGCACTCCCTGCCCCAACAACAGCCTGCCGCGAAACAGCCCAGCCGGCCAATCGCTTGTCCAATTGCAACTCCAGGAGCAAACATGTCGAGCGTTTTCATCGGTTGCAATTGTTGACGGCGCATATAAAACAGCGCCATCAGAAAGGCGCCGATGAAACCGCCATGAAAGACGCCCGCCGCCTGCAATGTTTCGAACGTGAAAATTCGGCCGGGATCGCGCACATAATCACCGATATCGAAGAGGAACATGAACAGCTTGGCGCCCACCAGACCGGCGATGGCGCAATACACCGCCAGGTTGGTGATCTTCTCTTCCGGCAGGCCCGCGCGCCGCGCCAGGCGCAGCGTGACGCCTAGCCCCGCTAAGAAGCCGAGCGCGACCAGTACGCCATACGTCGGAATGTAGAACGAACCGATGCTAATTAATTTCGGAAGCATGTTTTATCTGACGTCGCGGCCAAAGCAGATCGACCAAGAGCAGACATGCTCCTGCCGTTATTGCGCTATCGGCCACATTGAACGCGGGGAACGACCAGCCCCCGCGATACACCTCAATAAAATCCGTTACTGTGCCGTGGACGATCCGGTCGTACAGATTGCCTAGCGCCCCACCCAAAATCATCGAGAGTCCAACTCGCGTGAGGAGCGTCGAGAAGGAGGCGCTATGCGACCACAGCGCCCACGCCACGAAAAGCAACACGCCGGTGGACACACCTATTAAGATGGCGCTGCGCAGCAGCGGGTTGCCATCTGCGAGCACACCGAATGCGGCTCCTGGATTTTCGGTGTGCACGATGCGCAGCCAGCCCGAAATTACCGGAATAGCGTCAATATCGCTCAAACTGTGCCGAATCTGTATTTTCGTGATCCGATCCAACAGCACAATCGAAAATGCCAGGACCGCCGGCATGGAGCGGACGGCGAAACTCAGTGAGCGAGGCACGCGCTAAAAATAATCCCTCAGTGTACGAGCACAGGAGGCGCAGACCGTCGGGAAATCGGGATCGCTTCCCACATCTGTCGTGTACTTCCAGCAGCGTTCGCACTTGTCACCGCGGCCACGCTCTACCTTAATTTCAATCGACTCTCCGTCGCCGCGTTCTACAGCTGTTTGAGACACGA
>Ga0157369_10005641_pt1 | contig 14542 bp, 15 predicted proteins | sample C25metaG_FD_113461 | JGI IMG/M metagenome (GOLD analysis project Ga0157369, IMG submission 113461) | Corn rhizosphere microbial communities from Kellogg Biological Station, Michigan, USA - C2-5 metaG | ecosystem: Host-associated > Plants > Roots > Rhizosphere > Soil | place: USA: Michigan...
TAGAGTTCTGGAAGAGGCCGGTGGAAACACCGGCCTTTTTCTTTGCGCCATTGCCTGCTCGCGCTAGCCTGTCGCCTCAGACGGGGGACGGTTTCATGCGCATCAAGATTTTGCTTTTGGCCGCAGCCAGCGCCCTGACCCTGTCGGCCTGCGCCACCGTCGCCCAGCCAGCGCCGACGCCGCGCGAATCGACTGCCTTCACCCTGGCCACCGATCAGCCGCTGACGCCGGAACAGCAGGCGATGCGGTTCGACAAGGCGGATCTGTCGATCAAGGTCCTGCCCGACGACAAGGCCATCGACGCGGTCGCCGTGCTGGACTTCACCGCCAAGGTGCCCCTGACCGCTCTGGTCGTCGAACTGGATGCGCTGCTGACCATTTCCTCGGTCCAGATCGACGGGGTCGAGGTCGCCGTCGATCGCTGGTCCAACCCCGAAGGCCGGCTGACGGTGCAACTGCCCGAGACACTGGCCACGGGCCGGTCGGTGGCCCTGCGCGTCGCCTATGCCGGCCAACCGCGCGTGGCGCCCCGTGCGCCGTGGGACGGCGGCTTCGTCTGGTCCACCGCGCCGTCGGGGGAGCCATGGATCGCCACGGCGGTTCAGGGCGAGGGCTGCGACATCTTCTGGCCCTGCATCGACAGCCCGCACGGCGAACCGGGCCGGGTCGATCTACACATCACCGTGCCATCCGCCCTGTCGGCGCCGTCCAATGGCCGCTTCCTGGGCAAGGTCGATCACGGCGACGGCTGGACCACCTGGAACTGGTCGGCGAAATCGCCCAACACCTACGCCATCGCCTTGAACGTCGGGCCATACGAAGAGGTCTCGGGCGATTACGCCAGCCGGTTCGGCAACACGATCCCCATGGCCTACTGGCATTTGAAGACGGACACGCCCGAACAGGTCCAGGGCCTGTTCGCCCAGTTCCCTAAGATGCTGGACTTCTTCGAAGCCAATGTCGGCCCCTTCCCCTTCGGCGACGAGAAGATGGGCGTGGTGGAGACCCCGCACCTGGGCATGGAGCACCAGACCATCAACGCCTATGGCAACGGCTACAAGATCGACGGGCGCGGCTATGACTGGCTGTTGCAGCACGAGTTCGCCCACGAATGGTTCGGCAACCAGCTGACCAATCAGAACGCCGACGACATGTGGCTGCACGAGGGATTGGGATCCTACATGCAGCCGCTCTATGCGCGCTGGCTGCTGGGCGACCGCTACATGCAGCGCGAACTGGCCAATCAGCGCGAGGGGCTGATCAACAAATATCCCGTCGTCTCAGGCACACCCAAGACCGAGGACGAGGTTTATAAAGGCGACGTCGGGCCGGGTCTCGACATCTACAACAAGGGTTCGCTGATCAGCCATTCGCTGCGCATGCTGATCGGCGACGCGGCTTTCCATGAGGCCATCACCCGACTGGTCTATGGCCGGCCCGATCCCAAGCCCGGCAATTTCGCGCCGCTGTATCGTTCAACCGACGACTTCCTGGCGATCGTCAATGCGGTGACGAGCCAGGACTATGGCTGGTTTTTCCGGGGCTATCTCTACAACGCCGCCGTGCCGGTGCTGACCCAGACGCGCGAGGGCGGGACGTTGCGGCTGGAATGGACGACGGGCGACGGCGGGACCTTCCCCATGCCGCTGGAGGTCGAGATCGACGGCGTCGTCCACACCGTGACGATGACCGGGGGCCGGGGTCAGGTCGCGATTCCCACGGGCGCGCACGTCCTGATCGATCCGCAGAACAAGGTGCTGCGCCAGATGGACGAGATCGACGAACTGCAGGCCTATAAGGCCGCGCAGAAGGCGACCCATTGAACCCGCTCATCGCCGCGAAAGCGGGGATGAGCGGACATAAGGCTCAGGCCTCGGCCACCGTCACCGACTGACGCACCATCTGGCACCGCTCCTGGGTCGTCAGGAAGGCGATGTCGGCCGCGTCCCGCCCGCAGGCGATCCGCACCAGACCCTCGACCGGCGCCAGGCCCGTCGCGTCGACCAGCCACCAGCCGTTGTCCAGCCAGACCTCGAAGATGGCATGGAAATCGGGCGGCTCCAGCTGGTGGGCGAAGGCGCTGACGGCGCGCGCGGGAATGCCCGAGGCGCGGCACAAGGTCATGCCCAGATGGGTGAAGTCGCGGCACACCCCGGCGCGGTCGATGAAGGTGCGCGCCGCCGTGGTCTCGGTGTCCGAGACCCCGTGTTCGTAATCGACGTGTTCGGTGATCCAGTTCAGGATCGCCAGCACCCGCGCGCCGCCGGAGGTGTCGCCGAACTCGCGCGTGACGAACCGGCCGAACTGGTCCGACGGGCAGTATCGGCTGGGCTGAAGATAGGGCAGGACCTCGGCGGGCAGTTCGCCCCAGTCGTGCTGCGACACGCTGGGCGGCAGGCCCTTCAGCACGCCGTTCTCGACCACGGCCTCATAGGTCAGGGTGACTTCGCCCCCGACGTGGCACCGCAACGTGCGGGCGCCGAAATCGATGTCTTCGTCCTCGTGGAAATCGACCGGCGGATCGAAGACCAGGGTCTCTTCCACGATGTCCTGGCCGGGCCAATGGGCGACCTGGATCTTGTAGATGGCGTCCGTCGGCGGATCGAAACGATAGACGAGCTCGGCGCGCACGCGCAGTTTCATGAGGGCCTACCGTTCCGAGCGAGATGAAAATGGACGAGGCTGCTGAACGCCATGCGCCCTGGGCCGTTCCGTCTCCGTGACGCGCCTTCTAGCGCGGCTTTGCGTCCGTGAAAATCGACAAGACAAGACAGTGTGTTAGTCTAACGCCCATGATCGCTTCCCCCGCCCTTCTCGCTCTTCGGGAAGCCACCGCATCCGCCCACGAAACGCTGGAGATCGAGGCCCGGATCGAGCCGCGCCTGGCCGACCACGGGACCCGCGCCGCGACGGTGCAGGCGTTTCATCGGTTCCACGCGGGTCTTGAGCCTGTGTGTCATCCGTTGGTCGCGCGCCTGAACGCTGATGTCGGCGGCGGCTTCGCGCCCCGTTCACGGGCCGACGGCATCGCCCAGGATCTCGCCGCGCTGGGCGGCGCCGTCCCCACGCCGGGACGACCCGTCGCGCCGAGGACCGCAGGGGCCGCCCTGGGATGGGTCTATGTCGCGGAAGGGTCGATGCTGGGCGGCCGCATCATTCGTCGTCGGTTGACGGCCGAGGGGCGCGATCTGAACGGCCTCAACTTCCTCGATCCCTATGGCGAGGAGACCGGCGCCCGCTGGCGCGTCTTCATGACCCTGTTGGACCAGGCCTGCGCTTCGGGTCGCGCGACCGTCGAGGAGATCGTGCAGGGCGGCATCGACGGTTTCGCCTTCGCCCATCAGACCCTGCAACCGCAGACGCAAGACGCCGCCGCATGACCGAGACCCTGGAAGACGTCGAACCGAATCTGACCGAATGTGATCGCGAGCCGATCCACATTCCGCAATCCATCCAGCCGCACGGCTTCCTGCTTGTGCTCGACCTGCAATCCCTGACGATCCGACAGGGCGCGGGGGCCATCGAGGACCTGACCGGCCGCAAGGCCTGGATCGATCGCACGATCGCAGACGTGCTGGGCGATGCGACGGACCGACGCGTCCGTTCGATGGCGGCGATGCAGGAGACCGGATTCGCCTGTCGCTGGCGCGCGACCAATCGCCTGGAATACGATGTCGTCGTTCACCGCGCGCCCAACGCCCGCGCCGACGACGACCTGATGATCGTGGAGGTCGAACAGAGCTCGCAGCAGGCGCGCCTGGGCATCGACCTGGTCGCCAATCTGGACGCCGCAGGCGCGTCGCTGGAACGCGCGGTGACGGTGCAGTCGGTCTGCGAACGGGCGGCCGAGGCCTTTCGCAAGCTGACCGGGTTCGACCGGGTCATGATCTATCGCTTCCACGATGACGATGCGGGCCAGGTGGTCGCCGAGGCGCGCGCGGAGGGAACAGGATCCTTCCTGAACCATCACTTCCCGGCCGCCGACATCCCCAGACAGGCGCGGGCCCTTTATCTGCGCAATTCCGTGCGTGTCATTCCCGACAGCCGCTACACCCCTCAGCCGTTGCGTCCCGTGGCGCCGGACGAGGCGCCGCTGGACATGAGCGACAGCGGTCTGCGGTCGGTGTCGCCGATCCACCTGCAGTACCTCAGGAACATGGGCGTGCGGGCCTCGGCCTCGGTATCGATCATCGTCGACGACGCCCTGTGGGGGCTGATCGCCTGCCACAACGCCTCGCCCAAGCTGCTGCCCTACGAACTGCGGGTCGGCTGCACGACCCTGGCCCGCAATCTGGCGCGCCAACTGAAGGCCAAGGGCGACGCCGAGCTTTACCGCGAACGCACCCGTCTGCGGCGCCTGGAAGACGAACTGATCGGTCGGCTTCCGACGGATCGTCCGCTGCGCGAAGCCCTGGGCGTCCGCGCGGATTCCCTGATGCAGTTGGCCGGCGCCGACGGCCTCGCCATTGTCGCGGGCGGCGAAGTCGAGATCTTCGGCCGTGCCCCGCCCAAGGACGCCGTGGGCGCCATCGCCGCATGGGTCGCGGAAAAGCCCGGCCTGCGCCCGGTGTCCTCCTATAACCTGTCCGCCGACCTGCCCCAGGCCAGGGCCTGGACGACGCATGGCAGCGGACTGCTGGCCATCACCGTTCCCATCGACCAGCCGGTTTCGATCCTGTGGTTCCGCTCCGAAGTGATCGAGACGGTGCGGTGGGCCGGAAACCCTTCGACCGCCGAAAAGACAGGTCCCAACGCCGTGCTGACCCCGCGCGCCTCGTTCGAGAGCTGGTCGGAATCGGTCTCGGGCCGCGCCCATCGCTGGAGCCCCGCCGCGATCGAGTCGGCGGCCCGCATACGCGACGCCCTGGCCGACTTCGCCGCCATCGACCAGCTTCGCCGCCTGAACCGCTCGCTGCAGGACCGCCTGTCCGAGCGGGATCTGCGGCTTGAGCAGCAGCAGTATCTGATCCGCGAGGTGAACCACCGGGTCCAGAACAGTTTGACCCTGGTGTCCAGCTTCCTGGGCCTTCAGGCGCGCGAGCAGACGGGCGGCGCCGCCGCCGCGGCCTTGAACGAGGCGCGTCGTCGCGTGCGCGCGGTTTCGGCCGTGCATAGCCGCCTCTATCTGGGCGACCAGGTCGCCTCCATCGACATGGCCCGCTACATCGGCGATCTGGTGGACGATCTGAGTTCCAGCATGGGGCCGGACTGGACCGCCGCGATCGAGACCGATCTGGACCCGGTCTGCGTGGACGCCGGGCGAGCGGTCACCATCGGCCTGATCCTGACCGAGTTGATCATCAACGCCCAGAAATACGCCTACAAGGGCCAGCCTGGGCCCCTGCGGATCATCCTGAGGGACCACGGCGTCGATTTCCGCCTGACCGTCGAGGACGAAGGCGGCGGCGGCCATCTGGCGGGCAAGGGCTTCGGCTCGATGATGATCCAGAGCCTGGTGGGCCAGTTGGACGGGACCATCGACTATCTGGACCGCGCGCCGGGCCTGGCGGTGACGGTCAAGGCGCGCATCGATCCGCTGATCTGATCGCATGCCTGTGGCGTCGCGCCGCAGGGCCGCGTAAGAGCCGCGCCATGTCCGCCCCCGCCCAAGGCTCCTTGCCGCGCCCGTCCCCGCGCGCCTTCGCCCTGATCGTCCTGCTGATCGCCGCCTGCGTGCTGGGCCTGGCGCCCATTCTGGTGCGGTTGACCGAGACGGGGCCGGCGGCTGCGGGGTTCTGGCGGTTCCTGTTCGCCCTGCCCCTGCTGACGATCCTGGCGGCGCGCGAGCCGGGCGGCGTCGGCGCGCCGTCGAAATGGGCGCTGCTGGCAGGCCTGTTCTTCGCCCTGGACCTCAGCTTCTGGCACTACGGCATCGTCATGACCTCGGTCGCCAACGCCACGGTGCTGTGCAACCTGACGCCGGTCGTTGTCACCCTGTTCGGCTGGTTCGTACTGAAGGAGCGGCCGCACCGGCTGTTCATCCTGGCCCTGGCCCTGGCCATGGGCGGCGCCTTCGCCATGGCGGCGGGCGCGGATGGCGGCCAGGGCACCAATCCCATGCTGGGCGACATCTTCTCCCTTTCGGTGGCGGTCTGGTACTCAGGCTATTTCCTGGCGGTGCAGGCGGCGCGGCGCACGGCCGGCGCGATGCGGGTGACCTTCTGGGCGACGCTGCTGGGCGCGCCCCTGCTGCTGATCGTCGCCGTGGCCCTGGGCGAGGCTGTCATCCCCGCCGGGCCGGCCGGCTGGGCCGCCTGCGTCGCCATGGGCGTGATGCACGTCTTCGGACAAGGCGGCGTGGCCTGGGCGCTGGGCAAGCTGCCGGCTTCGGTCACGGCCGTGACCATCCTGATCCAGCCGGTCGTCGCGGGCCTGCTGGGCTGGTGGATCTTCGGCGAGACCCTGACGCCGGTTCAGGCCCTAGGCGGCGCCCTGGTGCTGGGCGCCATCGTCCTGGCGCAGCGGTCGCAGCGGGCGAAGACGGTCCCCGCCGCAGAGGTCTCGACCGGGCTCAAGTAGCGCGAAGCGCGGTAGCCCGAACAAGTGAGCTCAAGTAGCGCGAAGCGCGGTAGCCCAACAAAAATGAGCGCGGAAGCCGAAGCCGCCGCGCCCATTCCTAAGCCTTGAAGGCTGGATCGACTTAAAGAACCTTGAGGTCGATCGCCGAGGTCTTGCCGCGCTGGTTTTCCAGCTCGTATTCGACCTTGGCGTTCTCATCGAGGCCCTGAAGTCCGGCCTTCTGAACGGCGGTGACGTGAACGAACACGTCGGAGCCGCCGCTATCGGGCTGGATGAAGCCGTAGCCCTTGGTGGGGTTGAACCACTTGACCGTGCCGGTCGCCATGTCTGCGTCTCCGTAAACGCGCTTTTCCAGGCGGATCCCCCTCGAGGTGACCCGACAATCCATCTGGACAGCTCGTTCAGGCGAAGGAGCGAAACGCGGGTTTGGACCCCACGCGAAATCCGGACTGCAGCGATGTTGTCACCCGGCTTTTCCAGACGGTCAACAGCAAAGCGAGTCGCATCCGACGCATTCAGGCTTAACGACAGAGGCCTCGCGCGGCCCCGTCGATGTGCAGGTGGTTGGCGTGGGCGGCGTTATAGTCGGGCGTCAACACCGTCGAAAACAGCTGGCAGGCCCCGTCGCGCAAGGCGTGCAGGAAGCGACCGCCCGGCTCGCCCGCCGGCCCGTCGCCCCGCCAATCGTTCAGAACGCTGACGGTCCGACCGTCCTTCAAGGTCACCGCCGCGACATCCAGTGCATTGGCCCTGGCGTGTTCGCTGGGCCGCTCGGCCTCGTCCTGCGAGCCGTAGATGCGGCGGCAGGAATAGGTGCCGTAGTTCTCCACCCGCGCGGGGGCCGAGCCCAGAATGTCGCGCGAGGCCGGGCGCAGCACCTGTCGATCCCATATGACGTAGCGCACCGCCAGCGGGCACTGCATGACGACATCGGCGGGCGCCAGCGGCGTCACCTCGCCGCCCGTGATCCGCACCGCCCCGCGCACCACGCAGAAGCCGCCGTCGTCGCGGTCGGCCGCGCGTTCGACCTGAACCCCCGCATTGCGCAGCGCCTGCATACAGGCCTCGGTCGCGCCTTCCACAGCCTCGGGCGTGGCGGCGGCCGGCACATCGAAGGCGGCGACCTTTGCGGTTGTCGCGCGGCCCAGCGGGCGATCCAGATCCAGCGGCTTCCACGGCAGATCTTGGGGCGGGGCGAAGGCGTTCAGCAAGGCAAAGCCGGCGCAGACCAGCAGCGCCAGCTCCCACACCAGATTCCACATGTCCGCCAGATCGCGCTTCATTCGGCCCCCCGGAGGCCGGACGGGCCCGGCGCCTTAACGCCCAGCTTCGCCGTCGGCTCCCTCGCCCTTGCTCTCTGCGGGCCCTCGGCCCACTCTCTTCCCATGGGAAAGAAATCCGACGCCTATGACGCCGAGCTGGAACAGATCCAGCTGGCCATCGTCCAGACCCAGGCCTGGAGCATCGAGCATGGCTCGCGCGTGGTCATCGTGCTGGAGGGGCGCGACACCGCCGGCAAGGACGGCGCGATCAAGCGGCTGACCGAACATATGTCGCCGCGCCAGACTCGCGTCATCGCCCTGCCCAAGCCAAGCGACCGCGAGACCAGCCAGTGGTACTTCCAGCGCTACGTCCCGCACCTGCCGGCGGCGGGCGAGACGGTGATCTTCAACCGGTCCTGGTACAACCGCGCCGGGGTCGAGCCGGTCATGGGCTATTGCACGCCCGAGCAGTACGCCCAGTTCATGACCGACGCCCCGCGCTTCGAGCGGATGCTGACCGACGACGGGATCATCCTGATCAAGATCTGGCTGGACATCTCGCGCAAGGAGCAGGCCAAGCGGCTGAAGGAACGCCGCGACGATCCGCTGAAGAAGTTCAAGCTGTCGTCGCTGGACGCCGAGGCCGAGGCGCGGTTCGACGCCTATTCCGACGCCCGCGATCGGATGCTGGACGAAACCGACCGCGACTATGCGCCCTGGACCGTCGTCTCCACCGACGACAAGAAGACGGCGCGGCTGAACATCGGCCGCTACATCCTGTCGGTGCTGAGCCACACCAGCATCGACATCAAGAAACCGGATCCCGACGTCGTGTTCAGCGCCGGCAAGGCCAAGGGCAAGTTGGCGCGCTGAAGCGCCTCAAGCCGTTCGGACGATCCCGCCAGAGGCCGTCACCGGCCAGGGCGTCAGCCGTCCGCCCGCGCAGGGGCCGCCCTTGCATTCGCCGGTCAGCGGCTCGAACACCGCGCCGTGCCAGCCGCACAGGATCAGCGAACCGTCCGGCGTCAGATAGCGGTCGATCTCCATGGCGATGGGAAAGCCCGCGTGCGGGCAGCGATCGACCCAGCCCGCGACCTGACCATCCTTCCTGACCACGAAGCCGTGAAAGAAGGCCTCGCCGATCTGCAGCACGAAGCCGCGCGAGCCTGGGTCGGCGATGTCGCCCTCGGCGCAGAGGGCCACGCCAGGCGGCGTCTTCCAGACCCGTTTGCGCTCGCCCGGCGCCTCGGCCGCTTCAGACACGTTCGGCCTTCAGCGGGCGCGACAGCAGGCCGTCGATCAGACCGTCGACATCAATCTCGCCGGCCAGCAGGGCGGCGACGCCTTCGGAGATCGGGATTTCCACGCCTAGGCGCGCGGCCAGTTCGCGAACCGCCGGCGCGCTCTCATAACCTTCCGCCACCGACCGTTTGCCGGCCAGGGCCTGTTCCACCGTCTGCCCCTGCCCCAGGGCCAGACCCAGGCTCATGTTGCGCGACTGGGGGCTGGAACAGGTCAGGACGAGGTCGCCCAGGCCGCACAGGCCCGCCACCGTCTCGGCCTGCCCCCCCATGGCGACGGCGAGGCGGGTCATTTCCGCAAAGCCGCGCGTGATCAGGGCGGCGTGGGCGCTGCGGCCCAGTTGACGCCCCTCGGAGATGCCGCAGGCGATGGCCAGCACGTTCTTCAGCGCCCCACCCGCCTCGGCGCCCACCAGATCGGTCGCCAGATAGGGCCGGAAGCCCGGCGCCGACAGGGTGTTCAACAGGGCCTGGCCCAGCGCCTGATCGGCGCAGGCCAGGGTCACGGCGGTCGGCAGGCCGCGCGACACCTCGCCCGCGAAACTGGGGCCGGACAGGACGGCGGCGGGCGCGTCCGGCAGGGTCTCGGCCAGCACCTCGGTCATCAGCTTCATCGTGCCGCGCTCCACCCCCTTGGAGCACAGCACCACCGGCACGCCGGCGCGATAGTGGGGCGCAAACGCCGTCAGCGTCGCGCGCATATGCTGGGCCGGCGGCACCGCCAGGATCAGGTCGCAGTCGCCCAGATCGGCCAGATCGGCGGTGAACTTCAACGCGTCCGCCAGCGGCACGCCGGGCAGATACAGGTCGTTGGCTCTTGTCGCCCGCAGCGTCTCGACCAACTGCTGCTCGCGCGCCTGCAAGGTCGTGTCCAGACCGGCCCGAACGCACACCTGCGCCAGGGCCGTGCCCCAGGCGCCCGCGCCGATGACCCCTGCCGTGCGGAATTCCATACGCCCTCCCGAGGCGGTTTCGTTGGTCATGCTTTCGCGCCCTTGCGGCCCGGCCTGTGCGAAGGATCGGCCAGGGCGCGCGCTTCGTCCAGCGGCCATCGTGGTCGGGCGACGACATCGATGTCGCTGGTCAGGCCCAGCGCCAGCCGTTCCGCCCCTGCCAGGGCGATCATCGCCGCATTGTCGGTGCAATAGGCCATGGGCGGCGCCAGGAAGTCGAAGCCGTGTTTCGCCGCCGTCGCCTGCAAGGTCGCGCGGATGGTCTTGTTGGCCGCGACCCCGCCCGCGACGACGAAGAGTTTGTGGTCATGCGTCTCGGCATAGGCCGCCAGCGCGCGCTCCGACCGATCCGACAACTGGCGGGCGATGGCGTTCTGGACCGCGTCGGCCAAATCCGCCTTGTCCTGCTCGGTCTCGCAGGTCTGGGCGATGCGGAAGGCCGCCGTCTTCAGGCCTGAGAAGGAGAAGTCGCAATCCTTGCGGCCCAACAGCGCGCGCGGCAGATCGATCCTGGACCCGTCGCCCTGCATGGCCAGCCGCTCCAGCGCCGGCCCGCCCGGATAACCCAGGCCCAGGGCCTTGGCGATCTTGTCGAACGCCTCGCCGGCCGCGTCGTCGATGGTGGCCCCGATCCGGCTCATATCGCCGACGCCGCGCACCTCCAGAAGCTGGCAATGGCCGCCCGACACCAGCAGCAGCAGGAAGGGATAGGCGACTTCCGCTCCCAGCCGGGCGGATACGGCATGGCCTTCCAGATGGTTGACCGCCACCAGCGGCAGGCCGCGCGCCAGCGCCGCCGCCTTGCCGAAGCTCAGCCCCACCATGACCCCGCCGACCAGACCCGGCCCGGCCGTCGCCGCGATCCCGTCCAGCCCGTCATAGCCCATATCGGCCTCGGCCATCGCGCGGCGCGTGACCTCGGCGATCATCTCGACATGGCTGCGCGCCGCGATCTCGGGCACCACGCCGCCATAGGCCGCATGGTCGTCGATCTGGCTGTGAACGACCGAGGACAGCACCTCCGCCCGCCCCCCCGTCAGGCGCACGACCGAGGCGGCGGTCTCGTCGCAACTGGTCTCCAGGCCCAGCACCGTCAGCGGCCGGACATCCCGTCCAGTTGCCGCATCGGCGCCGCTGCTATAGTCGGCGGACATCTCCATCGGGTCGAGGTAGCGACCCGGCGACCGGTGCGCAACGCTCATGACCTTTCCCCTCCGCATCGGCACCCGGCGCTCCAAGCTGGCGCTCGCTCAATCCGGCATGATGCAGCGCGCCATCGGCCGCGCCCTGAACGTGCCCGAGGCCGAGATCGAGACCGCTGTTCCTCTGGTCGAGATCGTCACCACCGGCGATCGCATCCAGGACCGCCGCCTGCTGGAGGTCGGCGGCAAGGCGCTGTTCACCAAGGAGATCGAGGAGGCCCTGCTGGCCGGCCGGATCGACATCGCCATCCATTCGATGAAGGACGTCCCCGCTGAACAGCCCGAGGGCCTGTGCATCGCCGCCATCCCCGAGCGCGAGGACGCCCGCGACGCCTTCATCAGCCGTGATTTCGACAGTTTCGACGCCCTCCCCTTCGGCGCGCGCCTGGGCACCGCCAGCCTGCGACGCCAAGCCCAGGCCCTGGCCCTGCGGCCGGACCTGAAGGTCGAGATGCTGCGCGGAAATATCGATACGCGCCTGCGCCGCGCGGGCGATGGCGATTTCGACGCCATACTGCTGGCCGTCTCGGGCATGACGCGCCTGAGCGTCACCGACCATATCCGCGAGAAGCTGTCGCTGGACGCCTTCCTGCCCGCGCCGGGCCAGGGCGCCCTGGCCATCCAGACCCGCGCCGCCGACATCGACGCCGACTGGGTCGCCGCCCTGAACCATCCCGAGACCGCCCTGTGCATCGCGGCCGAACGCGGCGCCATGACGGCGCTGGAGGGGTCGTGCCGCACCGCCGTCGGCGCCTACGCCCTGATCGAGGGCGACACCCTGCGCCTGACCACCGAAATGCTCAGTCCCGACGGTTCGGCCCGTTGGCGCCGCGTCGGCGAACTGTTCCAGCCCACCGAGGCCGACGCCCGCGCCCTGGGACAGCGACTGGGCGGCGAGGTCCACGCCTCCGCCGGCGATCAGGAGGTCGATCCCGCGACCCTGGACGGATGACCGCCCCCGACGCCGAAGCCAGGCCCGCCCGCGTCTGGATCACCCGCGCCGAACCCGGCGCCGCCCGCACCGCCACGCGCCTGCGAGACATGGGGTTCGAGCCGATCATCGCCCCCCTGCTGGCGGTCGAGCGCCTGACCCCGCCCGTCCCCGACCTGGCTCCGTTCACCGCCCTGGCCTTCACCAGCATCAATGGCGTCACGGCCTTCGCCGCCCTGACGCCCCGCCGCGACCTGCCGGTCTTCGCCGTCGGCGATGCGACCGCACAGGCCGCCCGCGACGCCGGCTTCGCCGATGTCCGCTCCGCTTCCGGCGATCTGCACGCCCTGGCCCGCCTGATCGCCTCCGAACGAAGCGACGGCGTCTTGCTGGTCCCCCAGGCCGAAATCCCTGCGGGCGACTTCGACGCCGCCTTGGTCGCAGCCGACGCCCGCAACGTCTCGATCCAGCCCCTGATCGTCTATCGCGCCAGGCAGACGTCCGTCGCCGCGCCCCAGACATTCGACGCGATCCTGATCCACTCTCCTCGCGCGGCGAAGATCCTGGCCGACCAAGGCGTCGCTCGGGTGTCGCATGCCGTCATGGTCTGCATCTCCCCCCCTGCCGCAGCCCCCTTGATCACTCTGGGCCTGACGCCGGCCGTGGCCCAGACGCCCGACGAAGCCGCATTGCTCACGATCTTGAAAGCGGCGCTTGGCAAGCGCGATGCGGCCGTATAAAGACCCCGTCTCGCGCGGACTGCTTCGTCCGTCGCAACCGGGCCGCTTTAGCTCAGCCGGTAGAGCACATCATTCGTAATGATGGGGTCAGGTGTTCGAGTCACCTAAGCGGCACCACTTTTCCCTTAGAACGCGCACGGCGTCGGGATCAGGAGCGCCGGGCGTCGGCGACACCCCTGATAGTTGAATCCTTCACTATCAGCACACGTATGATTCCCTAAGCGGCAAGCTTTGGCTTGACGGCGTGGGCGTTTTGGGGCCTTGGCACGCCATTAGTCCTGTCCGTAGGCCCAAATGAACGACGCAGTTGATCCCGTAGACATCGCCATCGGCGGACGCATCCGCACCCGTCGTGAGGAACTTCGCATCACTCAGGCGCAACTGGCCGCCGGCGCCGGCGTCACCTTCCAGCAGATTCAGAAGTACGAGCGGGGCGTCAATCGCGTCTCCGCCGCCCGTCTGCTGCAGATCGCCTCGGTGCTGAAGTCGACCGGCGCCGCCCTGCTGGGCGAGCTGGAGACGGCCGAAGGCGACGAGCTTGCGCTGGCCGCCCCTGGCGTCGCCGAACTGCTGGCCGCCTTCCGCGGGATCAAGGACGCTGCTCAACGCGACGCCCTTCTGACCGTGGCCAAGGGTCTGCGCGGCTGATCAGGCGCGGTTGCTGACGCTCTTCAGCAACTGCTCCACCTCGTCCCGCCGATCCGACGGCGCGTCCAGAGCCGTGCCGGCGAGCCACGACTGAATGGCGCCCAGTGCGCGCATGTCGCGGCCGTCCGAACGACCGGCGTCGGTCAGGCTCTGGCGAATGATCTCGATCATGCAGACCGCCTCCACCGCCGAGCTGGGCGCATGATCCAGCAGGGTGGTTTCGGCCGCCTCCATCGGCGCCAGGTCCAGCTCGACCAGCAGGTTCTCGCCGCTGGCCGATAAGGATTGCGATCCGACCTGCTGGGCCAGATTGGCCGTCTCAAGCCACGAGCGGAACAAAGGCATGAAGGCGGTGGGGGTTTGGGTGTTCATGGGACTGTGACCTTGTGTGGCGCGCGAACGGTCGCGGGCCGTGATTTGGGATGGGCGTAGGGGGCGGCGCGCGCCTCCCAGACGCCGAAGAGGGCGAGGAGCAGGAGTTCGAACCAGACGACCATTCGGGTCGATACGATCGACCAGAGGAGCGCGTCGGAACCGGCGATGCCGGCGAGATGGGTCGAGACCGCGATGAGCTGAGCGCCGGCCGCCAGAAGCAGCCACCAGCGGTCGTATCGCAGCGCCAGCCCCACCAGCAGGCACAACATGGCGAACGAAAGCGACGCCACCCCCCATCGGAAATGTCCGACGAACAGGTGGTCCACGAACGGCGTGCCCCACTGCAGTGCGAACAGGGCGACGACGACGATCCGCTCGGGCGTGCGGCCTTTCCAAAGCAGAAGCGCCATGACCGCGTAAGTCAGGCACTCCAGCAGCAGGGACAGCGGCGACCACATTCCCGCAGCAGCGATCAGGCGGCGATGGCGAAGGGCGCGACGCCGGTTGGAGACACGGTCTTGTCCTCGCGGGGACCGTCCATATACCAGCCGACCTGATGGTCGTCGGCAACCTGGGCCAGTTCGCCGTGACTGGCGATGACCGCGCCGCGA
>Ga0157369_10005642_pt1 | contig 14542 bp, 12 predicted proteins | sample C25metaG_FD_113461 | JGI IMG/M metagenome (GOLD analysis project Ga0157369, IMG submission 113461) | Corn rhizosphere microbial communities from Kellogg Biological Station, Michigan, USA - C2-5 metaG | ecosystem: Host-associated > Plants > Roots > Rhizosphere > Soil | place: USA: Michigan...
CGCCGCCCGAGCCGCCCGAGCCGCCCGAGCCGCCCGAGCCGCCCGAGCCGCCCGAGCCGCCCGAGCCACCCGAGCCACCCGAGCCACCCGAGCCACCCGAGCCACCCGAGCCACCCGAGCCACCCGAGCTACCGCCGGAGCTACCGCCGGAGCTACCACCTGAGCTACCACCCGAGTTCCCGGTGCCACCGTCGCCATGGCCGCCGCCGGTACTACCCGTGCCGCTTGACGTCCCGCTTGGCCCCGGCGCCGCAGCGCCGCCATTGCCGCCGCGCCCTCCGCCGAACGCCCCACCCGGCGCGGCGCCGCTGCCGTCGCCGCTTGCCGAAGTCCCTTCGCCGGTCCCGCCGACGTCGCTCGTCGCCGCGGGGTCGTCGGGATCGACGGCGCATGTCCAACGCCCAGCCGCATCGCGGCATCGGGCGTCAGCCGATGCCGCGGTCTTGCTTCCGTCCGCGGTATTCGAGTCAGCCGCCAACGACGCGGCATCGAATGGCGCAGCGCTCTGAAGCTGCGTCGTCGGCGGCGAGCCCGACTCGCCGGAATAGGCTGTGGCCTGCATCGTGGCGCTGGTCTCGATCATCCAGCTGCCCATCAAGTCGACTAACGCGCCTGCTTGCGCCCCGCTCGCCAGTAGTGCGAGCACCGCTCCGGCCGTTGCCTTCAGGATCCCATGAAATAGGTAGGAGTCCTTATTAATTTCTTTGGTCTTCATCGCCATCTCCCCGCTGGGAACGACGTTCGAGTGTCGTCGTACTCCCATCGCCCCAAAGGGCGGATGTAGCAGCCCGAATCCGATGCGCGAACTGTGTGCGACGACGCACATATCGGTTGGGCAGCTACGCGAGGCGTCTTGCGATAACCGTGCCATCGCGCGCCGGCCCGCGCCGCACCTAGACGCACGGGTGGCGATGCAAAGTCGGAAGGCGAAATGCGGCTCAAAGCGTTTCACGGGTGAAACGCGGCATCGCTCGTCTTATGAGCGGTTCCGAACGAAGGCGCGGGAAAGCGCGAAGTGGTGAAGCAAACGGCAGAGCGGGGAACGAGGGGGAGCGCCGCGCTTACGCGCTTTGGGTTTCGCGTTGCAGCGCTCTCAGATCGTGCACGGGAATGTGGCAGCGAATTCGATGACCCTCGCCGGCATCGGTGAACGGCGGGTCGTGTTCCTCGCAGACGGCGCCGAGCTTGCGCGGGCAGCGCGGATGAAATACGCAGCCGGAGGGGGGCGCTACCCCGCTGGGCGGATCGCCGGTCAAGCGGATACGAGCGTTCGATTGCGCGTTCGGCGGGCCGAAGGTAGGCATCGCCGATAGCAACGCTTCGGTATAAGGATGATGCGGTCCCTCGAAGACCGCCTGCGCCGGTCCGATCTCCAGCAGTCTCCCGAGGTAGAGCACGGCGATGCGATCGGACACGTAGCGCACCACGTGCAAATCGTGAGAAATGAACACATAACTGACGCCACGCTCACGCTGCAAGTCGGTCAGTAGATTCAAAATCGCCGCTTGCACGGAGACGTCGAGCGCCGAGGTAGGCTCATCGCACACAACCACGCGAGGATCGCCGGCGAACGCCCGCGCGATCGCGACACGCTGCTTCAGTCCGCCCGACAGTTGCCGCGTCCGAGCATCGAGGTATCGCGTAGGCAGCCGCACGGCGTGTGCGAGCGTGGCGAGCCGCGCGCCATGTGCGCGTCCCCGTAGCGCGCCGAGCTTGGACAGCGCGCGCCCTATCAGCCGTTTGACCGAATGAGCGCGATTGAGCGCAGAGTCGGGGTTCTGAAACACGATCTGCAGTGACTTGACCTGCTCGTCGTCGCGACCTGCCACATGCGCCGACAGCGGTTTGCCGTCGAGTTCCAGCGTGGCGCCGGGGTCCGGCGCGAGCAAGCCCACGAGCAGCTTGGCGAGCGTCGTTTTGCCGCTGCCCGATTCGCCCACTAGGCCGAGCGTCTCGCCGGCGGCGAGATCGAGCGATACGTCGTCGACTGCGCGCATCGGCGTGCCCGATGCGTGGAACGTCTTCGACAAATGCGCGGCGTGCAATGCAAGTGGCGCGTGCGCCGGCGCATCGGAGGCGGCGTCGGCTCGAGCGGGCGGCGTCGCCGCGTGGGCAAGCGTGCTGGCTTGCTCGTAGTAATGGCACCGCGACATCTGCGTTCCGTGCTCGCCATGAAATCGCTGCGGCGGCGGGGTCACGCGCCGACAGCGCTCGTCGGCCAATCGGCAACGCGGCGCGAAGGCGCAGCCGGCGATCGCGGCGCCGGGCGGCGGCAGGCTGCCGGCTATCGTGTCGAGCGGTTCCCCGTCTTTGCTGCGTCCTTCGCTAGGCAAGCACCGTAGCAGGCCGACGGTATACGGATGGCTCGGTGCGCCGAACACGTCCGCGGTCGCGCCTTCTTCGACGAGACGGCCCGCATACAGCACGCCCACGCGACTGCACATGCGGCCGATCACGGCCAGATTGTGGCTGATGAAAAGCACCGCGGTGCCGAATTCCTCGCGCAGCTTCGCGACGAGGTCGAGCACTTCCGCCTCCACGGTTGCGTCCAGACCCGTCGTCGGCTCGTCGAGAATCAACAGCGCCGGCTTGGACGCCAACGCCATCGCAATCACGACCCGTTGCTGCATGCCGCCCGAGAGTTGATGCGGATAGCTGGTCATCACACGCTCCGGCGCGGCGATGCGCACGTGGCGCAGCATCTCGAGCGCGCGTGCGAAGGCGTCGGCGCGCGTGGCGCCCGCCGCTTCGAACGCTTCGGACACCTGCCGGCCGATCGTCAGCGACGGGTTGAGCGCGCGCGAAGGATCTTGATAGACCATCGACACCGTGTGCGCGCGCATCGAGCGCAAAGCGCCGGCCGAAAGCGACGCGACATCGCGTCCCGCGATCGAGATGCGGCCCGCGGTGATTCTGCCGTTGCGCGGGAGATAAGCGAGCGCCGTGAGCGCTACCGTGGATTTGCCGCAGCCCGATTCGCCGACCAAGCCGTACGCTTCGCCGCGGCGCACGCGGAACGTCACGTCGTGCAGGACCTCTCGCTCGCGGCCGCGCACGCGATAGGCGACGCTCAGGCCCACGACGGTGAGCGCATCGTCCTCGCCGCTCGCGGGGCTGTCGAAGGCGGGATAGGTGCGGGGCGCGGCGCTCATCGGTCGAATACTCCCTGCACGCTGTCGGCCACGAGATTGACGCCGACGACGAGTGTGGCGATGGCCCCCGCATCGAATACGACGGTCCACCATGCCCCGCCTGTCATCAGCGCATACGATTCGGACAACGCCAAACCCCAGTCGGCCGACGGCGGTTGAATGCCGAAGCCGAGAAACGAGAGCGTCGCGACCGCGAAGATTGCATAGCCCAGGCGCACCGTGGCTTCGACGATGACGGGCGGCAGCACGTTCGGCAAGATCTCGGCGAACATGATGTAGGGCGCGCGCTCGCCGCGCAGTTGGGCTGCATCGACATAGTCGAGGTGACGCTCCGCCAACACGGCCGCGCGTACGGTGCGCGCGGTGATCGGCGTGAAGGTGAGGCCGATCACGAGCACGACGGTCGCATTCGATGCGCCGAGCGCCGCCAGCGCCGCGAGGGCGAGCACGACGAGCGGCAGAGCCAGAAGCGCATCGATCAGACGGCCCAAGGCATTGTCGAGCCACCCTCCGAAATAGCCGACCAGCAGGCCCAGCGTCGTGCCGGCTACCGTGCCGACGAGCGTCGCGAGCGGTGCGATCGTCAAGATGTCGCGCGCCCCCACGATGACGCGCGAAAAGATGTCGCGGCCGAGCTGGTCCGTGCCGAACCAGTGCGCGCGATCGGGCGGCGAGAGCGAATTGAGGGGATCGGAGGCATACGGATCGAGCGGCGCGAGCAGCGGGCCGAAGATGGCGCAAGCCACCCAGAAGAGCAGGATCGCCGCGCCCACGAGGAACGTCGGCGAGCGCAGGAGCGCGCGCAACGTTTCGAAGCGCGCCGCCTGCAGCGCACGCTCGCTTGCCGGTGGCGCTTCGGCGGGCTGGACTGCGCCGTTCATTGCGCGCCTCCAAGGCGAATGCGCGGATCGAGCACGGCGATCAGCGCGTCGGCGATCAGATTCGCGGCCATATAGACGACGCCGACCGCGAGCACGCCTGCTTCGAGCATCGGAAAGTCTTTGGCCATCGCGGCGTTGTAGATCAGCGAACCGATCCCTTGATAGTGGAACAGCGTCTCGACCACCACGAGCCCGCCCACCATATAGCCGAGCTGCGTGGCGGCGACGGTGATCGTCGGCATCAGCGCATTGGGCAGGACATGGCGAAGGAGGACGACGCGACCGGGCAACCCCTTGAGCACGGCCGTGCGTGTGTAGTCGGCATCGATCGCTTCGACCGTGCCCGCGCGCGCCATCTTCGCGATATAGCCGAAGAAAACGAAAACCAGCGGCATGGCGGGCAGGATCAAATGCCGAAATACGGTCAGCGCACCGGCATCGTTCGGATATCCGGCTTCACTCGGCAGCCAGCGCAGCCAAATCGCGAACACGAGGATGAGCGTGATCGACGAGACGAACTCGGGTACGACGGTGGCCGACAAGCCGACGATCATGATCGTGCGGTCGAGCCACCGGCCCTCGTGCAGGGCGGCCCAGACGCCGGCGGCGATCGCGAGCGGGACGACGATGACGAACGCGAGTGCGCCGAGCTTGGCCGAGTTGAGCAGGGCGTGCGCGACGAACGGTGCGACGGGCGAGCGATACGCGTATGAATTGCCCATGTCGCCGCGCAAGAAATGCCCGATCCAATGCGTGTATTGCACGAGCACGGGCCGATCGGCGCCGAGCTGATGATCGAGTGCCGCGACGGCCCGGGCGTCGGCGAGCGGACCCAAAATCGCGCGCCCGATATCGCCCGGCAGCAGTTGACCGAGCGCGAAGACGATCATCGACAGCAGCCATAGCGTCACGAGCGACAGCGCAAACCGGCCCGCGAGAAAACGAGCGATGCGCTCGGCGCTGCCGCGGGCCGCATGACGGCGCGGCGAAAAAGCGGTATCGGACATCGTAGGGGGCGTAGTCGGGCCGTTTCGTCGGTTAGGAATGCTAACGATTCGTCTGTCTGTGCACGCAGCTTCGTCAAGCCTTCAATTGGGCGCGGTCGAAATAGAGTTGGGAGATGGCCGTGAAGCGCACCCCGGTCACGTTTTTGCGCGTGGCGATGAGCTGGTCGAAGAAGTACGGAATGATCACGGGCGTTCGATCGAGCAACACCGTTTCGATTTCGCCGGCGATGCGCTTTTGCGACGCGACGTCGATCGCAGCGACGAATTGGCTGACCAGCTTGTCGTAATCGGGGTCCTTGAAGTGTGCTGCGTTCCATGCGCCGCTGCTGACGAGCGGCGCATTCAAGAACAGATTGGGCACGCCCCGGTGGCCGTAATCGGTGATGCCGAGCGGAGCGTCGAGCCAATCGGAGCTGCCGAAGCTTCCCTTGCCGTAGTACTGGCCTTGGCTTTCCACCTTCAACGTGAGCGCAACGCCGATCGCCTTCAGGGCGTTTTGGAGGACGACCGCCTGATCGGGAATCTCCATGAACTTCTCCGTCGTCAAGGTCGCGGCGAAGCCGTTGGGATGCCCCGCCTGCGCCAGCAGTTTCTTTGCCTGCGCGATGTCGTGGCGGCGCTGCGGCACGGACGGATTGGTCGATGGGAAGATCGGCGCGAACGGGCTGTCGTTGCCCACGACGGCTCGCCCTTTGAACAGGCCGCGCACGAGCACTTCCCGATCGACCGCGAGGGCGAGCGCTTGCCGCACGCGCTTATCGTTGAATGGCGCCGTGTCGCACCGCATGTGAATCTGCCGATGCGCGCTCGACTTGACGCCTTGCACGACGAATTCGGGATTGTTCAGGATCCCCAGACCGCCCTGCACGGTCAGATCGCCCATGACATCGGCTTGCCGTCCTTGCAACGCAAGAATCTGTGCTTGGCTATCGGCGTAGAAGACGAATTGCACGCGCTCGGGCAGCGCTTTGTCGCCCCAATAATCGGGATTGCGCACGAACGATGCGCCGCGCTTGGCCTCGTACCGTTCGAGCTTGAACGGTCCCGTGCCGATGAAGCTCGTTTCGTAGTCGCCCTTGAAATCGGCCGGCAGGATGACCGCGTTGTAATTGTCCGATGAGACGTAATAGGGGAAGTTGCCGTTCGGCGCATCGAGGTGAAACTCGACCGTATGATCGTCGACGACGCGCGTGCCGCCCTTGGACAGGACGCCCTTGAAGACGGAGAGCGCGGCCGAGCCGCTCGTCGTATCGGCGAGCCTGTCGAGGGTGGCGGCGACGTCCTTGGCTCCGAAGGGTTTGCCGTCGTGAAACTTGACGTTTTGCCGCAGTTTGAAGGTCCAGACGTCGCCCTTCTCGTTCGTGCGCCAAGACAACGCCAACGCGGGCTTGAGCGGTGCGGCGCCGGCCACGTCGTCGATCAGAAACTCGCCCGTTTGCGCGATCAACGCGAGCCCGGCCGCATCGGCCACGGTCAGCGGATCGACGCGCCCCGCGGGTGTCAAATGCGCGACGCGGATGGTGGCATTGCCCGAGCCCGCTCCGGCCGCTTGCGCGCGTGCGGGCGCCGGCACCGCGAGGCCGCTCGCCGCCAATACGACGCTCGAGCAGCCCAGAACGCTCGCATAGCGAAGCAAATCGCGGCGGGAGATGCGGTGAGCGAGGAATTCGTCGATGGCGTGATTGCCGAGTTCGTCGGCATTGCGGCGAGCCGCAGCCAGAGACAGGTCAAGCACTGTGGGGTTCTTCATCGATGGGGTTCCGGTTCGTGTGGGAGGCGCGCTCGCAAGGAGCGCCGCGGCGTTGACGAGCGGTACGGCGACGACGAATGCGTTTGCAGTTTAACGAAAAAAACCCGCCGGGCGTGCGGCGCTCCGGCGGGCTCGACAATTGCCGCAGCGCCCGAGCGCGGCTCCGGCGCTGGCCGGAGCGTGCCGTCAGGCGCTACTTTCCTTTGGAATTGACGATGGCTTCCGACACGTTCACGGGCGTTTCGGCGTAATGCTTGAACTCCATCGTATAGGTCGCGCGGCCTTGCGTCAGCGAGCGCAGCGAAGTCGAATAGCCGAACATTTCGGCAAGCGGCACCTCGGCGCGGATCACCTTTCCGCCGCCGCCCGCGATGTCGTCCATGCCTTGCACGATGCCGCGCCGGCCGGACAGATCGCCCATGACGTTGCCCATGAAGTCCTCGGGCGTTTCGACTTCCACGGCCATCATCGGTTCGAGCAAAACGGGCTTGGCGCGCCGCATCCCGTCCTTGAACGCCATCGAGCCCGCCATGCGGAAGGCGTTTTCGTTCGAATCGACGTCGTGGTACGAACCGAACGTGAGCGTCACTTTGACGTCCACGACGGGGTAGCCCGCCAGCACGCCGCTCTTGAGCGTTTCCTGAATGCCCTTGTCGACCGCGGGAATGTACTCGCGCGGCACGACGCCGCCTTTGATCGCATCGACGAACTCGTAGCCCTTGCCCGGCGGCTGCGGCTCGAGCTTGATGACGACGTGGCCATACTGACCGCGCCCGCCCGATTGCTTGACGAATTTGCCTTCGACGTCTTCGGCGCTGGTGCGGACCGTTTCGCGGTACGCCACTTGCGGTTTGCCCACCGTCGCCTCCACGCCGAACTCGCGCTTCATCCGGTCGACGAGAATTTCGAGGTGCAACTCGCCCATGCCCGAGATGATCGTTTGCCCCGATTCCTCATCGGTCTGCACGCGGAAGGAAGGATCTTCCTGCGCCAGGCGATTGAGCGCGATGCCCATCTTTTCCTGGTCGGCTTTCGTCTTCGGCTCGACCGCTTGCGAGATCACCGGCTCGGGGAAAATCATGCGCTCGAGGATGATCGGGTGGGCGGGGTCGCACAGCGTGTCGCCCGTCGTCGCTTCCTTCAAGCCGACGGCGGCGGCGATGTCGCCCGCATAGACCTCTTTGATCTCTTTGCGGTCGTTCGCGTGCATTTGCAAAATTCGCCCGACGCGCTCCTTCTTGTCCTTGGTCGAATTGAGGACTGTGTCGCCGGAGTTGACGATGCCCGAATACACACGGAAGAAGATCAACTGGCCGACGAACGGATCGGTCATGATTTTGAACGCGAGCGCGGAGAACGGCTCTTCGTCGCTCGGGTGGCGTTCGGCTTCCTTGTCGTCCTCGTCGTGGCCGAGAATCGCGGGCACGTCGATGGGCGAGGGCAGGTAATCGATCACGGCATCGAGCATCGCCTGCACGCCCTTGTTCTTGAAGGCGCTGCCGCACAGCATCGGCACGATCTCGTTGGCGATCGTGCGCTTGCGCAAGCCGCCCTTGATTTCGGCCTCCGTTAGCGACGTATGATCCTCGAGGTACTTTTCGAGCAGGTCTTCGCTTGCCTCGGCGGCGGCCTCGACCATCTTCTCGCGCCATTCTTCGGCGCTCGCGCGCAGATTCTCCGGAATGTCGCGGTACTCGAACTTCACCCCCTGGCTTTCCTCGTCCCAGATGATCGCTTTCATCTTGACGAGATCGATCACGCCTTGGAAATGTTCCTCGGCCCCCACGGGGATCTGAATCGGCACCGCAACGCCCTTGAGCCGTTCGCCGATTTGGCGCTGGACACGAAAGAAGTCGGCGCCGACGCGATCCATTTTGTTGACGAATGCGATGCGCGGCACCTTGTACTTATTGGCCTGGCGCCACACCGTTTCCGATTGCGGCTGCACGCCGCCGACCGAGTCGTACACCATGCAGGCGCCGTCGAGCACGCGCATCGAGCGTTCCACTTCGATTGTAAAGTCGACGTGTCCGGGCGTATCGATGATGTTGATTCGGTGTTCGGGGTAGTTGCCGGCCATGCCCTTCCAAAACGCCGTCGTTGCGGCCGACGTGATCGTGATGCCGCGTTCCTGCTCCTGCTCCATCCAGTCCATCACGGCCGCGCCCTCGTGAACCTCGCCGATCTTATGGCTCACGCCGGTGTAGAACAGGATGCGTTCGGTGGTCGTGGTCTTGCCGGCATCGATGTGAGCGCTGATGCCGATATTTCGATAGCGCTCGATGGGAGTCTTGCGGGGCACGTCGATCTCCTTGGAATGGGGGCGCCGCGAAGGCCGGGATCGGATCCCGCCGGTACGCGGCGCGTGCGATGTTGCAGACTTACAAGCATAGCGCCTGCCCAAGCCTTTTGCAGGAAGCATGCACGAACGAAAAGGACGGCTCGCTGCCGGTCGGCGGCAATGCGTAATAGAGGACCAGAGGACCGCGAAAAGCAACCGCGAAAAGCAACCACGAGAAGAACGGCGTGAAAAGAACGGCGTGTCATCGCCGAGCGCGGCGGCCGCGGGCGGTTATTGCGGCCGCGGGAGCCCGTCGATCTTCATGCCGGGTTTGATGCCTTTCGCGGCGAACCAGCCTTTGGACATTTCGAGGGCATAGACGCCGTTGTTGCGCGGACAGTGATTGTTGGTGGTCTCGGCCTGCATTTCGTCGATATCGGTGATCGTGCCGTCGGCTCGCATGAAGGCGATCGACAACGGGATCAGCGTGTTCTTCATCCAAAAGCAGTGGACGGCGTTTTCACCGAAGACGAACAGCATGCCTTCGTTCGGCGCGAGCTGCGTCCGGTACATGAGCCCTTGCTCGCGGTCGGGGTCGTTGGCCGCGACGGCCGCATCGATCACGAACATGCCGGCGGTCAACTTCACGTGCGGGAACGCCTCGGGCGGCTTGGCGCCGGAAGGCAGGGCTTGAGCGAAGGCCGGGCCTGCCGCGAGCGGCACGACCGCGAGCGCAAAGGCGGACACAGCGACGGCGGCGAAACGCGCCAGCCACGAGCGAATCGAGAATCGCACGGGAAGACTCCTTTTGGGCGACGGGAACCCGCGCATGTTACGCGAGCGGGCGCGAGCCGAGCAAAGTGCATGCGCCGAAACAAAAAAGAAAAGAAAAAGGCAGGCGCCTTGCGGCCGCCTGCCTTGCAACGCCGTAAAGAACGGCAGTACTGCTGGTTCTTGACTGCGTTGTTACAACAAACTTACTCCGAAGCGGCCGAAGCGGCTTCTGCCTTGGCAGCCTTCTTCGAATGCTTCTTGGCGTGCTTCTTGACGTGCTTGGCGGGAGCCGGAGCCGAAGCGGCGGCCGGAGCCGAAGCTTCCGGAGCCGAAGCTTGTGCGAAAGCAGCCGTTGCGAACAGGCCAGCGACCAGAGCGGCGATCAGTTTGCTCATTTGTAAATCCTCAGCTTTAGTTAATTAACCAAATGACCCGGTCAATGAGTCATGTCGGTAAACGTGCCATCCACCTTTCGGTTGACAGCCGCATCAAACAAATTTGCCGACGCGTCTGCGAGCGCTTCGGTCGACGTTCCGCTTGGTGAAAACAAACACGGGGCGGCGGGGCCGAACGCGAATGCCGGATAGCTTTCTAGCGGCATCTGCGTCGGATAACGCGCGACGCGCGCTGGAGGTTGACGCGAATTTGACGAACCTGCGGCAGGCCGCTTCGAAAGCGGGGGTGAGCGAAGCGCTGCGGGGTCCCCTCGGGCACTCCCAAAAGCAAAAAAACGTGCTGATGCAATACGTTAGCGAACCGCGCTCACTCGGCCGCCCGTCTGGCGCGTTTGCGCGGAGCCATGCCCTCCCAGGGGGCGCGGTGCGGCAATTCGCACCATTGGCCGGGGGCCAGGCCCAGCGTCGTCAGCTCGAGCGCACCGATGCCCGCGCGGACGAGGCGCAGTGTGGGAAAGCCGACGGCCGCGGTCATGCGCCGCACCTGCCGATTCTTGCCTTCGGTGATTTCGAGCTCAATCCATGTAGTGGGGATCGCTGCGCGGTAACGAATGGGCGGAACGCGAGGCCAGAGCGCCGCGGGCTCTTCGATGACGCGCGCATGACACGGACGCGTCATGTAATCGCCGAGGTCGACGCCCGCCGTCAACTTGGCGAGCGCCGCCCGATCGGGCTCGCCTTCCACTTGCGCCCAATAACGCTTGACGAGCTTGTGACGGGGTTCGGCGATGCGCGCCTGCAAGGCGCCGTCGTCGGTGAGCAGCAGCAGCCCTTCGCTGTCGGCGTCGAGTCGTCCGGCGGGATAGACGCCTGGAACGTTCACCCAGTCGCCGAGCGAGGCATGACGCTCGTGCGGCGAGAACTGGCAGATCGTGCCGAACGGTTTGTTGAGGGCGATGAGGCGCATGTCAATGTGTGAAGAAGCGATGGGCGAGGCGCGCATCCGAAAGCCGAACCGAACCGAACGAGCCGCGAGCGGCGTAGCGCCCACCCACAGCGCGCTTGCCGCAGCGTTGCCGGGCGCGTCTATGGCAAATGGCGGAATCTTAATGCATAATACGGAATGCCTAAGTCTTTTGTCTTATATAAGACCCAAGACCGACCGCCTCGCTTGCCGGACCATTGCGCTGGCGCCGGGCGCATGCTGATGCTTGCGCCGCCGGCGATTCGACGTGGGCTAGAATAGCCATCCAGCCGCATGGGCGCGGCCGCATCGAGCGCCGAACCGAAAATTGGGCAAGTGCTGCGCGTCGGCGCACGGGCGACGAACGTCCCGTTGCGCATGGCCGCGTATCGCTGCTTTCCACCCGCACAGCCAACACTGGAGTCGATCATGCCGTATCAGCACATCAAGGTTCCGACGGGCGGTGACAAGATCACCGTCAACGCGGACTTTTCGCTCAACGTTTCCGATCAGCCGATCATTCCGTACATCGAGGGTGACGGCACGGGCTTCGATATCACGCCCGTGATGATCAAGGTGGTCGACGCGGCGGTCGAAAAGGCGTACGGCGGCAAGCGCAAGATCCACTGGATGGAAATCTACGCCGGCGAGAAGGCGACCAAGATCTACGGCCCGGACGTTTGGCTGCCCGAGGAAAGCCTGCAAGTACTCAAAGAGTACGTCGTTTCGATCAAAGGCCCGCTCACGACGCCTGTCGGCGGCGGCATCCGCTCGTTGAACGTCGCGTTGCGTCAAGAGCTAGACCTGTATGTCTGCTTGCGCCCGGTGCAATATTTCAAGGGTGTTCCTTCGCCGGTGCGCGAGCCGGAGAAGACCCACATGGTGATCTTCCGCGAGAACTCGGAAGACATCTACGCCGGCATCGAATGGGCGGCGGAATCGGAGCAGGCCAAGAAGGTCATCAAGTTCCTGCGCGAAGAAATGGGCGTGAAGAAGATTCGCTTCCCCGAAACGTCGGGTATCGGCATCAAGCCGGTTTCGCGTGAAGGCACGGAGCGTCTGGTGCGCAAGGCGATCCAATACGCGATCGACAACGATCGCCGCTCGGTCACGCTCGTGCACAAGTGCAACATCATGAAGTTCACCGAAGGCGCATTCCGTGACGCGGGCTATGGGCTTGCTCAGAAGGAATTCGGTGCGGAACTGATCGACGGCGGCCCGTGGATGAAGTTCAAGAATCCGAAGACGGGCAACGATATCGTCGTCAAGGACGTGATCGCCGACGCATTCCTGCAGCAAATCTTGCTGCGCCCGGCGGAATACGACGTCATCGCCACGCTGAACCTGAACGGCGACTACATCTCGGACGCACTGGCCGCGCAAGTCGGCGGCATCGGCATTGCCCCGGGCGCGAATATGTCGGATTCGGTTGCGATGTTCGAAGCTACGCACGGCACGGCGCCCAAGTACGCGGGCAAGGACTACGTGAACCCGGGCTCGGAGATCCTGTCGGCCGAGATGATGCTGCGCCATATGGGTTGGACGGAAGCGGCCGATGTGATTATCTCCTCGATGGAGAAGTCGATCCTGCAAAAGCGCGTGACGTACGACTTCGCGCGTTTGATGGAAGGCGCGACGCAGGTTTCCTGCTCGGGCTTCGGTCAGGTGATGATCGAGAATATGTAACGCGCACGGCAGTCTCGCGCAGGCTGCTGCGAACCCCGGCCGGTGCTTATCGCCTGTCGGGGTTTTTCTTTTGACGGTCGATAACGCATCGCATGCGATATTTCGACCTTCTCGGATATTGCCCAGTGAACACTTCGATTTCGATTCGCGCATTCGAACCGCGCGATTTACCTGAAGCAGCTCGATTGTTCGATTTATATCGACAATTCTATGAGCAGTGCCCCGACTTGATGCATGCAGAGCGATTCATTCGCGCACGCACAGAAAATGGCGAATCGGTTGTGTTGGTAGCCGACGACGGGGAGGGCGCGCTCGCGGGGTTTTGTCAGCTCTACCCCTCGTTTTGTTCGGTGGCGGCGGCCCCGATCTACGTGCTGTACGACTTGTTCGTCGAACGGCGGGCACGGCGCCTGGGCGTCGCGCGGGCCTTGCTCGCGGCAGCGCACGCGCGCGCTCGAGCGGACGGGAAGGTTCGAATGGATTTGACGACCGCCAAGACGAACGTGACGGCGCAGGCGCTGTATGAATCGATGGGATGGCGCCGTGACGATGTGTTTTTTACTTACACGTTGGCAGTGAGTTAATGCTGAGGGGGTAGGGGCGCCGGTGCGCGGTACGCGGATGCGGGGCCTCGGCGCAGCCCCTTCGGGCGAAAAAAACCCGGCCGAAGCCGGGCTTTCATAGGCGCTGCCGTCGAGGCAGTCTCAAGCTGCAGACTGAATGTTCGACGCCTGCTTGCCCTTCGGTCCTTGGACGACCTCAAAGCTCACCTTCTGACCTTCCTTGAGCGTTTTGAAACCGTTCATTTGGATGGCCGAGAAGTGCGCAAACAGATCCTCGCCGCCTTCATCGGGCGTGATGAATCCGAAGCCTTTCGCGTCATTGAACCATTTGACCGTACCAGTTGCCATGCCAACTTCCCCTGTAACTCATGTCCCACGAGCCTGCTCGAAAAGCTCGACAGCCGCTTCGAAAGCAGCCGCCCCCTCCGCACTAGCTCACCTCGGCATTTTTTTTCGTACGTCCACTTCTTGCGGCTAGCTGAAAAAAGTGCCAGCTTGATTGTTGGATCTCTTTAAGCAGGTGTCAAGTGAATTTTGAGATGTTGGATGGAGCGTTGCTTCGAGCACTGATTTTCAGGGTTTCTCCCGCGTAGAGTTTGTGCGCTAGCGCAAGCGGCGGCTCTTGAAAAGTCGCATAATCGACTCAGATGGGTCCGGTGCCCGATACCGCGAAGCGCGGCCGGCAGCCGGGGTGGGCGTCGAGAAGCTCGGCACGCTCTGTGCGATACTCGATCCGGTCGCTACGATCGCTGTGGTGGGAAACCGCGGCGGCGAGAATGGCGGCGGCGCGAATAGGCGCATGATGCGGGAAGCGGCGGCGACCGGCGCGCGAGTGGGCGCGGGGCAGCGGCGGCCCGGTCCACCAACCGGTCGGTCGGGTTTTGGCAGGATTGCGAGCCCGTCCGAGTTGTTTAGAATGGGTGTATGGCGATTATCCCGGACAAGCAGGATGGCACCGTACTGGAGCGGCAGGAAAAAGCGCTGAAACCGCCGTCCATGTATAAGGTTGTCTTGCTCAATGACGATTTCACGCCAATGGAATTTGTCGTGATGATCGTGCAGGAATATTTCAATAAAGATAGAGAGACC
>Ga0157369_10005645_pt1 | contig 14536 bp, 13 predicted proteins | sample C25metaG_FD_113461 | JGI IMG/M metagenome (GOLD analysis project Ga0157369, IMG submission 113461) | Corn rhizosphere microbial communities from Kellogg Biological Station, Michigan, USA - C2-5 metaG | ecosystem: Host-associated > Plants > Roots > Rhizosphere > Soil | place: USA: Michigan...
CCGAATACCACGTGCCGGTCAACGCGGATATCGGCGCGATCGACGTGCTGTTCGTCGACCATCCCGACTTCGTGTTCAACCCGCTCGGCATCCGCGGTATCGGGGAAATCGGCATCACCGGCGTTCCGGCAGCCCTGTCCAACGCGATTTACCATGCCACCGGCCGCCGCCTGCGCGACTTGCCGATGACGCTCGACAAGCTGCTTTAGCAGCCGATGCGGCGCGCGGCACGCGGACGCCGCGCACCCTGCACGCCGGGGACCCGGTTGACGACGGCGCCGCCACGGCGTCTCATGCTGGCTGTTGCGCGTCCTTCACGCGCAAAGGAGCCCGTCATGGCCAGGAAAGCTGCAGCAACATCCCGGGGTGAGCACGGCGCGCGCAACGCATCGGCGCACGCGCGTCCCGCATCCGAATCGGACGCGAGCGACGCCGCGAAGACAGGTTCGGGACGCGAATCGTCGCGCGCGGCTGCGCCGGCGATGCCCGATCTCGGCGACCTGTCGAAGATGGCGAAGATGATGACGCCGGAGCAGGCGCTCGACTTCTACCGGAGTAACGCCGAGCTCGCGCTGGCGGTGATCAACGCGTCGATCGAGGGTGCGGCGAAACTGCGCAAGAAGCAATTCGAAGGCGAGGAGGAAGCGCGCGACTTCCAGCGCCGCCATGCCCGCACCGCCGCGCAGGCGCGCGATCCGCAGTCGCTCGTCGCGGCCGGCCAGAGCGCGGCGCAGGAGGCGATGGAACGGTCGATGCGCTACTGGAGCGAGATGTTCGACCTGATCGTCGAGATCCAGAAGCGCCTGTTCACCCTGATGGAAGCGCAGATGGAAGGCGTGCCCGGGATGAAGGAGACGCGGGCGGCGATGGCGATGCTGCCCGATGTGGGCCAGATGCAGAAGGTCGTTTCGGCGATGCAGGCGGTCGTGTCGTCCGGCGAATCGACATTCGCGTCGATGCAGCGCGTGATGGGCGATTTTGCGAAGCTTGCGCAGGGCTCGGCGCCCCGCGGCACGCGATGAGCGTCGAAGCGCGGCCGCAGGGCGCGATCTTGGACACCTTGGGGGCCGGCGCAGCGGCGCGGCGGCGGGCGTGGGGCGATCGTGCGGGCGCGGCGCGCGTCCACGTGCGCAGGATCGTCTGCGCCGCGCTCGTACTGCTGCTCGCTGGCTGCGTTCCGATCGGCGTGCGCGTGCAGAACATGCTCGCGCTGTGGCAGGGCTGACACCGGCGGTTACAGGAAAGCCTGCGCAAATCTTACAAAGGCTGGTACCATCCTGCACCGCGCATTTCGCGCGCGGGAAAACGTCGATGGATCGTCGGCTCGACTGGATCGTACGCAAGGGCGCGCTGGCCGCGGCCCTTTATGCCGCCCTCGTGGGCGGCCAGGACTGGCTCCAGTACGCGATCGCCGCGTTCGTCTGGTGGCCGCTCGCCCTCAATCTGTGGGCGGTCCCCGTCGCCGGGGCCTGGCGTTCGGCAGGCCCGGCCGCCGTGCCGCCCGCCGCCGCGATGACGTTCGACCTCGCCGTTCTCGGGTCGATGTTCCTCGCGCACTGGTACTGGACGGCATTCGCGTACGCGATCTCCTGCGGCATCGCGGCGCTCGTGCAGGCGCGCGCGATCAGCAAGCCGTAGCGATCGGCGCGCGCACCCGGCGCCTCGATCCAACGCCATCCGACGCGCGCGGCGCGGGGTGGCCCCTTCGCCCGGAGGTCATCGCATGCGCGCGGCGCGGGCGGCGCCTTCGCCCGGAGGTCATCGCATGGGCGCGGCGCGGGGTGGCCCCTTCATCCGGACGTCATCGCATGCGCGCGGCGCGGGGTGCGGGGCGACGCTCCGACGGCTTGTGACTGAACTGTCGTCGATACCAGCGTGAGAACCCGCTCGGGGCGGAAAAGCCGAGCAGCGACGACACTTCCGCGAGCGAGCGCCGACCGTCCCGCACATACCGCGCGGCGAGCTCGCGCCGCACCGCGTCGAGAATCGCCGAAAACGTCTCGCCCTCCCGGGCGAGGCGCCGGTGCACCGTGCGTCGATCGAGCCCGAGGTGCTGCGCGACCACGTCGATCGTGCAGCGGCCGGTGCCGATCAGCATCGTCACCTGATGCCGCACGTCCGTCGTCATCTCGTTGCCGTCGCGCGCCAGCGTCGTATCGACGAGCTCGCGCAGGTAACGCGCCATGGCCGGATCGGCATCCGGATTCGGCGCCTCGAGGTCCTGGCGTGCGCAGACGATGCCGTTGAAGTCGTGGCCGAACTCGACGTTGCGGCCGAAGACCCGCTCGTGCACGGCGCGGTCGGCCGGCGGATCGTGCGCGAAGCAGACGCGAAGCGGGCGCCAATCGGGTCCCATGAACGCGCGAAGCGTCCGGAACACGACGCCGATCGCAAGCTCGGTCGATTGCCGCACCGGGCCGTCGTGGCCGACGATCAGCTCCTCGCGGAGCACGACGACGTTGCCGCTGTCTTCGATCGTGAAGAACAGCGCTTCGTTGAGCGCCCGGCTGTAGTACGCCAGCGCCTCGACCGCCAGGCGCAGCGTCGGCTGCTCGCGCACGAGCAGCCCAACGGGGCCGAGGTTCGATAGCTGCCGCGTTTCGGCCATCAGAAGGCCGAAGCCGGCGATGCCGCTACGCTCGGCGGCCGCTTCGAGCAGGCCACGCACCGACTCGATCGGCACCTTCAACTCGGGATTCGAAAGCGCCTGCTCGGGCAGCCCGAACTCGCGCATCAGGCGCGTCGCGGAAAGGCCGGCCTTGCGCGCGACGTCGGCAAAATTCGTGAGACTCGCACTGCGGATCAGTCCCTTCACGGGGTTCCTGCATGCCTGTCCCGAAAAGGCAAGTCTACGTCACGCCGAGGCAATCGCCAACGCGCCCGACCGACGACACTGCGGCCGTCCAAATCGATCTCCCGTCAGGCCCGCTCTCCCGCGCTGACGGGCGCACCAGCCAACCGCAATGGCGACATCCTTCGCGCACGTGACTTTCGACGCGGCCTCACAGCCGTTGCCGCCGCGCCGCCATGCGTGGGCGGTGTTCGCGGTCGTCTTCCTGCTCATGGTCGTCGATTACGTCGACCGGCAGGTCGTCGTGTCGATGTTTCCGCATCTGAAGGCGCACTGGCAGTTGAGCGACGCCGAGCTGGGGGGCCTCGTCTCGGTCATCTCGATCACCGTGGCGCTCGGCACCGTTCCGCTGTCGCTGCTCGCCGACCGCTGGAGCCGCGTCAAGAGCATTTTCCTGATGGCGCTCGTGTGGAGCGGCGCGACGATCGCGTGCGCATTCGCGAGCCGCTATTCCGAGCTGCTCGCAGCCCGCAGCGTCGTCGGCGTCGGCGAGGCCGCCTATGGCTCGGCCGGCGCCGCGTTACTGGCGACGCTCTTTCCCGCGCGCATGCGAAGCACGGTGCTCGGTGCATTCCTGGCGGCCGGTCTCCTGGGCTCGGTGCTCGGCGTCGTGCTCGGCGGCGTCATCGCCGAGCATTGGGGATGGCAGGCGGGTTTCGGTGCAGTCGGCATCCCCGGCCTTCTGCTCGCATTGGTGTTCCTGCTGGTCGTGCGCGACTACAAAACGGTCGAGCTGCCGGATTCGGGCGCGCGCGACGTGTCGCCGCGCAAAGTCGGCGCCATCATCGCCGCGCTGATGAAGCCGCGCACGGCGATCGTCACCTGCATCGGCGCCGGGTTGCAGCTGCTCGTCGTCTCGACGACGTACGCGTGGCTGCCGAGCTACTTCAACCGCTACTACGGGCTCGCGCCCGACCGGGCGGGCATGAAGACCGGTCTCGTCGTGCTCGTGAGCGGCGTCGCGGCGGTCGTGTGGAGCATCGTCGCCGACCGGCTGAGCGGCACGCATCATCGTGCACGCCTCACGGTGCCGGCCATGTGCGCGCTGCTGACGGCCGCATTGATGTGCACCGCGTTCGCGGGGCTGCCACCCGGCAGCGCGCAATTCGCCGTGCTGCTGGCCGGTGCCACGACGATGACCGGCAGCATCGGTCCCGTCTGCGCGGTCGTCATCGACGTTGTGCACCCGGGCCTTCGCGCAACGGCCGCCGCCGTGTTGTCGCTCACGCAAAACCTGATCGGGCTCGCGGCTGGCCCGCTGCTCGCCGGCCTCCTGTCCGATGCGTACGGATTGCCGTTCGCGTTGTCGGTGATGCCGCTGTTCTGTCTCTTTGCCGCGGGCTTCTTCACGCTCGCCGCGCGTACCTACGTCTCCGATGCAAGACGAGCGAACGCCACCACGCCCGGCGTCGCGGGCGATCTCGATCCGCAGGCGGCGTAACCGATGACGCGCGAACGCCGCCCCCTTCGCATCAACGGCCGCGCACGCAAGGCGCCACCGGCGCCGCGCGCGCAAAAGGAGCCGGGCGGCAACTGGAACCCGGACTGGGATTCGTTCGCGAAGCTCGACCCGATCTGGACCGACAAGGTCATCGCGATGGCGATCACCCCGGCAGTCGCCGGCGTGCTGGAGGCGAAGACGATCGAGCTGATCCGCCTTGCGCTCGACGTGTCGTGCACGAACATGTACGCGCCCGGCGTGAGGCGGCACATCCAGCGCGCGCTCGCGCTCGGCGCGACGAAGGAAGAGATCATCGCCGTGCTCCAGCTCGCGAGCATGCAGGGCTTGAAAAGCATGTGCGTCGGCGGATCGATCCTGCTCGAGGAAATCGCCGCGCGCCACGAGCGCTGAGGCTTGCGCACCGTCGACCATCACCGCGAAAGAATGCCATGAACTTCCTCGATGGATCGCTGTTCCCCGAGAACCAGGACAAGCTCGTCATCACCTGCGCGCCGTACGGGCCCGAATGGATGCCGTCCGATTTCCCCGACGACATCCCGGTCACGATCGACGAGCACGTGCAGAAGGCGGTCGACTGCTACAACGCCGGCGCGACCGTGCTGCACGTGCACGTGCGCGAGCTCGACGGCAAGGGCAGCAAGCGGCTGTCCAGGTTCAACGAGCTCCTCGCCGGTTTGCGTGCGGCCGTGCCCGGGATGATCCTGCAGGTCGGCGGCTCGATATCGTTCGCACCGGAGAACGACGGCGACGTCGCGAAGTGGCTGTCGGACGACACGCGGCACATGCTCGCCGAGCTGACGCCCGCGCCCGACCAGGTGACGATCGCGATCAACAGCAACCAGATGAACATCGTCGAGCAGATGTGCGAGGCGGACCTCGCCGGCACGTCGATCGCCGACGCTGCGATGTACCGGGCCTATCGCGAGATGACGATTCCCGCCGGTCCGGAATGGGTGGAGGAGCACATTCGGCGTCTCTCGGCGAAGGGCATCCAGACGCACTTCCAGCTCGCGAACGTCACCCAGATCGAGACGGTCGAGCGGATGATGCGCCGCGGCACGTGCAACGTGCCGCTGATCCTCACCTGGGTCGCGATCGGCGGCGGGTTCGATGCGCCGAACCTCTACAACCTGGCGAACTTCGTCCGGGCGGTTCCCGACGGTGCCGTGCTCACCCTCGAGACGTCGATGCTCAACGTGCTGCCGGTCAACATGATGGCGATCGCGATGGGCATGCACGTGCGGTGCGGGATCGAGGACAACATCTGGACGCAGGACCGCAGCGCGAAGATGAGCTCGGTCGCGCAGGTCGAGCAGCTCGTGCGCATTTCGCGCGAATTCGGCCGCGAGATCGCCGATGCGAAGGAAGCGCGGCGCATCTACCGGATCGGCGAGTTCTATGGGAACGCGGACGAGACGCTCGCGCAAAACGGTTTTGCGCCCAACCGCAAGCCGCGGTCGCAGTCGGTCGCGATGCGCGTCGCGGCGTAGGCGGGAACATGAAGACAGGATTCGCATCGATGGCACACGCGGTACGCTTCCATGAAGCGGGCGGCCCGGATGTCCTCCGCTGGGAGGAAGTCGGCGTCGGCAACCCGGGTCCCGGCGAGGTGCGGCTGCGCCACCTTGCCGTCGGCCTCAACTTCGCCGACACCTATTTCCGCACCGGCCTGTATCGCGTGCCGTTGCCCGCCGGCATTGGCGTCGAGGCGGCCGGCGTCGTCGAGGCGATCGGCGACGGCGTCGCAAACGTCGCCGTCGGCGATCGCGTGACGTACACGGGCTTCCTCAACACGCTCGGTGCCTACAGTACGGAGCGCGTGATCGACGCCGCGCCGCTGATCAAGCTGCCGCCCGAGATCTCGTGCGAGTCCGCCGCGGCGATGACGATGCGCGGCTTGACGTCGGCGTATCTTCTGCGCCGCATCTGGCCACTTCGAACCGGGGACACGATCCTGCTGCACGCCGCGGCGGGCGGCGTCGGCCTCATCGTGTCGCAATGGGCGAAGCTGCTCGGCCTCAAGGTGATCGGCACCGTTTCCACCGAGGCGAAGGCGGAAGTCGCACGTCGGCACGGGTGTGATCACGCGATCCTGTACGGTCGCGAGGACGTCGCGCAGCGCGTGCGCGAGATCACCGATGGCGCCGGCGTCGCGGTCGTCTACGACAGCGTCGGCAAGGATACCTTCGCCGGCTCCGTCGATTCGCTGCGCCGGCGCGGCCTGCTCGTGTGCGTGGGCACGGCGTCCGGCCCGATCCCGCCGATCGAGGCGATGCAGCTCGCGATCAAGGGCTCGCTCTTCGTGACGCGGCCCGCGCTCGCCGATTACATCGCCACCCCCACCGAGCGAAGCGCGCTTGCGAAGGAGCTGTTCGGGCACGTGGCGAGCGGCCGCATCCGCATCGAGATCAACCAGCGCTATGCGCTGCAGGAGGCGGCGCTCGCACATCGCGACGTCGAGGCGCGCCGCACCACCGGCTCGTCGATCTTCGTCGTCTAGCGGGCGGCAACGAGCGAACGGCACATGCGACCAGGCCCGGGACGTACCGCAACGACATGACCACCACGACCACGACGGGACCTGCAATCCTGCGCGAGGGCAGCCGCGGCTCGATCCGCGTCGAGCCGCTCACGTGCACGATCGGCGCCGAGCTCGGCAACGTCGACCTCGGCGTCGCGTCGCGCGAGCCTGCGCTCGTCGCCGAAATCCGCGCGCTCCTGCTTGCGCACAAGGTGCTGTTCTTCCGCGACCAGCACATCACGCGTGCCGAGCACGTCGCATTTGCGCGTCACTTCGGCGAGCTCGAGAATCATCCGGTCGTCGGCAGCGACCCCGAGCAGCCGGGGCTCGTGCGCGTCTACAAGTCGCCCGACGCGCCGGTCGATCGCTACGAGAACGCATGGCACACCGATGCGACGTGGCGCGAGGCGCCGCCGTTCGGCTGCGTGCTGCGCTGCGTCGAATGCCCGCCGGTGGGCGGCGACACGATGTGGGCGAGCATGATCGCCGCGTACGACGGGCTGCCTGCGCACGTCAAGCAGCAGATCGCGCACCTGCGCGCGCGCCACAGCATCGAAGCCTCGTTCGGCGCCGCGATGCCGATCGAGAAGCGCCTCGCGCTGAAGGCGCAGTTCCCGGACGCCGAGCACCCGGTCGTGCGCACGCATCCGGAGACCGGTGAAAAGATTCTCTTCGTCAATGCATTCACGACGCACCTGACGAACTTCCACACGGCCGCCAACGTGCGCTTCGGGCAGGACGCGAATCCCGGCGCAGCGCTTCTGCTCAACTACCTGGTCAGCCAGGCGCACATCCCGGAATACCAGGTGCGTTTCCGCTGGCGCGCGAACAGCGTCGCAATGTGGGACAACCGCAGCACGCAGCACTATGCGGTGATGGACTATCCGCCATGCCATCGCAAGATGGAGCGCGCGGCGATCGTCGGCGACCGGCCGTACTGACGAACGCATCGCATCCGAACAAACCGCGCCCCCGGATCTCGCCCATCGCCATGTATCGCCACCTGTTGCTCCCGCTCGACGACTCGCTGCTGGCCGCCGACACCGCGCGCAAGGGCGTGCAGTTCGCGCGCGCCCTCGGCGCGCAAGTCACGTTCTTCCATGCACGGGAGGATTACGCGGCGACGAGCATCGGCGCGCTTTCCGCGCTCTTCGCGCCCGCGGCGTTGGACGAGCCGATCGACGGGCGCGCCCGTGCAATTCTCGCCAAGGCGGAAGTCGTCGCGCGCGAGGCGGGTGTCGCCTACGCCTCGGTCGCGGTCACGAGCAACCGGCCGTACGAGGCGATCCTCGAAACGGCCGAGGCGCGCGGCTGCGACCTGATCTTCATCGCGTCGCACGGACGGCGCGGCATCAGCGGGTTGATGCTCGGCTCGCAGACGCAGAAGGTGCTGCAGCATGCGTCGATTCCCGTGCTCGTGTCGGCGGTGGAAAGCAACCTCCCGGCGGGCGAGATGATCCGCTCGCTCGCGATCATCCAGGACGAGCACCGGTCGCTTGCCGCGGTGATCCACGGTCTCGAGTTCGCGCTGCGCCAGGCGCGCGAGCACAACACCGTGCCGTCGTTACCGCTCTTGCACGCGATGCTTCACTACATCGAGGCGTTCCCGCAGACGCTGCATCATCCGAAGGAGGACGCGTATCTGTTTCGCAAGCTGCGGATGCGCACGTCGGAATGCGATGCGTTGCTCGACGAGCTCGACGTCCAGCACGCCGACGGCGAACGCTGGATGTACCAGCTCACGCACGCGCTCGCCGGTTACGAAGCCGATCCCGCAGGCGGCCTCGATGCATTCGCCGCTGCGGTGGAGGGGTTCGCCGCGATGCAAATGCAGCACATGCGCCTCGAGACCAAGGTCGTGCTGCCCGCGGCATGCCGCCATTTGACCGCGGACGACTGGGCGGAGATCGACCACGCGTTTGCCGGCAACTGCGATCCGCGCCTCGCGTTCGACGACGACGAGGAATTCCGGGCGCTCTTCGCCCGCATCCTCCACCTCGCTCCGGCGCATGCGGCCGCGGGCAGGCAGGGAAATGGCGCCGTGCACGACGTTTCCGGATAACCGCATCGCCGCGCGCCGGGCGCATACGCCGACGCAGCGGAAAACTCGTCAAGGAATTGATTCATGGACACCCGCCATGCGCGGGCGGCCAGGGGCTCGTGCACGACCAACGTATCGACAACGACAAGACAGGGGACATCGAAGATCATGCGCTATCCACCGAGAGCAACGGTTGCCGCCTTTCGGCGCCGTGCCGTTTCGCTTGCCATCGCCTCGACGCTCGCGACGGGCGCGGGCATCGTGCACGCGTTCGACATTCCGACCGGCAACGCCGATCTCGCGATCCGGTGGGACAACACCGTCCGCTACAACGCCGGGTTTCGCGTGCAGTCGCAGGATCCGAAGCTGCTTGCGAGCCCGAACTACGACGACGGCGATCGCAACTTCAGTAACGGCTCGCTCGTCACGAACCGCCTCGACCTGCTGTCCGAGTTCGACTTCGTCTACAAGCGCAACTACGGCTTTCGCGTGAGCGCGGCCGCCTGGTACGACGACGCCTACCGCCATCTCGACAACCACGCCGACGCGACGGCGAATACGCTCGTCGACGGCCTGCCGCGCGCCGGCGAGCTCAGTCCGTACACGAAGCGCTACGCAAAAGGCGCGTCGGGCGAAATCCTCGATGCCTTCGCGTTTGCGAATTTCGATGCGGGCACCGTGCCGATCAACGTCAAGGTTGGCCAGCACACGGTGTACTGGGGCGAGAGCCTGTTCTTCGGCGGTGCGATCCATGGCATCTCGTACGCGCAGAACTCGCTTGACGCATGGAAGGCGTTCTCGACCCCGGGCAGCGAGGCCAAGGAACTCTTCCGCCCGCGGGGCGGGCTCACGCTGCAGGCGCAGCCGACGAAGGAGCTGTCGCTCGCCGCGCAGTGGTTCTACAACTGGCAGGCGATCCGCGTGCCGGAGTCCGGCAGTTACCTTACCGTGAACGACGCGCTCAATTTCGGCGGCGAATCGCAGATCGTGGCCCCCAATCCGTTTGCGGCGGCCATACCCGGCGCGCCAGCGTATCTGCGCGTCTGGAACACGAACCTCGTCGCGCCATCGCGGACGAGCGGGGACATCGGTGATTTCGGGCTGTCCGCGCGCTGGAGTCCCGCGTGGCTCGACGGCACGCTCGGCTTCTACTATCGCAACGCGACCGACATCAGCCCGCAGATCGTGGCGGTACCCGGCGTGGCGACGACCGTTCCCGCGAACACCTGCACGGCGATCGGCGGCATCCCGCTCGGCGGCACGAACTGCATCATCAATCGCAATGCGACGAGCGTTGCCGACTTGCAGCGCTTCGGCAAGTTCGGCACGTACAACACGACGTACGGCGACAACATCCACATCTACGGTCTCAGCCTGTCGAAGGAAATCGCCGGCATAAGCGTCGGCGCCGAGCTTTCGTACCGGCAGAACATGCCGCTGCTGAGCCAGGCGGTACAGGTCGTGCCCGCGCCGCTCGTGCGCCTGATACCGGGCTCGATCGCCACCACGGCCGTGTCCGAAAGCGGCACGCCGGGCACGCTCGGCGACACGATGCACGGTCTCGTCAACGCCGTCTCGGTGCTGCCGAAGACCGTCGCGTTCGATACCGCGACGATCGGCGCCGAGCTCACGTGGATGCAGTGGTTGCGCGTCACGCAGAACGAGGCGGTGTTCAAGGGCAGCTCGCTCTACGTGAACCCGGACGGCACCGCTCCGATCGACAAGGTGACGCGAAACTACTTCGGGCTCGCGGTCAACTTCACGCCGACCTGGTTCCAGGTGTTTCCGGGCGTCGACATCTCGGCGCCGATCACGTGGAGCCAGGGCATCTCCGGCAACGCGGCGGTGCTGCTCGGCGGCAACGACGGCGCGGGCAACTACAGCGTCGGCGTGGGCTTCGACGTCTACCAGAAGTACCGCTTCGACCTCAAGTACAACGGCTACTACGGCAACTACGCGACGACGGCAGCCGGGTTCAAGGGCTTCCCCGGCGTGCTCCCCAACGGCGTGAATGCGGCGATCGCCGACCGCGGCTGGATCTCGCTCACGTTCAAGACGACGTTCTGATTCCAAGAAGGAGGCGCATTCATGCTTCGCAGTGCATTGCTCGCCGCGAGCCTCGCGGCACTCTTTTCGGGCGCGCCGTTCGCGGCCGTCCCGGCCGACGAGGCGCGCCAGCTCGGCACGACGCTCACGTCGGTCGGCGCGGAGAAGGCGGCCAACCGGGACGGCACGATTCCCGCCTACACGGGCCCGATCGCCGCACCGGCAAACTATCAGAAGGGCGCCACCCTGCGACCCGACCCGTTCGCCGACGAAAAGCCGCGGCTCGTCATCACGAAGAAGGATATCGCCGCGCAAGGCGACAAGCTGACCGAAGGCACGAAGCAACTCCTCGAGCGCTACGACACGATGCGCCTCGACGTATACCGGACACATCGCACGGTCGGTGTGCCGCAGCGCGTGATCGACAACACGGTGAAGAACGCGACGGGCGCCAAGGCGATCGAAGGCGGGCTGGCCGTCGAGAACGCACTGCCGGGCTATCCGTTCCCGATCCCGAAGAGCGGGGCGGAGGTGATGTGGAACCACCTTCTGCGCTACAGCGGCCTGGGCTACGACGGCAGCCGCTACGAGAACTGGAACGTCGATTCGGCCGGCGTCGCAACGCTGGCGGTTGCGGCCGACGCGTTCTGGGCGTGGCCGATCTACGACGCGAAGAAGACCGACGCGATCAGCGGGAGCGAGCCGTACTGGTACAACAAGCTGCTCTACGTCGGCCCCGCGCGGCGCAACGGCGAAGCGCTGCTCATCATCGACTCGGTCAATCCGCTGCAGCAACCGCGCCGCGCATGGCAGTACCTGCCCGGGCAGCGCCGGGTGCGGCGTGCACCCGATCTCGCCTACGACACGCCGAATCCCGGCTCGGCGGGTGCGGGAACGTACGACGACGTGTCGGTGTTCAACGGCGCGATCGACCGCTACGACTGGAAGCTCGTCGGCAAGAAGGAGATGTACGTGCCGTACAGCAGCTACCGGCTCACGTACCACAAGCCGACGTCGGACATCACGAAGCCGCATCACCTCAATCCCGACCTCGTGCGCTGGGAGCTGCATCGGGTGTGGGTGGTCGAAGGCACGCTCAAGCCGGACAAGCGCCACATCTACTCGAAGCGCGTGTTCTACGTCGACGAGGACAGCTGGACGGCGCTCGCGTCCGACGAATACGACGCGCGCGGGCAGCTCTACCGCTCGAGCTTCGCGTTCCAGTCGTTCAGCTACGACGTTCAGGCGCCGTTCGCCGACACGTTCGTCATCTACGACTTCAGCTCCGGTGCGTACAACATCACGGGCCTGTTCGGAACCTACGGCGGACTCAAGTACATGACCGAGCTGCCGCGCGACAGCGCCTGGACGGCCGACGCGCTCGCCGGCGCCGGCGTGCGCTGAGCGTCGCTACGTCACCTTCGCATCCCGGCCGCGGCGCCGCCGCGCCGGTGGTGCGCATTCCGGAACGTTCAACCATGAGGGTCATGAAAAGCGCGTCGTGCCTTGCAGTTGCCATGCTGGCATGCGCATGCGCATCGAGCGCGCGTGCGGACGGCTTCGTCGACGTGCTCGACGCGCCCGCGCGCATGTCGCGTCTTGCGAGCCGCTCGCTGCTCCACGGCATCGCGGCCGCGGGCCAGCGCCTCGTTGCCGTCGGTGAGCACGGCAACGTCGTCGTGTCGAAAGACGCGGGCGCCACGTGGACGCAATCGCGCGTCCCGGTGAGCTCCGACCTCACCGCGGTGTACTTCGTCGATGCGACGCGGGGGTGGGCGGTGGGCCACGACGGCGTCGTCCTGCATACCGAGGATGCAGGCGATTCGTGGCGCCTGCAGCTCGATGGCTGCAAGGCGGCCGACCTTCTGGTCGCGGCGATGGCCCGACGGGTCGCGCGCGAGCCGGCGTCCGAGCAGGCGAACAAGCTTCTGGCGGAAGCGCGACGCTACAGGGAGGAGGGTGCCGACAAGCCGTTCCTCGACGTGTGGTTCGCCGACGCGAACGATGGCTACGTCGTGGGCGCGTACAACCTGATTTTCCGCACGCGCGACGGCGGCGCGACCTGGGAGCCGTGGTTCGATCGCACCGACAACCCGAAGCGCTTCAACCTCTACGCGATTCGCCCTGCGGCCGGCGCACTCTACGTCGCCGGCGAAGGCGGCCTCGTGCTCAAGCTCGATGCGGGCGCGGCGCACTTCAAGGCGCTCGACGTTCCCTACACGGGCAGCTTCTTCGGGCTCGTCGCGACCGGCGACGCCCTGCTCGTCTACGGCTTGCGCGGCACCGCCTTGCGCACCGACGACGGCGGGACGACGTGGAGCAAGGCCGACACACGGCTCGACAGCGCCATCGTCACCGGGACGCGGATGGCGAACGGGACGCTGCTCCTTGCCGATGCCGCCGGGCGGATCGTCGCGAGCGACGATGACGCACGCACGTTCGCGCGCGTCGCGGTCAAGCAATCGATGCCGCTGACGGCCCTCGTTGCGACCGGGCGCGGACTCCTGGCCGTGACCGGGCCGCGCGGCGTTGCAAGCGTCGAGCTCGTCCGTTAGCACGCTGACGCACACATTCGATGTCCTCCGTCATGAGGTCCCATCCCGGCGCGATGCCGCTCGAGCCCGAAGCGCCGCGGTTCGACCGGCGATCGGGCAGCCTGCTCGAACGCCTCGTCTTCAACCACCGGCTCGCCGTCATTGCCGCGTGCGTGCTGGTCACGCTCGTGCTCGGCTACCTTGCCGCCACGCGGCTGACGCTCAATGCGAGCTTCGACCGGATGATCCCGCAGAGCCAGCCGTACATTCGCAACTACCTCGAGCTTCGTACGGAACTGCGCGGGCTCGGCAACGCGGTTCGCGTCGTCGTCGAGAACGTCGACGGCGACATCTTCGATCCGCGCTATCTCGACGCGCTGAAGCGTATCAACGACGGCCTGTTCCTGACCCCGGGCGTCGATCGCGCATGGGTCAAGTCGCTGTGGACGCCGTCGGTGCGCTGGACCGAAGTGACCGAGGAAGGGTTTCGCGGCGGACCGGTGATGCCCGACGCATTCGATGGCTCGGCGCAACGCGTCGAGCAGCTCAGGCAGAACATCGCACGCTCGGGCATCGTCGGCAGCCTGGTCGCTAACAACTTCCGGTCGAGCATGATCTTCGTCCCGCTGCTCGATCGGGATCCGGCGACCGGCAAGCCGATCGACTACCGGCGCCTGTCGCGCGTTCTCGAGGACGACATCCGCGCGAAATACGAAGGCGCGCAGGCGCGCACGCCGGATTCGCCGCGCATCCGCGTGCACGTGATCGGCTTCGCGAAGCTCGTCGGCGAACTGATCGACGGGCTCGCGAAGATCCTCGCGTTCTTCGGCATCGCGGCGCTGATCGTTTCCTCCACCGTCTATGCGTATACGCGCTGCGCACGCAGCACGGCGCTCGTCGTCGGCTGCTCGATCGTCGCGGTGATCTGGCAACTCGGCCTCGTCGCCCTTCTGGGCTTCGACCTCGATCCGTTCTCGATTCTCGTGCCGTTCCTCGTGTTCGCGATCGGCGTGTCGCACGGTGCGCAGAAGATGAACGGCATCATGCAGGACATCGGCCGGGGCACGGAGCGCCTGGTCGC
>Ga0157369_10005647_pt1 | contig 14535 bp, 10 predicted proteins | sample C25metaG_FD_113461 | JGI IMG/M metagenome (GOLD analysis project Ga0157369, IMG submission 113461) | Corn rhizosphere microbial communities from Kellogg Biological Station, Michigan, USA - C2-5 metaG | ecosystem: Host-associated > Plants > Roots > Rhizosphere > Soil | place: USA: Michigan...
ATCGCCAATCACGAGTTCGAGAAGGCCCGGTTCTACTCCGATGAGGAGCGGAAGGAGCGCGAAAACCTACGCGCTCTTCGCGACAAGTACCACCTCGATGACTCCGCTGCCGGCATTGTCGGCCGCGAAGACATCGAGGACGTCGTGAGCCGCTGGACCGGCGTTCCCGTCACCAGCATCAAGGAAGAGGAGACGCAGAAACTGCTGCGCGTGGAAGAAGAACTCCACCGCCGCATCATCTCGCAGGAGAAGGCGATCTCGGCACTGGCGCGCGCCATTCGGCGTTCCCGTGCGGGGCTCAAGTCGCCGCATCGGCCAATTGGAAGCTTCCTGTTCCTCGGACCCACGGGCGTCGGCAAAACGGAGATGGCCCGCACTTTGGCGCAGTTCCTCTTCGGCTCAGACAAGGCGCTTATTCGCTTCGATATGTCGGAGTTCATGGAAAAGCACTCGGTCTCGAAGCTGATCGGGTCGCCTCCGGGATACGTGGGCTACGAAGAGGGCGGCCAGTTGACCGAACGGGTCAAGCGCTCGCCGTACTCCGTAGTCCTGCTGGATGAAATCGAGAAGGCGCACCCCGATGTGTTCAACATCCTGTTGCAGGTGTTTGAAGACGGCCAGTTGACCGACGGCCTCGGCAATACGGTCGACTTCAAGAACACCATCATCATCATGACGTCGAACATCGGTGCACGCCACCTGCAGAAGAAGCAGGGCCTCGGCTTCCAGAGCGATCGCGAAGACCTGGTCAGCGAGAAGGTGGAAGAGCTCGTCAAGAATGAGGTCAAGAAGACCTTCAATCCCGAGTTCCTCAACCGCCTCGACGAAGTGATCCTCTTCCAGTCGCTCAGCGATGCGGACCTTATTCAAATCGTGGAGTTGCTGGTGCAGCAGCTCAACCAGAACCTGGCGCAGAAGTCGATCACCATCTCCGTCACCGAGGAAGCCAAGAAGTGGATTCTCGACAAGACCCTCGGCGACCGCAGCTACGGTGCTCGTCCGTTGCGCCGCGCACTTCAGCGGTACGTGGAGGATCCTCTCTCGGAGGCTCTCATTGCGGGCGGTATTCCGCAGCGCCCCGCCTTCCTCGAGGTCTACCTCGATGCCAACCAGCTCTTCTATCGCCCCGTCAGCTCCGAAGAAGGCGGCAGCGAAGAGAAAGCCGCAGGCATCCTGCTCTACAGCGCGTAAGTCAAAAACCTGGTCTTCAACAACAAGCCCCCGGCCATGTGCCGGGGGCTTTGTCTTGTCCAAAAGTAGCAATCTCTTAGCTTCACCTTCTCATTTCGCCTGCGTCAACTCCTCAACAACTGCGGCAAGCTTATCCAGAATCTGCTTCCAGCCCTCCAGCTGACCGCTGTTCTTCGCGCTCTCCATAGGTTCATTTCCGATAAAGGTGAGTCTCGTCTGGCCGTTTCCTAGATCTTCGAAGAGGGTCACGTCGTACGCACCTTCTATGGCTTCATGCTCTATTCCTAACTCAGCAGGATCAATCTTGTTTCCCTTCGAATCGGAAAAGTACATCAACGAGACGATCTTCTCGTACGGGACAATCTCGAGGTATTCAACTGCGTTCCAGAACTCTTGCCCATCCGGTGCCTTCATGCAGCAGAGGAATTTCCCTCCCACACGAAAATCCATCTCGCAAACAGGCGCAGTAAAGCCCGTCGGTCCCCACCACTGCATCACGTATTTCGGGTCTGTCCACGCCTTCCAAACCAGTTCGCGTGGGGCATCGAAAACTCTGGTCACAACCATCCGCTCCGTCTCATTCACCGTGTTCTTTGTCATCTCTGACCTCCTCCTTTTTCATTCGCATGACAACCGCGTCCAACTTGTCGAAACTCTCTTCCCAGAACTGTCGATAGCTGATCGCCCAATCGCTGACCGTTTTGATCGCTTCAGGCCTGAGCCTGCAAATACTCTCTCGCCCGCGCTTCGCCTTGATCACAATCCGCGCCCGCACAAGGTAAGCAATGTGTTTTGAAATCATCTGCTGCGAGAGTGCAAACGGCTCCGTCAAGACATGCACTGAAGCTGGCCCGCGAGAGAGCCGCTGGACCATTGCCCGCCGGGTTGGATCGGACAAAGCCGCGAATGTTGTACCCAGTCTATCCACAACCATATGGTAGTGGATTGCGGTTGGATGTCAAACGGTATTCTTCGGTTTCTCGATTTCCGCTCCCTATCTGTCTCCGACGTCCGACGCCCGCGCACAAAGCGTCAAACCCATCTATCAATGCGGAAATTACGTCGAGCGGTCACGTTGGGCAGTCCGTCACTATGCAAAAATGTCGTCATGCATCCGAAGTCCGATGGACTCCTTGAGTCCTCTCTATATGTCCAGGATGTAGCCGCATCGGCGCGCTTCTATGAGAGGATTTTCGGTTTTCGCATGGTCAGCGACTTTGGGGAGCGCGGTTGTGCTATGCAAGCTGGCGAACGTCAGGTCCTGTTGCTGTTTAAGAAGGGCGGTTCGCTGAGTATCCCTTCCCCGCATGATGGAGATGGCGAACTCCACATAGCCTTCGCGATTCCGGCTTCCGAGTTGGCGCGATGGGAAGTGTGGCTTGAGGAGAACGGAATCGCTGTCGAGGAGAAGCGCACGTGCGATTTGGGTGGCCAAAGCATATACTTCCGGGATCCCGACCGCCATTTGCTAGAAATCGCCTCGCCCGGCGTTTGGTCGATCTATTGAAGCTGTCGGCGCACTTCAAAACAAATCGCCAACGCAGCACAGAGTACCGAGCGGTTAGGCCGATCGTCGATTGAAGCCAAAACACTTGTCAATTTCCTCATCGCCGACAACCCCCCAAACCGGAACAACGATGGGCTAATTTTGCACTGCGGAACGTCTGCGTATTTCTCCAAGTGCGATGTTCTTGGTCTCCGCAACGTTGATGTGATCGCGCAATTCAGGTGCCTCAACGAGTGGTATGTAGACATGAACTTGCATCGGCCATTTATCAACGGGAAAGAACGACTGTCCCTCGAATAGTGCGCTCAGACCAAGTGAATCGATGTTCGGTTGATTCAGTCCGTACAACTCCCCAGTCTGCTGATCCGAATGAGACAGACAAACCACTCAGAGCGGTAGTCCGGTGGACATTTGCTAGTCTTGTCATGCGCCATGAACAAGACAATTAACGAGAAGAGATGCTCGGAGGAGCGCCCAGCTATTGCCGATATTGAAAGGAAAGAGACGCCATTTGAGGCAGTCGCCAGCATCTGCTCAGTTCTGGTGGTTGGATTATTCATCCTGACATTCTTAGCTCAGAACTACTTGATTCCGTCAGGCTCGATGAAGAATACGTTACTTGTGGGCGATCATCTGCTTGTCGACCGGATCACGCTGGCGCCATCTGCTTCTTGGATGCCGCTTATAAGGTATCGCGAGCCGAGGCGCGACGACATAGTGGTGTTCATCAAGCCCGTTTATCAACCCGGCATTGATGCGACTGACGCCGATGGAACTCCGCAGTACACTCCCCTGGTGAAGAGATTGATTGGCGTGCCGGGCGATCATATTCATCTCCGCAACGGCATTGTGTTTGTGAATGGCGTCGCACAACCAGTGGGATTTGCGCAGCCGACCACGACGGATAACTTCAACGAGTTTCTCGATGATTTCCCCGCAGTACCCCCAGCAGAGGCATCTGGCTCAACAGAGTCGTGGGCTGTGAACTTCTCAAGTTATCTCCATGACGGCGACCTCGTGGTTCCACCCGGCATGTACTTCATGATGGGCGACAACCGGCACAACAGCCTGGACTCGCGCTTCTGGGGATTCGTGCCACGCGCCAACATAATCGGGCGTCCGCTGTTCAACTATTGGTCATTTGAGGCCAGCGAGGGGCAACTTGAACAGACAGGTTTGCTTCAACGGTTAGCATGGTTCGGCCATGTCCTCGCCCATGTTGTTCCAGACACCCGCTGGAGACGCACCTTTCGGATCGTGCATTAACCTGCCCTCGCAGGGGCTGAGGCCAATTCCTTGCCCAAAACCTGGGAGAATTGGCTCTCTCTCCAAGTGGAGCTGGCCTACTCATACGGAAATTAGATAGTTTATCTAGTCGCAATAACTTTGCTAAACTCCCTATAACTATGGACCCCGTTCGCAATCCCTACGCTCCCGGGGCCGGCAGCCCTCCACCAGAACTCGCCGGCCGAAACGAGATCAGAGAAGACATTCGGGTCCGCCTTGAGCGGCTTCGCCTTGGCCGTCCAGCCAAAAGCATGATGCTGATAGGCTTGCGCGGGGTCGGCAAGACGGTGCTTCTCGACCAAATGCGCCGCGATGCCGAAGCCGGCGGTATCCATACCGTCCGAATCGAAGCTCCCGAATACCGTTCACTTCCAGCTATCCTGGCCCCAGCCCTCCGCCTCGCCCTTCTCCACCTCAGCAAAAAGGAAGCCGCCAAGGACTTCGCGATCAGAGGTCTCAAGGCTCTCGCTGGATTCGCCGGCAAACTCAAAGTCCACTACCGTGACATCGAGGTCGGCATCGACTACGCTCCCGAACCGGGCCTGGCCGATAATGGCGACCTGGAACTTGATCTTGGCACGCTCCTGGCCCAGGTCGGTGCCGCAGCCAGGGCCGCCGAGACAGCAGTTGTACTTTTCATCGACGAACTGCAGTATGTCGAAGAGTCGCAGATGGCAGCCCTGATCTCCGCGTTGCATCGCTGCGCACAGGAGCAACTTCCGGTCACCATCGTCGGAGCGGGCCTTCCGCAACTCCGAGGCCGCATGGGCGAAGCAAAATCCTACGCCGAACGTCTGTTCGACTTCCCCGAGATGGGGCCGCTCAGCCCTCCCTATGCTCGCGAGGCGATCGTCCGTCCCGCCGAGAACGAAGGCGCTCAAATTGACGACCGCGCCGTCGAGCTGATCATCACCAAGACGCAAGGCTATCCCTATTTCCTTCAGGAGTGGGGTAAACACACGTGGGATCTCGCCCCCGCCAGCCCGATCCGCTACGAGGATGTCGTAAACGCCTCAGACGAAGCCGTCGCCGCTCTCGACGAGAGCTTCTTTCGCGTGCGCTTCGATCGGCTCACTCCATCTGAGAAACGCTATCTGCGTGCAATGGCTGAACTGGGTCCCGAACCGCAGCGATCCGGCGATATCGCTGACCAGCTCGACCGCAGCGTGACCTCTCTGGCGCCGACCCGTTCTGGGCTCATTGGGAAAGGCATGATCTGGAGCCAGACACACGGAGAAACAGCGTTCACTGTCCCGCTCTTCGATGAGTTCATGAAGCGCATCATGCCCGGAGATTCCTGGAGGAATGGCTAGTCTTGATTCTTCACCGACTGCTCTGAAGCTCATCGCAGCACTGCGTCTGCCGGTCACTTCCCATGCACATCGCGTACTCCGCCGGTATATACTCGGTTTCCGCAATACTGCATTGAAGACCATCTGTTTCCAACTGGAGATCCAGGTGAACTATCCAAGATCTGTTCGTGGCGCCATTGCAATCTGCGCTGGCGCGCTGTTTCTTGTTGCCGCGGCACTTCCTGCCCAGCAGTGGAAAGCACCCACAAGCATGAAGAAGCTGTCGAACGGGCTGACAGTTGTTGTGTCAGAAGACCACTCGGCTCCCACCTTCGGCGTTTGCGTGAGTTACGGCATCGGCTTCCGGCTCGAGCCCGAAGGACGCACCGGCTTCGCTCACCTTTTCGAACACCTCATGTTCGAAGGAACTCCGAATGCGCCCAAGGGAGTTCTGGACCGCGTTATCGAAGGCGGCGGCGGAGCTAACAATGGCGACACGCGCTATGACTACACGGAGTACATCGAGACGGCGCCGATTTCCGCGCTCGATCCTGTTCTCTGGATCGAAGCCGACCGGATGAAGACGCTCGACTTCTCGCCGAAGAATCTCGACAACCAGCGCAACGTAGTTGAAGAAGAGGTTCGCGTCAATGTATTGAACCAGCCTTACGGGCTGTTCTTCGCCATCGATCTGCCGGGTAAGGCATTCGACACCTATCCCAACGCCCACAACTTCTACGGCGACTTCAAGGATCTCGACGCCGCAAAGATCGAAGATGTGAAAGCGTTCTATGAGAAGTACTACACGCCAGGCAACGCAGTCATGGCGATTGTGGGCGATGTGAAACCTGAAGAGGTCTTCGCAAAGGTGGAGAAATATTTCGGCCAGATCCCCTCTCGCTCTACACCTCCTAAGCCCAAGGTCGACGAACCTCCGCAGAAGGCGGAGCGGCGGTCCTCAGAGACTGACAAACTCGCCAGGGTTCCGGGTCTTGCCATCGGATACCGCATGCCTCCTCACAAGTCTCCCGACGCACTTGCCGCGGCCGTCACCGGGGAATTGCTTCACAACGGACAGGCGTCTCGCCTCTATCAGGCCCTTGTGAAGGACAAGCAAGTGGCTCTCTCGGTGGATGGCGGTGTGAACTGGCCCCTGGGAACTCCGTTTGAATATGCGGGCCCGACCCTCATGGTCTCGTTCATCGTCTACCCGCCTAACGTGACGGAAGACCAGGTCCTTGCTGCCTACGACGGTGCTGTCAAGGAGCTTGCTGAGAACGGGCCAACACAACAAGACCTTGATCGAATAGTCGCAAAGATGCGCTCCGACATGTATGGCAATCTCGAGATTCCCATTAACCGCGCGTCGGCGCTCTCGCACGCGGTTCTCTTCGACGGTAACTTCGATTCGGTCTATCAGATCCCCGAAGAGCTTTCGAAAGTTACAGCGGCGCAGGTAAAAGCATTCGCCGCCAAGTATCTCGTCAGCACCAATCGCACCATCATCAATCGCACACCAGCGGCAGCCCCTGCTGGTGGAAAAGAAAAGGGAGCGGGACAATGAAGATCCTCACGATTGCATGTGCCTTTCTTATCGTTGCCGCTCAGTCACACGCACAGAAGGAGACGGTGCTTCCCAAAGATCTGCCCGCCTACGGGCCAGAGAGGCCACTCGCGGCTCCATCGGTCAAGATCGACAAACTCGACAACGGCCTGACGGTCTGGCTCGTATCGGAGCCCGGTTTCCCCAAGGTTGCTTTCAGCATCGCTTTGCATGGCGGGCTCGCTGCGGATCCTTCCGATCGCCCCGGGCTCTCACAACTGCTGGGGAACACGATCGACCAGGGAACAAAAACACTCAATGCCAAGCAGATTGCGCAGCAGCTGCAGGCAGCCGGTGGAGATCTGGGCGTCGCCGCCGGTAAGGACTCGACCATTCTCTCCATCAATGTGCTCAGCTCGAAGCGGGATGATGCGCTGACCATCCTCTCCGACCTGGTTCGCAACGCCACGTTTCCCGATGAGGAAGTCGCTCTGGCGAAACGCAACGCGCTAAACGAACTCCGGCAGCAGGAATCGCAGCCTTCTTTCCTTGCAGGGCGAGCGATGGCCAAGGTCCTCTTTGGTGATCATCCGTATCATGTGACTTCTGCCACAGAGCAATCGATCAACGCATCGACGCCGGACGATCTGCGCAAGATCTACGCGGAGCGTTTTCGTCCCGATCAGGCCCTGCTGGTCGCAGTCGGAGACTTCGAGGCTGACGGCATGCTAAGCGCCGTAAAGAGCCGCTTCTCCGAATGGAAAGCTCCTTCCACTCCGGTTGTAAAAATACCGGCCGAGAACTCCACATCGCCGCAGCACTCCATCTACCTCGTTCCTCGACCAGGTTCGGTGCAGACAACTTTAGAACTCGGCAGTTTCGGTCCGCTACGCAGCGCGGGAGATTACGAGGCTGCGCGAGTCGCGAACGCAATATTCGGAGGCACCTTCGGCTCTCGTCTGACGCGGAATATTCGCGAAGACAAGGGATACACGTACTCCCCCTTTGCAACCTTGCAGACCTACCAGGTGGCGGGGCTGCAGATCACGCGTGCCGACGTCCGCAACGCTGTTACAGGGCCGAGCCTGAATGAAATGTTCTACGAACTCAATCGCATGGTCACGACATCGCCGACCGATGAGGAGTTGCGGACGGCGAAGCGCTTCCTCGTGGGCATCGAAGCCATTCAGTTGCAGTCCCGCGCCTCGGTTGCCGGCGAATTGGCCCGTCTTTGGGTGAGCGGACTCACTCCGGATGCGATTGGCACCTACGGCAAGAAGGTTGCAGCCACCACTGCCGAAGATGTCGACGCAGCGGCGAAGAAATACTTTCCGGCCGCGAAGACCGCAGTTGTCGCCGTGGGAGAAGAGAAGGTAGTTCGCGAGGCGCTTGCTCCCTTTGGACTGCCTCTACAGGCCGTTCCATAGTGCGGTGCTGAAACCCTTCGAGTGCTCTCAAGACCTCACAGGCCAATGTGTCTGTGAGGGCTTTCGATTTCGCGACGGTCCGGAACTACTCGATCGATGATGTAACCTTGTGCCATCCAGAAATCCCATCTGGACCAGTCCAAGAGAGATTAATGAGAAAACATTTCTGCGTTCTTGCCGCCTTCGCCGCCCTGTTCAGCATTGCCGCTTCCGCCCAGCAGAAAAATCTTCCCAGTGATCAGCTCGACCCGGATTTCAAGGCTCCCGCTCAACAAACTGACTTCGAAAAGCGCGTCGTGATGATGCCAATGCGCGACGGCGTCAAGCTCTACACGGTGATCGTCATACCGAAGGGCGCAAAGGATGCACCCATCCTTCTCGATCGCACGCCCTACGATGCGGCCAAGCGCGCTGAGCGGTCAAAAAGCCCGCGCATGATTGAAGCTCTGCCGCTCGCCGACGAGGTCTTCGTCAAGGCGGGCTACATCATCGTCTACCAGGACGTTCGCGGCAAGTACGGCTCCGAAGGACCCTATCTCATGACGCCGCCGCCGGTGAACTCCGGCTACAACCCAAGCGGAGCCGACGACACCACCGACGGCTACGACTGCATCGACTGGCTCGTGAAGAATGTTGCGGAATCGAACGGCCGCGTCGGCATGATCGGCTCAAGCTATGAAGGCTTCACCGTTGTCATGGCACTCCTCCATCCGCATCCCGCCCTTAAGGTCGCCGCGCCCGAGAGCCCGATGGTCGACGGGTGGATGGGCGATGACTGGTTCCACTATGGCGCCTATCGCACTCCCAATATCGACTACATGCTGAGCCAGACTACGAAGCGCGCAGGCGGTGTGCCGGTTCCGCATCCGAACTACGACGAATACACGGGCATGCTCAAGGCGGGTTCAGCGGCCGGTTTCGCGCACGAACTCGGTGCAGACACACTGCCGTTCTGGAAAGTGACCATAGATCACCCGGCCTACGATGGCTACTGGCAGAGCCAGGCGCTGGATAAACTCATCGTCAAGGAGCCGCTCTCCGTGCCAACCATGTGGGAGCAGGGCCTCTGGGACCAGGAAGACATGTGGGGCGCTAACCACAGCTATCGCGCTCTCAAATCCATCGGCACGCCCGACGCAATGAACCACATCGTCATGGGCCCCTGGTTTCACAGCCAGGTCAATCGCCCCGGTCGCAATCTCGGCCCGCTCATCTGGGGTACCGACACGACAGCATGGTGGCGCGAGAAAATCCTTCTGCCATTCTTCAATCAATATCTGAAACCCGGCTCACCCAAGGCCGACACGCCCAACGCGCTCATTTATGACACTGGCCTCGACAAGTGGGACACTTACTCGACCTTTCCGCAATCCTGCGAAAAGGGCTGCCCAACCAAATCAATGCCTCTCTATCTTGAGGCTGGCGGAAAGCTCTCGTTGAAGGAGCCCACAGTCTCAGACGGGAAATACACCGAGTACGTTTCCGATCCAGCAAATCCGGTTCCGTATCTGCCTCGTCCCGTTACCCACACAGGGTGGCGCACCTGGCTTGTCACCGATCAGCGCTTTGTCGATGGCCGCCCTGACGTTGTGACCTATGTTTCCGATCCGTTGGAGCAGACAACGAAAGTTTCCGGTGAGCCGATGGTCCACCTTATCGCTTCAACATCCGGTACCGATTCCGACTGGGTCGTGAAGATCATAGATGTGCAGCCCGAAAGCGTCGTCGAACCTACGCAGCAGATGAGCGGCTATGAACTGCCCATCGCCACCGACATCTTCCGCGGTCGCTATCGCACCAGCTTCGAGCATCCCGCGGCCATTGAGGCCAATACGCCTCTCCCGTATGTCTTCGCACTGCCGCTCGTGAATCACACCTTCCTGCCCGGCCACCGCATCATGGTGCAGGTGCAGTCCACGCTCTTCCCGCTCTACGATCGCAACCCGCAGAAGTTTGTGCCCAACATCTTCACCGCCCAGCCGCAGGACTACCAGAAAGCCACGCAGCGCATCTGGCACACACCCGACCACGCCAGCTACATCAGCCTTCCCGTTGTTCCCGTTAACGCGAATTGATGCCGCCCGGGACAGGCCCACACAAATCTGGGTGCCCCAGGTCTCGATTCTGAGACCTGGGAGAAACTACAAGCTGCCACAAGTCGTAGCATTTGAGCAATACTCTCAGCGAGGTGCAGCATGACCGACACCGTCGATCCTTCCCATCTCAGTGCGGACGAGATCAGCAACTTCACACGACAGACCAACTACGGGACTTGGCGCGTCCAGAAAACGTGGAAGCCGCTCTACATCGCCGATGCCGAAGGCTGCTGGATCACAGACGGGGCAGGGAAGCGCTACCTAGACTTCAGTTCGCAACTCATGTGCGTCAACCTCGGTCACAAGAACCGCGCAGTAGTTGAATCCATCGCCCAGCAGGCGCGTGACCTCGCCTTCGTCGGCCCGGTCTACGCAACGGAAGCTCGTGCCCGCCTCAGCGCGAAGCTTCTCGAAGTGCTGCCGTCAGGCCTCGAAAAATTCTTCTTCGCCACTAGCGGCACCGAGGCCAACGAGGCCGCATTCAAAATCGCGCGCATGGTCACGGGCAAAAACAAGATCATCTCGCGCTACCGCTCTTATCACGGCTCGACAGCCGGATCTATCGCAGCCACCGGAGACCCGCGCCGATGGGCCATGGAGCCTGCCGGCAAGATTCACAACGTTGTCTTCGCACCGGAGACGAACTGCTACAAGTGCCCGATCGGGCACACCTATCCTGGCTGCAACGTTGCCTGCGTCGACTACATCGAGCACATGATTGAGAACGAAAGTGACGTCGCAGCCATCATCGTCGAGCCGGTCGTCGGAACCAACGGCGTCCTCATTCCCCCTCCCGAATACTTCCCGCGTCTTCGCGAGATCTGCGACCGCCACGGTGTTCTGATGATCGCCGACGAGGTGATGACAGGCTGGGGACGCACCGGCAAGTGGTTCGCCGTCGATCACTGGGGCGTAAAGCCCGACATCCTCGTCACAGCAAAAGGAATTACATCGGCCTACGTGCCCCTCGGCCTCTGTGCGACGACCAAAGAACTCGCCGATCACTTCGAAGACCGCTACTTCTCGCACGGCCACACCTACGAGGCGCATCCCATCACGCTCGGACCCGCGACGACAACCATCGAAGAAATGCAACGTCTCAAAGTTGTAGAACGCGCTGCAGAACTCGAGCCCTACGTCCGTCAGAAACTCGAGGCTCTGAAAGAGAAGCATCTCTCCATCGGCGACGTGCGCGGTCTCGGACTCTTCTTTGCCGTCGAACTGGTAAAGAACAGAACAACAAAGCAGCCATTCAACACTATGCGCGACAAAGTGGAAGGCAGGCCAATGGTTGTGGATCAGATCGCGTCAAAGATGATGGCTGACGGCGTGGCCCAGCAGTCGTGGATCAGCCACTTCGTTATCGCTCCACCTCTGATCGTCACTAAGGAGGAGATCGACCTCGGCGTCGACGTCTTCGACCGCCACCTCGGCATCGCCGACGCGCTAGTCGAATAACTCCCCTAATAGGACTGGACTCTTCGTTTGCGGCTCAATCGAATTCATTGCACGCAACTCGAGTCGCATCAATGCCAGTGAATTACGCTCAGCAGATTCGAGTAATCATCTGTCCAGGTTCTTGCGCCATCCCTGCCTGATAGCGGTTTCCAGCGCGAATTCGCTCCTTCTACGAGTCCGTTCAGGTCCGACTCGTTTCGGGCCATGACTACCCATACGGAAGGCGCTTTGCCAAGTGCAATCTCCCGTTGTGTCAGGGCCGTATCGCGTTCGACATAACATGCCAGGTGTTCCTCGCGAGCAAGATTGCCGAGCGAAGGTTCGAGGTCGACGTAAAGATTGGAAATATGAAACGCAAGCACGCCCTTCGAATCCAGCTTGCGCAGATAGAGCGCTATTGCCTCGCGAGTCAAAAGATGAATCGGAATCGAATCGCCGCTGAATGCGTCCAGCGCGATCAGTCCATAACTGCCGTCGGGCGCGTCGCGAAGCTTTAGGCGAGCATCGCCCATGACAATTCTGGTTTTGGGAGCGCATTCATGTAGAAATGTGAAGTACCGGGGGTCTTCCGCGATGTGCACCACGATGGGATCGATCTCATAGAATGTGAACCTCAGGCTCGGATCAGGCAAGCATGCCATTGAGCCAGCACCCAGACCCACCACCGCAACGTCTTTCCCGTTCAGTCGGTCCTGCAATGCACCAAAAACCTGTCCCGCCGGTCCTCCCTTGGTGAAGTAGGACAGGGACTCGCGCTTCCTTGCCGGATCGAGACTCTGAATAACATGATTGGTGCCTGCATGAACGAGTACTCGATATTGCCCGTTCGGATCGTTGGTCACATGCACCACTCCGAAGAAGTTCCGTTCGGTATCGATGATGCGCCCAAATGCCCCGGTGTATCGAGAACCAGCCAACAGAAAGACAACCAATCCAAGTGCAAATCGGAGTGTCCTGCGACGAAAACTGAAGCATCCCAAAGCCGCATATGCGAAGAACAGAAAGACAAGCAGCCCGCCCGGTCCGTAATTCATTCTCTTCGCGCTCTCAATGACCAAGAGCATCGTCAAACCCAGACCGGCAGGCAAAAGGACATCCTTGTTGGTCCAGCTCGCCGGGTTCACTTCTGAGTTTGGCCGCAGGAGCGCGGCGAACACCAATACCAGGGGAAACTCAACGGCCGAATGGAAAACGACAGGAGCGACCAGTGAGTTGAAAGCGCTGCCCATTACTCCACCGAATGACATCAACAGATAGAACTCGGTGAGTCGTCCCGCCGAAGGCCTGCTTGCTGCTAGTTCGCCATGACAGAACATCGCGATCACAAAAAATGAGCTCAGGTAGATGATGATCAGTGGAATGAGTGGAAAACGAAGGCGCGAAACAACGGGAATGAGCCCTATCAGGATGAAAGCCGGAAGTATTGCAGCAACCCGGCTGGGAGGGAAGATCACTCTTTTCGCAAAGACCAGGATCAGGCTTAGCAGATACAGCGCCAGAGGAGAAATCCAGAAGAGAGGCATCGAGGGAACATCGGTTGTCAGCGCAGTGGTGACACCAAGCATCAGACTCGACGGCACAAATGCAAGCGCAATCCAGCGCACACGCTGTCCCCAGTTGGTGTCTGCCTCTGTTGTATCAACTGTTCGTGTCTCTTGGCTTGAGATGTTCGGACCTTTTTCCCATACCAGGACTGCGCAAGTGACCGTCAAACACACGAACGCCACATAACCATAAGTCCAGACCGTGCACTGACTGGGAATGCGGAGCAACGGCTCCAGCAAAAACGGATACGCCAGCAGTCCCGCAAGGCTCCCCGCATTGCTAGCGGCGTAGAGGAAGTATGGATCTCGTGCGCTCGAATGGCTTGAGCCGGCAAACCAGCCCTGCATGATTGGCGAGGTAGAAGATAACGCGAAGAAGGGCAGCCCCACTGACATCAGCAACATGCCGAATAGCCAGTAAACAGGACTGGACTGAACGGGCGGCTCGCCCCCGTGGAAAAGGTGTATAGGCAGAAGACCAGGCAAAAGCAGGGGCAAAGAGATCACCGCGCAATGAACCGCGATTTTCAAGCGCCACGGCCGCAATCTGATCAGAGTGTGCGCGTAGAGATACCCGAGAAGAAGCATTGCCTGGAAGAAAACAAGACAACTGTTCCAAACGGCAGGAGTGCCGCCCAGCAATGGGAGCATCATCTTCGCAAGCATCGGCTCGACCAGAAAGAGCAGAGCTGCGCTGAGGAACATGGAGAAGCCAAAAGCAAGAATCATGTGGGAATCTCAACCAAGTTTATTCCCATCAGGCTTGATTGTGCTTTCGGCACTTGAGTTCGCCGGTTACCATCGGTTCATAGTTTGCTAATGCCATGCCGAGGATCAATGAGGGAAGTCACGTCACCTTCTCGCCCTCGGTCGTAACGGCCCCTCAGCAAAAGAATCTCCCTTAGTCAAACACCACGGTCTTGTTGCCGTAACTTAGAATCCGCCGGTCGAGATGCCATTTCACTGCGCGCGCGAGCACAAGCCGTTCCAAATCGCGGCCCTGGGCCACGAGATCCTCAACCTGGTCTCGGTGGGAGATTCGCGCCACGTCCTGCTCAATGATCGGGCCATCATCCAGTACTTCGGTTACGTAGTGGCTGGTTGCGCCAATCAGCTTCACTCCTCGCGCGTGGGCAGCATGATATGGTTTTGCTCCGACGAACGCCGGCAGAAAGGAGTGATGCACGTTG
>Ga0157369_10005648_pt1 | contig 14534 bp, 10 predicted proteins | sample C25metaG_FD_113461 | JGI IMG/M metagenome (GOLD analysis project Ga0157369, IMG submission 113461) | Corn rhizosphere microbial communities from Kellogg Biological Station, Michigan, USA - C2-5 metaG | ecosystem: Host-associated > Plants > Roots > Rhizosphere > Soil | place: USA: Michigan...
CCTGGCCGGAGCCCGCGTCACGCGCGGCCTGCTGCTCTCCGAGGCCGAAGAGGACCTGCCGGGCTTCCAGCGCAACGACTATCTCCCGGACGAGGATTTCTGGGGGCTCGTCGATAACTCGCGCGGGCGTGCGCACGACTACGCGCAGCGGATTCGGACGGGCGACGTGCGGCACGACCCGAAGGGCGGCACCTGCCCGACCTGGTGCAACCTCTGGACGATGTGCCGGATCGAGCGGGCATGAGCCGTAGGCTCGACAGAGGTTCAAGAGTATGAGCCGTCGCGTGCTGAACGACCAGCAGTCGGCCGCGGTCGAGGCGGCGGGGGAGGTGTTCGTCTCGGCGGGCGCCGGGACGGGCAAGACGAGCGTGCTCGTCGAGCGGTTCGTACGCGCGGTGTGCGACGACGGGCTCGACGTCGAGTCGGTGCTGGTGATCACCTACACGCGCAAGGCCGCCGGCGAGCTGCGTGCCCGGATCCGCGCCGCGCTGCACGCACGCGGCCGCCACGATCTCGCCCGGCGCCTCGACGGTGCGTGGATCTCGACCATCCACGGCTTCTGCTCGCGCCTCCTGCACGCGCACCCGTTTGCCGTCGGCCTCGACCCGCGGTTCCACGAACTCGCCGACGAGCAGGCGGCCGTGATCAGGGGCGAGGCGTTCGAACGGGCGCTGGCGTCGTTCTGCGCTTCGCACGATCCGGAGCGGTTGCGCCTCCTGGCCACGTACAGCGGTCAGGGTCTGCGCCGGATGCTGACCGGCGTCTACGAGACGCTGCGCTCGGCCGGGCGCGACCTGACGCTGGAGCTCGGGGCACACGCCGGAGTTCCCGAGCGGCTCGAGGAGCTGCGTGCCGCTGCGGGGGCGCTCGCAACCGATGCCGACGCGACCGACAGGCAGCGCGCCTCGGCGAGCCTTGCGCTGGCGCTCGGGCCGAATCCCGAGCAGCTGCTCGACCTCGCAGAGCTCGCGGCGCAGGGAGAGCGCGCTGCCGAGTTCCGCGCCGCGCGCGACCGCCTGCAGCAGGCGGCGCTCGAGGAGCTCGCGGCGCGCGACAGCGAGCTGTTGCAGGAGCTGCTCGACCTGTTCGCGACCGAGTACGCCGCGGCGAAGCAGCGAGAGTCGGCCCTCGACTTCGAGGACCTGCAGCTGCTTGCGCGCGAGCTCCTGCGCGAGAACGACGCGATCCGCGAGACGGAGCAGCTGCGTTTCCGTTCGATCATGGTCGACGAGTTCCAGGACACCAATCGCCTGCAGTGCGACATCGTCGATCTCCTGCGCGGCGGGACCGGCGCGGCCGACGTCTTCTTCGTCGGCGACGAGTTCCAGTCGATCTACGGGTTCCGGCATGCGGACGTCGGCGTCTTCCGCGCGCGCCGGGAGGCGGCCGCCGTCCGCCTGCCGCTGGCGCGCAACTACCGCTCGCGACCCGAAGTGCTCGCGGCTGTCAACCATCTCTTCGGAGAGGAGTTCGGCGCGGGCTACCAGCCGCTCGCGGCATCCGGTGAGTTCTCAGACCCTGTCTTCGGACATCCGGTCGAACTGCTCGTCAGCGACAAGCGCAGCTACCGCGATGCCGGTGCGAAATGGCGCGATGGTGAGGCGCGGGCGATCGCCTGCCGCGTGCGTGAGCTCGTCGACACCGGTGTCGCAAGTCCGGGCGAGATCGTGCTGCTGTTTGCCGCCGGCACCGACGCGGAGCGCTACGAAGCCGCGCTGCGTGCTCAGGACCTTCCGACATACCGCGCCACCGGTCGCGGGTACTTCGGCCAGCAACAGGTCGTTGATCTGCTCTCGTACCTGCGTCTGCTGCACAACCGCTACGACGACGAGGCGCTCGCAACCGTCCTCGCGTCGCCGTTCGTGGGAGTCTCGAACGACGCGATCGTGCTGATCCGGCGGCACGCCGGCAAGCGGCCGCTCTACTCGGGGATCGAGCGCTCCCTGCCCGACGCCCTGAGCGACGACGACCGGCGGCTCGTCCGTGCGTTCAAGCAGCGCTACGAGCGCCTCGTCGCCGCGTCGAACCGTTTGGCGCTCGAACGGCTGTGCGAGGAGATCATCTCCGCGCACGACTACGACCTGGCCGTGCTCGCGCAGTGGGACGGGCGCAGGCGCTACGCCAACCTGCGCAAGTTGATGCGGCTCGCGCGCTCGTACGAGGAGCTACGCGGCGCCGACATCGAAGGCTTCGTCGGGTTCATCCGGAGCCAGGAGGCCGTGGGCGCCTCGCAGCTCGAGGCGGTCTCCGAGGAGGAGGGGGCGGACGCCGTGCGCCTGCTGACGATTCACGCCGCCAAAGGCCTCGAGTTCAAGGTCGTGATCGTCGCCGACGCGGGACGCGACGCGGCGGGCGGGCCTTCGACCGACGAGATCCTGGTGCGCCCCGACGGGAGCTTCGGCTTCCGCGTCGTCGACCCGAAGTCGGGCAAGCGCAAGGGCGTGTTCGACTACGAGGAGGTGCGCGCGGCCGAGAAGCGCGACGATCACGACGAGCGCCTGCGCCTCTACTACGTCGCGATGACGCGCGCCGTCGACCGGCTGATCGTCTCGGGGGCGATCGACAGCGAGCGGTCGCAGGACCGGGAGACGCCGATCGGATGGGTCCTGGAGCGGCTGCGGGCGACCGGCGCGATCGACGATGCGAGCGATGAACCGATCGAGCTGGAGCGTGGCGATGCGCGGTTCGTGCTCACGGTCGACCGCTGGTCGGAGACCGCAATCGGCGCGCCCGCCGAGCCCGGCCTGCCGTCCGACGACGTGGGCCAGCTGGCCCTGTTCGCGGAGCTGCCGGCGCAGAGCGCACCTGTGGGTTACCGGCTGCCGGAGCTCGTCCCGCCGCCGCTGCCGCCGCTGCACCGCGTCCGGCGCCTTTCCTATTCGGCGCTCGCGCTCTTCGAGCGTTGCTCGTACCGCTACTACGTCGAGCGTGTTGCGGGGCTGCGCGAAGAGCGGGGTACGTTGCCGGGTGCGACGGGCCTCAAGGCAACCGAGATCGGCGACGCGGTGCACCGCCTGCTCGAGCTCGTCGATCTTGCTGCGCCCGCGCCCCCCGGGCTCGACGTGGTGCACGGCTGGTATCCGGCCGTGACCGGCGAGGAGCTGGAGCGGATCGGCCGGTTCGTCGACGCATACTGCGGCTCGGAGCTCGCCGCTCGCATCGCCACGCTCCCGGGTGCGCAGCCCGAGCGGCCGTTCGCGTTCGAGCACGACGGCGTGCTGCTGCACGGGCGCCTCGATGTGCTCTGGCGCGATGGCGCGCGAGCTCTGGTGCTCGACTACAAGACGAACTCGCTCGCTCAGGGGTCACCGGAAGAGATCGTGGAGGACGACTATCGTGTCCAGCGGCTCGTCTACGCGCTCGCCTGCTTCCGCGCCGGAGCGGACGAGGTCGAGGTCGTCTACCACTTCCTCGAGCGGCTGGACGCCGTCGTGTCGACGGCCTTCGAGCGGTCGGAGCTGCCGGAGCTGGAGGCCGAGCTGTCCGCGGCGATCGCGCGCATCGACCGCGGCGAGTTCGTGCCCACCCCGAGCGACTTCACCTGCGCCGGCTGCCCGGCGCTCGACCTCGTCTGCGCCGGGCCGAGGCTTGGCGGCGGGCCCTGGCCGCTCGAAGAGCCCGTGCTCGTCGCCGGCTGATGGCACGCAGTTACGTCCATGAGGCGCGCAAGCGCGTCGGCCCGAAGAAGGAGCGCGTGCGCCCGGTGATCGAGTTGCTCGCGCTCGAGCACGCCGACGCGAAGATCGCGCTGACCTTCGCGAGCCCGCTCGAGCTGCTCGTGTCGGTGATGCTCTCGGCCCAGACGACGGACGTGAACGTCAACCGGGTGACGGAGAAGCTGTTCCAGAAGTACCGGCGGCCCGAGGACTACCTCGCCGTCCCGGTCGCCGAGCTCGAGCGCGACATCTTCCAGACCGGCTTCTTCCGGCAGAAGGCGAAGTCGCTGCGCGGCACGATGAAGATCCTGATCGAGGAGCACGACGGCCAGGTACCCGAATCGTTCGACGGGCTGCTGCGCCTGCCGGGCGTTGCACGCAAGACCGCGAACGTCGTGTCGGCCGAACGCGGAGCGGCGCAGGGAATCGTCGTCGACACGCACGTGCGCCGCATCTCGCAGCGGCTTGGATTCACCAGGCAGGAAGATCCGGTGAAGATCGAGCGAGATCTGATGCGCCTGGTTCCCCGCGCCGACTGGGCGCGTTTCCCGCATCTGCTGATCTGGCACGGCCGCCGGATCTGCGACGCTCGGAAGCCGCGCTGCGAGCTGTGCCCGCTGGCAGCCGCGGTCCTGTGTCCGTCCAGCCGTGTGTAAGCGTGCGTCAGCCGCGTTTCGGCGTCAGCGCGACGAGCAGGCCGCCGTCGTCGTCGTACGCCGGGAAAACGTCGGCGACGATGTGCTTTTCGCTCCCGCCTCGCGTGCGGATCGTCAGCTGCTCGCCGAGCCTGCGGACACCCCACTCGCGGGCCAGGTCGACCGGCTTGGGGTCGGACAGGGTCAGTGCCTCGACGACATCCCGGCCCATCAGGTCGGACTCGGGAAAACCGGTCAGCTCGAATACGCCGCGTCCGATCGCCAGCACGCGACGCTCCTGGTCGGTGACGACGAGCCCGGTGTCGGGCGCAGGGAAGTAGTCGTCGAGCAGCTCGAAGAGAAAGCCGAAGCCGCAGTGCCGGCACGCGGGCGACTGGTCGGAGAACCCGTCGCGCGCGTCGATGTCGACGGAGCGCTCCTTGCACTGGGGACAGATGTAGTACGGCACGGGCCAGAAAGGTAGCCGGGTGAACTTCGAGAATGTCTAGATCCAGCGCCTCCAGCGGAAGAAGATGAGCTGGAGCACGGTGGTGCCGAGGATCCACCCCCAACTCCACCAGTAGCCGAACGCCCAGTGGAGCTCCGGTATGTCGCGGAAGTTCTGGCCGTAGAGGCCGACGATGAAGGTGGGGACGAGGAGCAGCGACGCGATCAGCGTCAGCCGCTTCATCACCTCGTTCTGGTCGTTCGCGATCTTCCCCTGCAGGTAGTCGCGCACGCCGCCCAGCGAATCGCGCGAGGAGTCCAGCGCCTCCGAGGCGCGAAGCAGCTTGTCGTAGGCGTTGCCAAATGCGATCTCGACGTCGCGCGGGAAGAGCTCGTCGTCGTCGAGCTCGACGCGGCCGTCGACGATCTTGTGAACGGCGTCGCGGGTCGGGCTGAGCGTGCGGCGGATACCAAGCACGTCGTGGCGGATCCCGCGGAGCCGCCGTCCGACCGACTGCGCCGACTCCTCGCCGATCATGTCCTCGAGCTCGTCGATCTCGTCGTCGAGCGCGTCGAGCAGGTCGAGGTAGCGCTCGGCGACCTCATCGACCAGGTGGAAGGCGAACATGCCCACGTCGTCGTGCGCCTTGCACGCCTCCTTCGCCGGCTTCGGGTCGAACGGCTCTTCTCCGGGCGGCGTCTTCGAGACGGAGACGAGCGTGTCGCGGGTGACGACGAAGTCGATCTCCTGATAGTAGAGCCGGTCCTCCTTCGGCACCTCGACCGGGAGCAGCAGGATCCCGAGCACGTAGTCGCCGTGCGACTCGATGCGCGGGCGAGGCTCGTCGTCGTGGACGTGCGGCTCGAGGAGGGCCGCGATCGCGGTCGCGTGGATGCTCTCCGGAAGGTGTGCGCGCAGCTCGTCCTCGGACGGGTCGACGAGGTCGATCCACTGCGGACGAGCCTCGGTCACACCGCGAGGCTAGCCCTCGACCCGGACGAACTCTTAGACCTCGGCGGTTTCGGCGGTCGCCGCGGTGCCTGGATGGCCCTCGAGCGTTGCGAGGAACTTCTCCGCGTCGAGTGCCGCCATGCAGCCCGACCCCGCGGCTGTGATCGCCTGCCGGTAGGTGTGGTCCTGGACGTCCCCGGCCGCGAACACACCCGGCGCGTTCGTCTCGGTCGAGCCGGGATGCGTGACGAGGTAGCCGTTGGCGTCGTGGTCGAGCTGGTCGACGAACAGCGCGGTGTTCGGATCGTGGCCGATCGCGACGAAGACGCCGTCGGCCGGCACCTCCCAGGTCTCGCCGGTCTCGGTGCTGCGAAGCCGCAGGCCCTCGACGTTCGCATCGCCGAGGATCTCGTCGACGACCGTGCTGAGAACGAAGTCGAGTTTGTCGTTCGCTTCTGCGCGATCGACCATGATCCTCGACGCGCGAAATTCGTCGCGGCGATGCACGAGATGCACGCGCGTGGCGAACTTGGTCAGGAAGAGCGCCTCCTCGAATGCGGAGTCGCCGCCACCGACCACGTAAACCTCCTTCTCGCGGAAGAACGACGCGTCGCACGTTGCGCAGGCTGAGACGCCGCGACCCTTGTGCTGCTGCTCCGACTCGATACCCAGCCAGCGCGCGCTGGCACCGGTCGCGACCACAACGGTCTTGGCGGCGTACTCGTCCTCGCCCACCCACACGCGGTGGGGCTGGGACGAGAAGTCGACGCGCGTCACGTCGTCGGTCACGAACTCGGCGCCGAAGCGTTCGGCCTGCCGGCGGAAGTCGGACATCATCGACGGCCCCATCACGCCGTCGGCGTAGCCCGGGTAGTTCTCGACATCGCTGGTGATCATCAGCTGGCCGCCCCAGGCGAAGCCCTCGATCACGAGCGGCTCCAGGTCGGCGCGTGCCGCGTAGAGCGCAGCCGTGTATCCGGCGGGGCCACCGCCGATGATGATCAGCTCACGAACGTTCTCGTCGTTCAACGTGCTCCTCTCGAGATCGAATCTGCCAAGAGAGTAAACGTCGAACGGCCCTAGAACGTTCCCGCGCGAGAACCGCTCAGGCCGCGTCGGCGTTCGCGCGGGGAAGCGTGATCACGTCGTCCGGGGGGAGCTCGGCCGCCGTCAGGACGACGGGCTTGCGCTCGATCTGCTTCGTCTCTGGAAGCTCGTCGTTGGTCACGCCGTGCTCCGGGAACTTGCGCGCGGTCACCAGCAGGCGCGTCTCGAACGAGCTGACCGCCTGGTTGAAGGCACCGACCGCAGTGTCGAGGCTGCGTCCGACCTTCGCGAAATGGCCGCCGAAGACCCCGAGGCGTTCGTAGAGCTCGCGGCCGAGCGTGGAGATGGCGCGGGCGCTCTCGGCGACCGTCTCCTGCTGCCAGCCGTAGGCGACCGTGCGCAGCAGGCCGATGAGCGTCGCCGGCGAGGCAATGATCACGCCGGACTCGGCGCCCGCGTCGAAGAGCGAGCCGTCCTGGTCGAGGGCGGCGCGGTACAGCCCTTCGTCGACAAACATGACGACGAACTCCGGCGACGGGTCGAACTGGCGCCAGTAGCGCTTCTGCCCGAGCTTGCCGATGTGCTCGCGCATCTGGGCGGCGTGGCGGGCCAGGTGCGCGCGCTTGAGCTCGACGTCGTCGCAGTTGATCGAGTCGAAGTACGCCTCCATCGGCACCTTGGAGTCGACGACGACGCTCTTGCCGCCCGGAAGCTTCACGACGAGATCGGGGCGCAGCAGATGGCCCTCGTCGTCGCGCCCGCTCTCCTGTGTCCGGAAGTCGCAGTAGTCGACCATGCCGGCGAGCTCGACGACCCGCTTCAGCTGCACCTCGCCCCAGCTACCGCGAACGTGGGGGGCGCGCAGCGCCGTGACGAGGCTGCCCGTCTCGGTGCGCAACCTCTCCTGGCCCTCCGCGACGGCCCGTAGCTGTTCGCCGACAGCGGTGACCGCCTTGAGGCGGTGTTCTTCGAGCTGCCGTGCCTGGGATTCGAACTTGGTCAGCGTCTCCTTGATCGGAGCCAGCTTGGCCTCGGCGAGTTCGAGCAGCGAGGTCTGGCTCTTCGAGAGCGCGTCGCCCGTGACGGCCTTGACCCGCGCCTCCCAACCTTCCTGGGCATCTTTGACCAGCGCGAGCTTTTCGGCACTGCTGCGCCGTTCCGTCGCGATCTGCCCTCGCGACCAGAGGTAGACGACGGCGCCGCCGGCAAGAAGCCCGAGGATGAGGAACGTCGCTGCCATGAGCCGAACGACGATAGAGGTCGCGTCGGACGGTGGGTGGGGACACCGGACCACAAAAATCAGCCCCAGCGAGTCCGAAGACCTACCGGGGCTGATGCCGGATCCGACGACTCCGAAGAGCTACCGGATCCGACGGGGAGAACCTAACGAGGGCGGGCGGGAGGGTCAACAGCCGGTCAGGCAGATTTCCGCAACGAGCGGCTTTTTCCGGATTCGACGACGGCGCTCCCAGGGAACGTCCGTTCGCTCGCGTACCCTGGCCGGAGATGGACGACGTCATCGGCTCGTTCTTCGGTGCCGGCGGCGCGCTCGAGCGCGCCCTGCCCGACTACGAGCCGCGGGCCGAGCAGGCCGCGCTCGCCTCGGCGGTCGAGCACTCGCTGGCCACGGGAGAGCACCTGGTGGCCGAGGCGGGCACAGGTGTTGGCAAGAGCCTCGCGTATCTCGTGCCGGCCCTCGAGTCGGGGCGCCGCGTCATCGTCGCGACGGCCACGAAGGCGCTGCAGGAGCAGCTGCTCGCGAAGGACGTGCCGCTCGCCGCCGCGGCACTCGGCCGCGAGGTCACCGTCGCCGTTCTCAAGGGGCGCCAGAACTACCTCTGCCGCCGCCAGCTCCAGGGGTTCCAGCCGTTCCTGATGGCCGGCGGCCGCGACGGCCAGGCGTGGGAGGCCATGCAGGGGTGGCTCGACGAGACCGAGACGGGCGACCGCGCGGAGTTGCCGGTCGAGCCGTCGGCCGCACTCTGGGCCGAGCTCGCCGTCGGCGCCGACCGCTGTTCCGGGCGCCGCTGCCCCTTCGTCTCGACGTGCTTCGCCGAGGCGGCTCGCGGGCGAGCCGGTGAGGCCGACCTCGTGATCGCCAACCACGCTCTCTACTTCGCGCACATCGCCTCGGGGGGCGGCGTGCTGCCCGAGCACGACGCGGTCGTGTTCGACGAAGGGCACCGGCTCGAGGAGTCGGCGGCGTCGTGGCTGGGCGGCCGGGTCTCTCGTGCCGCCCTGCGCCGGCTGGCGCTCGACGTCGAGCGGGCGTGCCGCGAAGGGCAGAAGACGCTCCCGGCGCGGCAGGTCGACCGGATCGAGCGGAGCGGCGAGCGCCTGCTGCGCGCGGTCGCGCCGCCGGCGGGACGCAAGCGCGTGCGCGAGGTGCCGGCCGAGCCGGCGCTGATGCTGATCGACGCCCTCGGCGATCTCGCGGGTGTGCTGCAGGGGCAGGGCGAGGATCTCGACGCGCTCGCCCGCCGGGCGCTCGGGCTCGCCGACGAGGTCGAGGCGTGCCTCGAGCCGGGTGAGGCGGAGCGCGTGGTCTGGGCCGAGCCGGACGTTCTCGCCTGGGCGCCGGTCGACGTGTCGGGCGAGCTGCGAGAACGCCTGTGGCACGACGGGCCCACGGCAGTGATCGTCTCCGCGACGCTGACGACGGGAGAGGACGCGTCGTTCGTCCGCCGGCGCCTCGGTCTGGACGATGCGCGCGAGGCGATCGTCGGCTCCCCCTACGACTTCGGCGAGCAGGCGCTGATCTACATCCCGCGTTCGATGCCCGACCCGCGCAGCCCCGACTTCTCGGAGCGGGCCGCGGGCGAGATCGTCGCGCTGCTCGAGCTATCCGCCGGGCGGGCGCTCGTGCTCACGTCGAGCTACCGCGCGCTCGACGCCTATCGAGAGCGTGTCCGCGGCCGGGTGCCGTACGACGTGCTCGTGCAGGGCGAGGAGCCGCGCGAGCGGCTGCTGGAGCGGTTCCGCTCCGAGGTCGACTCGGTGCTGATCGCGACTTCGACCTTCTGGCAGGGGGTCGACGTGCCGGGCGAGTCCCTGTCGCTGCTCGTGATCGACAAGCTCCCCTTCTCCGCGCCGGGCGACCCCTTGCACGAGGCGCGGTGCGAGGCGGTCGAGCGCGCCGGTGGCGACTGGTTCCGCGACTACGCGCTGCCGACCGCGATGCTGCAGCTCAGGCAGGGGTTCGGCCGCCTGATCCGCAGCCACGCCGACCGCGGCGTGGTCGCGATTCTCGACCCTCGTCTGCGCACTCGGGCCTACGGACGGGCGTTCATCGGCGCCCTCCCGCGCTGTCCGATCGCCGAAGACCACGCGGCGGTCGCAGCGTTCTTTGGCAGGGATCGATACGAGGAGATCGCCGTTTCCGCTTGAATGGGCGCCCGATGGCGAAGAAGAAACCGCGCACTCCGCCGCCCCCGCGGCACGTCCAGGCACCCAAGCACCGGCCGCACGGAGCGAAGAACCGGCCGGCGCCGGGCGCCGACCTCGGCCAGCGCGGCCGGACGATGCTCTACGCCGTCGCGGGCTCGGGCGTCGTCGCGCTGATCATCGTGGTCGCCGTGATTCTGCTGGGTGGGGGCCGGAGCTCGAGCGGCGCGAAGAATGTCGCCAGGCTGATGGCGGCCGCCAATTGCAACTTCAAGACGGTCAAGGCGTACGTGCCGAAGGGCCAGCCCGTGCACGTGACCAGCCTGACGAAGAAGTTTCCGTGGAACACCGATCCGCCCTCGAACGGCCAGCACTATCCGCTCTGGGCGGTCTGGGGCTTCTACACCGACGCCGTCAATCCGCGCATGGTCGTCCACAACGAGGAGCACGGCGGCGTTGTCCTCTGGTGGGGCTCGCAGGTGCCGAAGTCGACCGTGACCGCGCTCAGCGCCTTCTACCAGGAGCAGCCGATTGCCGAGTTCGGGACGCCGTACCCGAAGCTCGGCACGAAGATCGCGATCAGCGCCTGGACGGGCGACCCCAACACGTACGGCCAGGCGGGCTACTACGGCCAGGGACACCTCGCGGTCTGCCCGGCGTGGAACGCGGCGACGAAGAAGGCTTTCACCGCCTTCCGTGCGGAATACCGCGGCAAGGGGCCCGAGGGGATCCCGCTGTCGGCCGACCACCCCGGAATGGGGCCGTCGACGCAGTGACGCGGTTAGCCTGAACCGCGCCCGGCCGGGGTGGCGGAACCGGTAGACGCGGCCGGCTTAAAACCGGCTGTCCTTCGGGATTTGGGGGTTCGAATCCCTCCCCCGGCACTTCAAGCACTGCGGGCGGCGCTCGCCGTCAGTGCGCGCAAGCGTCCCGCGAGCGTCGCCGTCGGAGCGCCCGCGGCGAACCGCCACTGCCAGTTACCCGACTCGGTACCGGGGAGATTCATCCGCGCCTCGGCGCCGAGCCCGAGCACATCCTGGAGCGGAGCGATCGCCAGCGCGGCGCGTGAGGACCACGCACGCTCGATCAGCGACCAGGCGGGGTCGTCGGGATCGAGCCCGCTGCGCGACCGGTCGGCGTCGGAGAGGGACTCCCACCACCCGCGCGTCGTGTCGTTGTCGTGTGTGCCGGTGTAGACGACGGAGTGTCGCTCGTGGTTCTCCAGCCGGTGCGGGCTCGCCGGGCCCGCACGCAGGGCGAATTGCAGTACGACCATGCCCGGAAACCCGAGCCGGCGGCGCAACCGGGCGACGGGCTCGGTGATCACGCCGAGATCCTCGGCGACGACCGGGAGCTCGCCGAGCGCGCGCTCCGCCGCGTCGAACAGCGCTGCTCCAGGGCCGCGCCGCCAGCGTCCGGCGGCGGCCGTCCGGTTGCGTGCCGGGACGGCCCAGTACGCCACGAACCCCCGGAAGTGGTCGAGGCGTGTGAGATCGACGAGCTCGAACGTGCGGCGCAGCCGCTCGATCCACCAGCGATAGCCGTCCGCGCGGAGCGCGCGCCAGTCGTAGAGCGGATTGCCCCAGAGCTGGCCCGTCTTGGTGAACAGGTCGGGCGGGACTCCCGCCACCTCGTCGACCCGGAAGAGTCCGGGGTGCGCGAGGTAGTCGGCGCTCGAGCGCGCCACGTAGATCGGCACGTCCCCAAGGAGCCGGATGCGGCGCGCGGCGGCATACGAGCGGAGCGCACCCCACTCTCGCTCGAAGCGAACCTGGTCGTCGAGCGAGCCGCCGTAGGCGACCCAGTCGTCCACCCAGTAGTGGTGCCGTTCGCGGAAGGCGTGCGCGTCGGTGCGCGAGACCCGCGCTCGTGGCCGCGCCAGCAGGCTGGGCGAGCCCGCGAAGGCCGAGGGCGACATGTAGGGCGAGCCCGTCGCGCTCTCGGGCGGCCCGAGCGGCAGGACCTGCCACCACTGCTGTCCCGCGGCCGCGAGCCAATCTACGAATCGATACGCCTCGCGGTCGAGTACCCCGTTCGGCAACGAGGTCGGATGCAGGAGTATGCCGGAGGAACGTTTGAGCGTCATACGTTTAAGAGCGAGCAGCGACTGAGAATGTCACGCAGAGTGCCCCTTCCGAAGTCCACCCAACCACCGGCCCGGATCCAGATCCAGGCGATCGAGCCGATCGTCGACTGCGGCCGCTATGCCGCGAAGCGGACGGTTGGCGACGCCGTCGACGTGTACGCGACCGTGTTCACGGACGGGCACGACACCCTGGCCGGCGCGGTGCGGGTTCGCGGCCCCGGCGATCGGACGTGGCGCGAGGAGCCGCTTCAGCCGCTCGGCAACGATCGCTGGAGCGGGTCGTTCACCGTCGACCGGCCCGGGCGCTGGCAGTTCGCGATCGGCGCGTGGACCGACCGTGTCGCGACCTGGCAGGACGAGGTGAGGCGCAAGTTCGAGGCGGGAGAGACCGACCTTCAGGCCGAGCTCGCCGAGGGCGCCGTTCTGCTCGGTCGCGACGCGGTGACTCTCGACGAGGGCCTGGCGGCCACGTCAACCGACAGGCACGGCGACGTGGTGTCGGCGCCGCTCGAGGTGGACGTCGATCGGGTGCTCGCGCGCTTCGGCGCCTGGTACGAGCTCTTCCCGCGTTCGTGGGGAGGGTTCAGCGGCGTGACGGCGCTCCTGCCTCAACTCGCGAAGCTGGGCTTCGACGTCGTCTACTTCCCGCCGATCCATCCGATCGGCGCCACGAATCGCAAGGGCCGCAACAACGCAGCGTCCGCAGGAGACGGAGACGTCGGCTCGCCGTGGGCGATCGGCTCGGCCGACGGTGGGCACGAGGCCATTCATCCCGAGCTTGGGACGGACAAGGAGTTCGACGCGCTCGTCGCCGCCGCGCGGGCCGTCGGGCTCGAGATCGCACTCGACTTCGCGATCCAGTGCTCGCCCGACCATCCCTGGCTGCGCGAGCATCCGGAGTGGTTCAACCGCCGTCCCGACGGAACGCTGAAGTACGCCGAAAACCCGCCCAAGCGCTACCAGGACATCTACAACGTCAACTTCGAGTCGGAAGACTGGCGCGGCCTCTGGCAGGCGCTCCTCGACACCGTGCTGCACTGGGTCGACCGGGGGGTGACGGTCTTCCGCGTCGACAACCCGCACACGAAGCCGGCACCGTTCTGGGAGTGGCTGATTCGCGAGGTGCGCGCCGAGCACCCGGACGTGATCTTCCTCGCCGAGGCGTTCACGCGGCCGTCGATGATGACGGCGCTCGCCAAGCTCGGCTTCTCGCAGAGCTACACCTACTTCACCTGGAAGAACACCAAGGCCGAGCTGGCGGAGTTCGTTGCGCAGCTCGTAGCCTGGTCGCAGTTCTACCGGCCGAACGCGTTCGTCAACACGCCCGACATCCTGCACGAGTATCTGCAGCAGGGCGGGCCGCCGGCGTTCGAGGCGCGGCTCGTGCTCGCCGCGACGCTGTCGCCGTCGTACGGCATCTACTCGGGGTTCGAGGCGTTCGAGGCGGCACCGGTGCGTCCCGGTTCGGAGGAGTACCTCAACTCGGAGAAGTACGAGGCGAAGCGGCGGACGCTCGACGGGCCGCTGCTGCCGCTGATCGGCACGATCAACCGCGTGCGGCGCGCGGAGCCGGCGCTGCAGCGCGTCGACAACATCCAGTGGCTCGAGACGGAGAACGACGCGCTGGTCGCCTACGCCAAGGATGATCTCGTCTGCGTGGTCAACATCGATCCATTCGCGGCGCAGGAAGGCGTCTGCACGATCCCGGTCGGGCTCGGCTATCCGCCGGCCTTCGATGCACGCGAACTCCTCACCGGCAGCGCGTTCTCCTGGCGCGCCGGTCGCAACTACGTGAAGCTCGAACCGGGCAAGGCGCACGTCCTGAAGGTCGCGCCGTGACCCCTGTGGAGCGTCCGTGACGGTGGCTGCCGCCGGGCATGTCCGGAAGGCCTACGCGTTGAGCAGGGACTTGACGCTTTCGCGTGCCTTCGGTCGGGAAGTCGTAGGGGTGGTAGCTACCCATCCTTTTGAGACAGGTGTGGATGTCTGAGCCCGGGCACTGGTTCGAGCGCGAGCCGCTCTGGTTCAAGACGGCCGTGTTCTACGAGATCCACCTGCGCGGCTTCTACGACGGCAACGACGACGGCTCCGGCGACTTTCGCGGGCTCACCGACAAGCTCGACTACCTGCAAGAGATCGGCATCGACTGCCTCTGGCTGCTTCCGTGCTACCCGAGCCCGCTCCGCGACGGCGGCTACGACATCGCCGACTTCTTCGCCATTCATCCCGACTACGGGACGATCGACGACTTCAAGTTCTTCATCGACCAGGCGCACCAGCGCGGACTGCGCGTGATCTCCGACCTCGTCATGAACCACACGTCGTCG
>Ga0157369_10005649_pt1 | contig 14532 bp, 17 predicted proteins | sample C25metaG_FD_113461 | JGI IMG/M metagenome (GOLD analysis project Ga0157369, IMG submission 113461) | Corn rhizosphere microbial communities from Kellogg Biological Station, Michigan, USA - C2-5 metaG | ecosystem: Host-associated > Plants > Roots > Rhizosphere > Soil | place: USA: Michigan...
CAACCAGGTACGGTACCTGATCAGCGAAAGCCCGCACTACATCAAAGCGCTTCCCGGTAAGGCGCTCAATATTTCCATAATCAACGACCGTATCTCTCATTAAGTATATTATACAATTTTAGTTAAAGTTTTACAATAAGCAGTTCCGTGGGTTGCAACTCTGTTACAATAGGGCCCATGACTGTACCAACTCTGTATCTGTTTGTGGGCTATCCTGGCGCCGGCAAGACAACCGTGGCCCGCTATATTGCCGCCCACACGGGAGCGGTGCATATCTGGGCTGATAACGAGCGTCAAGAGATGTTCAGCCAGCCAACTCACTCGGCCCAAGAAAGCAAGCAACTATATACCTATCTAAATCAGAAAACTGATGAGCTATTGGCCAGTGGGAAAAGCGTTATTTTTGATACCAACTTTAATTTTAAGCGCGACCGTGAGCTATTGCGGGCTATCGCCACGAGGCATGGCGCCAAAACCGTAGTGGTCTGGATGACTACTCCTATTGATATTGCCCGCAGACGGGCCACAGAACATTCACACGGCCAAGATACGCGAATTTGGGGCAACATGCCTGTTACCGAGTTCGAACGGATCAGTTCGCATTTGCAGCCACCAACGCCAGATGAACACCCAGTGACTTTTGACGGCAGTGATCTAGAGCTAGACCATGTAAAGCACAAGTTAGGCCTATAGCATGACCCGGCATTATGGTAGCCGACGACAACGAGCCCTCGCCAGTTTAATTGTTCTAGTGTTGACGCTGATCATTGGCTTCGGCCAAAGTCACGGCTGGTTTGGCGGTATTGCCAAGACTGCAGAGAGTAATCAGCCTGGGTTATACAGTGTCGATCACTATGTTGATGGCGACACGATTGCTGTCAATATGAACGGCAAAATAGAGACCGTCCGTTTTATCGGCGCCGATACACCGGAGACACATAAGCCAAATACGCCAGTGCAATGCTACGGGCCGGAAGCCGCGGCCTACACTAAGGCCACCATCACCGCCGCTGGCAATAAAGTGCGCTTGCAATCTGATCCAGACAGTACCAACCGCGATCGCTATGACCGCTTACTGCGTTATATATATCTGCCAGATGGCCGACTGATGGAAGAATTATTGATCAAAAACGGCTACGCGTTTTATTATCCCTATTTTCCATTTACCCAATCAGACCAGTTCTCGGCCGATGAGCAGGAAGCCATCAAGGCTAAAGCTGGTTTGTGGTCTCACTGCCACCCAACACCGACCGATCAGGGCGGCTATACTTCAAATACTCAGGGCACTTAATCAACAAAGGTCGCCGGATTTACCCGTATCGCCGAGTTGACTGTAAATGCCCGTACAACTGAAAACTTGTGAGCTTCCGGATCATAGCCGCGGTGCAGCAGCTTGAGCACTCCATAACAGATGATAGCTAGACCAACTACAGGATACATATAGCGAGCACTTCTAAGACCATGCGAGCGATAGGTCTTGGGGCTCAAACAAGCATACGTGCAGAAATCCTTAAAACCAGCTTCGGCTTGGCGATAACCAATACCCGCGACCAGCCGTTCATCAAATTTCACTGTGTGACCGGCCCAATTAGTATGAATTGCTAAGTCAAAGTCCTCGTGCATTCCACCCACCTTGCAGATATCATGTTTGATGGTACGCCAGACAGTTTTACGAATTGCCATATTGGCCGCCTGTAAAGCCACCTCGCGGCCTAACACCTTCGCAAAATAACGGCGAAAGAATAGATCGACGTAATTAAATAGTTTACCGGCCGCCATATCATAGTAGGTGACTTTCCCACTGACAGCTGCGATCGATTGATCGCTAAAAATAGTCATTAGCTGGCGAGTCCAATCTGTCGGTAGTAGTGTATCGGCATCAATCCGGGCAATAATATCACCTGAGGCATGGTTAAAGCCTGCTGTGCGAGCGTGTATAACACCTTGTTTTGACTCATGAAGTAAGGTGATGCCAGGGAATAGACTGGCAATAGCTGCTGTATCATCTGTAGAGTTATTGTCGATGACAATAATTTCCGAGAAGGGCACCTGCTGGGCACAGACCGCCGTCAGACAGTCAGCCAGGTGGTCCTCTTCGTTATACACTGGTATGACTAGCGATATTTTGGGCGCTTTTTGTGACATAATAACGTAAGCCCTATTGTAACAAACCTAGCTGAGCAAAGAATGAATAAATCTGCACATAAATCAATGAACAAAAAACAAAAAACATGGGTTAAACAATTCGAACAACCCTTGTCTCGAGGTTGGACCTTTATATGCGCGCACTTGCTACCCAAGAATAAGTGGCTCCGGCGCAGTACGGTAGGTATTATATGCGTACTAGCCTTGGCGTTTGCTGGCATGTACGGCATTGCTCGCTGGTACATCTGGAGCGAGCGCACTACGCCCTTGACGATGGGCGTTAGTTTTATTCCTGATTATGCAACGTATCTAGGGGTTGACCCACAACAGACTATGGATGCCCTAACCAAGGATCTGCAGGTAAAGCAGTTCCGCCTCACCAGCTACTGGAACGATATTGAAACCAGCCCGGGTCGCTATGATTTCAGCACGCTCGACTGGGAATTTGCCAAGGCCGATGCTGCCCATGCAAAAATCAATCTAACAGTCGGCTTGCGACAACCGCGTTGGCCAGAATGTCATGCGCCCAGCTTTTACGATACCTCCAAGCCAGAAAGCCAGTGGTATCCACAGCTCAAAAGCTTTATGACTGCTCTCGTTAACAGATACAAAGGCAACCCTGCGCTAGCCGGTTGGCAGGTAGAAAATGAATACTTCCTAACCGGTTTCGGAACCTGCACCAATCTGGATCGCACGCGATTAGTTGATGAGACAAACCTCGTGCGCAAGCTTGATCCACACCATCCGATCATTATTGGACGCAGCAATAATGCACTCGGTTGGCCAATCGGCGCCCCAGCTCCGGACAACTTCAGTATTTCAGTCTATCGCCGGGTGTGGGATGGTAACGTAACACATCGGTATCTGGAATACCCCCAACCAGCCTGGTTTTACGCCTTTACCGCTGGTTGGCAAAAACTATTTACCGGCAAAGATATGATTATTGGTGAGCTACAGGCCGAAGCTTGGGCTCCGGCTGGTAAGGCCGTGCCTGACACGAGTCTGGCCGAACAGAGCAAATCCATTGATGCCCAACGACTTAAAACTACCATTCAATTCGGTAAAGCTACCGGCATGAAAACTATCGACCTCTGGGGGGCTGAATACTGGTATTACCGCATGCAGGTCTTACACGATCCTTCTCTGTGGAATGCTGCCAAAGACGCCTTCAAAGATTAACCATGCCTGAACAAAATCTTCCTGTTATCGCCGCCATCCCCAACTACAATATGGCCGAATCACTACAGCGCTTGCTCCCACAAGTGCTAAAACAGGGCTATGAGCATATATACGTACTAGATGATGCTTCCACCGACAATAGCAGGGAAGTAGTGGCTGCTTTTGGCCCGGCAATCACATTTGTTGCCGGCCAAGAGAACCTCTGTTCCGGAGGTAATCGTAATCGCATCCTTGAAGTCCTCCCGACAAATGCCATCATCCATTTTCTTGATGCAGATACTGAGCTGGAAGGCAGTAACGTTGCCCAAACGATTCAGGGGTTGTTTCAAGGCAGCAGCCTAAAGATAGTTGGCGGCCTTGTCAAAACACCTGGCGGCACGCAACAGATATGGAATTATGGTCCGAGCCCCAGTTTGTATGGTTTACTTACGGCTGTCTTACATTCCCGGCTTGAGCTGCCTAAGCATCGTAAATCAGCAGCTACGTGGCGTCGTTTATTACCATATCTATTCAATGAGTGGCCAGATCCGCTGCAGACACCAAAACGACGCTGCACCTATTGGGTACACGAAGCCAATATGATGATGACTGCCGCCACTTTGTCACATATCGGTGGCTTTGAATCCGCGCTACGATCTCACGATACAAATGGATTATCCATGAAAGCTTATCGGGCTGGTATTGTTACCCTTTTTGATCCTTCGGTGAGCGTTATACAGCATAATGACAAAAACGTCCGACCTGGTAGACGCAGCAAAGCTCGACGAAAAGCCAGCTGGTATCTGTTCCGCAAATATGGTCCTCGCGCTTGGTTTCTCCCCGGCGGAAGGTTCAAGCCGCGTTATAACACCGAAAACTAAGCCTGTAAAAAACGAGCAACCACGTCCGCGATGGGCTGCGGATCGAATTGTTGATCACTGTGGCCCGAAGCATCACTCGTTGGCAGCGAATAACCGTTCACGGCCACTACTTTCTTGTTATGGATACGTGCAAAGGATTTTGCTAATACATTACTGCCGAAGAGGGCATCGCCGGGAAATGCTATCAGCTCTATGCGCGCGATGCCATGGCTTAAAAGATACGGTATATGGATTTTGCGGCGCATAACAGCCATCCCTTCACGGATTGCCCGCCACCGATTCTGCTTGTAAAAACTTTCACCGGCTGTAAACATCTCACCAGCGAACACGTAGTACTTAGTTTCTGGCAAAGCCGCTCGGTCAAACTGGCGTAACTGGTAATACCGATATAAAAAGCCTGGATACCACTCCGGTCTTTTGATGCCTGCTGGCGCCAACATGACCACTCTACTACTATCAAAGCATGTCCAGCCAAGGCGCTCAGCCTCCCTCACCATCGTCTCTAATATCAGGCCGCCGTAACTGTGGGTAATGATATCTAGCGGGACATGTTCAAGCCCTTCGCTCGCAATGATAGCCATAATGTTTTGCGCTTGGGTGTATGTTGGGTCCTTTAAGCCCCTGTGATTACGAAGTAAACCATGGCGGTTTTGGTTTGGTACTAGCGTGTCAAATCCCCGCGAGGCTACTGCTGCACCGAATGCACCGTTTGCTACAATCCCGCCTACAAAACCGGGTACGAATAATACCGGCCGCCCCGTAGCCTGTTTTTTTCCTGCTCCCAGCCGAACATACGCTATTGCTTGGCCAGGTTGCTGCGAAAGATTGGCAAAACGCCAATCAGTCGCGATCGTCTTGGCAATCAGGGTACCGTAATCCTTACGTAATTGGGCTTCATAGTCCGCGCTAATGTGAGACGTGGATTTTTTGGTTTGTTTCATTACAAATATATTGGAATATTGTACATCTGTTGTCAATAGTGCTTATGTACGGTACAATGACATCTGTTATGGCCAGGAAAAAATCCAACCAGCCGAAGACAATCAGCAATCGGCGAGCTCGGCACGATTATGAGCTCGGCGATGGTTTAGTTGTGGGGCTGGAATTAACTGGCCGTGAAACTAAGGCGCTTCGCATGGGCCATGGGCAATTACGCGGAGCTTACGTGACCATTAAGAATGACGAACTATTGCTGATCAATGCTACCATCAGCCCATCCAGCGGGATTCCAATTACCGAAAGCGAGCAAACGCGGGCCCGCAAATTACTAGCAAAACGACGGGAGATTAAGGCCCTCATTGAAGCTAAGCAACAAGGAAGAACCATCGTCCCGTTGGACGTACTAACACAGGGCCGTTTTATAAAACTACGCATTGCGATTGGCAAAGGAAAGAAACAATACGATAAGCGTCAGGCTCTCAAAGCTCGCGATGAGGGCCGCCAGATTAACCGCGCCCTCAAAAATGCCCGCTAACGGGTTGCAGCCCCGTAAAACATCGGTTATAATTTCCGGAGTTCAGAGATATATTCCGGCTTAGCTCAGTGGTAGAGCGCCTCGCTGTTAACGAGGATGTCGCTGGTTCGAGCCCAGCAGCCGGAGCCATTTTGAATTTAGGTCTGAGTTAGCCGTAATTAACTCCTTAGAACCGGCAGAAATGTCGGTTCTAACCATATCAAATGCCCGTTCAATTGATGGGTATTTTTGCGGTATAGGGGTAAATCAGGGGTGGAGCTTAACGTCGAGCTTATCATTCAATAGCACGACGCCACCCCCCCATTGCAATGAAGACACTATGTCGCCGTTCATCTGTTCCAGTAGAGAATATAGACCGATCATTGATATGTTTGTTTATTTTCACCAATAGGTAAATCAATCTCAACAAGATTAGTAGCAGCTATATAGCTCACAAACAGATACCCTTAACGACTTCCAGTCGCTTATGAGCGTAACGCAAGGTAAATGCTCAGCCTACAGCTGCACCGGTTATATGACTGTACCGGTCTTAAAATCTCGGAGAATGTGGGCGCGTGTCAGACCCTTGAGCCACAAACACCGTAAATAAAGCACGCCTCTTAATGGCGTCAGAGATACATAGCAGTGTAAGATGTAAATACAATGTTTTGGAAGAAAAAACCAGAATACGCAGCACCGAAGGAACACATACAAGGGCTGTCTTCACTGTATAGCGGCTTGTTGGAGAGTGTATCGGAGCTAAAGGCTGGGGTGGACACCATAGAAAATAAAGTTGGAGTGATACTAGCGGCAACTCTCACCGTAATCTCTGTCTTCAGTTCGGTGCCTCAACTCAGAAATAGGCTTACGAACTACGGCGTGGTAATGCTTGCAGTATCATCACTGTTAGCAATAGTGGCTTTAATAAGAGGGAAATATATTACGCCGGTGAAGAAGATAAAGAAGACGGACAGCTACCTATCAATGAAAGACGAAGAGCTGCTACTCCATCTTGTTGCCGACGCCCAGAACGCCGTCAATAAAACGCTCGATAAACTCGAAGACAAAGGGGTATTATTTAAATGGACGTTGATTACATTTGTTTTGGGCACCGCAATACTTGTCGCACCTAATTTCATAACATCTCTAAAGTAAGGAGTAATATGGCTGACGAACCCCCAAAAACTAACCTACCAGAACCAACAAACGAACCGGTACACTATAAATTTTCGGAAGATGGAGGCACTAAGCCGACGAGGCTACCAGAGCCATCGCCAGGCCAGCCATATAAAAACGATCCTGGACCGACTAGATTACCCGATCCGAACAACGGAGTACCGTACAAGAAAGGGCAGTAATGCCGAGTATTTGGGATACACCAGGTAAAGATGCAACTTACGAGCACTACCGGACAAGCCAGAACGCCACTGATTTAAGGAAATGGGTTGATGATGCTTACACCAGCCAGGGCTTAAGTCAGTATCTAGATAGTAAATATCTGCATGCATTACGAAACGAGGATTTTTACGGAAGACTCTGGGAGCTTGAATTAGCAGAATGGTTTAACAACACAGGCCTTAAGCTCATACCCACAGGCAATAAGGGATTCGATTTCTGCATCGAGCTAAGCGATGGCCGCAAAGTGTGGATTGAAGCTGTGTTATCAAGACCCGATGCCGAGCTTAACGAAATCGGGAAGCGAGCACTTGCCTCAAACGGAGCTCTTTACGATACGCCGGTTAACCAAACGGCGCTGCGATACACGACCAACCTAGCAGCGAAAGCCGATAAGATACATCAGAAGTATTTATCAGGAATTGGCAAAGACGATATCGTGCTTATTGCTATATCAGGCTTTACACCTGCAGCCGCCGTTCCAACCAGCCGTGATGTATTCGAACGGTCAATAATGCCAGTCGGTAGTCCTGTCGTTCACTTCTCACGTAACGGTGAACCTCTCGATCTGAATGTTGATAGGCCAACCCATGAACTGCAGCCTGAAATAACTAAAAATTCTGGAGCTCTTGTTAATACAGAGTTCGTTTATCCAGGCACTGAGTATCCATTTATTGATGGTGTCATGTTCTCCGAATGCTCTAATCTACAGCAGCTTCTAGGAACCTTTAGTTCAAGCTTCAGCGATGACACGAACACACCTCATGTTTACCAAAACTACTCTGGCAAAAACATTCCTGAGAAGTTTCGGGATACCTTTTACTACCATGAGTGGGTACAAGGCTTGACTATGAATAAGCTTGAAATGCGTGACCCAAAAAGGAATCCATGAACAGACGAATAAGTATCTACGAACATATTGATATATCTCTTGAGATGGTACCAACGACAGCAAGGTCGACGGGGGCACTAGTTAAAGTTTTCGCCCCATCAGTCTTTTTACTGCTTCTGGGTCACGATGACTAAAGAAGCTGCTCTCATTCATGTCAAGCGACGCTATCTGCTTTATATCTTCGTCACTAAGCTCAAAATCGAGCATGTTAAAGTTTTCCGTAATGCGTTCCTTATGTGTCGACTTGGAAAGGGCAACAATATCCCTCTGCGTGAGCCATCTGAGCACTACCTGTCCGACTGATTTACCGTGCTTCTTACCAATAGCTGCTAATACCTTGTTTTGGAATAGATTATTCCTCCCTTCCGCAAAGGGAGCCCAAGCTTCAGTTTGTATTTTGTTTTCTTCTAAGAACTCCTGGTCTTTAGCACGCTGGTAAAAAGGGTTTACTTCAATTTGATTGACTGCTGGCAGAACTTTATTAGCCATAATCAAATCCATGACACGGTCAGGGTGGAAATTACTAATACCGATAGCCTTGATCTTACCCTCTTTATAAAGTTCTTCCATAGCTCGCCATGCACCGTGCACGTCACCGAATGGCTGATGAATAAGATAGAGGTCGAGATAATCTAGCTGTAACTTTTCAAGGGATACTGCGAACGCCTTCTTAGCCGCCTCGTAATTAGCATCGCTTACCCAGAGCTTGGTCGTAATAAACAAATCCTCACGTGGCACGTCACTACGCTTAATGGCTCTACCCACAGCTTCTTCATTACCATAAGATTGGGCAGTATCAATAAGACGATAGCCGACATCAATAGCATCGACTACGCTCTGTTCACACTCTTCAAGGTTAGTAACTTGAAAAACACCAAAGCCGATTAAGGGCATTTTAACATCGTTGTTTAAGGTTACATATTTCATCGTGGCTCCCTCAGCTACTATTGTAGTTTATTGAGTCAGTTATGTATTGGCTGTATGAACTGCCATTGTCCGTTAGTAAGCGCCAACCATAATAGCGGTTCTAAGTTCGTTCACTACGGGGAGCCAAGATTGACTAAATACCATTTTTATGGTATTTTTGGTAATTATGAATGGCATGGTTATCGCTGACGCTTTACGCTCTCGACCTCCCGAGAGTCTCTCCTTGAAGCCATTTCCAGGAACAATCTCACCCGTAGCTGATTATTTTGACGCTAAGCAGGCGAGCGAGGCTATCGAAGCCGAGATTGATGATCCTGAAGCAAGCACCAAATGGCTTACTCAATATATTTTTCACCGTAGTAGCGAACATCTTGACCTTGTAGCTGCTATGACACACCGTTACCAGCAAGCGGACACGTTTATGTCCCACTACCCAAATGGACACGAACTATTAGCTGGCAGCATTTTAAATCACCTTCAAAGCGTAGCAACCCGGCTACAAGTTGGCTATGTTGCCATGAGTACAAATACGATTATTAGCTCAACCGAGCTTGTTGCAGGTGAGCTAAGTCAACGAGTGTATATTCCACCAGTTATCCAATCTCGCAGCCTGACATGGAATCATTGGGCACAAGATAGGATCCGTGAAGGTGAGGTCGATAGCTTATTTACCGATTCAACCTATCGTCACGGCATGAAAGTCGCTAGTGGCGCACTATTGCCGGCCGGAAATCTTTGGGTTGAAGTAGGTGAGGGATTGGCACGCTTGCGATGGGCACCTGGTCCAAGGGACATCGAACAGCAACTTGGCATTTCAGAAACAAGCGAATGGGACCCCATTGGAGACTTCTGGCACAAAGGCTTTGGCCGCTGGTTTGTAATGTCTCATATCGCCGAAAAGGATATCTTACGGCTATCTGAGTCTATTCGGCCCGGCATGATTGACTCTATGAAGTTAACACCTGCAGCGTACGTACAATCGTATAAGCCAATAATTGATTTGATGGATTTAAATCCACAGCTGGCAATCGAGGGAATTCTGAGTGATGGCTCTTGGATTTACAGCAACGAGCTGGCACAAAGATTTCCAGACCAACATGTTTCTGGCTTACACGATATTGCCGGGCAAGTTGTAGAGCTCGGAGGCGCTGAAGAAATCGGCCTTGCTATCCAAGCTATGTTCGCCACCTATGACCCAAAGCGCCATGCCGCATACGAGTCTGGAGATTATAAAGCTGGCGTAGCCGCAAGATTTATAAACCGCGAAGGCATGGTATCTGCACTTAGCAAATTCGGTATTAATCTGACCGAATAGCTGCGAAGTACGTTCAGCAGCCGGAGCCAAACTAGACTTGATAAAGTCAGAATTGACAATTGATTCTGACTTTTTTGTATATCCACACAAGACTTAAAGCCATTTAGCTTTGCTATGATTAGATTATGTATTTAGTTCCTGTTTCAATTAAGAAATCAGTGATAGATGGCGATGGGGTATTTGCTGAATCTGATATTCTTAAAGGCACAATTGTTTGGCAGTACACTGATGGTCATGACAAAAAAATGACCAAAGAAGAATTTGATAGCTTAGATGACGACATAAAGAATGAGTTACAAAGAGTTGCTTATCTTTCACCGACTACAAACGTTTGGGTAATACCGCCGAATGATGATCCCGCATGTTACACGAATCATGAACCTGAAACATTTAATACGAGCGTCATCATAGATAAAAATATATCGGAAGAACCGATTTTTGTCGCCAATCGGGATATAAATCGAGGTGAAGAAATAACAAACAATTATTTAGAGTTTGATGAAAATTCAGATTCAAGAAAATTTGAATGGTTGAAATCTTGAGCATTCTGCTAAAACTCAGCGTTAATATAGCGCTGGCTGGCGTGGTGCGACGAACCCGAGGAGCGGGTGGGCAAATGTATAGCTGAGAAGTCCTATCCATACGTGTAAAGCAGCGAGGCTTGTTATTATGATAATAATGACGTTTTCAATCTTGTTTTGGAATATTTGGTACTGTAATCAAATAGGCGACAACACAAAGTTCGATAATCTGTTAAATGAGCTGAAAGAAATAATTGATCGCTATCAGCCTACTTTGATCGCACTCAGCGAAGTCATCCAACCTTCAAACACAGCCTTACCACCCATTGTCCAATACTTACAAGAGTTTGGTTATATCCACACTCATTACACACAGATGGCCGAGCTGCCTGATTATTGGCTTTCGGGAGTAGCTCTTTGCTCTAAAGTCGAATTAAACAACAAGCAAACGCATATTATTAGCCAGAACGCGTATGCCTCTAACCACGGCTATCCCGGTCTTAAAAAAGAAATTTTAAGCGCTCGGCTAGCCCTAGAGAAGAATCAAGAAGTAAACATTATCGTAGCCCATCCGCCGGCTATGCGAGACTCCTTTAAAGAGAATCGAGCTGCCATAAAAAGTCTCGAACAACTCATTCGTTTTGAGCCATATAATCATAATACTATCTTGGCAGGTGATATGAATGAATGGCGACATGCGCCAGGAACTTTATGGCGAAAAACTAGCGATATTATGCATGCCAGGACTAGTTCAATCTTACGACCTACCTGGCGCTATAACGCTCATCGGCTAACACCAATCCGCCTCAATCTAGATTATATATACTGGAGCAAAATGAGTAGCCTTAAACTCAACGATTTCAAGGTCTTAGAAAGTAATACATCAGATCATCGACCATTATTTGCAAGCTTTGAATGCCTCACACGCCACGAGATATAGTAAGCTGGGAGCATGTACTTTCTTTACCCGTTTTTTGCAGTACTAAGTGAATCTGTAGCCAAGACTGTCGATAAAGCCAATTACAATAAAACTAGAATAAAGCCGCGCGAATTACTTTTTCTATTATTCAGTACCATGGTGGTTGGTACGATTATCTCATTGCCTTTTGTTCATCAAGCTTTTCCGTCTTTCTCGTGGAAGGTCATAACTCTGCTCCTCCTAGTAATCGGTGTTTCCTTTGGGCAGAATCTATTTGATTATGAAGGTCTGAGCGCTAAAAATCTGTCGCTACGAGAGCCTATCAACAATATGGAGCCGATTTTAGCAAGTTTTTTGGCCTATATATTATTTCCCTCGGAACGGAATAGTAAATATATTGTCGCAATTTTTGTCGGCGTTATTATTCTCTATATAGGGAAGGCTAATAAAAACCGTAAGCTTACGCTCGACAAAGGAGTCATATATTTATTTCTAGCAGTTATCGCCTCCGCGCTGCTAGCAAACCTGTATAAATTTGGATTAGAAAATATCTCCGCATTATATTTATTTTTATTCAGAGCGGTTGGGGTTTTACTCCTTGTGCAGCTCTTTTTTAGAGTAAATTTTAAGGATTTTACTAGGAGCCAACTTAAATTGGGCGTAGGCTCCGGGCTTATCTATATCATTGGCAATCTTACTCGCCTCTATTCTATTCAATATTTGGGTCTAAATCTCACTATTCTGCTACTTTTACTGGGACCAGGAGTGGTATATATGGCAAGCTCGCTGGTCCTAAAAGAAACTGTACAACACAGACAAGTAGTAACAAGTTTGGCACTTCTGGCAGTAGTCATTTGGGCAACGTATTTATGACCCCGTACTAGATATGCACCAGACACTACACAATTTTGTATACTTGAGAAATGAAGATACTCGGTAAAGGCCATAAAGGAGTGGTGGTAGCGACTGCCGCAGATGTAGTGGAGAAATATTATATTTCTCGCTCGGAGTGGCAAAAAGAAAAAACGCAGCTTACTTTTTTAGCGAAGATCCAACGCAGGGGATTTGACTTGGGAATAATGATTCCTAAGCTACGTGATTCCGCTGAAGGGAAGTGGGAAATTGCCTCTCAAGTGTACGGATATAGAAATACCATGGAACGGCTACCTGGTATAACGGCCGCACGAGGTATTACTGATAAAAACGTCTCGACAGTTGGTGCTAATTTAGGGAAGCTCTTGTTTACTCTCCATACTGCCTCTAAAGAATATCAACTGGGCTGGACAGCTCAATTCGGCACTAGTGATAATTTGTATAAGCATATCGCTGATGAAAAAGTTGCTGCAATCATTCAGGACGAACCTGATCAGCACGTGGTACAACAGACTCGTGGGGCGGCCTCGTATCTTGCTAGAGAAGTGCCCGAAGTGCGTTCTACCTATGCCTTAAGTCACCTTGATCTGAATCTAAATAATATACTTATCAGTACAGACGGAAGCATTACTGGCCTGGTTGATTGGGGAGATTTTGGCATAACAAATCCTTCTCTCAGCCTGTATCAGTTGGCAACTGAGCCCGATCTATGGCCCTATATTCAAACACACTACGAAGCAGCTGGCGGAACTATCGACTTAGGGATTGTATACGCAGCCGCAACTATTCATCTGGCTTGGGCACCGGTGATTTGCAAAAAGCTTGCTCTGCCACTCGCCCCACACGAGAGCCAAAAGCATTTTCAGATGATGTATGAAAACTTTACTACTAGTGCAAAGTCTAATCTTATCTAATTAACACGCAACAGAAAACCCTCACATATTGTGAGGATTTTCTGCCAAAGAAGTAGCCCTACTTACCGCTACTAATGACGGGCTGTTTAGCGACTAAGTCTGTTTTTTGCTTGTGTGTTAGGATAGTTACTAGAACAGTGCTGCCAAGGACAAACAGGCCGACAGCGAGATTAAGGAAGGCTGCACTGCCGGTGTTCACCAATTCTTTGACGTTAGGAGCACTTGGGGCATTAGTAGAAGGTGTGCTTGTCGATTCACCCAATACATGCCCGATAGGCGCAGGAGGAGTGACGCAGTCGCCAGCTTCATTAAGGATTATCCCGCCAGGCACGACCATTTGGGTGCCAGGAATATTCGGACAGACATCGACTGGAGGCGTTTCACAATCTTCGGGATCATGGAAGGTGAAATCCCATTCCGTGTCGCCCATCAAAGCGTAGCCGTTAGCCGCTACAGCTGTAACCGTAAGGCTGCCGGCCTGTTTTACACTGTAAGTACCGGCAGACTTTACAGAGCCATTGATCATATACACGACGCCATTAGCATCAGGAATGGTATACGAGCCATCGTCATCACAAGTTAGATCTACCATAGTCGGGACAGTCGGGACGACTTCGGTCGGTGGGCAGTCCTCATCGCTAAAGTCATGAGTCCAGGTTGTAGTACCACTTAGAGTGTAATTCGCAGCGGCGATTGCCGTAACGGTAACCGTACCACTGCCTGCGTACGTGCCAGCGGTTACAGTTTGACCATTAATTTGGTAGATGACTCCTGTCTCGGTTGGGATAGTGTACGTATCATTAGCAGCTCCACAGGTGTCTACAAAGGTGACATCGTCTGCACTAATTGTAGTAGGGCAGGGGGTTGCATCGAAAGTAGCCTGCCACTGGGTAGTACCCGTAAGCACATAGCCCTGCTCGGCGACAGCGTTAATAACGACACCGCCACTACCTGGGTAGGTGCCTGCGGCTATGGTTACGCCATTAATTTGATAGGTAACACCGACGGTGCTAGGAATCGTGTAGGTGTCGTTGGTGGTACCACAGGTATCTGTAAACGTTACATCAGTTGGCGTAACGGGTGTGGGTGGGCACGCCACATTTGTAAATGTTTGAGACCAGTGGGTAGCGCCAGTAAGC
>Ga0157369_10005650_pt1 | contig 14531 bp, 11 predicted proteins | sample C25metaG_FD_113461 | JGI IMG/M metagenome (GOLD analysis project Ga0157369, IMG submission 113461) | Corn rhizosphere microbial communities from Kellogg Biological Station, Michigan, USA - C2-5 metaG | ecosystem: Host-associated > Plants > Roots > Rhizosphere > Soil | place: USA: Michigan...
CGCTCTTCGACCTCGGGGTCGATGATTACCATCAATTCGTAAGGACGCATATGTGAACCCACCTCCTTTGGGCTAAGCGGTTACGGCATTTCCGTAACAGGAGGTTCATTTGCGATTCCGCGCGATGCCCGGCCACCGGAACGGAGGCAGGACGCAGCACAGACTTCAATATCCTAGTGCATTTGGACCCGATAGGCGATTCACGCTTGACCCAAGGCTAGCCCGCATGGATGCGGGACGGGGCCGGGCATGGCGGCTATGTGGAAAACGGGGGGCCAGGCGGAAGCAACTCCATAGGCACCGTACAAGCGGGGCCCTATCATCTGACGTATGCGTCGACAGTTGATCGCCATCTGCGTGGCGGCAATGTTCTTGTCCGGCTGTTCCTCCCCTCCTGCGCAGCCGGCAGCCAACGGGGCGGACCAGGGCTCCGATCCGGTAGCGGTTACACCGGTGGCGGACTCGGCCGCCGCGATGCTGCACTGGGGTGCACCGATTGCCGGTGACGAATTTAACTACACCGGCGAACCAGACGCTTTGAAATGGTCGGTCTACGACAGTTCCGGCCATGCGGGCAATGGCGTCCGCAGCCCCGGGCAGGTGACCGTTGATGGTTCCCAAATGGTGATCACCGGAACACCTGATGGCATTTCCGCCGGCATGAGTGCCAAGTTTGGCCGGCAGAAGTACGGCCGCTGGGAAGTCCGGGCTGCCGGTTCAGGTGACGATGCCTACCACATGGTGGCGATCCTGTGGCCGGACAGTGGGAACTGGCCGTGTGACGGCGAAGTCGACTACATGGAGACCACGGGCAACTGGGGATTGATCAATTTCTTCCACCACTATGGGTGCTCGAACTCGAAGACGTCCGTATCAAAGGCCCTGGACCTGACCCAGTTCCACAACTATGCCGTCGACTGGACTCCCGACGCCATCGTGGGCTACATCGACGGCGTGAAGTGGTTTGAAGACCGCGATCCCGCGCACCAGCCTCCAGGTTCGATGCACCAGACACTTCAACTGGACTGGTTCCCTGACAACGTCACCGCCGATGGCCCTGGTGAGCTGCGGGTTGACTGGGTCCGCGTCTACCCGGCTGAGAGCAGTCCCCGCCTCTAGGAGCCACCCGGATGCGTGCGCGTCGCTGGAATAGGTACCCCCTATACCCAGTACTCCGCTGACCCCAACCCCTAACGTACCTAACACGGCCCTGGGCGCTGTCCCGCCACCCCTATTGCCCACGTACGCGCGGATTTCCCCACGTAGGGCCCGGTACAAAAGCGAGTACCTACTACCGGTGTTTACCTAGCGGACCTACCCTACGCTCGATTCTGCCGGCGGAGTCGCACGCCGGGGTTTTCGATTCCGCATAGGGGCACTGGCGGGCTTGAACCCAGGTACGGAAACCACGGCTGACACCAATCAGACAGGGGAGGACCATGAGCAACAGGCGAGCGAAGGCACTGCACTTCGACATTCATGGCCGCGTCACGATCAACGTGGACGCGACGGCACCGGCGGCGAAGCAGCTTCAGAGCATGCTGGCATGTTTCGCCTCGGATACGGAACGGCAGGCCGAGATCGTCGTTGACGACCAACCAGAGCCGATGCCGGATGCCGGCCATGTTGAGCACGAACTGGCATACACAGACAACAGCGTGCAGTTCCAGGCCGACCGGGTGCAGGTGGTCAGGGACGCAGACCATTGGCGGATCCACGGGCCCGGCGAACTCCTGACCACGGTTGTACCCGTCCTGGACGCCGCCATGGTCGCCCGCGGAGCTGCAATGATCCACGCAGCAACCATGGCGTACCGTGGCCACGCGATCGCACTTCCCGCGGCGGGAGGTACCGGCAAGACGAGTACCGCCGCAAAACTGATGCGGCGCGAGGGATGGTCGTTCATGGGAGACGACTGGGCGTTCCTTGCAGAGGACGCCACGCTGCTCGGCTACGCGAAGCCGATGTTCATCAAGCCACACCACCGGGCCATCTACCCGCACCTGTTCGAGGGCGCACGGAAACCCCTCGTTCCTTCGAGGTTCTCCGAACCTGTGGGCCGGCTGACAACGCTGGTGCACCCCTTCGTAATCCGCTATCCGCGGCTGGCAGACTTCTCCCGGCGCTGGTCGCCGGAGCACCGCATGGTTACCCCGGAGGCTGCATTCCCGGGGCGGGAAGTAACCACCAAGGCTCCACTCGCAGCCTCGATCTACATCGAACGCTATGACGGCGCACGGTCCAGGATCCTTGAGAAGACGAGCGACTGGATGGTCGACCGGATGATCGGCAACTTCCACATCGAAATGGCAGGTTTCTCGCAGCGGGTGGTGACGGGCCTGGCGGCCACGTCCGTGGTCCCGTGGCGGGAGCATTTCGCGGCCAAGGGGCTGGTCCTGAACAAGGCGCTGGACGGGCGTCCCTGCCACCTTCTGCAGGTGCCGGCTGCATATTCGGCGGACCAGGCGTCGGACGACATTGTCCGGCATCTTGAGGAGCTGTTGCCTTCAGTCCTCGACGAGCAAGTCTGAAAGGGGGTAAGACGGTGGCCCACAGCACAGCAGACGTGACGGCGGTTGTTCCGGCCCGCAATGCGGAGCATCTACTCCCAGGCTGCCTGGAAGCCCTGCGCCAGTCCGGTGTAGCCGAGATTATCGTGGTGGACGGCCTGTCCACCGACCGGACTGTCGAGATCGCCCGTGAAGCGGGTGCCCGGGTGCTGAGTGACGAAGGCCGGGGCCTTCCCTGGGCCCGTACCCTCGGGGTCCGCAGCAGCACCACGCGTTGGGTCCTGCTCGTGGACGCGGACGTCGTGTTCGGAGCGACCGGTGTGGCGGACCTGCTCATTGAATTCGTGGAGGACGGGTATGACGCTCTCCAGGCGGGCCTGGAAAGCGTTGCCGGCCCGGGCTACTGGGGGCAGGCACTGGCGCATCACCACCGCACAGGCCGCAGCCGCAACTGGTTCGGGCTTGTGGCGACGCTGGTGGACCGGGACCTGATGTTGAACCTGGGGTTCGACGATTCGTTCAAGTCGGGCGAGGACATCGAACTGCGGTGGCGCATGAGGCAGTCGGGGATGAAGACTGGCGTGTCGCAGCGGGTCTTCGTTGAACACAGGTTTGCCGCGGACGACTTCGACTTCGCGCTGGACCAGTTCCTCATGGACGGCACGGGCCTGGGACGCATGGTCCGCAAGCACGGCTGGCGTGGGGCCCGGCTGGCTCTGCTGCCCGCAGCGGCGGCAGCCCGCGGGAGCGTAATGAGCCTCGCCGCCGGCCAGCCACAATGGGTGCGCTACTACATCGCCTTCTGCTGGTACAACTATGCGGGAATGGCTAGGGGTTTAGGTCGTGACGGCTGAGCGGGAGATTGCCCCAACGGAGGCCGCATCGGCCCTCCGGCGGCACTCTCCCCTGCGCAGCTCCATCGGCCTGGTCATCGCCAAGGGGGCGCAGACCGGTACCGGCTTCGCGTTCTGGATCCTGGCAGCGCATGCCACCTTTGACCGGGAGGTCGGGCTCACCACGGCCGCCGTCTCGGCGGTGATGATCTGCACCCAGCTGGCTGTGCTGGGCACCGGATCCGCCGTGATCGTGTCGGTGGGCCGGGGCGAGCCGCCCGCCCGGGTGCTGGACGCGGCCTTTGGCATCGTGGGAATAGCAGGCACCGTCCTGGCGCTCGGCTACCTCGTGCTGGAGACTTTCGTGGCGCCCGACTCGGACTCACTCTCGGTTCTCTTCTGGCTCACCTTCATCGTGGCCGCCGTCACCGGGACCATGTGCACGGTACTGGACCAGGCGCTCGTGGCGCTGGGGCGCGGCGGCAGCGCGACGATGAGGTACACGGTGGGCGGCGTGGCTTCCCTCGCGGCCACAGCCCTTGTCGCCTGGCAGGCCCACGGCGCCTCCGCCGACGTCCTGCTGGCCTGCTGGACCTTGGGCTCGGCCGTGTCATGCATGATCGGTGCCATCCAGCTGCGGAAACTGGTCGGATACCGGCCGCGCCCCACCCTGCACCCGGCACGCCACAGGCCACTGCTGATGCTGGGAATACCAAACCAGCTCCTCACCCTTACCGAACGCGCCCCCGGACTGGTCCTGCCGCTCCTGCTCGCGCACCTGGTATCGCCCGAGGTCGCCGCGTACTGGTACCCCGCATGGATGATGGCCTGGGCCGCATACACCGCACCAATGCTGATTGGCATCGTCCAATTCTCCGAGGGAGTGCGGGACCCGGACCGCCTGGCCACCACTACCTGGACCAGCTTCCGGTGGTCGCTTGTCATAGGAAGCTTGGCCGCCGTCGTACTGATTGTCTTCGCCCACCCTCTTCTCCACCTCCTCGGGGACAGGTACGCAAACGCGTCCACCGTCGCCCTGCGGCTGTTGGCTGCCGGACTCGTGGCCTACGCAGTGTTGCAGGCCTACAACTCCGTCTGCCGCGTCCTGGGACTCTACACAGAAGCCATCGTGGTCGGCGTAGTGCTCGGAACCGCGCTCTGCGTCTCGGCTCTGTGGGCCGCTGAGAGCGGCTCAAGCGCCATGGCCCTTGCGTGGATGGTGGTGCTTTACGTCGGGGCCGTCGCGGTGGGCCTCCGACTGCTCGCAATTCTCCGCCGCGCCAAAAAGGAGGCGTCATGACCAGCACGCTGAAGCAACCGAGCCGGATCCGATCACACCCGTGGCATGCCCGTGACATCTGGTGCGCCGTAGCAGGCGCCGTCTCACTGGCTCTGGCAGTGGGCAGTGCCGCCACGGTGGCAGTTCCCGTCCACAGCGACCTTGGGCTTGTGGCTGTGTTGCCCTATCCCTTCTGGGTGGGCGTTCTGATTGTCAACGTCGCCTTCGTCGTGGCGTTGCGGGGAGATGCCACCGGGCCCGCGCGCCGGCCGGTCATGCTGTGGCTCATCGCAGTCCTCGTGCTGATGCTCTTCGGCGCTGCCGCGTTCGTCACGGATGTCCCGCGCGGCGAAGTTGCTTTCCGCCACCTTGGCATCGCCGACGCTCTTTCAACCTCCGGCGGCGTCGACCCGAACATCGATGCTTACTTCAATTGGCCCGGCTTCTTTGCGCTCCTGGCGACCGTGCTCCGGGCAACCGGTATTGATCCGGTAACCGTTGCCCTGTGGGCACCGGTGTTCAACATGGGCTTGTGGCTCACCGCCGTTGGCGTGCTGACCCGCTACCTGACGAAGGATCCGCGCCGGCGTTGGCTGGTGCTCTGGATTTTTTGCCTCGGCAACTGGCAGGACCAGGACTATCTGTCTCCCCAAGCCTTCGGTTTCTTCCTGTACCTGGTGGTAATCGTGCTGCTCATCGGCCCCCTTGCCGCCAAGGCTCCTGCTTTCCGCGGTTTCGGGCGCGCCAATCTCAAGTCATGGTGGCTGGCGCGGACGCCAGCGGACGACAGCCCGGGGCACCGCGTCGGCGCGCTCGTGGTCACCCTCCTGCTGATCGCCGTCATCTGCGCAAGCCATCAACTGACGCCATTCCTGGTATTGATCGCCGTCACGGCCCTCACCCTCAGTGGGCGGGTGTGGCCCGGCAGGCTGCCGCTCATCACCGGTGTCCTCCTGGTGCTGTGGCTCGTCTATCCTGCAAGCACCTACCTTTCCGGCCACCCACCCCTGGCGGACGCCGGACTGCAGACCGCCATCGAAGCGAACGTCGTCGACCGCACGACGGGTTCGGCGGGACACCTGCTGGTGGTCCAGATCCGGATAGCGCTCACACTCATCCTTTGGGCCCTCGCGGCGATCGGATCGGTCCGGGACTGGCGCCGGGGACGCCTTGATATCCGGGTGGTCCTCCTGGCCGTCACTCCCCTGTTGCTCTTCCCCGTGCAGGCCTACGGCGGAGAAATGCTCATCCGTGTGTCGCTGTTTGCACTGCCCTTCATCGCCATGCAGGCAAGCTCGGTCCTGCTCCCCACCACGGGCAGTGTTCGTTTTTCGACCCGCAACACGGTCGTACTGGTGCCAGCCTGTGTCCTGCTCGCTGTTATGACAGTGACCGGGAGGTTCGGCAACGCACAGTACGACGTGTTCGCGGACGATGAGATCGCCGCTGTCCAGGCCGTGGACAATCTCGCCCCGCCCGGTTCCGCGATCATCGCGGCAGCCCATCCAACACCTTGGCGCAGCCAGGACTACCTGGACCACCGGTACCGGACCATAGAGGACCTTTGTCCCTCCGACTTGTCGGCGGCGACGTGCGGCCCGCTGGTTTACCGGTACGCAAGGCACAACCCCGGCGGCGGCTACCTGCTTCTCATGACCTCCGCGGAATCAAGCCTTGTCCTGCAGGGCCAAACCACCCCACAGAGCTTCGAGGAGTTGGAGAATTGGCTGAAGTCACAAGACGGCGTAGACATCGCGTTCAGCAACAGCGACGCCCGAGTGTACCGGGTGGCGCCATGAACGCCCGTGCAATAAGCCGGCCCACTATGGCGATCGGGCTCACGGCCTTGGTCCTCTCCGCGGTGTCCCTCCTTGGGCTGCCAACCCCGATCCAGGCGGTCACCGCACTGCTTGTGCTCGTCCTGCTCCCGGGACAGGCACTCACCCGGCTTATGCGGATCACCGATCTCGGCCTGGGCGCACTGCTCGTCCTGGCACTCGGCCTTGCCAGCCTTACCGCGGTATCAACAGCGATGTTCTACCTCTCCGTCTGGTCCTGGCAGGCCTGTGTCGTCACCATGGGTGCCATAACCATCCTTGCTTGCATTGCCCGCGCACGGCAGGAGGCCGCGTCATGATAGATATCGCCGGATTGGTTGCCGCTGCGGTTCTGCTGTTTACCCTCATCGGGCTGGAGGTACGGCATACCGCGTCAGCCTCGGGACAGCCGGCAAGCCTGCGGCTGTTCAACCGGGCCGTGAACATCGGGATCACAGTCGGTGTCCTATGGCTGCTGGTGGTTATCCTCCTTTTCCCGCGGGTCCTGGGGCTGCTGACGTGAACCACGCGGCGCGATGGATACTCCTCAGCGACCTTCACCTGGACGGGTCGGACAGCGACCCCCGGCACCCAGGGAAGGTCCTGCCGGAGTTCCTGCGCCGCGAGGTGTCCGCAACGCAGCCACCGGGCCTGGAGCAGCACGTCATCTTTGTTGGTGACACGTTTGAGCTCGTCAGGCTGGACGAGGAGCAGAGCCTGGCAAGGCTCGAGTCCATCTTCAAGCGCCACCCCGAAACGTTGGGGGCGCTGCAGGCGTGCGCTGCAGCCGGCGTGCGGCTGCATTTCGTCTGCGGCAACCATGACGTGGAGCTGGCGCGGCCCCCGGTGGCCGCGCGGTTGTCAGCGCTGCTGTCACCAGGTGATCCCACACGGGTCAGCGTGCACCCGTGGCTCCTTTACGTCCCCGGGGTGCTCGTGGTTGAACACGGGCACCTCCATCATGCCCTGCACCGGATACCCGAGGTGCTCCGGACTGCAGTCAACGGCACCGACGAGGTGGACCTGCCCCCGTTGGCGGCCTGGCATGCGAACCCAACGGCATCACGGCTTAGCCGCGCCGGAGCAGTGGCACGGGCCTGCGTGGCCTCGGAACGGGCGGAACGCCGGGTCCGGAGGCCTGCCTACGACGAACTGCTGCAGACCGAATCGCTGCGGCTCGCGCTCGACGGGACGGCAGTGCGTGAACTTGCGCGCCTCTCCCGATTCCGGACCGTGTCAGCACTGCCCGTGACCGCCACCCGCATGGTGCTTGCTGCCGCCGGGCGCAACATCCATGGCGGCGACCAGCCGCCCGCGGCCGCCGCCCGGGTCGCAGGGATCCTCGAAACGTACGGCTCCCGCGTGGCCTGGTATGTCTCGGCCCATACGCACCGTGCCCTTGAAACGACGCTCGAGGGTTCTCCAACCCGGTACGTCAACACCGGGACCTGGTCCTCCGATGTCCGCGGCCTTGGGCCCGACCAGGCGGACCGCCAGGCGTTCCCCTACGCCGTTATTGACGTAGCCGACGACGGGTCCACCGAAGGTGGGCTGCGCTACTGGCGTCCGGTGGCCGGCTAGGAGCCCTGAACGGCTTCGTCTCCCTTGCACCCTTGCGGAAGCAACGGCCAGCTGGCACAAAGCACAAAACCGAAGGGCCTGGGTCCGGTTCTCCACCGTACCCAGGCCCTTGCGGCTCAGGACTCCTATCCGGGTGTCACTGGACCTGCCTCCATGGTGCGCCCTGGAGCTCGAGCTCAGCCAGTTGCGTGGTTGACCCGTGGGCAATCCGGCGTCCACGGAGGTAGCCGGCGGAAGTGAAGGCCAGTACGGCGAGGACAGATCCTGCCCTGCCCAGTCCCTGGGGGTTGGCTCCCCGGCTCCAGTCGCGGATTCCGGAGAACACCGCACGCGGCAAGGTGCTGCGGACGTACCGCCGTTCGGGCCCCAGGGCCCGCTTCTGCCCGACGATGTGGCTGACCTGTGCTTTGGAAATTCCTTCCGACCAGGACCGTGAGAGCATGTAGCGCACGCTGCCCCTCTCGGCCGGTACATGGTGCCTGACGAGGGCCGCGGGTTCGTAAACGATGCGGGCGCCGGGGGATCCCATTGTTGACCGGATGCAAATCTCGGTCTCCTCGCAGCCGAGGGGCAACGTGCCCTTCCGGCCAAGTGCTTGATTGAATCCACCCACTTGGCGCAGCACCTCAAGCCTGAACGACATATTTGCGCCGATGACATTCCGGACTTCGGAGGCCACACGGGGCAACCCTCGGTGGCTGCATCCCACGATCCAGTCCAGTTCCTCCCCGAAGTAACCGGGCCTGCCGGTTTCCCACAGTGGAACAACCTTCCCGCCCACGGCCAGGACGTCGGGATCGTCATACAGCGCCACCAGGCGTTCAAGCCAGTCCGGTGCCGCCTCGGCGTCGTCGTCAAGGAACGCAACGATGTCGGACTCAGCGAGCCCGACGCCCGTGTTGCGGGCCCCTGACAGGCCTGGCAGGCCGGTGCTTTCCACAATGGTGACGTCGTCGACGATCTCGATGAGCCTTTCATGCAGGTCCTGGTTGTGATCGATGACAACCAGGACCTGGTCAGGGGTGAGGGTCTGGTTGCGCACGGATTCAATGACGTCCAGCAGCATGCCCCACCGTTCGGAGGTGTAGGCGCAGATCACCACTGTCACGGACAGGGGCTTCATGCGGTCAAGCATGCTGGCTCACCACCGGCGTGAGGACGCTGTGCGGATCCACTGGCAGCCGCGGGAAGCGGACATTTGAATAGGTGTATTTCACGCGGCGGAGGGCCTCCGGGCGGGCGCCCGCGGTTGGGGCTTCCCACACCGTGCATTCACGGGCCAGCGTGTGCAGGACCCGCCAGCCGTCGCGGAACGTCTGGAGGTTGGATGCCCCCGAGATCCGGTCCAGCTCCAGGCTGGGAACTTCCGCGATCCGCAGGCCCGCCTTGGCAGCGCGGACAATGAGTTCGGTCTCGATTTCGAAGCCGTCGGACTGCAGTTCCAGCACCTCCAGGCATTCCCGCCGGAAAGCGATGTATCCATAGCAAAGGTCCGAATAGTTGCTGTGCAGGACAGCATTGGCGAGTCCGGTCAGGGCCCTGTTGCCGGCCTTCCGCAAACGGGTGAGGTCCTCGGAGCCGCCGCCGGTGACGTGGCGGGACCCTTTGACGAAATCGAAATCGTGCTGGAGCGGTGCGACGAACCAGCCGATTTCCCGCGGATCCATGCTCCCGTCAGCGTCCAGCATCACGATAATATCGCCGGAAGCCGCCGCGAAGCCGGCGCGAAGGGCCACACCCTTTCCCTTTCGGGTTTCGTTTACCACCACCACGTCAGGGCGTACTGCCTTCGCCACTTCAACGGTGTTGTCCTGTGAGCGGCCGTCCACGATGATCACCTCATCGACGTAGGATGGCATCCTGCGCAGAACCCAAGGTATGTTCTTTTCTTCGTTCAACGTAGGGATAATCACGCTGATTGATGCTTGCGGAGATAACATTCCCGGCTCGGAAAAAAGAGCTGGAAGTTGGGGCGAAATTGACAATTGCCTCACCACTTCATGACAGTTCGGATTCTTGACAATGCCGCCGGGAGTTACCCGGCGGCACCAACGCTTAATCCGGTCATGGTCTGGTCGCTGTCCCCCAGCAACCCACCGCCAATCCTCTGGCCGTTTCAGGAAGACTATCCCCTACCTAATGCAGGTATCACGAGTAGTAGGTACTCGCTTTTCACCTACCGTTTACCCCCTGTTAGGCAAGTAAGGGGCTCTGGGTTTTCGGATTTCGTTAGGTATAGGGGATTGCCCTGGAGCGGGAATCGGAGGGCGGGGGGTTCATCCTTCCGGTATGGGGCAACGTTCGCCACGGAGTCCCTTGACCAAGCGCAGGCGCCAATCTTGATGGAATCCAGCGGGAACGTTGTGGTAAGGCTGCTGGTTGCGGGCTATATTCGCAGGTACCGGCAGAATCCGCACTGGGGAGCGGACGGCCGGGACGTGATCCGGCAGTGCAAGAATGCGGTCTCCTTCTTCGACGAATGGGGACACCATGCCACTTATTGGCCGAAGCAAAGAACTGGACCGCATCCTCTCAGTTATTCGCGGGCCCAAGGACACTGCACTGGCGGTGATCGGCCGCAAAGGGACAGGCAAAACAGCCCTTTTGTCGGCAATCCGCATGCTCTCCGATTACCGCACCGTCTTCCTGTCCGCCACTGCCGCTGAATCGGACTGGCCACTGTCCGGGCTTACTGCACTCTTGAATGACATGGACGATCCCGTCCTGAACCGGATTGCTGACGAGCTGCTCCACGACAACACCGGCGCCATGAGCGTACCGGCAGTTTCAAGCATGCTGCTCAACGGCCTGCACCAGCGCTCGTCATCGCGGACCGTCGTCGTGCTCGATGATGTCGACCAGCTGGATCCCAGCAGCCAGGCGGTCATCGGCTTTGTGGCCAGGCGTTTGGTGGGTACGGATACCGTCCTTTTTGTCAGCATGCGGGAGGACCTGCCCGAGAGCCCCTTCAGCGGGCTCGCTGCCTTGCGCCTCGGCCCGCTGGGCTACAGCGACACTGTGCGGATGCTGGAGAGCCTGCCCGCCAAGAGGACCACGACGGCGGCTGCCCACGCGGTTGCCGCAGCCGCCGGCGGCAACCCGCTCGCCGCCGTCGACCTTTACACCCGGTTGCTGGAGAGGCACACCGCAGGCAAATATGCCTTGCCCGTCCCGCTGCCCTCCGGGGGCAGCTTTGACGCGGAGTGCGCGTCGGTTGTGGGAGGCCTGACCCCCGGCGCCCGTAACGTGCTTGACCTCCTGGCTCTTTCCTTCCGCAGCGACATCTCGACGATCGAGAAGATCGACCGGGACGTGTGGACAAGCGTTGACGAACTGTTGGCTGCCGGCCTGGTGAAGCGAACAGGTCCCCACCTGGGGATCGGTGACCAGATGCTGCGGGGATATGTCTTCGCGGCCATGACGCCGGCCGTCCGCACGGCCAACCATCGGGCCCTGGCAGAAGCAGCAAGTGACACCGATCCGTATGCCCGCAGGTGGCACATGAGTTTTACCGCACTGGAACGGCAAACCCCGTTCCAGCTGCTCCGTCACGCCGTTGACCTGGTTCGCAACGGTGAAGTGAGTTTTGCCGTGGAGTACATCGAGCGGGCGCTCACCATAAACCCCTGGGAAGCGGAAACGGCGGCCCGGCTGACCAGCGTTGCAGAAATGCTGTTCAACCGGGGTGAGTTTGTTTACGCCCGCCGGTACCTGGAGTGGGCCCAGCGGGTAACGCGCAATCCCGCACTGATCCTGCGGTTGACCGGTCTCTCCTTTGAGATCCAGTTCGCCCAAGGGGCTGCCGTGCGTTCCAGCATGGTGCTCCGGCTGGTGAAGGAATTCGGCCAGCACGATCCGGCCTACGCTGCGAGCCTGCTGTCCATCGGCGCCTTGTACTATGCGGAGAGATGGGAACTGGAGGAGGCCTCGGAGCTCCTGCGCCACGGCAAAGAATTCCGCGGGTCCGCGTCGGCGCATTGCCTTGGCATCGCTGAGCGCGCCGAGCTATTGATTGAGTCGATTGGCGGCGGAACTGCCGGCCTTGGCCGGCGGCAGGAACAAACGGGCGCCGCCCGGGCCGCCGGGCTTTTGATGCATGGCAGGGCCCTCACCTACGCCGAACACTATGAAGGCGCCCACGAAACTTTCGCCCTGCTCAGGAGTTCCGACGAACCAGGCCACGTTAACTGGCAGGAAACCGCAGCGTTCATGGCAGTGGACAATGCAATCCGTGCCGGTAACGTGCGCGCGGCGGTCCGGCTGATTGACGAACTTGAACTTTCCGAGCCCGAACTCAAGTACCACCGCGGAACGCGCCACCTTTTCCGGGTTTGGCGGGCACATTCCCTCGGCGACGACGCCCAGGCCCGGGCGTATGCCGCCGAGGCACTTCGCTATGCGGGTGCGGACAGCCACCCGGCCATTACGGCACAGCTTGCCGCCTGCCAAGGCCAGTTCGCGCTGCTGCGCGGCGACCTGGCAGAGTCCGTTGCCCAGTTGTCCCGGGCCGCCGAAATCGGCATGCGGTTCGGCAACCCCACGCTCCTGCGCTGTGAGGCGGACCTTGTGGAAGTACTGGTCCGGCTCGGCCGGCACCAGGAGGCCACGCAGGCACTTCTGCGCCTTGAGAGCCGCTCGGTGGGGCTCCGGTCACCGTGGCTGATGATGGCTGTGGCCCGTAGCCGTGCCCTTCTCGCGGACGGCGAGCAGTCACTGCAGCTTTTCAGCCAGGCACTGGACAGCAGGAACGGGCACACACTTGAAAGGGCAAGGACCCTTGCCTGCTATGCGGAGCGGTTGCACGCCTTTGGCAGGCTGCGGGACGCACGGGATGCGTTGTTGCGGGCCAAGGTGATGTTCGACGAAGCCGGCGCGGACGCGTGGACCCAGCATGTGGACGCCCTCCTCTTGGATGAACGCATGGAACCTGCCCGCCCACAGGGCAACCCGGCCATGCTGTTGCTTGCGGACCATGAGCGGTCGTTGGCGAAGATGGTGGCACGGGGCATGCGCAACAAGGAAATTGCTGCCACCTTGTATGTCTCCGTGCGCACGGTCGAAGTGCGCCTCACCGCCATCTACCGAAAGCTCGGCGTTGAGTCCAGGGCCCAGTTGACAGCACTCGCCGCAGGCAAGGGATCCGCGGCCGCTGAACCCTACGTCCTGCCCGTCCTATAGGCCTAAAGTCCTGCAATTTGCAGGTACCCGCAGTTTCCACACCCTTGCACTGAGGTACCCACAAAGGCCTTCCCGATTCACCCTCAACCGCGTCAGTCCAGGGCTAGTTTTGCTTCACGGCCAGAGAACAGGCAGCTGTGTTGGAAAGGGGCACGATGGCGGAAATACCAGTAGCCAAAACCCGGCAGGCTGCCTTTGTCTGGCCCGTTGCTCCCGCTGCTGCACAGCGGGTGGCAACACCGCAGCCGGCGGCAGCGGACACCGCAGGAACCCGGTTCCCGCTGCCGCCGGCTGCATCCACTGGTTTTGAAGGGAAAGCCCGGCCCCGTAAGGCAACCGCAGCCTGGATCTCCCGGCACGTCAATCTCCTGCGGGGCGCTGACGCCGGTATGGTCATGGGCGCCGTCTACGCCGGTTTCCTCCTCTCCGAGGAAGGTTTCTCGCCTGTAGGTCCAAGGGACGGTGGCGCAGCGGCCGCGGCAGCAGCACTCACGGTCATCTGGTTGGCGGCGCTGGAGGCGTACCACACCAGGGATCCCAAGGTTCTCGGCATTGGCGCCGACGAGTACAAGCGGGTGGCTTCAGCCACCCTGCGCATTTTTGGGCTGATGGCCCTCGCCGCGGTGGTGTTCTCCGTTCATGGCGCAACCGCGTTCGTCACGGTGTCATTGCCGGTGGGGCTGGTGGCACTGACCGCCAACCGGTGGGTATTCCGCAAGCGGCTGGCGGCGGAAAAGCTTCACGGCCGGCACCTCTCGAGGGCCGTTGTGGTTGGCGAACCGGAGGACGTCAGGTACGTCATACAGCAAGTGTCCCGGCGGTCAGGGGCGGTATACGAAATCCTGGGGGCCTGCCTCCCGGGGGCCCGGAAGGGAACGGGGCTCCGGGTGGAAGGTTGCTTGGTGCCGGTGCTCTCGTCGACGGATGCAATCGCCCGGACCGTCCGCTTGGTGGACGCGGACTCGGTCATCGTTGCCGGTCCGCTGCCGGGGGGAAACAAGTTCATCCGTGAGCTGGGCTGGAAACTTGAGGAGTCCTCCACGGAGCTGATCCTGGCGGCCACGTTGACCAACGTCGCCGGCCCGCGGATCCACTGGCGCCCGGTGGATGGGCTGCCCCTCATGCATGTGGATATTCCGCAGTACAGCGGCGCAAAGCACGCCTTGAAGCGGATCATGGACGTCATTGGCGCACTGGCCGCGCTCCTGGTGCTCTCGCCGGTGCTCCTGGTGCTGGCCGCGGTGGTCCGGCTGGACAGTCCCGGGCCCATCCTCTTCCGGCAGGACCGGATTGGCAAGGACGGCAAAGTGTTCGGAATGTTCAAATTCCGCTC
>Ga0157369_10005652_pt1 | contig 14526 bp, 9 predicted proteins | sample C25metaG_FD_113461 | JGI IMG/M metagenome (GOLD analysis project Ga0157369, IMG submission 113461) | Corn rhizosphere microbial communities from Kellogg Biological Station, Michigan, USA - C2-5 metaG | ecosystem: Host-associated > Plants > Roots > Rhizosphere > Soil | place: USA: Michigan...
CGTCTCGCCTAGCACTAACAGTTCGGAGGCGCCCGGCGCGCTCCGTCCGTGGGACCGGTTTGTCCCACGGCAAGGTCATCACCCGGCGCCCATCGGCGGCCGGGGGCTCCGTGCTGCGCTTGAGAAAGATGAACCGCCACAACGAGGCACGCGTTAAGATCAGCCATGGCCGAACCGTTCCTGACCCGCGATCTGAGGATCGCCCCCAACGGCATCTACATCGATCCGCCGCAGCCGCAGGATCGCGCCATCATCACGCACGGCCACGCCGATCACGCCCGCTCCGGCCATGGCGCGGTGCTCGCGACGCCCGACACCATCGCCATCATGAAGACCCGCTTCGGCGAGGACGCCGCCGGGCGCTGGGACGCGCTCCCCTATGGCGAAACACGGCAGCTTGGCGGCGGCGTCACGGTGTCGCTGCATCCGGCCGGCCACATCCTCGGCTCGGCGCAGGTGCTGCTCGAGCACAAGGGCCGGCGCATCGTCGTCACCGGCGATTACAAGCGGCTCGAGGACCGCACGGCGCAGCCCTTCGAGCTGGTCAAATGCGACCTGCTGGTGACCGAGGCAACGTTTGGCCTGCCGGTGTTCCAGCATCCGAAACCGGCGGACGAGATCGCGCGGCTGTTGCGCTCCGTCGCGGCGTTTCCCGAACGGGCGCATGTGATCGGCTGCTACGCGCTGGGCAAGGCGCAGCGCGTCATCTCGCTGCTGCGCCAGTCGGGGTATGACCTTCCGATCTACCTGCACGGCGCGATGCTTCGGCTCTGCGCGCTCTACGAGCAGCGCGGTGTCGCCCTCGGCGACCTCCGGCCGTCGCTCGACGTGCCGAAGGCCGAGCTCGCCGGGCAGATCGTCATCGCCCCACCCTCGGCGATCAAGGATCGCTGGAGCCGGCGGCTGCCCGATCCGGTCCTCGCTACCGCCTCGGGCTGGATGAGCGTCAAGCAGCGGGCGCGGCAGGCTGGAGTGGAACTGCCGCTCGTCATCTCCGACCATGCCGACTGGAACGAGCTTCGCCAGACCATCGGCGATACCGGCGCGCAGATGATCTGGGTCACGCACGGGCGCGAGGATGCGCTGGTCTACTGGAGCCAGCAGCAGGGTCTCGCCGCCGAGCCGCTGCGCATCGAGGCCTATGAGGACGAGGCGGAGGCGGGCGAATGAAGAAATTCGCGCAGCTCCTCGAGCTCCTCGCGCTCACGCCGTCGCGCAACCGCAAGATCGAGGCGATGACGCAGTATTTCGCCTCGACGCCCGATCCAGATCGCGGCTACGCGCTCGCCATCCTCACCGGGGCATTGACCTTCAAGAACGTCAAGCCGGCGGTACTGCGCGACGTGGTGACCGCCGAGGTCGACCCGATCCTGTTCGGCATGAGCTACGACTATGTCGGCGATCTCGGCGAGACCATCGCGCTCATCTGGCCGCATCACGGCCAGCAGCAGGACCTGCCGTCGCTCACCGGGCTGATCGAGCTCTTCAACACCACCAGCAAGTCCGAGCTGCCCAGGCTCATTGCCTCGCTGCTGACCCGCGCGGCGATCAATGAGCGCTGGGCACTGGTGAAGCTTGCAACCGGGGCGTTGCGCATCGGCGTCAATGCGCGGCTGGCCAAGACCGCGCTGGCGGAGATGGGCGGCAAGGATTTGCAGGCGCTCGAAGAAATCTGGCACGGGCTCGAAATGCCGTACACCGAGCTGTTCGCCTGGCTCGACGACAAAGGCGGGCGGCCGGACATCGACCATGCCTCGCGCTTCCATCCGCTGATGCTCAGCACCCCCATCGACGAGGCGAAAGACCTCGCCGTGCTGGACCCTGCCGACTTCTCGGCCGAGTGGAAATGGGACGGCATCCGCGTGCAGCTCATCATGGCCAGGAGACAGGTCTCGCTGTTTTCACGGACCGGCGACGACATCGCCCAGGGCTTTCCCGATCTCGTCGGCAACGTCTTCGGCGAGGCGGTACTCGACGGCGAGCTGCTGGTCGGACACGAGCTGCAGCCGGCGCCGTTCAACGATCTGCAGCAGCGGCTCAACCGCAAGGTTGCGACGCCCAGGCTGATGCAGCAGTTCCCCGCCTTCATCCGCGTCTACGACATGCTGTTCGACGCTGAGGACGACATCCGCACGCTCCCCTGGACGGAGCGCCGGCAGCGGCTCGAGGCGTGGTTCGCCCGCAATCCGCAGACGCGCCTGGATCTGTCTGAGGTACTGAGCTTTTCGCGTTGGGACGAGCTGGCGGAAATGCGCCGGCGCGGCGCCGCCGAGCAGGGGCACGAAGGCGTCATGCTCAAGCTCAGGACATCGCCCTATGTGCCGGGCCGGCCGAAAGGACTGTGGTTCAAGTGGAAGCGCGACCCCAACGTGGTCGATGCCATCCTGATGTATGCGCAGCGCGGCCATGGCAAGCGATCGTCGTTCTACTCCGACTACACGTTCGGGGTCTGGAAAGGCAACGAGATCGTGCCCATCGGCAAGGCCTATTTCGGCTTCACCGACGAGGAGCTGAAGCAGCTCGACAAATGGGTGCGCAACAACACGGTGCAGGCCTTCGGTCCGGTGCGCGAGGTGCGCAAGGAGCTGGTGTTCGAGGTCGCCTTCGACTCGGCGCAGGAATCGACCCGGCACAAATCCGGCGTCGCCCTGCGCTTCCCGCGCATCAACCGCATCCGCTGGGACAAGCCGGCGGCGGAAGCGGCGACGCTCGACGACATGCAGATTTTTCTCGAGGCCACCTGATGAGCTCCCAATCCATCCAGCGCAAAATCGAGGAGCTCACGACCCAAATGCTCAAAGCCGTCGAAGCTGAGAACTTCGAGACAGCGGCGCGTTTGCGCGACCAGATCGAAGAGCTCAAGGGCCCCTCGATCCGCAAGCCGCCGCCGGGGCAAATGGGGCTCGGCACCAACCTTCCGGTGGCAGCGCCGCCAAGCGGTTGGCGTCGGCCGAAGAAGCCCGACCCAATGACAACGAACGTCAAGCCGCGCGGGAGGTCGCGCTAGCAGCCGAGCGCAAGATTTCCGCAACCATCCTGCGTATTAGCCGCAGTTTTAGCCCCATTGGCCGTGGCCGGTAATGCAATTGTTTACTCCCGGGGTCGCCATACTTGCCGCATTACGGGGAGACCGGCGCAGAATGCGCAAGTCACTGAGATGACTGTTTATGGGACTATTGCGGATGGTATTCCTCCGGCTCGCCAGGAGCTGATGGAGCTCGTCACCGACGAATCGCTGTCGGCCCTGTACGTCACCGACGAAAACGCCAACATCATCTTCATCAACAAGACCTTCACGGCGATGCTGGGCTACGCGCCGAGCGACGTCTACGGTCGGCGCGCCCGCGAGATCCTGGGCACCCCGCACTATTCCGAAAGGGACTACACCCGGCTCTGGGCCGATCTCAGCCGCGGGATTTCGGTGACCGAGGAAGTGCGCGCCCGCGACAAAGCGGGGCGCGAAATCTGGTTGACCATGATGCTGCGTCCGATGTTCGGTGCGGATGGCTCGTTCAAGCATCTGATCGGAGCGCTCGAGGACACCACCGAGTCCCGGCAGATCCAGAGCCTGCAGCGCGACGTCCTCGAGGCGGTGGCGCAGGACCTGCCGATCACGGCGGTGATGAGCATGATCTGCCTCAGGGTCGAGGCGATCTTTCCGGAGGTGATCTGCTCGATCCTGGCGGTGGATGAGGAGATGAAGCTCCACCCATTTGCCGCACCTTCGTTACCTGACCACTACAACCAGGCGATCGATGGTCTCCCTTGCGGCCCGTGCACGGGCTCCTGCGGTACTGCCGCCTGGCGCGGCGATCCGGTCCTGGTCGAGGATATCGAAACCGATCCGCTGTGGGCCGACTACAAGGCGCTGGTCCTGCCGCTGGGCCTCGTCGCCTGCTGGTCGAGCCCGATCAAGCTCAAGAAGGGCAGGGTCGCCGGCACCTTTGCCTTCTATTTCCGCGAGAAGCGCGGGCCGGGCTTGTGGCACGAGCAGGTCGTCCGTGCCTGCCTGCAGCTTTGCATCCTGGCGCTCGAGCGGCATGAGGCCAAGCAGAGCATCGCCAAGCTCGCCTACTACGATCCGCTCACCGGATTGCCGAACCGCGTCAAGCTGCGCGAGGAAATGGAACGTCGTTTGGACCAGGCCACGGACCCGCAGGCGGCGCTGATCTTTCTCGACATCGACCACTTCAAGGACGTGAACGATACGCTGGGTCACTCCGTCGGCGATGGCCTGCTGAAGCAGATCGCCGAGCGGCTCCGCAAGGTGGTGTGGGCCCAGGATATCATCAGCCGCCATGGCGGCGATGAATTCGTCATTGTGCTGCAAGGCGCAAATGCGCCACGGGCGGCCAGCGTCGCTAAAGCCTTGCTCGATGCCATCAGCGAGCCGGTCGTCGTCGACGGGCTCACGCTGCCCGCCTCGGCAAGCATCGGCATCAGCCTGTGCCCCGCCGACGGGCGCGACGCCGCGACACTCATGCGCAATGCCGATACCGCGATGTACTGCGCCAAGCGCGAAGGGCGCGGCACCTTCCGCTTTTTCGACAGTGAGATGAACCGCAAGGCGCAAGACCGGCTGCTGCTTGGCGCGCTGTTGCGCGATGCGGTCGAGACCAACCAGCTTCGCGTGGCCTATCAGCCGCAGATCGATGCGCGCAGCGGCGCGGTCGCCGGCGTCGAGGCACTCAGCCGATGGTCGCATCCGGCGCTCGGCGCTATTCCGCCGAGCCGCTTCATTCCTCTCGCCGAGGATTGCGGGCTGATCGAGGCCATCGGCGAATTCTGCGTCAACGAGGCCTGCGGCCAGCTCCGGCGCTGGGACGATCTGGGCTATGCGGTGCCGCAGCTCTCGGTCAACGTATCGCCGATCCAGTTCCGCAACCCCGGGTTCCCCGAGATGATCGACCGGGCCATTGCATCGAATGGCCTCGATGCGGGCCGCTTGACCATTGAGATCACCGAGAGCGTGATGATGGAGGCCTCGCCCACCGCTGTCGCCAACGCCGCGATCCTGCGCGAGCGCGGCGTCGTGATCTCGATGGACGATTTCGGCACCGGCTATTCCAGTCTCAGCCACCTGTCGCGCCTGCCCGTGAGCGAGCTCAAGATCGACCGCTCCTTCATGGCCAATCTCGAGGACAACGAAGCGGCGCAGGCGCTCGTTACCGCGGTCATCCGCATCGGCGAAAGCCTCGGCCTGCGTGTCGTGGCCGAAGGGGTCGAGACGGTGGCGCAGCGGCGCTTCCTCGAAGCGCTCGGCTGCGACGTGTTGCAAGGCTATCTCTTCGGCGAAGCGATGCCGCCGGCCAATTTCGCGCAGTGGCTCGCCGCCCGCGAAACGCAGCCCTTGCAGGGCGTTGCCTAACTCGCCTGCGCCAGCCGTTCGGTGGCGAGCTTGCGGATTTCGCGCAATTCTCCGAGCGTGGTCTGCAGGTCGCTCAACTGCTGCTCGAGCATGGTCATGCGCTCGTCGACCATCTCGACCAGAAGGTTCACCTGCGCCTGCTGCGTGCGGTCGGCGTCGTACAAGCTCAGATAGTCGGAGATATCGCGCAGCGAAAAGCCCAGCCGCTTGCCGCGCAGGATGAGGATCAGGCGCGCCCGATCGCGCCGCCGGAACACTCGGGTGGACCCGACGCGCTCAGGATTCAGCAGCCCCTTGCTCTCGTAGAAACGGATGGCCCGGGTGGAGATGCCGAACTCGCGAGCGAGATCGGCAATGGCAAAGAGGTCGCGGTTCTCGCCTTCACGCCGGTTCACTCGTCTTCCCCTTCATCGCCTGATACTCCTCGCGCAGCTCCTTCTTGCTGAGCTTGCCGATGAGCGTTTTAGGCAGTTGGTCCTTGAAGATGATCTCGCGCGGCATTTCAAGCTTGTTGAGTCGTTCGCCGATGAATTTGCGCAGCTCGGCGTCGGAGATGCTGGCGCCCGACTTGAGCTTGACGAAGGCGACGGCCACCTCGCCGCGATAGTCATCGGGAACACCGATGACGTTCGCCTCGTCCACGGCCGGATTGGCGGTCAAAGCCTCCTCGATCGTGCGGGGATAGATGTTGAAGCCGGACGAAATGATGAGGTCCTTGATCCTGTCCACAAGGAACACGTAGCCGTCGCCGTCGATGTAGCCGATATCGCCGGTACGCAGCCAACCATCCATGAACGCACCCTTGGTGGCGTCGTCGTTCTGGTAATAGCCGAGCATCACCTGCGGCCCCTTGACCTGCAACTCACCGCGTTCGCCGAGCTTGGCCGGCTGCGTGGTTTCGATGTCGACGAAGCGGATATCGGTAGCGGGGACCGGGAGACCGATCGACATCGGCTTGGACGGCACGCGCAGTGCCGCACAGCATACGACCGGCGATGCTTCGGTCAGCCCGTAGCCCTCGGCGAGCAGGGCCTTCGAGACCTTCGCAAATTGCCCGCGCGCTTCGCTCGGCAAAGCAGCGCCGCCGGAGATCACGACGTCAAGGCAATCGAGGAGTTTGGCGTCTTCGGGCGAGAGCTTGCTCATCGCACCGATCAGGGTCGGCACGGCAGGAAGAACGTTCGGGCGATTGCGCTTCAGGAGGTCCAGGAAGCCCTTCATTTCGAAACGCGGCATCATCACGACCTGCGTGCCATTGCAGAGCGGCGTGTTCATGCACACGGTCATCGCAAAGATGTGGAAGAACGGCAGGATCGCAACGACCTTGCTCGGCGGGTAGAACAGGCCGCAACCCCAGGCGTCGATCTGGCTCATGTTCGCTGCAATGTTGGCATGGCTCAGCATCGCGCCTTTCGGCAGACCCGTGGTGCCGCCTGTGTATTGCTGCACCGCCACATCCTTCGTCGCATCGATGGCGACTGGCTTGGGCGCGTCACGGCGCGCGAGGAGCTGGTGGTACCAGTCGACACTGGGCGAGTCGGGAATGTTGGCGAGATCGCCGCGTTTGGCGATGGAATAGAGGATGCTCTTTAGTGCCGGGAGCGCCTGCGGGAAGTGGCAGACGATGATCTGTTTGATCCGTCCGGCCTTCAGCAGGGCGTCGGCCTTCTCGTAGATCTGTTTCAGGTCGAGCGTCACCAGCACGTCGGCATCGGCGTTGCCGGTGATGTGCGTAAGCTCGTGAACAGTATAGAGCGGATTGCAGTTGACGACCGTGCCGCCCGCGAGCAGCACCCCGTAGTAGGCGACGACGTAGAATGGCGTATTGGGCAGCAGCAGTGCAACGCGCTTGCCCTTGGTGACGCCGTATTTGGTCTGCAACGCTCCGGCAAAGGCGCGGATCGCACTGGCGAGATGGCCGAAGGTCGTCCTGCCGCCGAGGAAGTCGAGGGCGATTGCGTCGGGCGATTTCGCGCAGGCGGCGAGGACCTGCTCGTGGACCGGCGTGAGGTTGAGCTTCACGTCCCAGGTGATGCCCTCGGGGTAGTGGTCGACCCAAGGACGCGGATGGTCCGCGACGCTATCCGGTATCATTGCCTTCCTCCGGCCTTCCGCCCCTTCAAGACTAGAGCAGAGGTTTTACCTTAGCGTCAATCTGGCGACGTAACGGCAACTTACGATAGGTGCCTCCGGTTGACGTATACGTCAAGTAGCGCTATCTTGTTTGAAACATTCCGGGTGTCGGGACTAAATACCGACTCAACCGAGGGCGGGAGACGGGATTGCTGGCGGCGGTCGTCACACTCATCGGAATCGTCGGTTTCTTCTTTCTGGCCATGCGGCGTGCGCCTTTGTTGCACTGGGCAATTGGCGCGCTGATCATCGGCATTCTCAGCCGTTTCCACTGGGATGCGTCGGGTTTCGGCATCGGAACAGGCGTGTTCGGCTGGATACTGGCAGTGCTGCCGGCGATCATCCTCGGGTTGCTTTCGGTTGGCGGCATCCGCCGCGTGGTGGTCACCGGTCCCGCTTATGGGGTGGTGAAGCGCATCCTGCCGCGTGTGTCGCGCACGGAGCAGGAAGCGCTCGACGCGGGTACAGTGGGCTGGGATGCCGAGCTGTTCTCCGGCCGACCCAATTGGGACAAGCTGCTCGACATCCGTCCGGTGACGCTGTCGTCCGAGGAGCAAGCGTTCCTCGATGGCCCGGTCAATACGGTCTGCTCGATGATCGACGACTGGGACGTGCGGCACAATCGCGCCGATCTGTCACCCGAGGTGTGGGCCTACCTCAAGGAGCAGGGCTTCCTCGGGATGCTCATCGGCAAGGAGTATGGTGGCCTCGGCTTCTCGGCCCAGGCGCAGAGCCAGGTCGTGAGCAAGGTCGCGTCGCGCTCGGTGGCGGCCGGCATCACGGTGATGGTGCCGAACTCGCTCGGGCCGGGCGAGCTGCTCGAGAAATACGGCACGCAGGCGCAGAAGGACCAATACCTCCGCCGCCTTGCGAAGGGGCAGGAGGTTCCGTGCTTCGCGCTCACCGGACCCTATGCCGGGTCCGATGCGGCAAGCATGCGCGATGTCGGCGTCGTCACCTACGACATGTACCAGGGCAAGAAGACCCTCGGCGTCAAGGTGAGCTGGGACAAGCGTTACATCACGCTGGCGCCGGTGGCGACGTTGATTGGGCTGGCCTTTCATCTGCACGATCCTGATCATCTGATCGGAGAAACCGAGAATATCGGCATCACGCTGGCGCTGATCCCAGCCGATTTCCCAGGCGTCGAGATCGGTCGCCGGCACTATCCGGCGCGTGCGGCGTTCATGAACGGTCCGATCAAGGGCCGCAATGTCTTTATCCCGATGGAATTCCTGATCGGCGGCACGGACTATGCCGGGCAGGGCTGGCGCATGCTGATGGAATGCCTTTCCACCGGCCGTGCGATCTCGCTGCCGGCGATTGGCACGGTATCAATAAAGTATGCTCTGCGCGTGACCTCCGCCTACGCCCGCATCCGGCGGCAGTTCGGGATCGCCGTCGGCGTCATGGAAGGCGTCGCCGAGCCGCTGAGCCGGCTGGTGCGCTCGGCCTATACGTTCGAGGCGGCGCGCGGACTGACCGCCTCGATGGTCGACGAAGGCCAAAAGCCGGCCGTAATCTCGGCGCTGCTCAAGTACCGCACAACCGATGCCATGCGCGACCGGGTGAACGACGCACTCGATATTCACGGTGGCCGCGCCGTACAGGACGGTCCGTCGAACTATCTTTTTTCGGGCTACATGACGACGCCGGTGGCGATCACCGTGGAAGGCGCCAACATCCTCACCCGTTCGCTCATCACGTTCGCGCAGGGCGCGCTGCGGGCCCATCCGTACCTCTATTCCGAGATCGAAGCCGCGCAGGATCCGGACAGACGTCGCGGCCTCGCGGCCTTCGACCGCGCCTTCGGCGGGCATGTGAGCTTCATGCTGCGCAACATGACGGGCAGCTTCTTGCATGGTGTCACCGGCGGGCGTTTCGCCTCGACGCCGGTCCAAAATGAGATGGCACGTTGGTATCGCAAGCTCGCGCGCTATTCGCAGAGCTTTGCGCTCGTCGGCGACTGGACGGTCGCTTTCCTCGGCGGCGACCTCAAGCGCAAGCAGCGGCTCGCCGGCCGCATGGCCGACATTCTTTCCGATCTCTACCTGCTGTCGGCGGTGCTCAAGCGCTACCAGGACGAGGGGCGGCAGAAGGACGACGTGGCGCTGGTCGACGCCATCGCCAGGGACCACCTCTATGCGATCGAGCAGAGTTTTGCCGCCGTCTTCGCCAACTTTCCCAACGCCTTTCTGCGCGGCCTAATGACGTTTCTCGTGTTCCCGCTGGGGCGGCGCCAGAGGCCGGCGTCCGATCGCGAGACGTATCGCTTCGCGCGCGCGGTGATGCGGCCGGGAGCTTTCCGCGATCGGCTGACGATTGGAACGTATGTCACCATGGACCCCAAGGACGTGACCGGCGTTCTCGAAGACGCGCTGGTCAAGGTGACGCGCGCCGAAGAGATCGAAAGCAAGTTCGTGCGCGCCATCAAAAAGGGCATCGTCGAGCGGCGGCTCGATCGCGACGCCATCACCGACGCGGTTGATGCCCAGGTCTTGACCGAGCAAGAGGCTGCGATCCTGCGGCTGGCCGACCAGGCGACCGACCGCGTTATCCGCGTCGATGATTTCGACCCGGATGAACTCGCGGCCAAGCAGTTGGCTCGGCGGGAGAGCGGCCAGGCCGCCGAATAAGAGGACAGCCCATGCCCCAGCCGCAAATGCCGCAGATGACCAACTGGCGGTTCGAGATCGATGTCGAGCGCATCGCCTGGCTGACGATCGACACTCCGAACGCGCCGGTGAATACACTAAGCCGGCTGGCGATCTCCGAACTCGAGACGGCGCTGTTGCGCGTCGAGGACCTGATCGCTTCGGGCGAGGCGATTGGCCTCGTGATCCAGTCGGGCAAGGACAGCGGCTTCATTGCCGGTGCCGATGTCAGCGAATTCGACCAGATGTCCGATCCGGCGATCCTGCCCGAAGCACTGAAGCGGGCACACGCCGTGATGGACCGCGTCGAGAACATGAAGGCGCCGGTGATCGCGGCGATCCACGGCTTCGCACTGGGCGGCGGACTCGAACTCGCACTTGCCTGCCACTACCGGATTGCCGTCAATGACGACAAGACCCGCATCGGCTTTCCCGAGGTGAACCTCGGGATCTTCCCGGGGTTCGGCGGGACGGGCCGCTCGATCCGTCAGGCCGGTCCGGTGCAGGCCATGCAGGCCATGCTCACCGGCCGCATGATCAAGGCGAGCGCAGCGCGCCGCATGGGGCTCGTCGATAAGCTCGTGCGGCATCGCGACCTCCTGCATTGGGAAGCCCGCAAAGCGGTGTTGCAGAGACGCAAATCCGGGCCGGCGTCGTTCGTCGAGCGGGTCATGGCGTGGGGGCCGCTGCGCCAGCAGGTCGTCACCAAGATGCGTGCGGAAACCGGCAAGAAGGTGCGCAAGGAGCACTATCCCGCGCCGTACGCCCTGATCGATCTGTTCGAAAAACACGGCGACAACTGGCGGGCGATGGTCGATGCAGAGGCGGCAGGCTTCGTGCCGCTGATGGCGACCGACACGGCACGCAATCTGCGCCGGGTCTTCTTCCTGTCGGAGTCGCTCAAGAAGCAGGGGCTGCGCGGCAAGGAAAAGCCGAGCTTTGCCAGGGTGCACGTGGTCGGCGCGGGTGTCATGGGCGGCGACATCGCCGCGTGGTGCGCTTTGCGTGGCCTCGGCGTGACGCTGCAAGATCTCGATATGGAGCGCATCACGCCGGCGCTCACCCGCGCCAAATCGCTGTTCAGGAAACGGCTCAAGGATCGGGTCGCCGTCAACTCGGCGGTGGCGCGGCTCGAGGCCGACCCGGCCGGCAAGGGGATCGCACGGGCCGATGTGATCATCGAGGCCGTGGTCGAGAACCTCGACGTCAAGAAGAAGATTTTCGCCGATGTCGAGAACAAGGCGAAGGCCGATGCCATCCTTGCGACGAACACGTCCTCCATCGAGCTCGAACGCATTGCCGAAGGGTTGCGCGATCCGTCCCGGCTGATCGGGCTGCATTTCTTCAATCCCGTGGCACAGCTCCCGCTCGTCGAGGTGATCCGATCCAGCTACAACGTCGACCGCGACGTCGCGATGGGAGCGAGCTTTGCGCTCGCCATCGGCAAGAGCCCGGTGCTGGTGAAGTCTGCACCAGGCTTCCTCGTCAACCGGGTGCTGATGCCTTACATGCTCGGTGCCGTCGAGCGTGTCGAGAAAGGCGAGAGCATGGAGCTCATCGACGCCGCGGCGGTGGCCTTCGGCATGCCGATGGGGCCGATCGAGCTTATGGATACCGTGGGGCTCGATGTCGGCGCGAGCGTTGCCAAAGAGCTTGGCTACGAGGTGCCGGCGAGCTCGCGGTTTGCCTCGCTGGTGTCGCAGAAGAAGCTCGGCCGCAAGAGCGGCGAGGGCTTTTACAAATGGATCGACGGCAAGGTGCATAAGGGTCAGGTCCCGCAGCATGGCGACCTCACTGCGCTCGGTCGCGAGCTGGTGAAGCCGATGGTCGACACCACGGAGACGGTGGTCGGCGAAGGCGTCGTCGCCAATGCCGATCTCGCCGATATCGGGGTGATCCTGGGGACCGGGTTTGCGCCGTTCCTGGGCGGCCCCATGCAGGCGCGCAAAGAAGGGAAAGCCTGAGATGGCGGAGCTCAAGAAGATCGCCATTGTCGGCTCGGCCCGCATTTCGTTCTGTCGCGCCTATACGGGCTATGCGGAGGAATCGAACCTCTCGATGCTTTCGGCTGCGCTGGGCGGGCTGGCGGACAGGTTCAACCTCCGCACTCAGTCGGTCGACGAGGTCGTCGGCGGCGCGGTGATTTCGCATAGCCGCGATTTCAACCTGGCCCGCGAAGCAGCGCTCGATGCCGGGTTGCCTCCGCGCACGACGGGGACGAACCTGCAGATCGCGTGCGGCACCAGTCTGCAAGCGGCGCTGATGCTGGGCGGCAAGATCGCCAGCGGCGAGATCGACAGCGGCATCGCCTGCGGCACCGACACCGTCTCGGATTCGCCGATCGTGTTCGGAACGAAGTTCCAGCACCGGCTGGTCGAGCTCAACCGGGCACGCACACCGCAGGAGAAGCTCGCTGCCTTCAAGGGCTTCACCATGGGCGAACTGACGCCCGTAGCACCCTCGACGCAAGAGCCGCGGACCGGCCTCAGCATGGGCGAGCATTGCGAGCTCATGGCGAAGACCTGGGGCATCGCGCGGCAGGCGCAGGATGAGCTGGCCCTGAGCAGCCATCTCAATGCGGCCCGGGCCTATGACGAAGGCTTCCATGACGATTTGATCGTGCCGTTTGCCGGGGTGCTCAAGGATAACAATGTCCGGCCCGACACCAGTCTCGAGAAGATGGCGACGATGAAGCCCGCGTTCGACAAGAGTTCGGGCAACGGTACGCTGACCGCAGCGAATTCGACACCGCTGACCGACGGCGCAGCGGCGGTGCTTCTGGCCAGCGAGGAGTGGGCTCGCTCGCATGACCTGCCGATCCTCGCCTACCTGACCTATGGGCAGCTCGCGGCCAACGATTTCGCGCATGGCGACGGTCTGCTGATGGCTCCCACCATCGCGGTCGCGCGCATGCTGGACCGTGCCGGGCTGACGCTTCAGGATTTCGATCTCTATGAAATCCACGAGGCGTTCGCCGCCCAGGTGCTTTGCACGCTCAAGGCGTGGGAGGATGCGGACTACTGCCGGACCGTCCTCGGCCGCGACGCGCCGATGGGATCGATTGACCGCAGCAAGCTCAACCCGAAGGGGTCCAGTCTTGCCTATGGTCATCCATTCGCGGCGACGGGCGCGCGCATCCTGGGCCTCGCCGCCAAGGAACTGGCGACAGAGATGAAGCAGCGGGCGCTGATTTCGGTCTGCACGGCGGGAGGGCAGGGCGTCACCGCCATCCTCGAGCGGGCTGCCGCCTGAACGTTCTGGGCGATTGTCAGTCTTACCCGATCGATGGCCGAGAGCCGTACCAGCCGTCTCGGTGAAATATTATTTGAATCATCGCGTTAGGTGGTGAGGTCAGTGACTTGACGCTTACGTCATGCTTTTCCTTGTCAGTGGACGCTTTTGCCATATAGGGTTCGGCAAGTCTTGGCCGGCCTGGCAATTCGCCGGATCAAGACATACCCGGGGCGAACAAGAAATCCGGGATGTCGGGAAACGTCAAAAGGAGATGGGATTCATGAAACTCCAAGCCGTTCTGGGGCTGAGCGCTGGAGCGCTGGCCCTGTTGTGCACGACCGCGTTCACGTTGCCGGCGTTGGCCGCAAACGTACCGGACGGCACCAAGCTCGCCGCTGATCAGACCTTCAATTATCGCGTGCTCGATAACATCAATGCGGTGGATCCCGATATCGTCGAAGACGTGGATACGGCCTCGGTGGTCGAGGACCTGTTCGAAGGCCTCTACAACGAAGACGGAAAGGGCAACCCGGTTCCGGGCGTGGCCGAGAGCTACGACGTCAACGCGGACTATACGCAGTACACGTTCCACCTGCGCGACGCGAAATGGTCGAACGGCGATCCGGTCAAGGCCAGCGACTTCGTCTATAGCTGGGAGCGCGCCGTCGATCCGAAGACCGCCTCCAACTACTCCTATTTCCTCGGCCTTGCCGGCGTGAAGAACGCCGATGACATCGTCGCCGGCAAGCAGCCGATCACCAACCTCGGCGTCAAAGCGATCGACGACAAGACCCTCGAGGTCGACCTCAGCAAGCCCGTTCCGTATTTCGTGCGCATGACGGCGCACGCGACGCTGTTCCCGGTGCCGCAGGCGGTCGTCGAGAAGTTCGGCCAGGACTGGACCAAGCCGGAGAATATCGTCGGCAACGGCGCTTATACCCTCGCCGAGAATTCGCCCGGCGAACGCGTGACGCTCAAGCGCAACAAGAACTACTGGGACGACGCGCACACCGTGCTCGATACGGTGAATTTCCTGACCATCAACGACGAGAACCAGGGCCTTACGCGCTATCTCGCCGGCGAGGTCGACTGGACCGATGCGCCGGCCGGCCAGTATCCGACCCTGCTGCAGCAGCA
>Ga0157369_10005654_pt1 | contig 14525 bp, 16 predicted proteins | sample C25metaG_FD_113461 | JGI IMG/M metagenome (GOLD analysis project Ga0157369, IMG submission 113461) | Corn rhizosphere microbial communities from Kellogg Biological Station, Michigan, USA - C2-5 metaG | ecosystem: Host-associated > Plants > Roots > Rhizosphere > Soil | place: USA: Michigan...
CCGCCGCGGGCCACGGCCCGTCTGGTGCCGCTGTTGTGGCTCATGACTTCCCTCCGGTTTTGGACAGGGCGAACAGCCCTCATCACCCGACGCTACTTTCTGCCCGCTGACGGCGTACGGAGAGTCACGATGTTCTCGGAGGCGAGGACTGCGGGCGCGGGGCGGGAGGGGCCGGTGGTACCAGAGGGGGTGGAGTGGCGGCCGGTTCAGTACCGGCCGAGGTTCTGGGTCGGTGTCATCACGATGCGGGGCGAGGCCGCGGGATCCAGCCAGTCGAGTACCCGTACCAGGTCGGACTGTCCTAACGCGACACAGCCGGCGGTACCGCCCTTGTTGACGACGTGCAGGAAGATGGCGCTGCCGCGCGGCGGGTTCGCCGGTACCGCTGGAATGTTGTAGTCGATGACCGCGAAGTAGTTGTACTGCGGCGCGGTCTGCCACAGCGCCTCGCTGCCCGCGCCCGGGTTCACTCCGTGTACGAAGCTGTTGTACGTCGGCGAGTCGGAGTTCTCGTCCCAGTAGTCGTCGGCGACCAACTGGTGGTACCCGTACCGGACGCCGGGGTTGGCATTGATGCCGTACATGGTGGCGCCGATGCTGTAGACGCCCGTCGGCGTGGTGGGGTCGCCCTCGACGTGGTTGTCGCTGAAGCCCTTGGTGCCGATCCACCCGGTCATCGCGGCGAACGCGGGCTGCCACACGCCACTCACCTTGTTAAATGTCTCGACGGTCGCGCCGCTCGTACCGTAGCCGTTCGTCGTCACGACGATGAGCTGGCGGGTACCGGAAGGAATGGTGCGCAGCCGGGAGGCGGTGTTGGCGGGAGGCGGCGCCGCCACCGGGGTGGCGGCCGGCGTCGCCGGCGGACGGGTGGCCGCGGCCGCGCGGCTCGCTCGCGGTGACGGGCCGGCCGGGGACGGGGCCGGCGACGAGGAGGCCGGCGACGGGGAGGCCGGCGGCGACGGGCTGTCCGGGGGCGCCGACGGGGGGTCGGCCGGGTCGGCGAGTGGCAGGCCGACCGCCACCGGCACGGGTGCGGCGGGGCGCGGGACGGGGCGGGGGTGCGCGGCGGGTTCGAGCCCGCCGAAGGGCAGCAGGCCGACCGCGATGGTGCCGGCCGCCGCGCAGCGCAGCCAGGTTCGCACGTGTGCTCCTCTGCCCCAAAAGGAATACGCACTGGAAATCGGGTACCGGGGACGGTCCGTTACACGGTAGCCGGTCGGGGACAGAACTCGGCCGGGTACGCATAGGGTGGGCCGCGTGAGCCTGCGCATGGCGGTAGCGGTGATGGCGGCCGGTGTGCTGCTGGCCGGCTGCGGCGGACCGGAGCCGGCGGCGTCGCCGACCCGGAGCGCGCCGCCGCGAGCCACACCGAGCGTCACGCCGAGCCCGAGCGCGGCGGCCTCCGCCGTGGCCTCCACCCCGGCTGCCGCGCCGACCGCCTTTGTCGGTACCGCGTCGCCGGTCACCGCCGGTACCGTCGCGCACACGTGGCACTCCGGCTGCCCGGTCGGCCCCGCCCAACTGAGCCTGCTGCACCTGAGCTACTGGGGCTTCGACAACCAGCCGCACGTCGGCACCATGGTGGTCAACAAGTCCGTGGTACCGGACGTGCTGAGGGTCTTCGAAAGCCTTTACCGGCAACGGTTCCCGATCAGGCAGATGCAACCGGAGGACGTCTACGGCGGCAGCGACCCGGATTCGATGGCGGCCGACAACACCTCCGGCTTCAACTGTCGCAACGCGGTCGCCGCCGGTACGCCGCACTGGTCGGTACACGCCTATGGCGAGGCGATCGACGTGAACACCGTGGAGAACCCGTACATCCTCGGCGGTGAGGTGATGCCGCCGGCCGGCGCGGCCTACCGGGACCGGTCGGTGGTGCGGCCGGGGATGGCGGTACCGGGCGGCGTGCTGGTACAGGCGTTCGCGGCGGTCGGCTGGCAGTGGGGCGGCCGGTGGACGGACGCGCCGGACTACCAGCACTTCAGCAAGACCGGCGGCTGACCCGCCGCCGGAGTCAGGTGCGGGCGAAGCGGTCGGCGGCGGCGATCAGCAGCGATCGCGTGTCGTCGCTACCGGAGTGTGGCGCGGCGTCGACCAGGGTCAGCTCGCTGCCCGGCCAGGCGTCGGCGAGCAGCCACGGCGTACCGATGAGGTTGCCCAGGTCCAGCGCGCCCTGCACCATGACGCCCGGGACTCCGGCGAGCCGCCCGGCCTCCCGGATCACCACGCCCTCGTCGAGCCAGGAGCCGTGGCTCCAGTAGTGCGTGACGATGCGGACGAACGCCGCGCGGTAGGCCGGGTCGTCGAAGCCACGGTGCGGCGGCGAGGCGGGGAGCATCGCGTCCTCCCAGTCGCACCAGTCGCGGGACGCCTTCGCCCGTACCGCCGGATCCGGGCTCTCCATCAGGCGCCGGTACGCCTCGGACAGGTCGCCGTCGCGGTCCGCCTCGGGTACCGCGTCACGGAACCTGGCCCACTCCTTCGGGTACACCCCGCCGAGGCCTCGGGTCAGCAGGTCGGTCTCGGCCCGCTGGCCGGTGGCCACGCCGCTGAGCACGATCTCCGAGACCCGCTCGGTGTGCCGCAGCGCGTAGACCAGCCCGAGCACGGAACCCCACGACGCGCCCCAGACCAGCCACCGGTCGATGCCCAGGTGCTCGCGCAGCAACTCCAGGTCCGCCACCAGATGGTCGGTGGTGTTGACGCTCATGTCGCTGGCCGGGTCCGAGGCGTGCGGCGTGCTGCGCCCGCAGCCGCGCTGGTCGAACTGCACGACCCGGTAGGCCGCCGGGTCGAAGTACCGACGGGATCCCGGGGCGCAGCCGGAGCCGGGGCCGCCGTGCAGGACCACCGCCGGCTTGCCGTCCGGGTTGCCGCAGACCTCCCAGTAGACGTGGTTGCCGTCGCCGACGTCGAGCATGCCGTGGTCGTAGGGTTCGATTTCCGGGTACCGGTCGGGCACCGTCCGCCTCCTCGGGCCAAAGACGCAACAGCGCTGTTACATATTTGTACCACGCTCAGTCGGCGCGCCATGAGTAGCGCACGTCGGGCTCGCGCTCCTCGTTGCCCTGGCCGTCGGTGCGCTCCACCTCCACGAAGCCGTGCCGCTCGTAGAAGCGACGGGCCGGCCCGTTCACCTGGAACGTCCACAGTTGCAGCCCGTCCGGGTACCGCTGCTTGGCGGTGGCGATGAGGCGGTCACCGATGCCCCGACCGCGCCAGGCCGGATCCAGGTACAACTGGTCCACCCAGCCGTCGGAGAGCACCAGCAGGCCGACCACCTCGGTACCGGCGACCGCCACCCACGTCTGCTTGTACGGCACCACGACATTGCGGAACCAGGCCCGCACCTCGTCGTCGGAGTGCGCCCGGCGCACCGTCGGCAGCGCCGCGTCGAACGAGCGCAGCCACACCTCGGCGACGGCTTCCGAGTCCGCCTCGGAGGCGCGCCGCACGACCACCCCTGTCGCGTCCACGTCAGTCGAGTTGCAGTACCGACAGGATGTTGCCGGCCGGGTCGGTGAACCAGGCGATCGGCGGGCCGCCCGCGCGGTTGATGCCCCTGTCGTCCTGCCCCATGCCCTCGTACCGCTCGAACGTCACGCCGCGCTCGACCAGTTCGTCGACGGCCCGATCGATGTCCTCGACCGGGAAGTTGAGGATCGTGTAGGTCGCCGGCGCGTGGTTCGGCTTGGGATACACCAGGATGTCGCGGTCGCCGGCGATGTGCAGGGTCAGCATGCCGTTCTCCTCCGACACCCGTACGCCGAGCGTGTCGCCGTAGAACGCCTTCGCCGCGGCGATGTCGTTCACGGAGAAGCCACTGAAGGCCTTTGTGGTACCGAACATTGCATGTCCTCCTTCTCAGCGGTTGGTGCCCGACCGTTGGCCGCTGAGCCGGCGGTCATGGGCGCCGGGTCGCCTGGAGCCTTCCGGGCAGCCGGTCGAGCAGCGGCAGTTCGATCTTGTGGGCCTGCTCCCACTCGTGGATGCGGCGCGGGTCGTACTCGGCCGCGAAGTACCGGTCGGCGGGCAGCCCGCCGGCGACCGCTTCGGCCATCTCGGCGACCAGCGTGGCCGGTACCAACGTGAAGTTGTTCTGTACCGCGGCGCTGAGCCGGTCGTGGCCGTCCAGGGCGTAGAAGTACGAGTCGGCGCGGCCCACACTGATCGGCTCGAGCCCCTTCGGCCCGGTCGTGGCGGACTTCGCGGCGAGGCCGGTGTCCCACGCGTCGCGGATCTCGCGCACGTCGATGGTGGGGAACACGCGGCACGGGTCGAGCAGCAGCAGCGGCGGGTGGTCCCGCAGGATCTGCGCGCAGAGCCGGCCCTCGAAGGCGGCGACGATCTGCTCGACGATCTCCTCCGGCGTCGCCCGGGTGGTGTCGCAGACCAGGTCGTAGTTGCGCAGGCGGTGCTTGTCCACGCCGTACCGGCTGATGAAGCGGGCGCGCTCGCTGTCGCTGCGGCTGCGCAGCCGCTTCTCCGCCTCCTCCACCGACTCGTACCGCTCGACCTCGCTGGCCGGCCGCTGGAGCACGCGGGCGGCGGCGACGGTGGGATCGGTGATGAGGTGCACCTTGAACGCGTTCTTGAAGAACGCCCAGGCGAGCCGGCTGTCCACGACGAGCTGCTCGCCCTTCTCGGCGATGCCTCGCTGCAGCTGGTCGACGTAGCCGTCCACCTCGTCGTCGAGCTCGGCGTGCAGGTTGAGCTGGAGGGCGGTCATGCCGCGTTCCTGAGCCATCCGGCGGTAGAGGTCACCGATGCTGATCCGGCGCAGTCCCAGCCGCTCGGCAACGCCGACGGAGACCGTCGTCTTACCGCTGCCGAGATCGCCGTTGATCACGACGGATCTGTTGGAGGTCATGCTGCCCTTCTACCGAAAATGCCGTTTCAGCCCCAAAGTGCGCCAAGGTGTCATGATGGACGCGACCGTGGCCTGATGCTACTACAGGCGCCTCCCGGTACCTGTCGTGTCCCGAACCACCGGCCGGCGGGTCAGCCGGTCGCGGGCGGCGGGGCGGTCAGCGCTCGACGGCGGTCAGCGCTCGGCGGCCCGTCAGCGCTCGGCGGCCCGTCAGCGCTCGGCGGCCCGTCAGCGCTCAGCGGCCAGGCGCACGCCGAGGCCGATGAAGACGCTCCCGGTGGCGACGTCGATCCGGCGGGCGGCGCTGCGCCGGCGCAGCCAGCCGCCGATGCGCCCGGCCAGGACGCCGACCGTGCCGTCGACGAGGAACTCCAGGCCGATGAAGATGGCGCCGAGAATCGCGAACTGCAGCCACACCCGGCCCAACTGCGGTCGGATGAACTGGGGGAGGAACGCGATCGTGAAGGTGACCATCTTGGGGTTCAGCAGGTTGGTCAGCAGGCCCCGCAGGTACGCACGGTGCCCCGGGACGCCGGCGCCGGGGACGGACGGGTCGCCGTGGGCGGAGCCGCGTCGCCGAATCAGCTGCACGCCCAGGTAGATCAGGTACCCGGCGCCCGCGACGCGTACCGCGGTGTAGGCGACCGGTACCGCGGTGAACAGTGCGGCGAGCCCGGCGGCCGCGACCGCCAGGTGGACGGCCTCGCTGGTCGCCACACCGGCGGTGGCGAGCAGGCCGGCGCGTGGACCGCCGCGCATGCCGCAGCCGAGGACGAACAGCATGTCCGGTCCGGGCGTGACCATCGCGACGGTGGTGGTCAACAGGAACACCGCGAGCACGTGGCTGTCGATCGGCACGTGGCCATCCTACGATCGGCCCCGGTCGTCAGCCGCCCCGCAGTTCGCCTTCGAGCATGCTCATCAGGTACATGTCGTACCAGCGGCCGTCGCGCCGGAAGCACGGGCTCGATCGGCCGCAGCCGCACCAGGTGCCCCGAAACCATCACCGTCTCCTCGTCCCGTCCCGCGACCGCCCGGCGCTCCGCGGCGCATGCCTGCCAAGCCGCGGGACCGCGACGCAAACCATCTGCCGGTACCGTTGCCGGCATGATTGGACGGATGTGGCGCGGTTGGGCCAGGTCCCAGGACGACGCCGACCGGTACGACGCGCACTACCGCTCGGAGGTCATGTCCTCGCTGACCCAGCTTCCCGGCTTCCGGGGCGCGCGGCTGCTGCGCCGGACGGTCGGCGAGGAGACCGAGTTCGTCTCGCTCACCTTCTTCGACGACCTCGACGCCGTGCGCGCGTTCGCCGGCGACGACTACGAGCGGGCTGTGGTGGCCGACGCGGCACGCGAGGCGCTGTCCCACTTCGACGCCGCGGTGGCGCATTACGAGGTCGCGACGTCCATATCGGACAGTCCGCTGTAGACAGTTCGTTCTTCTTGGGGGACAAGCAGTGCCGGTATCGAGTTACATCTCGCCGAAGGCGGTCAAGGGCGGGCCCAGCGGCATCGCGGGGCGTGGCCTGACCGCCGTGGAGCCGATCGCGAAGGGCGAGACCGTCGCCGTCAAGGGTGGCCACATCGTCGACACGGCGACCCTCCGTGCCCTGCCCGAGAAGCTGCGCAACAGCGACGTGCAGATCGAGGACGGCCTGCACCTCGTGGCGCTCACGGACGATGAGTACGAGCCGGTGATGCTGTTCATCAACCACTCCTGCGAGCCCAACGTGGGCTTCGCCGGCAACATCGTGCTCGTCGCGATGCGCGACGTCGACGCCGGTGAGGAGTTGACGACGGACTATGCGTTGTTCGACGACTACGACGGCGAGATGGAGTGCCGCTGCGGTACGGCGTCCTGCCGCCGTACCATCGACGGCCATGACTGGCGGCGACCGGAACTGCAGAGCCGGTACGGCGACTACTTCTCCACCTACCTGCTGCGCCGCATCCCGTCGCCCGGGGTGCGCTGACCGGCCAGGAGCGCCGCGTCGGGCCAGAAGATGCGCAGTCCCTTCGGGGAACCGTTGAGCCGCCCCGGAACGCCGCCGGGCGCCGGTACGTCCGCCGTCTCGACAGGGGTACCGCCGAGGGACGCGTAGAACCGTTGCGCCTCGGTGTTCTGCTCCAGTACCCACAGGTACAGCGACGGGTTCGTCGCGTACTCGGCGGCGGCTGCCGCGGCGCGCGTCAGCAGCGTGGTACCGATGCCTCCGCGGCGGCGTGAATGGGTGACGTGCAGGTTGTCGACGAGGCTGCCCCACCGTTCGTCGGCGTCGAAGATGACGTGCGCGAAGCCCACCGGCCCAGCCTCGTCCTCGGCGAGCAGCGTCCGGCTTCCGGCCGGATCGGTTAGCCGCGCGGACCACACCGCGCGGCGATCGGCGACGACGTCCCCGTCGAGGAACGAGTCGGCGTAGGCGCCCCGGTAGAACCGTCGCCAGCTGTCGGCGTGCAGCCTCGCCACGGTCTCCACGTCGTCCGTACCGGCCATACGCAACCGAGTCAGTGCCATGGAATCCCCCCGCGACGAGCGTCGCCCGGACCCGCGCCGAACGGGTCCTCCCATCGGCTGATAACATCCAGTACGTGTCCGGCTACGGTTCGCGAACGGGTACCGGTCCGATGCGAAGATCATAAAGATCGGGTTCGGGAAAGTTTCCGGCCTGTGCGCTCGGCAGGATTCGAACCTGCGACCTTGAGATTAGAAGTCTCCCGCTCTATCCACTGAGCTACGAGCGCGCTGCCGCTGGACAGAAGGTTACCTTCCGGGCTGCCATACGCCTGACCTTATTCGGCTTGGCTACGCCAATGCCGGTACCTCTCGGGGGATCTTACCCCAAATGTCGATCTTCAAAGGCGGCTGTGTCCCGCGGTCGACGCTCCCGAGTCATCGTTTTGGACGAGAGGACTTTTCGTCTTCGGGGCCAACTACTAAGTTACTGAACGTGCACGTGAAGAGCGCCACGTTTCTGCCCATCCTCGTGTCGCCCGCCGACCGCGCCTACGTCGAACAGAACGTGCTCGACCAGTACCTGGGTGACATCGCGGTCGCCTACAGTGTTGGGCCACCGTACGGCGAGCGTCTGGTCACGTGGAGCGACCTGGAGCGCCGCGATATGTCCCGGCGCGACCTGCGGCGACGCGCGGCAGACAACCTCGACTCGTTGCTGGACACCGTGCGCATCCACGGCCAGCCACCCGCGCTGATGCTGTCCTTCCAGGGCTTCGAGTCCAGTCTGCTGCTCGCCGACCCGTTCTGGGACAGCCTGGAGGGTTCGGTGCCCGGCGAGCTCGTCATCGGGGTACCGGCGCGGGACGTCGTCATCATCACCGGTTCGCGGTCGCGGGCCGGCCTGGAGAAGGCCCGGCGCGCGGTCGACCGCGTGTTCTTCGCCCGCGGGCCGCACCTGCTGGCACGCGACCTGCTGGTGCGCCGCGACAACGACTGGCAGCCGTTCTAATCGGGGATGTAGGCGCCGATCCAGCGGTCCAGTTCCACGAAGACCTGTGCCCGCACGGGCGGCGCGGACAGGGTGAGGTCGTGTAGACCGCCATCGATACGAACGATGGTCACGTGGCGACCCAGACGGCTGGAGTAGTGCGCGATGTGCTCCACGTCCAGTACCGCGTCGGCGTGCATGGCCGCCTCAGTCCAGGAGGTGCCCCGGAAGCTGCGCGTCGAGCACGCCACCAGGACCGGTACCGGGATGGACAGGCCCGCGTGCAGCCGGGCCTGCGCCGAGCGGATCGCGGCCAGCCAGGCGGCCCGGACCGGGAAGCTCTCCAGCGGTTTCCAGGCCAGGTTGTAGTTCCATTCGCCGTGGTGCGTGGCGTGGATGCTGTGCCCGTAGGCCATCGAGACCGAGGCGCGCACCCGCGCATAGGGCCGGACCCGGGCCAGCGCGTCGACGACCGGGCCGACCGTGCGGCGCTGCATCGCCGGGACGTTGATCTCGAAGAACGGACTGTTCATGAACAGGCCGTCGACGATGCCCGCGTCCCGTACCCGGTGGGCCCAGAGCGCGGTGACCAGGCCGCCGGTCGAGTGGGCGTTCACCAGCAGCCGGCGGTGCCCGTCCTCCTCGCGGATGATCCGCGCCGCCTCGTCCAGCTCGGGGAAGTATTCGCTGATCGAGCGGACGAAGTTCGGCGTCTGGTGCGGCAGCAGGCTTCGCCCGTACTTCCGCAGATCCAGCGCATAGAAGTCGATGCCGCGCTCGACGTAGAAGTCGGCCAGGTGCTCCTGGAAGAAGTAGTCGACGTAGCCGTGCACATAGAGGACGGCACGCCCGGTCGGGGCCTCGGCCTTCCGGCTGACCAGGGTCGCCAACACCGGCCCCTCGTCGTCGGTGCCGAGGTCGATGACGCGGCGCAGGAACTGCCCGCCGAGGATGTCCGTCTCCATGCCTGCTGCCTCCACGCCTGGGACGGTACCCGGTCCCGGCGGGCGATGGGCGCGCCGTCCACAACCACCCTCGCTGTCCACAGATCGGGCCGGTGGCTGTCGCGTACCGGGCCGGTCGCGACCAACCTGGTCGGCATCTGTCAACGCGATGAACCAGGGAGTCAAGATGTTCGATACACCGATCACCGTCGTGGGCAACGTGCTGACGGCTCCGGAGTGGAGGCGCACCACGGTCACCGGCACCTTCGTGCTGTCCTTCAAGCTCGCCTCGACGTCCAGGCGGTTCGACAAGGAGCGGGCGGCCTGGGTGGACGGCGACCACCTGCGGGTCCGGGTGGTCTGCTGGCGGCGGCTGGGCGAGAACGTGTCGATGTCGTTGCAGCTGGGCGATCCGGTGATCGTCCACGGCCGGCTCTACACCCGTGACTGGACCGACGACCAGGGCGGCCGGCGCACCTCCTACGAACTGGACGCGATCGCGGTCGGGCACGACCTGGCGCGCGGCGTGGACAAGTTCGCGCGCCGGCGCCCGGCCGGCGCGACGGACGTGGTCGAGGACGCGGCGTCGGCGGGCACCATCGCCGGCGAGCCGACCGAGCCGGTGGAGGACCTGGGCCGCCCCGAGGATCTGCCGCCGGACAACGAGCTGTTCGACGACTTCGACCCGGCGCTGGCGGTCGAAGCGCCGGCGGCGGAGGAGCTCGCCGCCGCACGCTGAGCCCGAACGGCCCGGCCGTAGGCTGCGTCGGAGAGGTCCGACCGCCCGCAGCCGTGCCCCATGCGGTCGGGCGGCGCCGGCCGCAGCCGCGAAGCTTGTCGGAGCGGCTACCAGCCAGCGTCCGCCAGCCGGTCCTGAGCGAGGGAGCGCAGCGACCGAGTCGAAGGGACGGATAAGGAGCGGGTCTGAGCCGCCCGACCCGCGCGAGCGGAGCGAGCGCCAGGAACAGAAGGGGGAGCCATGGCGGACCGGTACCGACGACCGTCTCGGGCCGCCGTGGCGCTCGCCGCCGCGAACGCCGGTGGCCTGCTTGCCGGGGCGCTGCTCGACGCCGCCATCGGCGACCCTCGCCGCTGGCATCCGGTGGCCGGGTTCGGCTCGGCCGCGGCCCGGCTGGAGCAGCGGTGGTACGCGCCGGACCGGTCCAGCGGCGCCAGGTTCGTCGCGGCGGCGGTCGGCGTCCCCGTCGCCGTCGCCGCCGCGGCCACCCTGGCGACGCGCCGCCGGCCATGGGCGCGGGCCGGGCTCGTGGCGCTCACCACCTGGGCGGTCCTCGGCGGTACCACGCTGCGCCGCGAGGCCGCCACGATGGCCGGGGCGCTGGAGTCCGGCGACGTGCCGGCGGCCCGCGCCCGCCTGCCCCACCTCTGCGGCCGGGATCCGTCCACTTTGGACGAAGGCGAGCTGGCGCGGGCCACGGTCGAGTCGGTCGCGGAGAACACCTCCGATGCCGTGGTCGCGCCGCTGGTCTGGGGCGCGATCGCGGGCCTTCCGGGGCTCGTCGGGTACCGGGCGGTGAACACCCTGGACGCGATGGTCGGCCACCGGTCCGAGCGGTACCGCGACTTCGGCACCCCGGCCGCGCGCCTGGACGATCTGGCCAACCTCGGCCCGTCCCGGGCGACCGCCGCGCTGACCGTGGCCCTGGCTCCACTGGCCGGGGGCAGCCGCGCCGAGGCGCTGCGCACCTGGCTGCGCGACGGTCGCCGGCACCCCAGCCCCAACGCGGGGCAGTGTGAGTCGGCGATGGCCGGCGCGCTGGGTGTCCGGCTCGGGGGGCGCAACGTCTACCACGGCAGGGTCGAGGAGCGGCCGGCGCTCGGCGACGGGAAGCCGCCGGCGGTGGCGGACATCCGTCGCGCGGCCCGGCTGTCCGGCGCGGTCGGAGTGGCCACGCTCGTGCTGGCTGTCGGGCACGCCGCGGCCGGCCCGTGGTGGCGTGCCCGGCTGCGGCGGGCCGCAGTGCGGTGAGCGGCGGGCTGCTCGTCGCGGGTACCGGGTCGGACGCCGGTAAGAGCGTGGTGACCGCGGGCATCTGTCGCTGGCTGCACCGGCAAGGCGTACGGGTCGCGCCGTTCAAGGCGCAGAACATGTCCAACAACTCGGTCGTGGCGCCCGACGGCGGCGAACTGGGCCGGGCCCAGGCGCTGCAGGCCGCGGCCTGCGGGCTGGAGCCGAGCGTGCGGTTCAACCCGGTGCTGCTCAAGCCCGGCGGCGAGCACAGCAGCCAGGTGGTGGTGCGCGGTCGGCCGGCGGGAACGCTGACCGCGCGGGACTTCGCGGTCCGTCGCACCGAGTTGGCCGGGGTCGCCTTCGCCGCGCTCGCCGAGTTGCGTGCCGAGTTCGACGTCGTGGTGTGCGAGGGCGCGGGCAGCCCCGCCGAGATCAACCTGCGCGACGGCGACTTCGTCAACCTCGGCCTGGCGAGAGCGGCCGGGCTGCCGGTGGTGGTCGTCGGAGACATCGACCGGGGCGGCGTCTTCGCCTCGTTCTTCGGTACCGTCGCGCTGCTCGACGCCGAGGACCAGCGGCTGGTGGCCGGCTTCGTGGTCAACAAGTTCCGGGGCGACCGCGCGCTGCTTCAACCGGGGCTGGACGCCCTGCGCGAGCTGACCGGCCGCCCGGACTACGGCGTGCTGCCCTGGCATCCGGACCTGTGGCTGGATGCCGAGGACGCACTGTCCGCTGTGGACGGTCGGCTGGTCGGCAGGCCGGAGCCGCCACATGGCGACACGTGGCTGCGGGTCGCCGTGGTACGGCTGCCGCGCATCTCCAACTTCACGGACGTCGAGGCGCTCGCCGTCGAACCCGGAGTGGCGGTGCGGCTGACCACCTCGCCGGCGGAGGTGGCAGAGGCGGATCTGGTGGTACTGCCCGGCTCGAAGTCCACAGTGGACGATCTGCACTGGCTGCGCGCGCACGGGCTGGCCGACGCGGTACTGGCGCACGCCGCCGCGGGCCGGCCGGTACTGGGCATCTGCGGCGGGTTCCAGATGCTCGGTACCCGCATCGACGACCGGGTGGAGAGCCGCCGGGGCAGGGTCGACGGGCTCGCCATGCTGCCGGTGGAGTTCACGTTCGTCGAGGAGAAGACGCTGCGCCGGCGTACCGGACGGGCACTGGGCGCGGCCGTCGCCGGGTACGAGATCCACCACGGGCGGGTCAGCGCGACCGGTGGCGCGACCCCGTTCATAGAACCGGAGGAGGGCGCGCGCTCCGGCAACGTCTTCGGTACCCACTGGCACGGCACCTTCGAGTCCGACGGGTACCGCCGGGCGTTCCTCACCGAGGCGGCGCGGCTGGCCGGCCGCGCCGGGTTCGCGGTGGCCCCGGACACCGACTTCGCCGCCCGCCGCGAGCGCTTCCTCGACCTGATGGGCGACCTGGTCGAGGAGCACCTCGATACCGATGCCCTGTGGCGGCTGATCGCCTCCGGACCGCCCGCCGGGCTCCCGTTCGTACCGTCCGGGAAAGCGCCCGGAGCGGCCCCGGGCCTCCCGCGCCGGCCGCCGGAATGGGTGAACCACCTGATGGACGCCGGTGGCAAGGGTGAGGCACCATCCAGAGAGGGCGATTACATCCGACTTCCGCGACCGGGGGATGACCATGACTGAGAACGCACCGGTGCGTCGACGAGTGGTGCTCACCGGCATCAGCTCGCGGGCGTGGGAACATCCGGCCGATCGTGGGGCGCTGACCGCCCTGCGCGAACTGCGCGGCTTCGACCAGGTGTTGAAGATGCTCTCCGGACTGTGGAGCGAGCGCGCCTGGCGCCTGGAGTTCCTGGGCGGGGCCATCCGCGCCGACCACCGCCAGCACCCACGGGTGCACCGGATCTACGCCGAGGCGGCCGCCACCCTCGACATCGCCGAGCTGCCCGAGCTGTTCATCAGGTTCTCTCCGGAGATCAACGCCAGCTGTGTCGGCATGTCCAAGCCGTTCATCGTGATCACCAGCCGGGCCGTCGAACTGTTCGACGACGAGGAGCTGCGCTTCGTTCTCGGCCACGAGCTGGGTCACCTGGTCAGCGGCCACGCGGTGTACCGCACGATGATGACGATCCTGACCCGGATGGCGACCAACCTCGCCTGGCTGCCGGTCGGCTCGATCGCGCTTCGGGCGATCATCGTGGCGCTCTACGAGTGGTGGCGCAAGGCCGAGCTGTCCTCCGACCGCGCGGGCCTGCTCGCCGGACAGGACCCGGCCGCGGCGCTGCGCGCCCACATGAAGCTGGCCGGCGGCGGCGACCTCAGCGAGATCGACACGACCGCGTTCCTGGACCAGGCCGCGGAGTACGACAAGGGCGGCGACCTGCGCGACAGCCTGCTGAAGCTGCGGATGGTGGCGTTCCTGACCCACCCGCTGCCGGTGGCCCGCGCCGCGGAGCTTCGGCACTGGATCGACGACGGCGGTTACCACCGGGTGCTTGCCGGGGAGTACGCGCGCCGCGAGGACGACGGCAACGCGTCACTGTCCGACGACGTGAAGGCCGCCGCGGACGCCTACCGCAGCTCGTTCAGCCGTTCGCAGGACCCGTTGGTCGGCCTGCTGCGCAAGCTCGGCGACGGCGCCTCCGGCATGGGGGAGTGGGTCGGCTCCGGTGCCGGCCGGGTACGCGACTGGATGGGCGGCGGGTCGGGCCGTCGCACGGGTACCGACGGGGCGGCGAACGGCGACACCGGCGATGCCGAGCCGACCGACGGCCCCGAGCCGACCGACGGCCCCGAGCCGACCGACGGCCCCGAGTAGCCGAGCCACGAGTAGCGCGGCCAGCCCCACGGGCGCGGGGGTAAGCAGCGACATACGATCACGGGCATGACAGACGAACTTGACGTCAGGGCCGCCGTCGATCGGGTGCTGCCGGGCGTCACCGAGGACCTGATCCGGCTGGCGCGCATCCCCGGCATCGCGTTCGACGGGTTCGACCACGCGGTGGTCGACCAGTCCGCTGAGGCCGTCGCCCGGCTGCTGCGCGAGGCCGGCATGCCGGACGTGCGGATCGTGCGCAAGGGTGGTCAGCCCGCGGTGATCGGTCGGCGTCCGGCGCCGCCCGGCGCGCCGACCGTGCTGTTGTACGCGCATCACGACGTGCAGCCCATCGGCGACCGTACGCAGTGGCGTACCGAGCCGTTCGAGCCCGTCGAGGTCGACGGTCGGCTCTACGGTCGCGGCTGCGCCGACGACAAGGCCGGCATCATGGCGCACCTCGCGACCCTCCGCGCGTACGGCGACGACCTGCCC
>Ga0157369_10005655_pt1 | contig 14524 bp, 18 predicted proteins | sample C25metaG_FD_113461 | JGI IMG/M metagenome (GOLD analysis project Ga0157369, IMG submission 113461) | Corn rhizosphere microbial communities from Kellogg Biological Station, Michigan, USA - C2-5 metaG | ecosystem: Host-associated > Plants > Roots > Rhizosphere > Soil | place: USA: Michigan...
CCGTTCCGGCCTGTTGATCCTGCTCGCAGCTGCGGTGAAGGCGGCCAACGTCTTTGCTCTGCTGGCGGCGCTTTGGGCATTCCATGGCGACGTCGGCACGTGGCGGGTAGTGGTCGTCTATCTCGTCGGCGTCACGACGGCGCAGGCCATTCCCGTGCCGGCCGGGCTCGGCACCGTCGATACCGCACTACTCGCCGGCCTGGTAGGTGCCGGCGCAACCGCAGGTGCCACGCTCGCGGCGGTCATCGTGTTCCGGCTGCTTACGTTTTGGGCGCCTGTCCTTCCCGGTGTCATTGCCTCCGGTGTGCTCCGGCGTCGCATGGCCATCTAGCCGCCGAACGCGGCGAACACGCCTGCCTCTTACAGATGGGTGAGCGCGGGGACCCGTGCCGGTCGAAGCGCACGCGTGGTCATGAGAGCTGGGGTGCTGGCGCAGCTGCGATGGGGTCGGATGCAGCGGCGTCGGGCGGCGACTCTTCGCCACCCATATCCAGCCGGAACGGCGGGTAGGCGTCGGTCATCAGCGCCGCGTACGCGCCGACGCGGTAAACCCAGCGGTTCATGCCGAGTACGAAGTCGAAGATGCCCTTGGGGTAGCGGCGGGTGAATAGCAGGACGACGCCGGCGATGAGGACCAGCATGGCGATGAGGCCGCCGGCGGAGGTCCATCCCGAGTTGTGGTTCGCCGCGTTCAGGCCGGCCCACGCGCCGCCGGCGAACACCCCGACGACCAGGTAGTGGGGCAGCGCGAGGAGCCACCACTTCACGAGCACCAGGCCGCGGGAAAGCGACTCGGGGTACGCCACCTCCAGCCTTGCCGGATAATCCGGGAGGTCCTTCAGCGTAAATGGCGGGTAGCGATCCGTGCCGAGGGCGCTGTGGCTATAGAAGCCGACGCGCCAGCTCCAGCGCAGCACGCCGACGTTGAAGTCGAAGATCGCCCGCGGGTAGCGGCCGGTGAACAGGATCGCGAAAAAGGCGACCACGCTGGCAACGGCGAACGCGACCCAGAGGAAGAAGAGCACGACAAAGTGCGGGAGTGCGAGCAGCCACTTCACCAGCCAGAGCCCGCGGCTGAGGCGTGGCGAGAGTTCGCCGGTGAGTCGTAGTGGATAACGGGGTGTGGTGGCATCCATGACGGAACCTCTCCACCGACCCACGCAGGGTCGGGTGCTGCCTCGTGAGCCTTGATCGGCTCGGGAACTATCTCAACGATACACGCCATACATTTCGCGTATAAGGTTTCGCGTAATATCTTTCGTGAAACTACTGCGGCAAAGAGGAGAGCACGCATGGCGACGATTCAGAAGCGCGAGGACGAGTCGGGGCCAGCCGGCAGCTGGGCATTCCTTACCAACCACGCGCACGTGCTGCTCTGCATCGCGCAAGACCCCCACTCCCGTGCCCGTGATATTGCCGAGCAGATCGGAGTCACCGAACGAGCCACGCAGCGGATCCTGGCCGACCTGATCGCCGACGGTTACGTCGAGCGCACCAAGATGGGGCGGCGCAACCACTACACGATCGATCTCCGAGGCCCTCTCCGCCACCCCCTCCTCCGCGACCTCTCGGTCGGGCCGCTGCTCGAAGTCCTCAACAGGGACGCCCGGCCGAAACCGACGCCGCGTCGGCGTCGAGCTTGACCGCCACGCCGCGACCGGTCCAGACCGACGCGTGTGCAGCGGGACGGTTTGCCATTGGCTGGCGTCCACGTCGAACGCCGTTGAGGTGACCTAAGACGGCCGGTCACGGCGTGGGATTCGTCGCACGCCGCCTTGATGTCCGGATGCTGTCGTGCATAGCAGCACGCAGCCGGGTAGCCGACGCGTGGCCAGCGTGCGGTCTAGATCGTGCAACGGCTGGGCCCGCGCGGTTAAGCAGTTAGCTGCTCGGGTTCTGTCCGCTCGATCCGGTGCCGCGCCGTGGTCGCCTCTCATCGCAGCTCGCTACTGCGTGGGCGGGATGTTCGAGGAGGCCGTACATGACCAGCGCCAGGCTGAGGAGATCCCGTCCACTCATAGCTCGGGTGTCGGCAGCAGCCCGCTCTTCCTTCGTCGACCTCCGAACCGCGCGTTCGCCGGCTCGCCAATCCCGTCGTTCCGACAGCAGGATCGCGAGGGCGCGAGCGAAAGAGAACGCCCGCGCACAACCGCGGACAGCGCCGAGCCGTGCTGACCAATTTCAGGTGCATAACGGCACGCCAGCCTGCGTTCGCCGTCCCTATTCGCCGAATCGGTACCCGTGCGCGTCGAGCCGTCGTCCTGCGGGGTTAGTCCGTCATGAACCCGCATTACGTCGGCAGCAACGCTCCGGCGGCGTCGATCACGTCGAGGCGGTTGACCGCCGGCTCGCCGTTGGGCCGGAAGCCAATCTCCTTGAACACCCCGTACACGGCCGGGTGGATCCGTTCGTCGAACGCGCGCCTGCACAGCTCCTCGGATTCCCACACGTCGATATACCGCAGTCCACCGTCCGGACGGCGAACAGCAAGATGCAGCAACGAGCCCTTGACCGGTTCCGGCCCGAGCCGGTCGATGATCTTGCCGTAGGTCTCCTCATCGATCGGCACGTCCTGCGTGTATGCGTAGACCATCGCGGTCTCCCTTGGTAGATTCATCCGAATGATGTTCGGATGAATAGGCCTAGCGTGACACCGCTCCCGCGCCCCGTCAAGACCCGGCAGTACAACGCACCCCGCCGGGCCGAGCAGGCCGCACGCACCCGCCGGGCGATCCTCGATGCGGCTCGGGAGCTGTTCGTCGCCCACGGCTACACGGCAAGCACAATCGCCGAGATCGCAGCACGCGCGCAGGTTGCAATCGACACGATCTACGCCACCATCGGTCGCAAGCCGGCGCTGATGCGCGAACTGGTCGAGGCGGCGATATCGGGGACCGATTACCCCGTGGCCGCCGAGGAACGTGAGTACGTACAACGCACCATCCAGGCCACGACGGCCCGGGAGAAGTTCGCCGCCTACGCCGACGGCATCGCCGCCATCCACCGCCGACTCGCACCGATCTTCCTGTCATTACGCGACGCCGCCAGCCACGACCCAGAATGCGCAGCGCTCTGGAAAGAAATCAGCGAACGCCGGGCAGCCAACATGCTGCGGTTCGCCGCGGACCTACGCACCACCGGAGAGATCCGAGCCGACCTCACCGATCACCAAGTCGCCGACATCATCTGGACCATGAACGCCGCCGAATACTTCGACCTACTGACGCAGCGAGGCTGGACCCCCGAACGCATCGGCGGCTGGCTCGCCGACGCCTGGGCACGGTTACTGCTGATCTCACGCGCGGGCTCTACCTAGAGCTCGAACTCAAGCTCGGCCGGGTGACTCCGCGCCGCCGTCACTACCGTCGGAACCCATCACTCTGTGCTGGGCCGTGCCCGCGGCACCTGCAAATCACAGCCCGCTGGGTGCAAGGCGGGCAACCGGCAGATGGCCCGTACTCAGATCGAGCGTCCCGCACAGGCCCGTCTCGGCGATGTCTTCATTGACGTTGCTGTTGTGAACGTCCAATCGTGCTTCGCCCTTGCGGCGGCCGATTGCGGTTGGGGGTGACACGTCCGCGATCCCTTCGCTTGCCGTGTGCGGCGGTATCGGCGAAACGGGGTCGGATGCGTACGAAGGTCGGCGAGGTACGCCCGGCTCAGCCGGTGAAGCGCTTCGACGCGTTCCAGGCGGATTAACCACGACGGCGGTGGCGGGCTCCGGGTGGCCGCCGAATCCGGCTTCGCTATCCGGGGTTCGTCGGCCGTGCCAGAGACCGAGGCCGGCAAGTAAGAGCATGAGGCCAGCGGCGAGAAACGCGGCGAGGGCAGCGGTGCCGGCAATTGTGGCCATAGTGCCGAAGGCGTACGCGTTCAGCAGTAACCCACGCAGCGTCTCACCCTTGAAGACCGTGTCAACGGTAGCCGCGAGCTTCGTATTCGTGGGGTCTGCCTGCGCCTGGGCGATAGCTGCGCGTAAGTCTTGCCGTGGCCGATCGCCTTGAGGTGATTCGCGATGAAATAGTCGGCGTAGGTCTCGGCCTGGGCTCCGGTGGTCAGCTGCTCGCCAGCGTACTTGTTCATCGCTTGGAACTGGGGCGCGGCGATGGCTGCGCTGCCCCTGGCGGGGAAGTAGATTTGTTGGGCTGAGAGCTGGGTGGTGACCTGGCGCGCGACGAAGTTGTGGCCCCAGGTCAATAGTGACCCTGCCACGAGCAGCACGGCGGCCAGGGTGAGACCGACCCAGCTGACTAGGCGGTCGAGGACTTTGCGCTGCATGACGAGTCTTCTCTGTAGGTGATCCGAGTGCCGCCTTGTGCGTTGGGGGACGGTGGCGTTCAGGTGCGGCTGGTTTCACGGAGGCTGCCTTGGCCGGTGGGCCGCACGCTCCGCAAGTAATTCAGGGCCACGGCGTAGGAGTTGAGCAGCGTCGTTTCGCAGTAGTAGATGCCTCGGGCGGCGCAGAATCGCTTGACGAGCGGCTGACATTGCCGAAGGTTACGGCTAGGCATGCTCGGGAATAGATGGTGCTCGATCTGGTAATTGAGTCCACCCAGGGCTGCCGCAACCACCCTGCCCGCCGTCACGTCGCGCGACGTCAGCACTTGACGCCGTAGGAAGTCCGGCGCAGCCGTGTGATCCAGATGAGGCATTCCCTTGTGATTCGGCGCGAAGCTGCACCCCAGGTAGACCCCGAGTAACGATTGCTGCACAGCGACGAACGCGAACGCTCGAAGCGGTGAGAGCACTAGCAGCAGAATCGCCAGGCAGCCGGCCGCGTGCGCGAACAACAGCACGGCCTCAACGAGTCGCCCGCGAGGCCGCGCGAGCAGCATGCGCACGCTGCCGGCGTGCAAGTTCCAGGCCTCAAAGAGCAGCAAGGGGAAGAAGAAGGCGCCCTGATGGGCCGCGACGAATCGGAGCAACCCGCGTTGGGTCTCCGCCTGTTCGTGGCTCCAGGCAAGCACGTTTCGCCGAACATCAGGGTCATGGTTGAGGTCGTTGGGGTGGCGGTGGTGTCGATTGTGTTTGTCGACCCACCAGCCATAACTGAGCCCAACGCCCAGATTCGACACGACGACGCCGACGAAGTCGTTCCATCGCTTGGTCGCGAACAGCTGCTGGTGACCCGCGTCGTGGCCGAGGAAGCCGAGTTGTGCGAAAACGACAGCGAAATACGCAGCGACTGCGACTTGCCACCACGATTGCCCCAGCCACACGAATCCCGCAATCCCTATGGCGAGTAGGACGCCAAGCACGAGCATGCGCGGAACACACGCGATGCCCGACCGCTCTAACAGCCCTGCTGACCGAACTTCGGCGAGTAGCGCTGCGTAGTCACTGGTCGGCCGCTTGGACACTGTGTTCGCTGGTACTGCCGTCATCGTCGCACCCGTCGCAGTAGGACGGGCCGAGGAATGCAGGGTCCGGGCACCCAGGGCTCGAAGAAAGTCCACAATACGCCGCCGCCTGCTCTTTCGCGCGGGCGAGCTGGAGCGACCAGGTCCGACACCAGTGGAAGACGATTATCTTTCGCGGTGCACGCGTGCGACACTGAATGAACTAGCGCGCCTGGACCGGTCCGGACCTCGTGCTCCCTCGCCGCTGATGGCTTCTCGGTCGACAGGGCGGCATGATGACCAACTATCCCGCATCTTCCAGATCGCTTCGATCGTCACCGGACGGCGGTTGGGACGGCGGTTGGGGGTGCACTCCTTCATGACGCCGACATTGGTACCTGCCACAAGCACGGAAAGCACGCTGCGGACACCGCAGCGGTGCGTCTGCGGTCATCCACGCGAGGAGCACGACTTGGTCGCGGCGCGGTATTGCGCGGCGACGGCGTCGAACCAGTTGGGCCGCGGCTGCATTTGCATTGCGCCGCTACCTCGCTGATGCAATGCGATGCAAGCCTGCACCGAGGCGCGGATACGCCCGGCCTATCGGGAAGTGACCTACGTGAGCCTTAGCCCGGACGGTGATCTGCGAGCCGCGCTGGCCGCCGTGCTTACCTCCGGTGAGCGCGGCGCCGCTGCCGCGGATCGGCTCTGCGCGGCGTGTCTGCCGTTGCTGGGCATCGATGCGGCAGCGATTTCGCTGATCGACGACGGCCAGAGTCGAGGCACCTTCGGAGCCAGCGACGCAGCCGCCCGGGCTCTAGACGCGCTCCAGTTCAGCTGTGGCGAAGGTCCTTGCCTGGAGGCGACGCGCACCAGGGCGCCGGTCCTGGTACCGGATCTTCAATCCCCGGATGAGCAACGTTGGCCGGCGTTTCGAGACGCGGCACACCGAGCGGGCGTTCGTGCCGTTTTCGCCGTCCCGGTGCGGGTCGGCAGGATCGGGTTGGGCGCACTGGACTTGTTCCGGTCAGCTCCCGGCGAACTGTCGTTCACCCAGCTCAGCGACGCAGCGCTGATCGCCGAGGCCGGGGCACAGATCCTGCTCGACGTGGTCGACGACGGCACTGACGGCGGTGCTCGGGCCACCCCGCTTGAACAGTGGGTGCAGGTCGCCTCGCTGTCGCGGATTGAGGTGTATCAGGCCACTGGGATGATCATGGCGCAGCTCGACGCATCCCCTGTCGACGCGCTGGTTCGCTTGAGGGCCTACGCTTTTGCGCACGACCTGAGCGCTCGCGAGGTGGCGCAGCTCATCATCTCGCGCCGCGTACGAATGAAACCGTGAATCACGCAGCGATATGCATCGCGAGCACGACCTGCTCTGGAGGCGAGACCCGATGACCACCGACGCCGCAGTCGCGCGTGAGCCGGAAGTCACCGCCACCCTGATCAGGCTCGCCGACAGCCTGGTCGAAGACTTCGACCTCGTCGACGTCCTCGACGAGCTGGCCCGTGACTGCGTGCGACTGCTCGGCGTCACCGCGGCCGGCCTACTCCTGGCCGGACCAACCGGCGAACTCCACGTGATGGCGGCCTCGTCGGAGCAGACCCGGCTTCTCGAGTTGTTCCAGCTGCAACGTGAGCAAGGCCCATGCCTCGACTGCTACCACTCCGGCCAGCCGGTCAGCGCAACGGACATCACTCTTCAACCACAACGGTGGCCGCTTTTCGCTCAAGCCGCGCTGGACACCGGCTACCGGTCCGTCCATGCGCTGCCGCTGCGGCTACGCCAGCAGATCTTGGGAGCGCTCAACCTGTTCGGCGACAAGCCGGGCGCGCTCGGTGAGCCGGCGGCGCGTCTCGGTCAGGCGCTGGCGGACATGGCGACCATCACGATCCTGCACGAGCGCGCGTTACGGGAGAGTGAGCACGTCGCGGCCCAACTGCAGACCGCCTTGGTGTCCAGGGTGGTGATTGAACAAGCAAAAGGCGTCCTTGCCGAACGATGCGACTTGACCATGGACGACGCCTTCCAAGTTCTCCGCAAACACGCCCGTGACCACAACCTCCGCCTGCACGACGTGGCTCGCGGCATCGTCGACCGAACCATCGACCTGGCCACCATCCTCGCAGCGCGTCGCAAGCCGCCGCTGAACTAAACGGCCGCGCGGTGCCAACGCGGCGTACGATCAAACCACTCCCACCTTCGGTGGCGAGACGCGTAGCTCCAGATCACTGGCGACGCACCCGATGTGCAACACGGTGTGTGGAGGCCAGTCGTGGCTCGCGGAAGCAGAACCACTCGGCCGGCTCCACGCCAAGCCAATCTCGATCCGGTAACCGGCTTCGTAGATCGTCGCTGGTTCGACGTAGCGCTCGCGCAGCCACGGCCGCTGACCGCAGGTGACGGGATCGGGCTCGGTGTGATCGCGGTCCGCCTGGATGGCGTGAGGCGTCTCGATCACGACGGTGGTCCCTCTGCTCGGGACGGGTGGCTCTTGATGGCCGCAGAGGTGATTCAGAGCTGCACCGCCAACGACGACCTCGTTGCTCGACTCGGCTACGAACGGTTCGCCGTCTTGACTCGCGGCGATCCCGCCGCCTTGGCCAGTGCCGCCTCCGGACTACACGCGCGGCTGCAGACGGTCGGTATCTCGTCTGGTGTCGGCTGGGCGATCGCTGGCCAGCAGGGAGGGGCGTTATTCGCGGCGTTGAGGTCGGCGGAGCGTCGTGCCAGGGCGACCAACGGCCTCTCACCGGCGGCCGAGGAGGCAGCGTCCCGCGCGGTCACGAAGGTGCGGGACGCGACGGCGGCGAGCGCACTGCGAGGCGAAGCAACCGGCGTCTTGATGCAGTGGCTCCGCTGCACACCCGAGCATGCCGGCCGTGAGCTCGCCTACCAGGCACACGAACTCGGCCTGTCGGTCACCACAATGGCACGTCTGGTGGTCGGCGTCTCCTCCGGTCACATCGCGGGCACCCCCGCGGCCAGGGGTATCGAACTCGACCGGACGATTCGCCTCGCGAAGCACATAGCGCCGTCCCAGCCGGCCTGGACCGTCGAATCGCCCAACGCCGCGAGTGCACGGATGGCGTTGCCGCAGCTGGCCACGTCGACCCCTGCTCGCGGAGTGCGGATCGCGGGCCGCTACCAGGCTGCGGCTGGCCGCAGCGGCTCGGGCGGGGACTGGTTCGACGGTTTCATTCTTCCGGACGGCGCCGTTGGTCTGGTCCTCGGCGACGTCGCCGGGCACGACACGCTCGCCATAACGGTAATGATGCAGCTGCGAAGCTTGGTCCGGACGATCGCCGAACGCTCCGACATCGCTCCGAGCGACGTGCTACGCCAACTCGATCGCTGTCTCGTCGAACTGGGTTCCGACCGCCTTGCTACTGCAGTCTTCGGATGGATAGACACCGACTCGGCAGGTCACCTCGTGCTGCGATGGTGCAACGCCGGCCACTTGCCACCGATCCTGGTCACCGCCGATGGAGAGGCGAGGATCCTTGCGAGCACCAACGACATCTTGCTCGGTCTCGATGCAAAGCCCCGGCGCACGGATCTGAGGTTGGCACTGCCACCCGATGCAACCGTGCTGCTTTACAGCGATGGGCTGATCGAAACGCGTATCACCGGGATCGACCACGGGCTCGCCCGGCTATGCGCCGCCGCCCGACCACTCGCAACGCGGACCGTGACCGAACTGCGCGACTCGTTGCTCCCCACGATGGTCGCGCCCCGCACGTTCGACGATGTCACACTTCTCGTGATACGCACTTCAGGAGCTCCGACCATCGCCTATCAGCGCGACCCGGCGATCGAGCGAACGAGCGCGTCGCAGTGCACGCCGAGATAGCGGTCCAGCTTCAGCGTTGCCGGTTCGATCGGCGAGCGGAGGCCGAATTTTTTGGGCCACACCCTACCCGTTGACGGACCGCTGCGATTAGAGCGCTGAACCGTCACCGCTTGCGTGCCGGTTGGATGTAGTGTCGAAGCACAACGAGTGCTTCGCGAGGCCGCGGCGCGCGTATCGCTCGCCTGATTCGCCACAGACGCGCTTCGCTCAGTTCAGTCTCGGCGGCGACCATGACGACGTTCTTCGATTCGACCTCAACCGCGGCGGCGGCACGGACGCGTTCGTCCACGCGCGGCAGAGCCTCTCTCCGAGGCAGCCACGACGAACCATGGCGGCCGGCTTCATGGGACATCGCGGAGGTCGCAAACTTCGCACTGGCCTTGTCCGCAGATCTCGGGACCGCCGTCAGTCGCATCACCCTGAACCCGGCCTCGTGGTCGCAACATCCACGGCTGCTGCCCTTAGCCGGCCGCCATCTGCGTATCGACTGGCTCGATGCAGCCGCGGGTGACGAGGTGAGCGTTCGCCGTGGCTACCAACCGAGATTGACAATCCGGCTCGTGCCGCCGCCATCTGCGGCGACCAGGGCCGCGACCCCGCAGAGGGTTACGAGGCAATAGATGCTTGCGGAGTCTCGTACCCCCAGATCGTGGCGGAGGCTTTGGTGGGGGCCACGGAGGATGCAGTAGGTGCACTGTATTCGGCCATCACGCTGCAAACGAAGGCGTTCGAAACCGGGCCGCCGGCGAATCGAAAGCCGCGCGGGTTCGTCAGTTGGCAGCGGCCCTTTGCATGACTGAACAGCCCAATCAGCCACACTAGAACGCCGGCAAATGGGCGATCGCTTTCGACGCCGTCATGCCTTCACCCGTTGAACTCGGCCGGATCGACGCCCGCGTGTCTCATTTGGCGCTCCAACTCCGACGACGGCGGCGCCAGGCGCCAGGCGTTATCGGCCGCTCGTTGCCGCGCCTCATTCCAGGACCGCACGGACGCGTGGCTGCCATCGTTCCGGCCTCGCACCCACACCTGCCAGTCGTCGTAATCGTTGGCGGCACGCCGGTTCTCCTCGACGTGCATGATCAGCTCTTCGTCAGGCATACGTCTTCCTCGTTTCCATCAACGCGGCGGATAACCCGGCGCGGCTCCGTTTCCTTGCCCGGTACGTCACAGCGGCGTCGATTGACGACCGCGGCGAATTACCCGGCGCAGCTGCCCGATCCGAGCGCCGCCGACCGCGCCCACGAGCAGGCCGCCGGCAACCGCGGCAACCAGCAAAGCCACGGCCAATGCGACATGAATCGACGCGCCGGTAAAGCTGATCTTTATTGATTGCGTGTTCTGGGCGATGAATATCAACAGCACCGCCAAGACGACCGCGCCGACCACCAGCCAAGCGTGTGCGCTGCTCAACCGCGTTGGTCGATGCTTCCGAGGATTCATGTTGGCAGTGTCAGTGCGTTGGTCTGGCGCCGGCTTGTCAGCGGCGAATGCCTGATCACGCTCAGTGTTAGCATTGTCCATGGCCATCTTCTCTTGAGATCGCGGGAACCTTCAGCTGTCAGCGGGTCGGGATGATTTGCGGGCCCCGCTCACGCCCGATGACCTCGGCCGGGAAGCGCGTCGCCGAATAGTCGGGAAGGCGACGGTCGGCGAGTTCGGGCGACAGTGGCTCGCGGCGGAGACGGCCGACTACAGGAAACCCACGAACGCCGACTTCGGGCCGCATCGCGCCCACCACCTCATGCCCAGCGGAAGAGCCGGGCTACTACCAGTATGCGCGCACCCGGCCCGGAACGCTTACGGCAGCGTCGAAGAAGGCATGGTGGGCGCTGGCGCCGACGGCAGTGCCACGCTTGCGGCGGTCATCGTGTTCCGACTCTTAGCGTATTGAGCGCTGTTCATCCGCCGTCCTAGCCTCCGGTGGGCTGGGCGTCGGATCGCCATCTGCCCCCAGCGCCGCGAACACCCGGCGTGGTACACCACATACGACGCAAGATTGAGCGCACGTAACGGCGAGGCAGGGTGGCTGACCGCCCAAAGCTCGGAACACGCCTGTTCGGCGTTCGGGAAGACCCTCGGCGCGCCCGATAACCGTCGCCGAGCTGGCGTTACCGCTCGATGCCTGTCGCCTCGGTCACATCCCTAGTCGTACTACCACTGAGCGAGTGGTCCCGGCAGACTGCTCCCGTGGCCATGCAGTCTCACAGCGGCAAAGGATCGTCCCAGTACGCTAAATCCTCGAAAGGGCGTGCCCTGACTAGCTCGGCAATTTCCGCAACCGCGCACTGCCTGACCGGCTGCGCGATCGGTGAGGTCCTCGGCATGGTGCTCGCGACCTGGTGGGGGTGGGGCAATGTCGCCAGCATCGTCCTCGCTATCGTGCTCGCGTTCCTGTTCGGCTATTCGCTGACGGTGGGGCCTGTCTTGCGCGCCGGAGTGGGCTTGCGGCGCGCGGTACGCGTCGCGTTTGCCGCTGACACCGTCTCGATCACCGTCATGGAGATCATGGACAACGCGTTCATTCTCGTCGTCCCTGGTGCCATCAGTGCCGAGCTCGGCGACCCGCTCTTCTGGTGGTCGCTGATCCTGTCGCTGGCTGTAGCCTTCGTGATCGCAGTTCCGGTGAACCTCATCCTTATCGCCCGCGGTCGCGGGCATGCCGTAGTGCACGCGTACCACCACATGTCGCCACGGTAACGCCCTGCTCCAGGGTCGACTGGAGCTGGATCGAGTGGTGACCGTTGCCATCGACCTTCAATTCGAGCGTCAGCCGGTGATCGGCTCCGCCGATTAAGGTGATGGCTTTGGCTCATCGACATTGAACGTCCAGTCGGATCGGTCGCCAGCACTCGTCGCGTGCCGAGTTGCTTAGTCGTCGACCCAGCCAAGTGTTCGCCCGACTGCTTTCTTCCAGCCTGCGTAACCCTCGTCGCGCCGTTGCGCTGACCAGGTCGGCAGCCAGCGCCTCGACTCCTGCCAGTTGCTACGCAATTCGTCGACCGATGACCAGAAGCCGACTGCCAATCCCGCCGCATAGGCAGCACCGAGCGCGGTGGTTTCGGCTACGGCCGGTCGGACGACGGGGAGCCCGAGGATGTCGGCTTGCAACTGCATGCACAGTTCGTTGGCGGTGACCCCACCGTCGACCCGCAACTCGGTCAAGACGATGCCGGTGTCTTCGCACATCGCCTCGACGACGTCGCGCGTTTGGTAGCAGATCGCCTCGAGAGTGGCGCGCGCGAGATGGGCGTTGGTGTGGAACCGCGACAACCCGACGATCGCGCCGCGCGCGTCCGAACGCCAATAGGGCGCGAACAATCCCGAAAACGCTGGCACGAAGTAGACGCCGGCACTGTCGTCAACCTGTCGCGCGAGGGTCTCGCTCTGCGCCGCGCCGGAGATGATGCCGAGCTGGTCACGCAGCCATTGCACCGCCGATCCAGTCACCGCGATCGAACCTTCGAGCGCGTAGTGGGCGGGTTCGCCCGCCCGCTGGAAACAGACTGTCGTGAGCAGCCCGTGCCGCGAGCGTTTGATCTCGCGGCCGGTATTGAGAAGCAAGAAATTGCCTGTGCCATAGGTGTTCTTCGCCTCACCCGCCGAGAAGCACACCTGGCCGACCATCGCCGCCTGCTGGTCGCCCAACACCCCGGCCAGCGCAACCTCGCCGCCGAACGGCGCACGTGATCGAGTAGTGCCGAACAGTCCGGACGACGGCGCAATCGCCGGCAACATGCCACGAGGAACGTCGAAGAGCGCCAGCAGTTCGTCGTCCCAATCAAGCGTTTCGAGGTTCATCAGCATCGTGCGGCTGGCGTTCGTGGGATCGGTGAGGTGGACGCCGCCGTCCGGGCCGCCCGTGAGATTCCACAGCAGCCAGGAATCGATGGTGCCGAAGAGGGCGTCGCCGCGATCGGCGGCGGCGCGCACACCGTCGACTTCGTCGAGAATCCATTGCAGCTTGCCCGCAGAGAAGTAGGTGGCAGGTGGCACGCCGGCCTTTGTGCGGATCAGCTCACCGGCGCCTGAGGCTTCAAGCTGCGCGGCGATGCGGTCGGTTCGGGTGTCTTGCCAGACGATCGCGTTGCTGTAGGGCCGGCCGGTGCCGCGATCCCACACCACGGTCGTCTCGCGCTGGTTCGTGATGCCGACTGCCGCAAGGTCGGACGCCGAGAGCTTGGCGTTGCGAAGCGTCGTTTCGATGACGGCACGGGTGCGCTCCCAGACCTCGGTCGGGTCGTGCTCGACCCAGCCCGGATGCGGCAGCAACTGGGTGTGCTCGAGTTGGTGTCGAGCCACCTCGTTGCCGCTGTGGTCGAAAACCATGAAGCGGGTGCTCGTCGTGCCCTGGTCGATGGCGGCAACGAAATCAGCCACTGGACGAACCCACCCTTTCAGCCGGACGCCGACACCCCATGATCTCTATACACTGAACACCTCATGAGCAATCCGTACATCGAGCCCGGCCAGTTGCCCGAAGCTGTGCCGCAGCAGCCGCCGTTCGGGGCGGCGCCGGCGCCGGCGACCTACCCGCCGGGCTACCACCCGCAGCCGGCCCGGTCGGGTCGCTGGGGCAAGATCGGCGGCGGCGCGGCCGCGGGCGCCGGCATCGCCGCCAAGGCCGGCTTGTTCGCCAAGCTCCTCCTCGTCTTCAAGAGCGCCGCGCTGCTGGTGAAGTTCAAGTTCGCGGGCACGATGGCGCTCTCGCTCGTCGCCTACATCTGGATCTATGGTTGGGCCTTCGGCGTAGGCCTGGTCGTGTTGCTTGCGATCCACGAGTTCGGTCATGTGGCCGCCTTCCGCATGCAGGGCGTTAAGGCTTCGCTGCCGACCTTCGTGCCATTCCTCGGTGCCTACGTGAAAGCCGAGACGCCGGTGCGGTCGGTCGCGCATGGGGCAGCGGTCGCGCTCGCAGGCCCGGCTGCAGGCACAGTCGCCGGCCTCGGGTGTTTCGAGCTATCGCGCATGGTGCATTCGCCGGTGCTTCAGGTGCTCGGCTATTTCACCTTCTTCATGAGCTTCATCAACCTGCTGCCGCTGTGGATTCTCGACGGCGCAAAGGTCGTGCGCGTCCTTCATCCGGCGGTGTTCTTCGCTGCACTGGGCGCTGGCGTCGTCTTCGAGATTTCGCATCCCACCCGCATGATGCCGTTCCTGCTCATTCTCGGTGGGGTCCGCCTTAACCAACGAAGGAAGCATCACGCGCAATGGACCGCCGACTATCACGCCACTCCACCCACCCTCCGGTCGTGGATCGGTGCTGGCTACATAGGCGTTGCCCTGATTTGCCTGTGGGGCATGAATATCAGCTACATTCCTCGCTGA
>Ga0157369_10005656_pt1 | contig 14523 bp, 17 predicted proteins | sample C25metaG_FD_113461 | JGI IMG/M metagenome (GOLD analysis project Ga0157369, IMG submission 113461) | Corn rhizosphere microbial communities from Kellogg Biological Station, Michigan, USA - C2-5 metaG | ecosystem: Host-associated > Plants > Roots > Rhizosphere > Soil | place: USA: Michigan...
CGTCGCGCACCTGATCTCGGCCGCGCGGCCCGGCGTCTTGCCGGCGACCCATTTCCGCACCCAGGGCCGCAAGCTGATGCTGGTATTCGAGCATCAGATGGTCGACCTGGTCGCCGACCGCGTCGGCAGCCGCTTCAAGCAGCTGGCGCGCCTGCTCGGCCGCTCGGGTTCGATCGTCCGTCGCTGACGTCCGACGGGCACGAAGGCGTCATCGCGTCTCCGGCGCAATCAGATTCAGCCTCTGCCGGCGCCAGATCGATCCTGCGATCAGGACCACAACGGCCCCCAGCACGGCGAACGCGATCTCGCCCCCATTGCCGCCGACGAATAGCGGCGCCACACCAATCAGTGACAGCAGCGAATCCAGTTCGACGCCCGTCGCGCCCTCGAACAGCGATTGCAGCTTCGGATGTATAGCCGGATCGGTTGCGATCACGTCGCCCGCGATCCAGCCGAGCAGCGCAGAGCCGGCCCAGATCAGGATCGGCAACATGGAAATCAACGCCATGATCAGCGCCGCACCAGCGATGATCAACGGGATGCTGCTGGCAAGTCCGAATATCAACAGCGGCAGGCTGCCGCCCGCAGCCGCCGCAACCGCGATCACGTTGTCGAGGCTCATCACGATATCGGCGACGACCACGATCTGAACCGCGGCCCACAAATGCGATGCCGCGCTCACATTCCCATGCTCCTCTCCATTCGGCACGAGGAGCTTTGCGGCAATCACGAGCAGGGCAAGGCCGCCGACCAGTTTCAGATACGGCAGTCCCATTACGGTGGCGATGGCGACCGTGAACACGATCCGCAAGGCAACTGCGGCCACCGAGCCGAGCACCATGCCCCAGAATCGCTGACGCGGCGCGAGCGAACGGCACGCCATCGCGACAACCAGCGCGTTGTCGCCGGACAGCAGCACGTTGATCCAAACGATCTTCGAAAGATTCAGCCAGAATTGCGGGTGACTGACTTCCGAGCTGAATTGTTCGACAATGCCGCCGAGCCCGGCGGGGCCGAAAATATCCGGCAAAAAATTCAAAATCCGACCTCCGGATGCGGTTGCTGCCGTCAGTCGGTATCGCAATTTACCGCGGTCGCCGGAGTGGCCATTTGTCGCAAAATACGAAAGACCAATCCGGTGGGCGCCACCTCAACCCGCCGCGTGCGGCTCCTGAAGCTCCACGGGCGCATCGCGAAGCTTGCGGCGCCGCCAGATTGTTCCAATGATCAGCACGATGATCGCTCCCAGCGCGGACGCGACGAAATCCACCAGATCGCCATCGAGATTGAAATGCGACGCGCCGAGGATGGCGGACGTCGCCTCGATGGTGATGTGGCCGTTCAAAAGGTTATGGAACAGCGTCTCATCGATCGGATCGCTCACGATCACGTCGCCCGCGATCCAGCCGAGCAGCATTGCGCCCAGCCAAATCAGCACCGGGAAGCGGTCGAGCACCAGCATGATCAGGGCTGCGCCCGCGATGATCATGGGAATGGAGATGGCAAGGCCCAGCACAAGCAGCGTGATCTCGCCGTTCGCGGCAGCCGCGACCGCGATCACGTTGTCGAGGCTCATGATGATGTCGGCGATGACGACGATGCGCACCGCGTGCCACAGCGTGGTGCCGGCGGCGATCTCGTCGCCCTCGTCTTCCGGCACCAGAAGCTTGGCCGCGATCACGATCAGCGCGAGACCGCCGATCAGCTTCAGATAGGGCAGCGACATCAGCGTCGCGACGACGCCGGTGAAGGTAATCAGCAGCAGCACGGCGATGCCGGCGCCGATGATCATGCCCCAGAGCCGGTTCCGGCCATGCAGGCCGCGGCAGGCCATCGCGATCACGAGCGCGTTGTCGCCGGACAACAGCACGTTGATCCAAATGATCTTGCCGACCGCGAGCCAGAACGAAGGCCGCTGCATGTCGGCCTGGAACTGGGTCAAGAACGCGCCGACATTGCCGGGATCAAACGCCTGCACGAGCGTGCTCAAAGCCTATTTACCCCCGATCGCAATCGGCCGCGCTGGTGCCTCAGCTCAGCCGACGATCTCGTTGCCGGAGAAGAATTGCGCGATCTCGATCGCGGCGGTTTCCGGCGCGTCCGAGCCGTGCACCGAGTTTTCGCCGATCGACTTCGCATGCGACTTGCGGATGGTTCCCTCGGCCGCCTTCGACGGATCGGTCGCACCCATCACATCGCGATATTTGGCGATCGCGCCCTCGCCTTCCAGCACCTGCACCACGACCGGGCCCGAGGTCATGAACTCGACGAGCTCGCCGAAGAACGGGCGCGCCTTGTGCACGGCATAGAAGGTCTCGGCCTGGCCGCGGGTCATGCGGATACGCCTTTGCGCGACGATGCGAAGACCTGCCTTCTCGATCAGCGCATTGACCGCGCCGGTCAGGTTGCGCTCGGTCGCGTCCGGCTTGATGATCGAGAAGGTGCGTTCAATCGCCATGATTTTCAGTCCTCAGATTAACGGGCTGTTGGAGTTGGCCGCGCTTATATCGGCGGCCCGCGCGCACGGCAAGCGCCCCTCACGCCGCGCTGGCGGCACCTTAACCAGCGGGAATTACAACAATTTCACGAAGGTGAACCCAGTCTGCAGCGTCCCATCGCCTGCCGTTCAGGCTGGCGGGCGTAGGCTCAAGATCGACCGGACCCCCTCTTTATTCGGGGCTGACGGCCAAGGATTTCACCGACCTTGAGGAGATCACCATGTTTCGCAAACTCTCGCTTCTCGCCGTTGCCGCGGTATCCCTGAGCGCAGCGGCCTTGGCGCCGACGCCGGCCGCCGCCTGGGGCTGGCATGGCGGCTACGGCTACCATGGTGGCTACGGCTACCACCGCGGTTGGTACGGCTACCATCGCCCCTGGTGGGGTCCGCGCTTCGCCTATCGCGCACCGGTCTCCTATGCCTATGGCGGCTGCTATGTGCGCCGGCTCGTTCCGACCCCCTGGGGGCCGCGCTGGCATCTGGTCAACCGCTGCTACTGAGTTACCTGCCTTCCCGACATGCTCCCAATACCCCGGCCTCGCGCCGGGGTTTTTGCTCAGGCTCTTGCCGCCTGCTGATTTCATGAAAATTTTACCTAGTTGCCATGCTGGCCAGCGGGGACCGAAACATTTGTTGGGTATCCGAGTTTGACTTACGAGACTTCACTGCAACGAAAGCGAGCACGGAACCCCCATGGCCGGCCTTGAAACCCATAACCGCGAGTCCATTGACGGCAAGACCAGCCGATCGATCCGCGACGCCGTGGGCGAACGGCTGCAGCAATATCTGAAGCCGCAAATGATGGTCCCCTCGCCCCAGCTCGAGCATTTGCTCGATGAGCTGGACCGGGCCGAGCGTGAGAGCCGCAGCGAGGGGCGATAGGCGGGTTTTGGCCTTTGTCTGCGCATGATCTTTTCGGAAAATCGCGGCACACTTTGCGCTAACGCGGCCCTCCGGGTCCGGATCATGCGCCAAAAGCGGTTGCCTTTGGAGGCCAATTGCGGTGACTACGCCGCATGCTTTCCATCTCCGACATCTCGATCCGCCTCGCCGGCCGGCTCCTGATCGACCAGGCGACGGTCCAGATCACGCCCGGCGCGCGCGTGGGTCTGGTTGGCCGTAACGGCACCGGCAAATCGACCCTGTTCCGAGCCATCCGCGGCGAACTCGCGACTGAAAGCGGAACCATCGCCATTCCGCCGCGCTGGCGCGTCGGCTCGCTGGCGCAGGAGGCGCCCGATGGCCCCGAGAGCCTGGTCGAGATCGTGCTCAAGGCCGACGTCGAGCGCGATGCGCTGCTCCGCGAGGCGGAAGGCGCGCGCGACCCGCACCGGATCGCGGAAATCCAGACCCGCCTCGTCGATATCGACGCGCATTCCGCGCCGTCGCGCGCGGCCGCGATCCTGAGCGGCCTCGGCTTCTCGGCGGCCGACCAGGCGCGGCCGGTGTCGGAGTTCTCCGGCGGCTGGCGCATGCGCGTTGCGCTTGCCGCCACCCTGTTTGCTGCGCCCGATCTCTTGCTGCTGGACGAGCCTACCAACTATCTCGATCTCGAAGGCACGCTCTGGCTGGAAGATCACCTCGCGCATTATCCGCGCACGGTGATCGTCATCAGCCATGACCGTGATCTCCTGGAAACCTCGGTCGACCAGATCCTGCATCTCGAGCACGGCAAGCTCACGCTCTACAAGGGCAGCTATTCCTCTTTCGAGGAGCAGCGCGCCACCCGCGCCATGCTGGATGCAAAGAACGTCAAGCGGCAGGAAGCGGAACGCAAGCGCCTGCAAGCCTTTGTCGACCGCTTCAAGGCCAAGGCGTCGAAAGCGCGGCAGGCGCAATCCCGCATGAAGATGCTGGAGCGGATGAAGCCGATCACGGCGCTGGTGACGCAGGACGTGCACGAGATCAGCTTTCCCGCGCCGGAAAAGACGCTGTCGCCGCCGATCATCGCGGCCGACAACGTCTCGGTGGGTTATGAGCCGGGTAAACCCGTGCTGAACCGCGTGACGCTGAGGGTTGACAATGACGACCGCATCGCGCTGCTCGGCGCCAACGGCAATGGCAAATCGACGCTGGTCAAGCTGCTGGCGAACCGCCTGAAGCCGTTTTCCGGCGCGATCACGCGCGCCGAAAAACTCGCGATCGCCTATTTCGCCCAGCATCAGCTCGACGAATTGAACGAGGATGCCTCCACCTACGATCACGTGCGCAAACTGATGCCGGAAGCGCCGGAATCGAAGGTGCGTGGCCGCGCCGGCGCGATCGGCTTTTCCGGCAAGGCGGCGGACACGCCGGTGAGGAGCCTGTCCGGCGGCGAGAAGGCGCGCCTCTTGCTCGGCCTTGCCACCTTCTTCGGCCCCAACATGATCATCCTGGACGAGCCGACCAACCATCTCGACATCGACAGCCGCGCCGCGCTCGCGGAAGCCATCAACGAATTTCCCGGCGCGGTGATCATGGTCTCGCATGATCGCTATCTGATCGAGGCCTGCGCCGACCGCCTCTGGGTGATCGCCGATCAAGCGGTCACGAATTTTGACGGCGACCTCGACGATTACCGGCGCCTCGTGCTGTCCTCTCGCAATGAGCGCGCGCCGTCGCGCGAGACGAGCGAGCGCAACGCGACTCCGCAGCCCGCGATGCGCGCCAGGTCCGAGCGGAAAAAGCCGCCGAAGCAGCGCATCGCGGAAGCCGAGGCCGAGATCGAGCGCATCAACGGCATCATCGCCAAGATCGACACCGCGCTGGCGCTGCCCGACATCTTCACCCGCGATCCCAGGCAGGCCACCCAACTCACACAGGCCCGCGCCAACGCCGCCACCGCGCTCGAGCGCGCCGAGGAGGAATGGCTTGAGGCGAGCGCGCTGCTCGATGAGGCGACGGGGTGAGACATCGGGGCTCGTCATTCCGGGACGCCCCGCGTAGGCGCCGGCCCGGAATGACGGGGGGATCGTAGCATGCAACGCTCCCGCGCCAGCGCCCTACTAGTCTAGTGTGATTGCTTCGTCTTTCGGATGGCTTCGACGGCGAGGTAGTAGGTTGAGCCCGCGACGATCAGCAGGCCGACTGCAAACGCAACTCCTTCGAACAACAACATCGTCTTTCCTTTTACTCAGGGGTTAGGGACACCCTCTGAGCGCTCCTCTGATCATCATATAGGATGCCGGCTCGGTTGAAGCGTCGTCTTCGATAGCTTAAATTTGCGCAGGGATCGCGTCGGACGAGCCACGTCGGCTGGAACCTGCCGTCGTCAGCCGCGGGTTTTGGCTGAAGCATCACGGGCACGCGGGCGGCTATAAGGGCGGTGAGAATGACCTCGATCATCGAATGCCCCCCGTCGATAGCTGTGGATCGACGATCCGCTACGCTGAACAGGTCTTGCGGCTCGTTCGCCGAGCGTTTTTCGATGCATGTTTCCTCGTGATCACCGGAGACATCGAAATGGCCACGCAACCCATCCGCGTCATCGGAGTGGCCTGGTACGACCGTGAGGACTACCGCCGGATTCTCGAAATCATGGAGGATGCAGACACGCTCCCTTCAACCTACGACAGGTGGCGCTATTCTGTGGACAAACTGGTGCGCAAGATCGAACGCGACGGCGGGATCATCATTCGCGCCAAGATCGATCCGGAAAGATTCCTCGCCTGGTGCGCCGAGCGTAGCCTGAGGGTCGACGCCAAGGCACGCAGCACTTTCGCCAGCGAAGCCGCTTACGAAGCAGCCCGACAGATGCATTGACGGGATCAGCATCCCCGGCCCTGGCTCGTTGAGTGCTGGCTCGATGTACGCTTTGTTCGAGGCTGAGGCATCGGAGCTGGTCGACAGGGCGAGGTCGGTGGAACTGCACAGTGCAGCATGCGTTGAGCTCGCATGAGCAAGGAATCCGTCCAGAAGCAGGCCGACCGGGCTGAGAACATCGCCAACCAGACGGTGGACGATCAGCTCAAGGAAACCCTTCGCGACGCAGCGAAGGAGTATCGGGAGAAAGCCAAGCGCGAGACGGAAACGCCGGCCTGAGCAGCACCGCGACCGTCCAAGCGCCCGCACCGATGGAACCAAGGGCCGGCAGCGCAATTGTGCTTCCATGAAAATCGTCAAGGCAATTCGCAAGCAGGCGATGGCGGCCGAGCGGGCCGCAACGCAGACGGCCGATTCTCTTGTCGCTGACCAGATGAAGACGTTGGCGACGGCCTTCCGCGCGCAAGCCGACGTACTCAAGAAGAAAAAGAAAAAGAAGAAGAATGAGCTTCACCGTTAGAGGCATGTGCAGGCACGGTGAACTGACCCACCGCAGGAAGACGGCCGAGGCCGCGCTGCGAAAGGCTCGCGAGCTTTCCAGCACAGGCTGCTACGATCTGCACATCATCACCCCGGAAGGGCGGGATTACGCCTCATCGGAATTTGCCGATTTGCCGCACTCGCGAGCCGCGGCGCCGCCCGGCCGGAAAGCACAGGCCGCACGATAGGTTTTGCACAGCCAGGTTCGGTCGGCGATTGACGTTCCGCCGCGCACGATCGTTGCCTCGTAACTGTTGCCGGATTGATCTCCGGCTTCATGCAAGTCGCAGCAAAAAAACCGCCCCGGGGGTTGGCCAGGGCGGTTGCAGGTTGTTCTTGGGTGTGTGTGCCAGCGGCGTCGAACGTGAGGCGCCGCCGACAATGACGATCTAGCATGGTCGGCTTACCTCGGCCTTACGATGCCAAATCTTCCTGCGTGTATAGCGGGAACCGCATCTCTCATCTTGCAGCTCATTTGTGCAAAACTGCGCCATTGGCGGCTGGCCTCACGTTGCATTCGGGCAACACTGGCTTTAGAAAAACCTATTCTCGGGCGTTTTCGCCATTGCGTGTCGGCATCGTGACTCCAACGAGTCACTTGCTTGCCTATGCTTGGGTGGTTCGGCTGGGGCCTTCGGAGTCTGGGTTCATGAATCCTCGACTGGCTACACTGGCAGAGTTGTGCCGAGAGACTGTTCTCCCGGCTTCAGTCCTGGCCTGCCTCGCTTTCGGTTCCGCCGACGCCGAGTACACCAAAGCAGCGACAAAAGCGGCACCGGTTGTGAACCGCATCGCACCGGCGCTTGCAGCCGACGCCCACGCCGCGCGCGAACCGAGGTCGGAGCCGCAGCCGGTCACATCCAATTACGCAGCATTGGGCAACGCCGTTCCCGCCCAAGCCGAAATCGTGACGGCCAATGCCGAGGCCGCGCCGGCCAGCACCACTGTCGCGACATCAAGCGGGCCCGTCACGGAAGCCGCCTCTCAGGCGGCGCCCGCCGAACATGAGCCAACGCCGCCCGCGCACGAGGCTGAGCCGATCGTCACAGCTTCGCTCGGCGATCCATCCGAAGTGGTGCCGCAGCAGGCGCCGCCAGTGACGGAGGCCGCGGCGCCAGGCGCGACGGATTCAGATCCGGGCGATGCCAAACAAAGCTCCGCCTCGCCGGTCGATACCGTCGCGGTTCTCGATGAGTGCTTCGTCGTTGATACCTGCGTCGACCGTTATCTGTGGGCGCTCTATCAGCGCACGCCGAAGGAAGATACCGCCAAGTCCGAGGAACAGCGGAAAGTGACGGTCAAGCGCAAGGGCAAGCTCGTGACCGTCACGAGGACATTCTCAACCGTCGTTCCTGAAGACTTCGCATGGAAGGACCCGAAGGCCGCCGAAAAGGCTGGCATGTCCATGATGGATTATGTGATCGGCGGCGTCGATCACGACTTCAAGATGAGGCTGTTCCGCATGCTGCACGCGGCCGAAGAGGCCGGCCTTTCACCCGGCATCACCAGCGCGTTCCGCGACGACTATCGCCAGTCGATTGCAAGCGGCCTCAAGGCGGCCAATGACCGCTCCTACCATGGCGGCAGTTTTCGCGGCGGCTATGGCCACGGGCTTGCGGCTGACGTCGTGAGCGTCAGCGGCGCGACGCGCGCGCAGCGGCAGGCCTCGACCGAGCTGTTCTGGAAATGGATCGACACCCACGGCCCCGAGTTCGGCATCGGCCGCCCCTATCTCGATCGCGATCCGCCGCACGTCGCCCCGATCGACGGCCAGGAATATGCCGATCACAACCCGAAGGCGCGGCAGGCGGCCGCAAGAGCGCGCCGCGGCGTTGCCGCACGCGACGATCATGGCACGGCGAAACGCGCCAAGCTCGCCAGATCGTCGTGAGCGTTTCGGGCGACGCGCCCTCTCCTGCTATTTCGAGCTGACCGCCACGCGAAGCATGGCGGCCGGATCAGTTCGAGGGAATCAATTCGCCGGCGCTACTCCGCAGGCGCCTTGACCGGCCCAGTCTCGCCTTCCACCAGCGCCAGTGCCTCCATCGCCTTCGGCTTGCGTACGCGCACATAGATCTGTGCAAGGATCAGGACGGCGCACAAGAACAGGAAGAACGCGCTGATGGGACGCTCGACGAACACCAGGATGTCGCCGCGTGAGATCAGCATCGAGCGGCGGAAGTTCTCCTCGAGCCGTGGCCCCAGCACGAATCCGAGGAGGATCGAGGCTGGATGGAAATCCAGCAGCAGGAGAAGGTAGCCGAACAGACCAATCACCACGGTCTCGCCGACCTGGAACATGTCGTTGTTGGTCGAATAGACGCCGATCGCGACGAAGAACAGCGCGCTCGGATAGAGGTACTTGTAGGGAATCATCAAGAGCTTCACCCACAGCCCGATCAGCGGCACGTTGAGCACGACCAGCATGATGTTGCCGATCCAGAAGCTCGCGATCAGGCCCCAGAAGACATCCGGGTGCTCCTTGATGAGTTGAGGTCCGGGCACGATGCCCTGGATCATCAAGGCACCGAGAATGAGGGCCATCACGGCGTCGCCGGGAATGCCGAGGCTCATGGTCGGAATGAAGTCGCCCTGCACCGAGGAGTGCGTTGCGGCTTCGGGGCAGGCAACGCCCTCGATCATGCCGCTGCCGAACTTCTCCGGCGTCTTGGAGACCTTCTTCTCCGCCGCATAGGAGATGAACGAGGCGATGGTCGGTCCCGTTCCCGGAATCAGCGAGCACAGGCTCCCGACGATCGTGCCGCGGAACATCGCCGGGATCGAGCGGCGCAGCTCATCGCGCGATGGACGCAAGTCGCGAAGGCCGACATTGGAATAGCGCGTGTTGATGTCGGAATACTGGTTCACGCTCTTCATGAACTCGGCAATGCCGAACAATCCGAGCGCAAGGCCGACGAGCTCGACGCCGTCGAACAGGCTCTGCAAGCCGAAAGTGAATCGCGCCGTGCCGGTCTCGATGTCGGTGCCGACAATGCCGAGCAGAAGGCCGACCAGTGTCATGGCGATACCCTTGAGCGGCGAGCCGCGCGCCAGGGTCGAGCCTGCGAGCAGGCCGAGCAGCATCAGCGAGCAGATTTCAGTGGGGCCGAATTCCAGCGCGATCTTCACCAGCACCGGCGCGAGGAAGATCATTTCGGTGATGCCCCAGGACGCGCCAACGAAAGAGGAAAGCACGGTAATGCCAAGCGCCGCCCCGCCTCTGCCCTGCTTGGTTAGTGGAAAGCCGTCGAGACATGTCACCGCATGCGGCGGGTGACATGGCAGGTTGAGCAGGATCGAGCAGATCGCCCCGCCATATTGCGAGCCATAGAACACGCCCGACAGCATCAGGATCGCGCCGACCGGCTTGATGCCGAAGGTCAGCGGCAGCAGCACCGAAATCGTGGCGAGCGGCCCCATGCCCGGCAAAACGCCGACCATGTTGCCGACCAGGACGCCGACAAAACACCACATGACGTTGTGCGGCTCGAGAGCGACGCCGAAGCCGTACCAAAGGTCTGAAAGAGCGGTCGTGAGCATCTAGAAACCCCAACGGAATAGCGGGAACGGCACTTTCAGCACGTAGGAAAAGAGAAAGCAGCCGGAAACAGTGATGCCGGCGGCCAAGAGCGCCGAACTCTTCAGCGTCGCCGCCTTGTCACCCAGCGCGGAGACGAAGACGCACATGAAGGTGCCTGCCACCATGCCGAAATACTCGCCAAAGAGGATGAACATCAGCGGGCCTGCGAGGATGCAGGCCCAGCCGCGCCACTCCATGCTCTCGGGAAGGATGCGCTCGCCCTCTTCGAGGGGTGTCGTCACCCCCGTGATGAAGATCAGGGCCCCGATGAACATCATCAGGATGCCGAGCATGAACGGAAACATGCCCGGGCCCATATGCATGAAGGTCCCGAGCTTGTAGGTCGTCGAATTGAGGGTAACGCCGGCGCCGAGCAGCACCATGAACAGCCCGGCGTAAAAATCCTTTTTCTGGAGCAGATTCTGCACGCCAGCGCCTCCCACGTTTCTTTTCTCATTATGCAACGGCTCAGCCAACCGTCCAACCAACCTTGGGCTAATGTGTCAAGAACCGAACGCGGCTCCATTTCGCCGCATCGACAGCTTACTGTCGGATGCCCAGCCAAGCCCCCTATCCGCTTGCGGATTTCTTGCGGATTTCGCGCGTTTGAAGCTGCTGCCGCAATTCCGGGGAACCTCCCTCCCCCAAAAATTGTTGTCTGACATGGGTGGCTCGCAAGGCGCGGGAGAGCGGCATGGATCAGCAGACCAGACACGAGATCATCATCGTGGCGATCGCGAGCCTTGCACCGATTCCGCTGATCACCGCCGCGGTGGTCACGATCCTGTCTTGACCAGTGCTGCATTGCCGTGCTGCGGCGCGGCTAAGTCATGATCAGGTCGCAGCTTTCTTCTTCTTCTTCGCCTTCGGCCTTGCGGGCTTGGCCGGTGCTTCCACCTGCGGCGCCGCATCGATCGAGCTCAGCCGGCCCGCAGTAAAGGTATAGATACCGGCGCGCGCACCGTGCAGCCAGGTCACGACCGCTTGGCGCTCACCACGCGGATTGTTGGAGAGATTGACGCTATCGGGCGCGCCGATGCCGCGCACCACGTCGCATTCGGTATGACCGAGCGCCACCGAGCCGCCAACCGGCTGGGCAGCCGGCGCACCTGCCGGTCCATCGGCCAGGGCTTGCGCGCCGTCCGGCCCGCCCGGCTGAGGCATACCCGCACAATAGCCCTCGGCAGTGACGAGATCCTGGGCCCCCACCGGCGTAGTCGGGTTCAGCGGCGGCGCGCTGATCGATACGTTGCTGATGCTCAATCGGCCGGCACGCGAGAACCAGTCGGCATCCCTGGAGAAGATGTCGGATGTGCTCGAACAGGCGCCAATCATCGGCGCCAGCGCAAGCAGCATCGATAGCCGCCAAAGGTGTTGGTTGTCGCGTCGCACGATAGACTAAGTTCCCCGTCCCGGCCCCTAAAGGTCTGTCCGACCATCACTTTGCGGCGTCACCGTGGCTGAAGGCCGCCCCCCCCCCGGAGCGATACCGCAGAATATCATTAATTCCCAACAATTCCCAAAGAACCCGGCAGGCGGTCGCAAGGGCGTTTTGGTACCGCTAATCCCGCCGCCGCCAACGGCCCTGCTCGTCGGCCTGCCAATAGGTTACCTCGAATCCGCGCGACTTGCAGTCGGTCCAGGCCCCGCGCGCCTGGGCGAGCGCCTCGGCATCCTCGCCGTTGAACAGCAGCACCATCCGCTCATAGGAATCCGAATCCACGGGCAAGGCTGCATTGTCGATCAGGAAGCGGACATTGGCCTGGTTCGGATTTGTCTCCGTCACCGCCAGCAGCACCGGCTGGTCCGCCGCATCGCCCGCGCGCCAAGTGGCATGGGGCAGAAACGAATCCTCGCGATAGGTCCACAAATGCGCGTCGAGCGCGTCGGCGCGCTCCTCCGAGGTCGACTGCACGATCACCCGCCAGCCGCGCTCGAGCGATTTCTCGAGCAGCGGCGGCAAGACGTTCTCCACCGTCATGTTCTGCAAATGGTAGAACAGGACTTCGGTCATTGTTCTCGCGTCATTTCTCGTAATACTCGGACACCAGCCGCTCCAGCAGCCGCACGCCAAAGCCGGAGCCCCAACTCTGGTTGATCTCGGTCTTGGGCGCGCCCATTGCGGTGCCGGCGATATCGAGATGCGCCCAGGGGATGTTGTCGACAAAGCGTTGCAGGAATTGCGCTGCCGTCACCGAGCCGCCGTAACGGCCGCCGGTGTTCTTCATGTCGGCGAATTGCGAGTCGATCAGCTTGTCATATTCAACCGAAAGCGGCATGCGCCAGACCTTTTCGCCGGTCTCCTGCCCGACCTTGGCGAGGCGCTCGGCGAGCTCGTCATTGTTGGAGAACAGGCCGGCATGCTCGGTGCCGAGCGCCACCATGATCGCGCCGGTCAGCGTCGCCAGGTCGACCATGAATTTCGGCTTGAACTTCTTCGCCACGTACCAGAGCACGTCGGCAAGCACGAGGCGGCCTTCCGCATCGGTATTGATGATCTCGATGGTCTGGCCGGACATCGAGGTGACGATATCGCCGGGGCGCTGGGCGTTGCCGTCGGGCATGTTCTCGACAAGGCCGATGGCGCCGACCGCATTGACGCGCGCCTTGCGCGCGGCGAGCGCATGCATCAGGCCGACGACGCACGCGGCGCCCCCCATGTCGCCCTTCATGTCCTCCATGCTGGCCGCTCCCTTGATCGAGATGCCGCCAGTATCGAAGCAGACGCCCTTGCCGATGAAGCCGACCGGGGATTCCCCCTTCTTGCCGCCGTTCCAGCGCATGATCACCGTCCGGCTGGGGCGAGCGGACCCCTGGCCTACGCCGAGCAGCGCGCCCATGCCGAGCTTGGTCATCGCCTTGACGTCGAGAATCTCGACATCGACGCCGAGCTTCTTCAATTGCGCGGCGCGGCGGGCAAACTCTTCGGGATAAAGAACGTTCGGCGGCTCGTTGACGAGCTCGCGGGCCAGGATCACGCCGTCGACGACGTCGGCGTCCGGCGCAAAGGCCTTTTTCGCCGCCGCCACGTCCTCGACCGCGATCGAGACGTCGGTGCGCAGCGCCTTGTCCTCGCCGTCCTTCTTCCTGGTCTTGTAGCGGTCGAACTTATAGGCGCGCAGCCTGATGCCCGAACCAATGGCCGCCGCCTCGGCCGGCTGCATGGCGGCCTCCGGCAGCTCGGCCATCACGGTCACGGCTTCGCTTGCCGAATTCAGTTTGCCGGCCAACACCCCGCCGAACTTGAGGAAATCCTTCTCCTTGAGCTCGGCTGCCTTGCCCACACCCACCACGATCAAACGCTGAACCTTGATTCCTTCCGGTTCCAAAAGATCGAGCGTTGATCCACTCTTTCCCTTGAACTGGTTGGTGGCAGCCGCGCGCTTCACCAGGGCGGCCGCTGTCCCCAGGGTTTTCCTTGTGGCGGTGCCGAGCTTCAACGCATCGTCGCAAAACACCACCAGGATGCCGCGCGCGGCGGCGGAAAGCGGGACGAAGCCGACCTTGACGGCGTCGGACATGGGTAAACCTCCAGAATCAGGGCTTTCGCGGGATCGCGCGGCCGGCTCGGCGCGTCCATTGAGGACGCGCAAGCCGCCGCAAAAAGGCGCCTTTGCAGCCACTATGACCCGGCTTCGGTCGCCCTGCCAAGCGGTGTGTGGAACGGGCGTGGCGGCGCCGCCACAATCGATGAAATATTAACCATATTTTTAGCGCGCCACGGCGCAGCCATTTTGTTGACGGATCAAAGGGATGGTAGTGAGAGAGTGAAGCGGCTGGACAAGGGCTAAGCGCGTCCGAAGGGGACCCTTTTTCAAGGGGTTGGACGCGCCACAGTGTCCGGTCGTGGCAGGGCGGGATCGTACGGTAGGCGATGGGGTCGATCGACAGGTATATTTTCCGCACGACGCTTGCGTCGTTTGCGCTCGTCCTGGTCAGCCTCACGGGGGTGATCTGGATTACGCAGGCGCTGCGCGGCATCGACCTGATGACGAGCCAGGGCCAGACCATCATCACGTTTCTGGGGCTGACCAGCCTCGTCATTCCGGCGCTGATCCTGATCATCGCGCCGGTCGCGCTGATGATCGCGATCTCGCACACGCTGAACAAGCTCGCGACCGATTCGGAAATCATCGTGATGAATGCCGCCGGCTTCTCGCCGTTC
>Ga0157369_10005658_pt1 | contig 14520 bp, 11 predicted proteins | sample C25metaG_FD_113461 | JGI IMG/M metagenome (GOLD analysis project Ga0157369, IMG submission 113461) | Corn rhizosphere microbial communities from Kellogg Biological Station, Michigan, USA - C2-5 metaG | ecosystem: Host-associated > Plants > Roots > Rhizosphere > Soil | place: USA: Michigan...
CCCCGGGCATCGCGATATCGCACACGATCACCTCGGGACGTGCGCCTTCGGACGCCAGCTCGAGCGACGCCATGGCCTCGGCGCAGGAGCCCGCGAGGTCGACGCTCGCGCCCGATTGGGTGAGGAGCGCGCCCAGCGACTCGCGCGCCTCGCGCTGGTCGTCGATGAGCAGCACGTGCACGCCGTCGAGCGAGGGCAGGGCGGAGGCGTTCGGGTCGTCGCGATGAGCGTCCGGCAGCACCACGCGCGCGCCGCTCTCGCGCCGCAGCGGCAGGAAGACGCGGAACGTGGCGCCGCGGTCGACACCCTCGCTCTCGCAGGTCGCATGCCCGCCGTGCAGCTCGGCCAGGCGCTGCACGAGCGCCAGCCCGAGGCCGAGCCCCTCCTGCCGCCTGCTGCTCGAGCCTTCGGCCTGGCGGAAGGGGTCGAAGAGATAAGGCACGAACTCGGGCGGGATGCCCACGCCGTTGTCGCGCACCTCGACGCACGCCATGCCGCCTTCGGCGCGCGCCGAGACGTGGATGGTGCCGCCGGGCGGCGTGAACTTGACCGCGTTCGTGAGCAGGTTGGTGAAGACCTGCCGCACGCGATCCGGATCCCCGTGCATCTCGCGCTCGCCGAGATCGTAGTCGGTCACGATGCGCAGGTCCTTCTCGATCGCGTGGGCGCGCATGGCTTCGACCGCATCGGCGAGCACCGGCATGATGGGCATCGGATGCTTCACGAGCCCCAGCGTGCCGCTCATCGCGCGCGTGACGTCGAGCAGGTCCTCGATGAGGCGCACCTGGTGCTCGACCCCGATCATGATGCCCGCGAGCGCGCGCCGCACGGTGGCCGAGGCATCGCCCAGCAGGTTCTCGAGCACGTGCGTCCAGCTCTTGATGCCGTTGAGCGGCGACCTCAGCTCGTGCGAGACGATGGCGAGGAACTGGTCGCGCGCGAACGTGGCCGACTCCGCATGCGCGCGCGCGTGACGCTCGCGCGCGAGCATCTGCGCGCGCTTCTCGTCCTCGTGCGCGCGCGCGGTGACGTCGTAGAGGATCGCGAGCACGGCGTCGACCGCGCCGCCCGCGACGCGCTCGGGCACGAGGCGTCCCGAGAATTGGCGCTCGCCCGCCGCGGCCGCGTCGAAACGCTGCTCCTCGCCGCTTTCGAAAGCCGCCGCCGCCGCCTCGCTCCAGGCCGCCGCGAGCGCGGGCGGCAGCTCGAGGGCGTGGTGCTGGCGCCCCACGATGCGCGTGCGGGGACGGCCGAAGAGCGTCTCCGCCGCGCGGTTCACGTAGAGGAAGCGCAGGTTGCGATCGATGCGTGCGATGACGTCCGGCAGGTTCTCGGCGAGCGTGCGGAAGTCCTCCTCGCGCTTGCGCGCGGCGTCCTGCGCCTCGCGCCGCTCGCTCACGTCGAGGCAGCAGCCCACGAAGCCGTCGAGCGTGCCGTCCTCGACCAGCGGCACGCCGCGCGCCAGCACCCAGCGGTGCTCGCCATCGGCGCGCCTCAGGCGGTACTCGATCTCGAAGGGCTGGACCGCGGAGAAGGCCCGCGCATATGCCGCGAGGCAGCGGTCGCGGTCCTCGGGGTGGACGCTCTCGAGCCAGCCGTCGCCCAGGTGCGCGTCGGCCGGCCGGCCGGTGAATTCGACCCAGCGGCGGTTGAAGTAGGTGCACCGGCGATCGGGCGCGGCCGCCCACACCATCACCGGCGCGTGGTCGGCGATGCGGCGATACTGCGCCGCGCCGATGCTACGGCGGCCCCGCGAGCTGGCTGCGAGCTTCGCGGGGCGAGCCGTCATGGAGCCCGGGTCGTGTCACCCATGCGATGCACGGTCTCGCCGAGCCGCCCCGGACGCCCGAGAGTCGCGCGGATGTGCTCGTCGCGGATCCCGTACTCGCGCAGCCGGTTGTAGAGCGTCTTGGTGCAGATGCCGAGCATCTCGGCGGTGCGCTTGCGCTCGCCGCCGCAATGCTCGAGCGTCGACAGGATGAGCTCGCGCGCCACCACGGAGAGCGGCGTGCCGAGCGGCACCGTGATCGACGGCATCGCGGTTGCGGTGGCCCCGCCCAGCGAGCGGAGGGGAGCGGGCTGCGTGTCGAGCGTCGGTCCTTCGATTCCTAGTTCGCCGGCCATGATGTATTCCCTGTGAATGAAGTTCTTCAACTCCCGGACGTTCCCGGGCCACGGGTGCTGCTTCATGCGGGCGACGGCCCCCGGGGCGAATTTCTTCCGGGTGCCGCACGCCTCGTTCATCTCGTTCAGGAAGTGGTTCGCGATGAGCTCGATGTCGTCGCCGCGCTCGCGCAGGGGCGCCAGCGCCAGCGGGAACACGTTGAGGCGGTGGTACAGGTCCTCGCGCAGCTTGCCGGAGCGCAGCGCGTCGATCGGGTCGCGGTTGGTGGCCGCGATGATGCGCACGTCGATCTCGACGGAGCGCGAGGTGCCGATGCGCATGAGCTCGCCGGTCTCGAGCACGCGCAGCAGGCGCACCTGCAGCTCGAGCGGCATCTCGGTGATCTCGTCGAGGAAGAGCGTGCCGCCGTCGGCCTGCTCGAAGTAGCCCTTGTGCTGCCGGTCGGCGCCGGTGTAGCTGCCGCGCTCGTGGCCGAACATCTCGTTCTCGATCAGGTTGGGCGAGATGGCGCCGCAGTTGATCGCGAGGAAAGGCAGGCGCCGGCGGCGCGAGAGCTCGTGGATGGTGCGCGCGACGATTTCCTTGCCCGTCCCGCTCTCACCCACGAGGAACACCGTCGCCTCGGTCGGCGCCACGCGCGCGATGCGATCGTAGATCTCCTGCATCACCGGCGAACGCCCGACCAGCCGCCCGAAGTGGCCCATGCGGCGCAGCTCGTCGCGCAGCTGCCCGATCTCCGCGCGCAGCTCGCCGCTCTTCGGCACGCGCGAGAGCACCGCCTTCAGGCGCTGGAAGTTGACGGGCTTGGTGAGGTAGTCCGAGGCGCCGAGGCGCAGCGCCTCGACGGCGGTCTCGACGCTCGCGTGCCCGGTGATGAGGATGGTCTCGATGGAGCCGCGGTCCTCCAGGTCCTCGAAGAGGTCCATGCCGCTGCCGTCGGGGAGCTTGAGGTCCATCAGGACGACGTCGGGCCGTTGCCTCACGAGCTGGATGCGCGCCTCGGCCACACTTCCCGCAACGGCGGTGGTGAAACCCTCCGTCTCGCACAATGCCGCGAGCGCCTCGCGAGTGTTCGCATCGTCATCGACGATGAGTACGTGTGACATGAGTAGATTGCTCCCGGCGGGCGCGAAGTTTTTTCCATGGTGAACTCGGCCGCAGCGGAACGCTGTCGGCCGTGTCCTACAGCCCGTCGGCGAGCGCCGACGCGCGCATCACTGCGCGGGCATCGAGAGCTGGTTGTCGACGCGAAGCACGCCGAGCTGGCGATTCGCGTATGCGGAGGCGATCGCCGACTGCTCGCGGTTGCGCACGATGCCGGTGATGGTGACGACCCCGTTGTCGGTATGGACGGACACGTCGCTGCCCGCCATGCCGGGATCGGCGTGGATCGCCGCGAGGATTTCGGCGGTCGCCGCGTCGTCCGCGCGCTCCGAGCCCGGGAGTGCCACGTTCGGCAGGGGCGTGCGAAGCGGAGCCGAGTCGGGAGCCGAAGGCGTGGCGGCCGGGGCAGGCTGATTCGAGGCCTTGGCAGGCGCGCGCGGCGCTGCGGATTCCTGCGCTGGCGCCTGGGGCGTGGGGTCGGGGGCGGTCTCCGCCGCCGCGATGAAGAGCGCGGTCGGCACGAGCGCAAGAAATACGATGGCGAAGCGCGATAGGTTCATGCCCTTTGGTGTCGAAGCGATACCGATTGGTTCGCGGCGCGCCACCGTGCCGATGGCCGATGCCGGTCGCGGGTGCGCTTTACCGGCGCTCGCGGAAGGGCATTCCGCCGGCACGCGTGCCGCATGGAGGCGTGCGCCTTGCGCGCGACTGGCATGCGGCTTGCGAACCGTGCGTGGTTTTCAACATTTCAACGACAGAGGAGTTTCAAGATGGCAAGCTCGAAACGGGGATCGTCCAACCTTCCCGTCGCGCTCGAGATGCTCGAGGCGGATCACCGCAAGGTGGAGATGCTCTTCGACCAGTACGAAGAGATGAAGGAAGGGGCCGGCGAAGACGAGAAACGCGAGCTCTCGCAGCGCATCTGCATGGAGCTCAAGGTGCATACGCAGATCGAGGAGGAGATCTTCTATCCCTGGGCGCGGGAGAACATGGAAGAGGAGGACCTCATCGAGGAGGCGCAGGTCGAGCACCAGAGCGCGAAGGACCTGATCGCGCAGCTCGAGGGCGCCGGCGAGATCGACGAGACGTACGACGCCAAGGTGAAGGTCCTCGGCGAGTACGTGAAGCACCACGTGCAGGAAGAAGAGAACGAGATGTTCCCCAAGGTCGAGTCGATGCAGGAAGAGCTCGACGAGCTGGGCCAGGAGATGACCGCGCGCAAGGTCGAGCTCATGGAAGAGATGGGCATGACGCAGGACGACGAGGCGCAACAGGCGATCGCCGGCGAGCGCTCGCGTTCCGGCGCGCGCGGCGGGCAGGCGCAGCGCGGCGCATAAGGCGCGCCGCTCGGTGCCGGAAGACGGCCGCCCCGTGCGGCCGGTTTTCTTTGTCCGGGGGCGTCAGGCCGGGCGCGCGCTGAAAGGGCGCGGCCAGCGGTTCGGATGCGACTTCGGGTCGACCGGCTCGCGCGGACCGGGCGTGGGATGCTCGTGGCGCGGGCCGTCGGGCTTGCGGCGGCTGCGCAGGCTCTCGCGCAGGTCGCGCGGGGCCGGCGGCGGCAGGGGGTGATCGTGGTCCTTGTCGTGGGCCATCAGCGGCTTCCCTGCAGGCCCCACGAAGGCGCGCGCACCGCCGTGACGGCAGCGCACGCGACGCCGGCGGCCGAAGCCGCCGGTGGCGAGGTGCAAGGCAATTACTTGCCCGGCGTCGTGGTCGTGGTGGTCGAGCTGCTGCCCGGCGTGGTCGAGGTCGTGCTGCTGGGAGTGGAGCTCGAGCTGCTGCTGCCCGGCGTGGTCGAGCTGCTGCTGCCCGCGCCCGACGTCGTGTCGGTCGTGGTCGAGCCGGACATCGAGCCCGAGGCGGAGCCGGAGGTGCTCGGCGTGGTGGTCGAGCTGCTGCTGCTCGTGTCGGACGGGGTCGTCGTGGTGGTCGACGTGCCCGGGGTCGTGGTGGTCGTGGTGGACGAGCTGCTCGGCGTCGAGCCCGAGCTGCCGGTGCTGCCCTTGTTGCAACCGGTCGCGGCGACCGAGGCGAGGGCGATGACGGCGACGAGCGGAATCAGGCGTTTCATGACTTCTTCTCCAATCAGGTTCACGTGCGTTGAGGAAATGTTGTGGCCGGTGATTCTTTGGATCAGACGCACATCCCATGCCACGGCATGTCCGGAGGAGACAACGCCGAACACAATGGAGTTCGACGGATTTCGGTACCCGGGGGGAAAATCGCCACCCGCCACGGCGCTGATTCATAAAGCCCGGCTGCACCGGCTGGGTGCTCGATGGATGCCGATCTGGCCGCGTGGGTCAGCCGATGCCGGAGAAAAAAGTGCCAGCAGGTTGTACCACCGGCGGAAAAGGGTACACGCGTCGCGATGATCCATTCTTCGTTCGTCGGCTCGACACGGACCAACTCGCCGCTCGAAGCGCCGCGTCACGGCCCGACCCCTCGGGCGAACGCGGCACGGTACTGGTCGCGGCATCGAAGAGGAGGAGAGGGCGGGTCAATCGCGCAGCCGTGAGGTCCCGGCGTCTTCTTGTCAGGAAACCTCACGCAATGAGGCCACCTGCGCGATGATTGTCGCTTTCCCTTGGTCGATCCTTCATGGACGGCAACCCGAATCCGCGTCACCCCCAGCCGCCGGGCACATCCCCGGGGCCGGCCGCGAAGATGCCGCCGCGGCGGTATTGGCTGATCTTCGTGGCCATCCTCCTGGTGAACTACCTCGTCGCGCGGTTCATGTTCCCGGGGTCCGAGCCGATCACGATCCCCTACACCGTCTTCAAGCAGCAGGTGACGAACGACAATGTCTCGGCGATCTACAGCCGCGGCACCGGCATCGAGGGCCGCTTCAAGTCGGCCGTGACGTGGCCTCCGGCCGACGAGGAGAAGGCGCCGCTTCGCCGGGGGCTCCCGCCGCGTCCGCCGCAGAAGACGGGCGACACCTTCACGACGGAGCTGCCCGCGTTCGTCGACCCCGGCCTCGAGAAGCTCATGATCGACCATGGCGTCGAGATCAGCGCGGTGCCGATCCGCGAGGGCAGCGCGCTCGGCACGCTTCTCTACAGCTTCGGCCCGGCGCTGCTGCTGATCGGGTTGTACGTATGGATGTATCGCCGCGCGGCCGGTGGCATGGGCATGGGCGCGGGCGGCCTGCTCGGCATCGGCAAGAGCAAGGCGCGCCGCTACGACACCGAGTCGGGCGAGAAGGTGACGTTCGACGACGTGGCGGGCATCGACGAGGCCGAGAACGAGCTGGTGGAGATCGTGGACTTCCTCAAGTCCCCCGCGAAATACACGCGCCTCGGCGGCACCGCGCCCAAGGGCGTGCTCCTGATCGGCTCGCCCGGCACCGGGAAGACGCTCCTCGCGAAAGCCGTCGCGGGCGAAGCCGGGGTGCCGTTCTTCTCGATGAGCGCGTCGGAATTCGTCGAGATGATCGTGGGCGTGGGAGCCGCGCGCGTGCGCGACCTCTTCAAGCAGGCACGCGAGCACGCGCCGGCGATCATCTTCATCGACGAGATCGACGCCATCGGGCGCGCGCGCGGGCAGGTCGCGATCGGCGGCGCGAGCGAGCAGGAGCAGACGCTGCAGCAGATACTGACCGAGATGGACGGCTTCACCGGCCGCGAGGGCATCATCGTGCTGGCGGCGACCAACCAGCCCGACGTCCTCGATCGCGCGTTGCTGCGTCCGGGACGCTTCGACCGCCGCGTCGTGGTGAACCTGCCCGACAAGGCGGGCCGCGAGGCGATCCTGCGCGTGCACACGCGCAAGGTCCCGCTCGCGAAGGACATGGACCTCGCGGATCTCGCCTCGTCGACGCCGGGCTTCTCCGGCGCGGATCTCAAGAACCTCGTGAACGAGGCGGCGCTGCTCGCCGCGCGGCGCGACGAGAACGAGGTGGGGCCGAAGGATTTCCACGACGCGCTCGAGAAGATCGTGCTCGGGCCCGAGCGCCCGCTGCTGCTGGGCCCGGAGGACCGCGAGCGCATCGCCTACCACGAGAGCGGCCACGCGATCGTGGCGCTGCTCATGCCGGGGGCGGATCCCGTGCATCGCGTGAGCATCGTGCCGCGCGGGCAGGCGCTCGGCGTCACTTACCAGCGCCCGCAGACGGATCGCTACAACTATCCCGAAGCGTACCTGCGCGGCCGCATCGTGGGCATGCTCGGCGGTCGCGCGGCCGAGGAGGTCGTCTACGGCACGCGCACCACCGGCGCGGAGAGCGACATCGAGCAGGCGACGGCGCTCGCGCGCAACATGGTCACGCGCTGGGGGATGAGCGACATGCTCGGCATGGTGGAGCTCGCCCCGCGCGAGAATCCGTACCTGCGCAACGCGGGCGTCTTGGGCGCCGACAAGGTGATCAGCGAAGAGACCGCGCGCCTGGTCGACGAGGAGGTGCGGCGCATCATCGGCGAATGCCACGCGCAGGCGCTGAGCCTGCTCGCCGAGCATCGCCCGGAGCTCGACAGGCTCGTGCAGGCGCTGCTCGCGCGCGAGACGCTGGGCGAGCAGGAGATCCTCGATGCCACGGGCCTTCCACCGGCTCCCGCTCTCGAAGGGCGCCGTGTGCCCGGCATCGAGAGCTCGGGCTCCTAGAGCGCGCCGATCGAGGCGGATGCTCATCGCTGCCTTCGTCCCATGACAGACCGCTTCGACAGCATCGTGATCGGAACCGGGCAGGCCGGCCCGGCGCTCGCCGTGAGGCTCGCGAAGTCGGGACGGCGCACCGCGATCGTCGAGCGTGGGCTTTTCGGTGGGACCTGCGTGAACGTCGGGTGCACGCCCACCAAGACGCTCGTCGCGAGCGCGCGCGTGGCGCACATGGCGCGCCGCGCCGCCGACTTCGGCATCCTGGTGAAGGGCGGGGTCGCCGTCGACATGGCGCGGGTGAAGGCGCGCAAGGATGCTGTGGTGCGCGAATCGTCCGAGGGGGTGGAGCGCTGGCTTCGCGCAACGCGCGGTCTCGACGTCGTCCAGGGCCATGCGCGATTCGAGAGTCCGCATGCGATCCGCGTCGGTGACCGCGTCATGGAGGCGGACCGGTTCTTCGTCGACGTGGGCGCGCGCGCCCACATTCCCGCGCTCGAAGGCGTGAACGGCGTCCCGTACCTCACCAGTTCCACGATCCTCGACCTCGATCGCGTGCCCGCCCATCTCATCGTCGTGGGCGGCAGCTATATCGGCCTGGAGTTCGCCCAGATGTACCGCCGCTTCGGCGCCGAGGTCACGGTGGTGGAGATGGGGTCGCGGCTCATCTCGCGCGAGGACGGCGACGTGAGCGACGCGATTCGCGAAATCCTCGAAGGCGAGGGGATCCAGGTCCGCGTGAACGCGGAATGCGTCGCGCTCTCCAGGAGCGGCGATGGCGTGAGGGTCCGCCTGCATTGCGAGGAGGAGCCGCGCGCGGTGACGGGTTCCCACGTGCTGCTCGCGGTCGGGCGCCGCCCGAACACCGACGACCTCGGGCTCGACAAGGCCGGGGTGAAGACGGACGAGCGCGGCCGGATCCCCGTCGACGAGACGCTGCGCACGAACGTGCCGCACGTCTTCGCGCTGGGCGACGTGAACGGGCGCGGCGGCTTCACCCACACGGCGTGGAACGACTACGAGGTCGTGGCCGCGAACCTGCTCGACGGCGAGAGCCGCCGCGTCTCCGATCGGATTCCCGCCTATGCGCTGTACATCGATCCGCCGCTAGGGCGGGCCGGCATGGGCGAGCGGGAGGCGCGGGCCTCCGGCAGGCGGGTGCTCGCCGCATCCATGCCGATGAGCCACGTGAGCCGGGCCCGCGAGCGCGGCGAGGTCGAGGGCCTGATGAAAGTGCTGGTCGATGCGGACTCGCGCAAGCTCCTCGGCGCCGCGATCCTCGGCATCGGCGGCGACGAGGCGATCCACGCCGTGATCGACACCATGCATGCCGGCGCGACCGCCGACGTCCTGCAGCGCGCCGTGCATATCCATCCGACGGTCGCGGAGTACCTGCCGACGCTGATGGGCGCTCTGCGACCGCTCGCCTAGACCCGGCAGACCCACCCGAACCAGTTGCTCGAGGCGTGCAGGCCTCTCGTCCGGGCGACGGGCGCTATCGCCGCGCATTTGACATAATACAAATTATGCGCGCTTGGCCTGTCGCTACGAGAGTCGCACAACAAGATCCGTGTACGCCTCCAGAGCCGCATCCGCGGTCAGCAAGAGCAGCGGCTCATGCATCGCCTGCGCCACCAGGATGCGATCGAACGGATCCGCATGATGGCGAGGCAGCGTGGCAACCCGCGCGGCGTGGCGACCGGTCACGGGAAGCGCCAGAAAGCCACTGGCCTCGATTCCGGCCAGCAACCGTTCCATGTCGGCCTCGAACCTGCCGATGGAAACCTTGATCGCGGCCTCCCAAATCGTGGCCGCGCTCACGAAGACCTGTTCCGCCTCGGCGATCCGGCTTCGAGCGCCCGCCGGGAGCTTGCGGGAATCCGCGAGGTACCAGAGATACACCTGCGTATCGAGCAGGTACTTCACTTGCGTCCTTCGAACTCCCTCAGCACTTCATCCGGAAGCGGCGCGTCGAAGTCATCAGGGATGCGAAGCTTGCCCTTCAGGAAACCGGGCTTGCGCTCCGGACGCGGCTTCGCCAGGGGAACGAGCCTCGCAACCGGCTTTCCGGCCTTTGCGATCACGATTTCGATGCCGCTCGCCGCCTGATCCACCAGGCGCGACAGGTTCGTCTTCGCGTCGTGGATGTTGACGGAATTGGCCGACCTTTTCATTAGCTAAGTCTAGCTAAGCTCGCCGGTTCGCGCAACCCACCGGTAGAATTGCGGCAACCCGCGAGCCCTCTACCGGTGAAGCCCTCCATCTGCCTCAACATGATCGTGCGCGACGAGGCGCCGGTGATCGAGCGCTGCCTCGCGTCGGTGCGCCCCTTCATCGACCGCTGGGTCATCGTCGATACGGGATCCACCGACGACACGCCCGCGCTCGTGCAGCGCGCGCTCGAAGGCATTCCCGGCGAGCTGCACCATCGGCCCTGGCGCGACTTCGGCCACAACCGCAACGAGGCGCTCGCATTCGCACGCGCGGGCGGCGGCTACCTGCTCTTCATCGACGCGGACGAGACGCTCGGGGCACCGGACCGCTTCGCGTGGCCGCAGCTCGATGCACCCGGCTACCATCTCCACGCGCAATGCGGCTCCGTGCGCTACAGCCGCCCGGCATTGGTCGACGCGAAGCTCGAGTGGCGCTGGGAAGGCGTGATCCACGAGTACCTCGTGGCCACGCCGCCCGTGACGCAGCTCGTGCAGCTCGAATGGCCGCGCATCCTGGTGCGCCAGGACGGCGCGCGCTCGCGCGATCCGAGGAAGCTCGAGAAGGACGCGCAGGTGCTGCGCGAAGCGCTGGCGCGCGACCCGGGCAACGGACGGTACGCCTTCTACCTCGCGCAATCGCTGCGCGATGCGGGCGACCTCGCCGGCGCGCAGGCCGCTTACCGCGAGCGCTGGAGCATGGGCGGATGGGACGAGGAGCGCTGGTACGCGTTGTACCAGGTGGCACGCATGACGGAGCGATTGGGCCAGCCGGTGCCCGAGGTGCAGACCGCCTATCTGCTCGCATACCACCATCGGCCTTCGCGGGCAGAGCCGCTTTTCCACCTCGCGCGTTTCCACGCCGAGCACGGCGAGTTCGCCCTCGCGTATCTCTTCGCGCGCCCCGCCGCCGAGATGCGCGCCCCGGACGACGTGCTCTTCGTCGAGGACGACATCTACCGCTGGCGCGCGCTGGACGAGATGAGCGTCGCCGCCGCGGCGGTGGGTGCGAACGATGCGGCGCTCTGGGCGCTCGGGCGGCTCGCGCGCGAGGGATACGTGCCGGAGCCGGAGATGCCGCGGATCCGGAAGAATCTCGAGCGGATCAGCTCGAAGCAGCGCGCTGCGCGGCGCTGAGTCAGCCCTTCGCCGGCGCGCCCTCGCCGGCCTTCGCCGCCCTGCCGGCCCCGGCGAGGATCGCCTCGAGCTGCTCCGGATCGATCGGCTTCACCAGGTGGCGATCGAAGCCGGCATCCCGCGCGCGCCGCCGATCGTCCTCCTGGCCCCAGCCGGTGACGGCCACCAGCACGCAGTCCGCCGTCGCGGGCGACGCCTTCAGCCGCCGCGCGACTTCGTAGCCGTGAACCTTCGGCATCCCGATGTCGAGGAAGGCGCACTCGGGCAGGAATTCGGCCGCCACGCGCAGCGCTTCCGCGCCGTCGTGCACCACGCGCACGTCGTGGCCGTGCGCGGTGAGGAGCGACGCGAGGCTGTTGGCGAAGTCGACGTTGTCGTCGGCGAGCAGCACCCGCCGGCGCGGCGCATTCTGCGTCGACGCCGGTGCGAGCCCCGCCGCCTCCGGCGTCGAACCCGAGAGGGGAATGCGAACGGTGAAGACGGTGCCCCGCCCTATTCCGTCGCTCGAGGCGGCGATGCTGCCCCCGTGCAGCGCGACGAGCCGCCGCGCGAGGGTGAGGCCCACGCCGAGGCCCGCCTGCGTGCGCGTGAGCGAGCGGTCGACCTGCACGAACATCTCGAAGATCGACTCGGTGAACGCCGGGTCGAGCCCGAGGCCGTTGTCGGCGACCTTGACCACGGCCGCATCCGCGTCGCGCTCGAGCGAGATCGCGATGTGGCCGCCCGGCTCCGTGTACTTGCCGGCGTTGTGCAGGAGGTTCGAGAAGACCTGCGCGAGCCGCGTGCGATCGCCCTCGACCGCGACGGGCGCTTCGGGCAGTCGCAACTCGAGCGAGTGCTGGCGTGCGTCGAGGAAGGGCTTCACCGTGTCGACCGCGTCGCGCACCGCGTCCTGCAGCACGATGGTCGAGCGGCGCACCATGAGCTTGCCCGTGGTGATGCGCGAGACGTCGAGCAGGTCGTCCACCAGGCGCACCATCTGCAGCAGCTGCCGGTCCATCATCTCGAGGGCCCGCGTGCCCATCTGCGGCGTCGCGACGGGCATGCGCAGGATCTCGACCGCGTTGCGCAGCGGCGCCAGCGGATTGCGCAGCTCGTGCGCGAGGGTCGCCAGGAACTCGTCCTTGCGCTGGTCGGCCTCGCGCAGCGCGTCGGCGCGGCGCCCCGTGTCGGCGATCATGCCGTTGAACGAGTCGACCAGCTCGCCGATCTCGTCGCCGGTCGTCTTCTTCGCCCGCAACGCGTAGTCGCGCTTGTCGATCACCTCGCGCGCCACGCGCGCCACCTCCAGGATCGGACCCGTGATCGTCGATTGCAGCCACCCCGAGAGCAGCGCCGCCAGCGCCACGCTCGCCACCATCACCACGCCGATGATCGTGAGGTAGTCGCGCAGCCGGTTCCACGGCAGGTACATCGCCCGCAGGTAGATCGTCCCCAGCGGCTCGCCGTTCTCGACCACGCGGCGGAAGAGCACCAGCTGGTCGCCCTGGATGCGGTAGCCGTCGGCGGCCGGATGCTCCGGGAACCCGGGCAGCTCGCCCGCGTCGGTGCGCGCATAGGTCGCGAAGAGCTGGCCGTCCTGGCGGTAGAGCGCCGCCTGGAGGACCATGCGGCGGACGCGTACGAGCTTGAGGTCTTTCGCCGCGGTGTCGCGGTCGTCGAACTGCAGGGCCGGCGCGCTCGCGCGCGCGAGGATCTCGGCCTGCAGCGTGAGGTCGCTGGTCCACTGCCGCTCGTACACGCGCAGGTCATAGACCGCGAGGCCGATCGCCGAGAGCAGCAATGCCGACACCGTGGTGGCCATCACGATGAGGATGACCTTGCGGCGGATGGACGAGCGTATCGAGCGGAAGATCATCGTTGCACCACGCGCCGGGCCACGGCGAGCATGCGCGAGCTGATGCGCAGCCCGTTCCTCTCCGCGGCCTCGGGCGCGACCTCGAATCCCACGCGATCCTCGAGCAGCACGAAGTTGATGGCGGCGCCGTAGGTCAGGCCCTTCTCATTCTCCGTGACCACGAGCAGGCCCGGCAACTGTGCCGCTCGCACCACGGCTCCCACGCGATCGCCGGCGCCGCGCCCGACGAACAGCACTTGCAGCCCCGCCAGGCCGTTGTCGCCGTTCACGCGCCTCACCGCCATCGGGTGGCCTGACCACTGCTTGCCCGCGACGAGCCGCTCGAGCTCCGCGGCGACGTCGTCCTGGCCCATCACGCCGAAGGTGAACGGCGCCGCAGCCGACGGGAACGTGCTCGCCGGCCAGTCGATGTAGCCGGGAAACTTGTAGAGGAACGCGGCCTTGACGCTCGCTTCGGACACTTCGAGGCGGGCCTGGGCCTGCGCTTGCTGGAAGAGGCTTGTCGCGACGAGCGTTGCACAGGCGAAGAGGAGCCTGAGCGCGCGCGTTCTCACGTCTGCCATCTGAGCGCGAGGAGCCAGGTGCGGCGGAACACGGCGCGCGAGCTCGCGGGGCCGAGCTCGCCGTAGTCGCGGTCGAACGCGTTCTGCACGGCGAGCGAGAGCTCGAGCTCGCGGCGCAGCTGCCAGGCGACGCGGCCGTCGACGACGGTGTACGCCGGCACGTCGTAGCCCGGGATGTGCCCCACGTTGCGCACGAGCACCTCGGCGTCCCATGCGGAGCCGATGTCCCACGCCGAGCGAAGCTGCGCGGTATGGCGCGGGTCGTTGCTGATCTGGGACACGCCGCCCACGTCGACGTGGCCGGGCCGCACCTGGATCGTCTCGGACATCGTCATGGCGCCCAGGTCGATGCGCCACCACGGCGCCACGCGCCACGTGGCCCACCCTTCCACGCCGGTGGTGCGGCCCTCGAATCCGTTGGCGACGACGACGCCCTTGAAGTCCGGCGTGAATTCCAGCGTGCGCAGGTTCGGGTAGCGGTGGTGGAAGGCGGTGACGGAGAAGCTGAGCGACGGCGTCACTTGCGTGCGGTAGCCCAGCTCGGCGACGCCCGCGCGCTCCGCTTCGAACGTGGAGTTGGTGCGCAGGACCGGAGTGAACGCGTCGCGATCGAGGCGGGAGGGTGCCCGCGCGGCGCGCGAGACGTCGCCCCACACGAGATGGTCGGGCGCGAGCTTCCATGCGAAGCGCAGCGTGGGAAGCCACTCCACGCCCGTGTACGGATTGCGTTCGGCGCGCACGCCGCCGGTGAATGCCAGGCCGGGAATGACCGTCCACTCGTCCTGCGCGAAGAGGTTCGCCCACTGCTGGTTCGTGTCCGCGGGATCGAAGCCGAGGACCGGCGTGTCGTCGATGCGGTCGCGCGAGGCCCGGTAGCCGCCGCCGACCACCAGCATGTGCGCGGGATGCGGCTTCCAGCCGTACTGCACG
>Ga0157369_10005659_pt1 | contig 14516 bp, 7 predicted proteins | sample C25metaG_FD_113461 | JGI IMG/M metagenome (GOLD analysis project Ga0157369, IMG submission 113461) | Corn rhizosphere microbial communities from Kellogg Biological Station, Michigan, USA - C2-5 metaG | ecosystem: Host-associated > Plants > Roots > Rhizosphere > Soil | place: USA: Michigan...
GAATGTAATTGTTTATCATCGGCAGCAATTTTTATGTTCTTATTTTTAAACCGCCGGCCCACATCATTCATGTATTCTCCCAGCGCTTCTTTTGAATCATTATGCGTTAAAAATAAAAGCAGGTTGTCAGGATTGGCAATCTCGGCTGCATCCACTACTGATTGTAGCGGCACATTTGAACCAAGATAGACAGATTTGAAGCCTTCGTTCCGGATTAAATAGTGGCTTAAGAGCAAACCAATTTCGTGAAACTCATTTTCGGGTAAAAACAGCAGCCATGAATTTTTTTCGTCGTTGCTGGCCGGTAACGAATCAATGAGAGTAAATAATTTCTGTCGGATAATATTACTGATAAAATGCTCAGCAGCAGGAGGTATAAGGTTTGTAGCCCACATCAAGCCGATGCGCTTTAGCATTGGATAAATAACTTTAAGGTAGCTTCCTCTCACTCCATATCTAACCAAACAATGACTTATTAATTTATCGAAATTTATCTCGTCAAAATTCATCCCTGCAGCTATCAATTGCAATATGAAATACTCCTGGGTGTCGACACTCTTTTCTGATGGCCGCAATTGCTGTTCTAATAATTCAAACAGTTTTTTATCAGACATTGCGCTTATCTCAGAAATTTTATAATTCGCCTGTACCAGGCTAACGATATTTAACAATCGCCTTAACTGTTCGTTGTCGTAATAGCGCGTATTTCCTTCGGAACGGCCAGGTGAAAGTGCATTATATCTTTGCTCCCAAATCCGTATTGTATGCGGCTTAATACCCGAAAAATTTGAAAGTTGAGAAATAGAAAATTGATTCATATTGTTTAAATAATGTCAAATATATTTAAACAAAATGACAAAACAGAATTTTTTATTCCGATTTAATATCCGCTGCATTCTTAAGTAAAGCAACAAAGAGAACGGGTTTTATTTTTCACGCAACCCATCATCAAGCCGTAGAAAATAAAATCCTTCTTTTTGTTCGTTTACTATCAGATTGTACTTAAATATTCCACGGCGGTGATAGAAGGAAAAAAGAAATAGGCTCCGCCCCTAACTGTTACAAAACTTTTCAATCCTTCTACATACTTATTATGGGTTTCAGTGGGAATTGTAAATTGCTGAACCAAGCCTTCAGCGGGATTTTCTTTTACCCCGATAAAAGGATCGGGATCAGCATAAAGCTGTTTAAATTTTGGATAGGCAGCCCATGTATATTGAATAAATTCGAACTGCCGGTTAATATCTGCATTGAAGCACCCGAACAAAACACCCACTTCATCTGAAGGCGTGTGATTCGTGGCCGATGCGGTAAATTTTTCTCCATATGACCTGGTGCGGCGCATGATTCTGTGTTTGCGCGTAAGCTTCAACGATTCTGCAGGCTTACTTTCTTCAAAATTATCGCGTGGATTAGTTCTGCGTGCATGGGCGCCAAATGGGCATCGTAGCCCTAACTTGTCAGTCTCGATATACACAAAATCATTATCATCAGAAAGGATGCCCGGATCCTCATCTGGAAATTTTACCAGAGGAGCGCCGCCTGGCCAGCGTCCCATCATCTTTGCAGCCATTTTCGTGCTTTCTGCCGGATTCAGGCTTCCATCCGCATTTTTCGTTTTTTCATTCAAAAAATTCCAAAATCCATCTACATCTTCCTTTAATTGTCGCAGTACGAAGTAAGTTCCGTTGCGCCCCAAATCCTTTTGGCCGGTGCCATCAGGATCGGAAGGAAGCATCTCCATTTTGCCTTGTGCTTCTTTTAAAAGCGGCGTATCAGGATGCACATCGTATTCGTTTTCGTAGCCAAGCACAAATTCGCCTGCCTTAATTTTATCTCTTTCGTGCCCTTCAACTCCGCTTCCAATAATAATTGGCTGCGATATTCCTTCCCTAAAACCAAAATGCTCCTTTCTTTCAGGAAAAGTATCTGCCCGCAGAACGTGTGAAATTTTTAATCCATTTTCTGAAAACTCATGTTGCAACGCGGAATCCTGCGTAGTCAGCTCATCTTCCGAAGAAGTAAACATCATCAAAACCAGATGAACGGGCGCATTGGCAGGGCCACCCCATTGCCATCTTTGCGGATCGCTGCTTTCATGATCGCCTAAAAGCCTTTGCCTGTGAGGCGTTACCATTCCTTCCCTGAATTCACGGATAAAAAACTGCAAATTTTTTTCGTTCAGGCCAAGCGCAGCAAGCCCTGAAGAGGTAAACCCAATATTCGTAAAATTTTGATTACTATTTTGATGGTTGGCGGAAGTAATTCTACCAACTAATTCTTTCAAATAACTTTTAGCCTTTACTGCATTTTCAATCTCCAGAAGATAATAATTTGAAAAAGGCTTTTCAAAATAATTGCTTACAAGAAATCCCTGGATTTGAGATAATTCCAATTGTTCCATTGATATTCAGTTTAAAATCTTTTTAAAAAAATTTGCGCTTCACCTTCTGAGAGATCCTTTACCAGTTCATTTCTGATTAAGCTGTTGTTGGTAATATTTTTTATGGAAAGATCATGATAGGCGCTATACCAAACCTGCGTAAGAATTTGTGTGCCGCGGCTCCAGGCAAGAAAATGCTCTTCATCATAAGCACCGCCTGTAAATAAAAATTTCGTTTTTGGAAAGTTCATCGTGTTGCTGAAAATACCTGTCAATCCCCAACCTGACTTGTCAATAAAATCGCAGAGATATTGATTCCAGCTACCGTCAAAATTGCTAAAAAACATCATGTGCTTATTGTTATCAAATAAAACCCAACGGGCAAAATGTATGGTAGGAATTCCCATCAATTTTCCGTTTACAAACAAATTTTTTATCAATGTTCTTGCAAACAACATTTGCGCATGAACTGTTGCCAGCCGCACAAAGCCAGGTTTCATTACAAGCACCTGTGTGAATTGATTTTGATTAATGAGGTCTTCATCCGTTTCAAGCCGGCGAACGAGGTCATCATTTAATTGGCTGCGTTTATCATAACAATTTTTATCTCTTCTCTCATAAAAAAAATGAACGATTAAAATCCAGATAATAAGAATAGGTGATAAAATTAAAATGACCAATCCCATAATAATTAATCCCGGCCAGTTTTTTTTGGCAATACGCTCCGGTTTTTTTGCCCATTCAAACTCCGGGTTTTTAAATACTTCTTCTTTAACTTCATTTTTAATTTGCACAGCGCTCTTCCCTTCCCACGATTTACTGTTGGTAAAATTCCGGATAAAGTTTTTTAGCTGGTCTTCCTGCTGAATTTGCTTAAGGCTTCGCCCCGGTGCGCCTACATAAAAAGCATCAGTTTTAATTTTCCATTTTAAAAGATAATTTTTCCTGCTCTGAACAGTTCTTTCCGCCGGCGCAGGGTAATCTTTACAGCATTCATACAGCTCATCAAAGTATTCAGGAAAAACAGTTACGAGTGCTTGGGCATGTGTATCTTCATCCCCGTCAAAGTTGGAGGAAAAAACCAAGCGTACAGGCACAGGAAACGCGGTTGTATCCCTGAAAGAATTTTGCTGCAACACAAACCAGCGCGCATAATGCAGCGTTCCCAGGCGGTTAAATCTTTCATTCAAACCATGGTTTAAGCCCACCTTAAATTTCTCAAGAATTTCATTCAATTTTTGAAAGCTGTCTTCCCGCACCGGGGTAAGCAATGTCAATGGATTTTGATTAGTCATTTTTAGTAAAAATTATTTGGAAAGCAGTAAGGTTTTCTAAGGGATAGAAGGCGATAATTAATTACTAAAGTAACAATTTTAGAAATAGGGTTTAAGAATATTTTTCCCGTGATTTATTTCAAAACTTTTGTTACTTTCATAGAAACCAATATCCCGCTAAATTTCCTGCTGCTTAAAAAAGTTATCACAGATAGTTGCTTTGATTTGGTATCAATTGAATAATTATAATAAATGATAAAAAATATTAACCATTCCAATGTGGTTCATTATGGTTTTGATTCAATCCTTATCAAGTGGGATATGAGCGGCCTGGGCAAGCCTTCATGTGTTAAAATATTGAAAAACGAATTTGCAGATCCGGAAAAAGTTGCTCAGCTTGATAATGAATTCGAATTGTGTTCACGCCTGAAATGCAGCCACATCCGAAAGGCGATACGCCGCGAAAAAATTGAGGGAAATGAAGCCCTGCTATTAGAATATATAGAAGGGAAAGATTTAAATAAAATTCTCAAAACTGAAAGGCTTTCTTTTTCGCAGAAGCTGCACATGGCTATCGATATTGCATCAGCGCTTACCTGCCTGCAAAAAGAAAATATTTTTCACAGAAGAATTCAACCCTCCAACATTTTAGTTGAACAATCTACCAACAAAGTTTTCCTGATTGATTTCGCTTTAGCTACCGAGGGCAATGTGTTTGAAGAAGCTAAGACGATGTTAAATGAAAAGGAAATTGAATCTCTTAAATACATAGCGCCTGAACAAACAGGACGGATTAATCATGTTTTGGATCAACGCGCAGATCTATATTCACTGGGTTTAATATTTTACAGATTATTTTCCGGTCATCTTCCTTTTGATAGCGAAGAAAAAATGGAGCTTATTTATGCCAACATTGCCAAAACGCCGGAAAACCCGAGCGAACTTGATCCAACTATTCCCAATATTATTTCGGAAATAATTTTGAAGCTTCTTGCTAAAAATGCTGAAGACCGTTATCAATCAGCCTTTGGTGTAAAAGCAGATTTGGAAAAATGCCTTGAACAATTTAGCCTGGATGAAAAAATTGATGACCTGAAGCTCCAGGGCTTTCAAATTGCCGAAGCCGATTATTCAGGCAAATTGAATTTTCATAATGTGCTTTATGGGAGAGACAAGGAGATTAAAAAATTGAATAGCCTCTATGAAGATTGCAGAACAGGACACAAAAAGATCCTGGTGATAGCTGGCAATTCCGGCAGTGGAAAATCATCGCTGGTGGATGAATTTAAAAATTCAGTATTTAATAAAAAAGGAATTTTCTTAAAGGGAAAATTTGACCAAATAAGTTCTGAGGCGCCCTATACTACGCTTATTCAAACTTTCAATGAACTGGTTCAATTAATTCTTGCCGGGGATAAAGCTTTTAAAGCTAAATGGACAAGGAAGATTTCTGACGCCATTGGCAATTCAGGAAAAATCCTGACGCAGTTTATGCCTGGCATTGAAATGCTTATCGGAAAACAAGGTGAATCGTCAGAACTGCAAGGCCTGGAAGCACAGAATCGTTTTAATTATGAATTCACCCGCTTTTTCAAAAGTATTGCCGATAAAGATTCCCCATTGGTGTTATTTGTTGATGATATGCAATGGGCGGATACTTCCTCACTCAATCTTTTCAACACGATTGCCGAAAGCCGTGATATCGGATATGCCTTACTTATTGGCGCCTACCGCGAAAATGAAGTCCACGAAGAACATCCGCTTTATAAAAATCTTTTGAAATTGAAAGGAGATAATGTGGAGGTTGAAGGAATTCATCTTAAAGATTTAACTTACCAGGATGCCTTTTCGCTGGTTAGCGACACGCTTCATTCCAAACAGGAAAATGTTTCAATACTTTCTCAGATTATTTTTAATAAAACAAAAGGCAATCCCTTTTACATAAAGCAATTTCTTAAATCAGTTTATGATGAGGGCCTTGTGCATTTTGATTTTGATTCCCTGAAATGGAATTTCAATTCAGACCTGATATTGCAAATGAATGTATCGGGAAATGTGGTAGAATTAATGACTTCATTTATTAAAAAACTACCCGCCGATAAGTTGGAACTTTTAAAAATCGCTTCCACAATTGGCACTCAGTTCAACAAAAGAAGCCTGTCTTTAATTAAAGAAACCAGCGAAAGAACCATAGAAAATTTGTTACACCAGTCAGTAACCGAAGGATTTATTATGGTTTCTGATGAAGGTTATAAATTCGGACACGACAGAATTCAGCAGGCAATATATTCGCTTATTCCTGACGATGATAAAGCAGCAATGCATTTGCGTAATGGCCAAAAGCTAACCGTAAGCTACAGTGAAAAAGAACTGGACGAAAAACTATTTGATATTGTCAAGCAATGGAACCTGGGCGCAGAAAAGATAGTTTTAAAAAAAGAAAAAGAAAACCTTGCACGCCTGAATTTAAAGGCAGGCCTTAAGGCAATGAGATCTACTGCATTTCACCAGGCCCTTGCTTATTTTGAAAAGGGTTTGAAAATGCTGGATGAAGATGATTGGACAATTCAATATGATTTTATTTTAGAGTTTACTGCTTACGCTGCAAACGCCGCCTACCTTTCAGGCGAATATGACAAAGTGGATTTGTATGTTGGAATTATTTTAAAGCACAGCAAATCTTTAATAGATTCTGTCAAAGGCCATGAAATTGTTATTAAAAAATTAATTGCCCAAAACCAGCATTTTGATGCTGTGAAGGAAGGCCTCGAAATCCTTAAAAAAATGCACATAAGGCTTCCTTTAAAGCCTGGCAAATTCGAAGTTTTAAAAGAGCTTTTCAAAATAAAATTTCTGTTGCGTAATAAGTCTGCAGAGTATTACAACCAACTTCCGGAAATGAAAGATCCGGAAAAAAATGCGGCGATGCGCATTCTATCTGACATCTCTTCTGCCTCATTTTTTGCGGTTCCCGCTCTCGTGCCTTTGCTTGCCTTCAAAATGATTAGGCTGACAGTGAAATATGGCTTATCAAAAAAGTCTCCATTTAGTTTTGTGGCTTATGGATATATCCTGAGCGTATTTTTAAATGAAATTGATAAAGGAATCCGGTTTGGAGAAATTGCTTTGCAACTTGCAAAAAAAATACATGCTGACGAATTAGTCGCTTCAATTATTGCCACTACTAATTTATTCCTCGTGCATAGACGCGTGCCCATTGCGGATACCATTCCGGATCTTGAAAAAGCATTTACCAGCGGCCTCGAATCGGGAGATAACGAATATGCATCTTATGCGGCGCATAATATCGTTTATCAATTATATGTGATGGGCTATCCGTTGCCAGACCTTGCAAAACGGGCTACTGCCCTGGAATTGAAGATTGAAAAGTTTCAACAGGATCTTACATTAAGACGGCTTCGGATTTTTCACCAATCTGCTCTGAATCTCCTTGAAGAAAAAGATCATCCTGATGTTTTTTCAGGTGAAATTTTTGATGAGTCAGAAATGGATTTGAAAGAAGTAACTAAGAATACAGAAATTTATTTTCAAAACTTATATCTTCAAAAGTTACACCTGGCGCTGATATTTAACCTGAAGTCGAACGCAGAAAAATATTTACCTGTAGTTGAAAAATACCAGGAAAGCGTAAAAGGCACTACTCTTTATCCAATGTTTTATTTTTACCGCTCTTTAGTTATTACTGACGTTTCTCCGGGTGCTGCAAACATGAGCCAAATTTTAAAGCAGGTTAAAAAAGATATTGCCGAAATAAAAAAATACGAAAAATATTGCTCTGCTGATTATGCACACAAAATAATATTGCTGCAGGCAGAATATAGCTATCTCACTGGACACAATGAAAGGGCAAAAATTTATTACGATAAGGCGCTGAAAGAAGCAACGCAGGCTAATATCACAAGCGACCTTGCATACACATGGGAACGGGCGGGCCGGTTTTTTCTTAATACCAAACAAGATATTCTCGCCAACTTCTACCTGCAAAATGCCTACAGAATTTATAAACGCTGGGGAGCGGTCGCCAAGCTAAAGCAGATGGAAAACAATTATATCCAGCTTAAAAATGGCCCTGCGGCTGAATGGCAAAATCAATTGATGGAAGAACCTGGAATGAGTCAAACCGCGGACATCGATTTGGAATCTGTGCTGAAAGCTTCAGTTGCCTTATCAGGTGAAATTATTTTACCACGGCTTTTGAAAAAAATGATGCAAATCATTATGGAAAATGCCGGCGCGCAATCAGCTTTTTTGATTATGGAAAAGCAAGGCCAAAAATTTATTGAAGCTGAAATCAGGGAAGGCAATGAAGAAATCAAAATACTTCAATCTATCCCTGTTTCTGAAACCGAGCTATTGTCAGAATCAATTGTAAATTATGTTTATCTAACGCAGGAAACTGTAATCCTTGATGATGCGTGCAAGAGTGAATTATTTGGCAACGATGATTATATAAAAAATCACCAGTGCAAATCTATTCTTTGTATTCCCCTGTTAAACATGGGAAAAATCCAGGCTGTGATTTACCTCGCTAACAGCCTTACCACAGGCGCTTTTACGGCGAAGGGCGTTGGCATTCTAAAATTGCTGGCTGCTCAAATGTCAATTTCAATAGAAAATGCTTTATTTTATAATGAGCTTGAAAATAAAGTAAAAGAAAGAGCCAGCGAGCTGCAAATTGAAAAGAAAAAATCTGATGATCTTCTTTTAAATATCCTGCCTGAAGACGTAGCAAATGAGCTGAAACAAACAGGTCACACGCGCCCCAGGAATTATGAGATTGCCACTGTTCTGTTCACAGATTTTGAAAATTTTACGAGCAAAAGCGCGTTGCTTTCTCCTGAAAAATTGGTTCATCTTATCGACACTTGTTTTACCAAATTTGATGCGATTGTTTCTGAGTATAAGATGGAAAAAATAAAAACGATTGGTGATTCCTATCTGTGCGTAAGCGGCGTTCCTGATCCGCAGTCACATAATCCCATCAATGTGATAAAAGCGGCGATGGAAATTTTGAATGCAATAAAAGTTTTCAGGAATGGCCCTGATGGTGAAAATTATTTTGATGTGCGTATCGGTATTCATACAGGGCCCCTGGTAGCAGGCGTTGTGGGCGACAAGAAATTTGCTTTTGACATCTGGGGAGACACCGTAAATACCGCGTCGCGAATGGAACAAAACAGCGAGGCCAATAAGATAAATATTTCCAGGGCTACTTATGATCTTGTCAGGGATAAATTCGAGTGCCTGTACCGCGGCAAAAAGGCAGCCAAAAACAAAGGGAAAATCGAAATGTATTTTGTTGAAAGCGAGATAGCTATTCTTTCTCCTGAGATTTCTGAATGAATGAAAGAAAGATTTTTTGTTTTAACAAAAATAAAAAGAAAGTCTATTTATTGGTTTACTGTCTCCTTTTCTCATCTCTTTATTCCAGCTTTTTTAATTCAGGGTTTTAATTATTTTTACAATAATTTATAAACAAACTTATGAGAAACTTCGTATTGGTACCTATGCTTTTTCTTTATCAAATTGCTACCTGTCAAATAAAAAAAATTCCTGCAGAAACAACAGTTCAAAACGTTACGATATTTTCTTCGGGAGCAAGGGTTGACCGAACCTCATCGGTTTCAATTTCGCCAGGCCGTTCAGAAATAACTTTTTCTGGATTAAGCAATCAATTAGACCAAAAAAGTGTGCAATTGAACGCGGATGCTGATATCACTTTACTTTCAGTACAGGCATCAAAAGATTTTTTAAGCGAACGAAAAATTGATGATGAAGAAAAAAATTTCATCGAAAAAACGAAAACATTAAAAGATAAGCTTGATCTTGATAATAAATTGCTGGAAGTATATAAGAGCGAAGAAGATATGCTTAAAAAGAACGAAGCTATTGGTGGAACTTCCGGAGTAAAAACCACCGAATTGAAGGAGGCTTTAGATCTGCACCGGCAGCGGCTTACCGAGGTTTATGAAAAACAGATTGAAATACAAAACAGGATTAATTCTGAACAAAATGATATGACCAGGTTTGCTGAACAATTGCAACAGATCAGCAAAAAAAGAGACAGCATCAATTATGTTATTACGGCCCTGGTTGAAAGTAAAGAATCGAAAAACGTAAACTTCCATCTTTTTTATAATGTAAAAGATGCGGGCTGGTATCCAAGTTACGATGTGAGAGTAAAAGATGTAACAAACCCCTTGAATGTTTTGATGAATGCAAATGTTTTTCAAAGAAGTGGAGAAACATGGAAAAACATTTCAATTCTTTTGAGTACCGGTAATCCAAATGATAACGCCACTCCATCGCAGTTACAACCGTGGAAATTAAATTTTTATGACCCCTCTGTTTCCTTTCGAAACCAGGGAGCCAGTGGCTTGGCTACAGGAAGGGTCACTAACGATAAAGGCGAGCCAATTCCGGGAGCTACCGTTTTAATAGAGGGAACCAATTCCGGTACGGCTACAGATAAGAATGGCTTTTTCAGACTTGAAAATTTTTCTTCCAACGGCGTTCTCCAGGTAAGCTCAGTAGGATATGAATCGAAAAAAGTACAACTTCAGCCAGGATATTTAACCATTGCATTAGAGCCGGCTGAGCAAGCCTTGCAGGATGTAGTCGTTGTGGGTTATGGAACTGCAAAGGCTTTGGATGGACGCGCCGCTGGTGTTGTGGTAAACAATGAAAATCAAAAGAAAAATAAAGAGGCCATGAAACCGGTAACCGCAGCAACTCAATATGAACCCACCAATACGGTTTATAAAATACAGGATAAATACAACATGGAAACCGATGGAAAGACTACCACCATAGGCATTAAGCAATTCGAGATCCCGGCTTTATACGACTATTTCAGTGTTCCAAAAATTGATCCTTCCGCGTTTCTGAGCGCCAATATTGTAAACTGGCAGGATTATGATCTTCAATCCGGCGAAGCCAGTTTATATTATGAAGGAAGCTATTTAGGAAAGACTTATATTGATCTTGGTTCTGCTTCCGATACGCTTTCTTTATCGCTTGGCAAAGACAATGGTATAAAGGTTTCACGAAAAGTAGTAAAAGAATATAGCAGCAAACATTTTATCGGAAGCAATAAAACCGAAACAAAAACTTATGAGATTACGGTTCGAAATAACAAACGTGTTCCTGTTACTTTAAACGTAACCGACCAGGTGCCGGTATCCGTTACCAAAGAGATAAACGTAGATGACGTAAAAGCTGCCGACGCTCAATTTGATAAAGAAACTGGTATTGCGGTATGGAATATTAACCTACAGCCCGGCGATGAAAAGAAATTGCAAATCAGCTATAGCGTCAAATATCCAAAAGATAGAAAAGTAGTTTTGGAATAAGAACTATTCTTTTTCCGCAAGCAATTTTTCTACAAACTGCTCAAATTCCTTTTTAAATTTCGTGTAATATTCTCCGGTGGCAGGGCCATTGAAACCGCTGTCAATTTTTCGGATCTTTCCTTTTTTATCGATGAAGATACTTGTAGGAAACGCGCTTATCTTTTTTATTTGAGGCAAAGTCTTTTGAGTTAGATCCGGATCTCCCACAGCTACGCCGGTAATCAATATAGGGTATTGCACATTCAGTCTTTTTTCAAAAGGCATAAGGGCTTTTTGTGAAGCCTTAAAATCCGGAGTCCGTTCATAAGCGAGGCCGATCACCTCAAAACCTCTCTGATGATTCTTATTATAATAATCACTTAAAAATTTAGTTTCGTCCATGCAATTCGGGCACCATGAACCCAATATCTGCACTACCACTACTTTACCTTTAAATCTGTCATCGTTGATAGAGATCATTTTGCCGCTCTTGCTATCTGGAAAAGTAAAATCAAGATGGGCATCCGAAAGCGATTCGCCACCATTATTAAAATTATCGGTCACCTTAGCAGTATCGTTTCTTTCAGAAGTCCATTCTGAAATGCCTGTAGCGCCCGCATAAAATTTGCCGCCGGAAATTTTATTGGAGTTATCAATTTTTGCTGTCAATAAATAAGCGTTGCCACCGTCAAAGGTCGAAAGCTTTAAGCTATCCCCGTTCACTATTCCATCTAAAAACCGGAAATCACCTGTGGGGTCAAGAACAGCGCCGGATAAGTGATGTCCGTCCTGGTGAAAAGTGGTTACAAAAGTGGAGGTCCGGTTTCCCGAAGTAAAAGTGGACACCCATGTGCCGGAAATATTTGCGACGGGCGCTTCAGTAATCTTAAAACGGTTTTTGTTATTAAATTCTGCTTCAAATGGCAAACGCAGAACCCGTTTTCCATAATGTTTAATCCATTCACCCTGGAGGTTGCCGTCAGCATTCAACTTTACAGCAAATCCTGATTCAAAAAATGGCATTTGTATAAATACTGAATCGCCGCGTGATATAATGCTGTCAACCAAAAGATGTTCTTTACCATTGATAACATACATTATTTTTTTGCCCGCGCTGTCTTTGGTTACGAAATTAAAAACAATCCGATGGCCATCTTCTCTTTGAATAGCCGCTCTCCATGTGCCGTTGGGAAGCATCGCAGGTTTAATCATAAAAACAAAAAATAACCCCAGCAATAAAATAATGGCCAACAGAAAAATTTTTCTGAGAAAATTTATAGTAATCATAGTAGCTTTTTAGAAAATATTTTCTAATCAATCCGGATAGTTTACAGTAAACCAAAAAATAAATGCTATTTGTGTTTTACAAAACTTTCTCACAAATCAGCTTAAGTTTTTTCAATTTTTTTATAGCTTACTGCAATTCCTTTTATTAGTGAAGAACTAAAACCCTGGTGTTCCATTTCGTTTAAACCTGCTATGGTGCAGCCTTTCGGAGTAGTTACTTTATCAATCTCCTGTTCAGGATGACTTCCTTTCTGCATCAACAATTCCGCTGCGCCTTTTACGGTCTGCTCCACAATCAGGCTGGCTGTGGCTACATCAAAACCAATTTCTATCCCTCCCTGGATGCTTGCCCTTATGAATCTCATTGCATAGGCTGTACCGCACGAGCCCAAAATAGTGGCAGCCTCCATAAGCTTTTCATCGATGATTACTACCCTGCCTAAAGAAGAAAATATTTTTTCTACCGTCGCCGCCTGGCTTTCATTTGCATTGGTATAGCTCAAGCAAGTCATACTCTGCTCAATCGATATTGCTGTATTAGGCATTGCCCTGAAAACGGGAATATTCTTCTTAATAATTTCCTGCAATTCTGAAATTAATACACCGGTAACTACAGATACCAACACATGCTTTTGGGTAAGTTTTATTTTAAAGCTATGCAATACATCGCTTACCTGGTAAGGCTTTACAGCAAGTATGATAATTTCGCTTTGCTGAACTGCTTCGGCATTATCAGAAATTACAGCTACCCCTTTCTCACTTAATTTTTTGAGAGATTCAATTCTTCTTTTTGTAATAGTAATATCCGCAGGATCGCAAAATTTACTTTTCAATAATCCTTCTGCAATGGCAGAGCCTAGATTGCCCCCACCAATAATGGCAATTTTTTTATTCATAATCTTCTTTAATTAAAAAATATTTCTTTTCTTTTTGCAAAGATGAATACGGATGTTGTAATAACAAATTTAGATTAAAAAACAGGGCAGAGTGTTTGTTTCCTGTCTCCTGCAAATGTATTGTAATCCCCTTTATACAAGAGATTAAATTCATCTGCTCCAAAAGAATGGTTATATGTTTTCAGAGAAGAACTGGTAACGTCGTAGCTGAATGTAAACCGCATTCTGTTAATTTGCAGGCCCACCATTGGAATGAGGGCGTCATTATAACGGTAAAATAAACCGCCGATAAGTTGCTTATCTCCATCTCCTGAAAGATTGTAAGCAGCGCTGATGCCGGCTACGAGTTCACTGGCGTTGGTCATTCTTGTATAATATGCGGCAGGGTTAATGATCACATTACTGTTTAATTTAAAAATTCCATTTATAAAACCGATATGCCTCATATCAAGCCTGCTGGAATTATCATCATCAAAAAAAGTTTCCTTTGGCCTGTTCACGTGGTGAATGGAATATCCCGCATTGATATAAACATTCGCCGTAGGAAAATAAGCATAATTAAGGCCAGCCTGCATATCAAAATAACTCACACTGTTATTGAGCAATTGGACAGAAGTTGGTAAAGTTGCATCAAAAAATTTACCATCGAACTGGTCAGGAAAAGTAAGTTTGCTTTGGTCAATTCTTTTGTTTGCCCAGCCAACATTAAAACCGGCAGTCAACAAACTGCTTGCGCCGAGCATTTGATGATAGGCCACTGAGCCATAAATTTTTGTAGAAGTGAGGCTGCCGCTTCCTGCAACATCACGCAGGATAACGCCTCCAAGCCCCATCCATCCTGTTTCAATCCGATCCCTGAAAACCTGTGCATCACCATAAATACTCATCGTTTTATAAGGAACAGCCATAATGTTGGAATACTGATTCCTATACGATGCGCCAAGCCTGTAATCAGCATCAGGAATAAAACCGGTATTGGCGGGATTGGTAAGTAATGGGTTATTAAAAAACTGGGAAAAATGCAGATCCTGGCCCAAAGAAAGCTGGACCGCTCCCAGGAAAAGTAAAGAAAACAAAAATGATATTTTATGATTTTTCGTCATCTTAAATTATCGTAATAGTGTTATGTCGCCTGTCTTTGTTATCTTCTGACCGTTTGAAAAAGTTACAGCCAGCGTATAGCTATATACATCCATTGGCTGCAATTTTCCATTAAAGGTGCCATCCCATCCGCCTTTCAAATTATTGCTTGTATAAACTTTCTGGCCCCACCTGTTATAAATATTCCACTCCATTTCCTTGATTCCAAAACCAATCACCCTAA
>Ga0157369_10005661_pt1 | contig 14515 bp, 15 predicted proteins | sample C25metaG_FD_113461 | JGI IMG/M metagenome (GOLD analysis project Ga0157369, IMG submission 113461) | Corn rhizosphere microbial communities from Kellogg Biological Station, Michigan, USA - C2-5 metaG | ecosystem: Host-associated > Plants > Roots > Rhizosphere > Soil | place: USA: Michigan...
CATATTCGGTGATGTTCGTCACGCGGCCGGTGAAGGTCCCGTCGATCGGGTATTTGGCCGAAGCGCCTTCCCACGGATCGGCCTCGAGCTGCTTCATGCCAAGGCTGATGCGCTGGGTCTCGCGGTTGATGCGGATGATCTGCACGCGCACCGTGTCACCGATGTTGATCACCTCGGACGGGTGGTTGACCCGCTTGTAGGAGATGTCGGTGACGTGGAGCAGGCCGTCGATTCCGCCGAGGTCCACGAAGGCGCCATAATCGGTGATGTTCTTGACGACGCCGTCGACCACCTGGCCCTCATGGAGGGACTGGATGAGGCCGCTGCGCTGCTCGGCGCGGGTCTCCTCGAGGATCGCACGGCGCGACACGACGATGTTGCCGCGGCGGCGGTCCATCTTCAGGATCTGGAACGGCGAGGGCACGTCCATCAGCGGGGTCACGTCGCGGACCGGGCGGATGTCGACCTGCGAGCCCGGAAGGAAGGCGACGGCGCCGCCGAGGTCAACGGTGAAGCCGCCCTTGACGCGTCCGAAGATCACGCCCTCGACGCGGTTGCCGGCGGTGAACTCGGTCTCGAGCTTGTCCCAGGCGGCCTCGCGGCGGGCGCGGTCGCGCGACAGCATCGCCTCGCCCTGGTGGTTCTCGACCCGGTCGACATAGACGTCGACGACGTCACCGACCTGGATCTCGGCCTTCTGGCCCGGCGCGGCGAACTCGCGCAGCGGCACCCGCCCTTCGCTCTTGAGGCCCACGTCGATGACCGCGAGGTCGTTCTCGATGGCAGTGACCGTCCCCTTGACGACCTTGCCCTCGAACCCTTCCTTCTCGCCGCCCAGGGTCTCGTTCAACAGCTTCGCGAAATCGTCGCGCGTCGGCATCGCCGCAGTGGCCATAAAATCAGTGTTCCTTGTCGTGTCGTATTCCGGCCAGGGGTTGTCTCCCCCGGTCTTCGAAACCGTGCTGCCCCCGCCGCCCCATGCGGCGGAAGCGTCTGGCGGGCGCGGCTGCGCCGAGCGGAGCGTACAAGCAAAAAGAGCGCGTCGAGGGTGGGCCTGTTCGCCTCTTCCGCCTCGCGCGCTAGCCTAAGCTGAGCCCCCGCAAGCGCTTAGCGCCCGCCGGACGGAGGGGGATATAGGGAAGAGACGGCGGCAAGTCAAAGAGGCTTTGCCCCCCTCCCGGATCAGTCCGCTTGCCATTGGGGAAGCTGGAGGCGCGGAACAGCGAGGAGGCGCGGAGGGAGAATCCGTTTCGGAGTTGACATGATCCGTTTCGGATGATCCCTTGGCGGCGTGGGGCAGATCGGAACCGTGGACCGCGCCGTGGCGCGGGGAACGTGCCGCCGCGCGAGAGCGCCGCGGCGGATCGTGTCGATCGTCGGCACGCGGCCCGAAGCGATCAAGATGGCGCCTGTCGCGGAGGCGCTCGCGGGGCGGAACGGCTTCGTCCACGACATCCTGCTGACCGGGCAGCACCAGGGGCTGGCGCGCCATTTCGAGCGGGTCGCGGCCGAGCTTCCGGCGGACCAGCGGCCGCGCAGCCCGGCCAAGCTTCGCGAGCGGCTGCACCGGCTGATCGGACCGGAGCTGAAACGGCTCGCGCCCGACCTGGTGCTCGTCCACGGCGACACCAGCAGCGCTCTGGCCGGCGCCCTCGCCGCGCGCGACCGCGCCATTCCGATCGGCCATGTCGAGGCGGGGCTGCGCTCGTTCGACATGCGCCAGCCCTGGCCCGAGGAAGGCAACCGGATCGCGATCGACGCCTTGTCGGACCTGCTGTTCGCGCCGACCGAGCGCGCGGCGCGCAACCTGGCGCAGGAATATCGGGTGCGCGGGCAAATCTGGGTCACCGGCAATACCGGCATCGACGCCGTGCTGCGCGAAGCGGCGCGGATCCCGGCCGAGGAGCGGGTGCGCGAGTGCGGGCCGCCGCTGGTCCTCGTCACCTGCCACCGCAAGGAGAATCAGGGCGCGCCCGCCGAGGCGGTGTGCCGCGCGGTACGGACGATCGCCCGCAGCCTCTACGTCCGGGTCGCCTTCGTGCTTCACCCGAACCCGATCGTCCGCGCCGCCGTGGCGCCGCTGGTGGCCGGCGAGCCGAACGTCGCGCTGTTCGACCCGCTCGACTATCCGGCGATGGTCCGCCTCGTCGCCCGCTCCGCGCTGATCCTCACCGACAGCGGCGGGCTGCAGGAGGAAGGGCCGGCGCTCGGGAAGCCGGTGCTGGTGCTCCGCGACGTGACGGAGCGGCCGGAGGCGCTCGCCGGCGCGGGGATCGCTCTGGTGGGCACCGAGCCGGCGGCGGTCGTCGGCGCGGTGGCGGGGTTGCTCGCCGACCCGGAGCGGCTGCGGCGCCTTTCCGTCCCCTCCTTCCCCTTCGGCGACGGCGGCGCGGCGCCGCGCATCGCCGCCGCGATCGAACGCTGGTTCGAGGCGCGCGAGGGGCGGCCGTTCATGCTGCGGCCCGGCGCAGGCGCTCCAGCAGCCGCTCCCGCGCCGCGAGCACGTCCGATTGGCGTTCGATGAGCAGGTCGCGGGCGAGGAAATGGCCGGTGATGCGAAGGCCGTCGAACGTTTCGGGCCAAGAGGCGGGGCCGCCGGCGAGAAGGAAGGGCGGAAGCTTCATCAGCCGGTCGGCATAGGCGCCGGCGCCGTCGCGGCTGACGGCGCGGCCGCTCTTCGGGCTGACGAAGGCGAGGTCCTCCGTGACCCCCGTCGCAGCGCATTCCGAGAGGTCGAGGCCGTAGCCGAGCTCGGAGAGGAGCAGCAGCTCGTAGCGCACGAGGGCCGCCGCCCAGCCCCGCGCCGCCGGCGCCGCCTCGACCGCCGCCAGGAGGCCGTGGAGGGCCTGGTAGAGGCGGGGGTAAGGCTGCCCCTCGGGAAGGGCGGAGGCGGTCAGCGCCGTCGCCCAGTCGATCGCCGCCGCCGCCAGCGGCTCGGCGAGCAAGGCGCCGCGGCTCTCGACCAGCTCGACCGAGAGCTGGGCGAGCTGCTCCTCGGTGCGGGCGCGATATTCGGCCTGGACGAGGTTGCCCGCCATCAGCACCGGACGGAGCCGCCGCGACCGGCCGCCTCGGACGAAGCCCGGCTGCAGCCCGTCGGCGGGCGTGAAGGCGCGGACGATGGCGCCGTGCTCCCCGTGCGCCCTGACGGCGCAGACGATCGCCTCGGTCTGTAGCCGCACCCTCCCCTCCTCAGGCCGAGGGGTGGAAGTAATCGTAGATGCCGCGGGCCATGGCCCTGGAGATGCCGGGCGCCTTCTCGAGATCCTCGAGCGCGGCGCCGCGGACCGCCTTGGCGGTGCCGAAGTGCATGAGGAGGGCGCGCTTGCGGGCGGGGCCGATGCCCGGGACGTCGTCGAGCGGCGAGGTGGTCATGCTCTTCGCCCGCTTCTGGCGGTGGGCGCCGATGGCGAAGCGGTGGGCCTCGTCGCGCAGCCGCTGGAGGTAGAAGAGCACCGCCGAATTGGTCGGCAGCGTGATCTCGCGCCCGCCCGGCATGTGCATCACCTCGCGGCCGGCATTGCGGTCCGGGCCCTTGGAGATGGCGACCACCGGCACGTCGTAGATGCCGGCGCATTCCAATGTCTCCACCACCGCCGAGAGCTGGCCCTTGCCGCCGTCGATGAGGAGCAGATCCGGCCACTCGCCGCGGCTCCGGTCCGGATCCTCGGCCTCCAGCCGGGCGAAGCGGCGGCCGAGCACTTCTCGCATCATCGCGAAATCGTCGCCCGGCACCGTCTCCGGCCGCTTGATGTTGAACTTCCTGTATGCGTTCTTGCGAAAGCCCTCCGGCCCGGCGACGATCATCGCGCCGACCGCGTTGGTACCCATGACGTGGCTGTTGTCGTAGACCTCGATCCGCTCGGGCGGCTCGGAGAGCTCGAACAGCTCGGTCAGCGCCCGCATCGTCTTCGCCTGGGTGCTGGTCTCGGCGAGATGGCGGTCCAGCTCCTCCTCGGCGTTGCGCGAGGCCTGGCGGATCATCTTCACATGGTCGCCGCGCCTGGGCACCCGGAGGGTGACCTTGCGATCCGCCTGCTCCGACAGCGCGGCGGCGAGCAGCTCCGCCTCGGGCAGGTCGCGATCGAGGAGCACCGTCTTGGGGGGCGGCACCTCCTCGTAGAATTGCATGAGGAAGCTCGCCATTACCTCCTCCTCGGGCACCTCGGCGGTGTGGGCGGGGAAGAAGCTCCTGTGCCCCCAATTGTTGCCGCCGCGGATGAAGAAGGCCTGGATGCACATCGTCCCGGCCTTGCAGGCGAGCGCGAAGATGTCGGCGTCGCCGAGCCCCTCGGCGGCGATGGTCTGCGTGCCCTGGATGAAGGTAAGGGCGCGGAGCCGGTCGCGAAGGATCGCCGCCAGCTCGAAGTCCATCGCCTCGGCCGCCGTGCTCATCTGGGCGGCGAGCTTCTGCTGCACCTGGGTCGACTTGCCGGCGAGGAAGGCCTTGGCGTCCTCGACCAGCTCGGCATAGCCCGCCTCGTCGATGCGGCCGACGCACGGCGCCGAGCAGCGGCGGATCTGGTGCAGCAGGCACGGCCGCTTCCTCGTCGCCAGGAAGGTGTCGGTGCAGCTCCGCAGCAGGAACAGCTTCTGGAGCGCGTTGAGCGTCCGCGTCACCGACCCGGCGCTGGCGAAGGGCCCGTAATATTGCCCTTTGAACCGCCGCGCGCCGCGATGCTTCCTGACCTGCGGGAAGGGATGGTCCTCGCGCAGCAGGATGAAGGGGAAGCTTTTGTCGTCCCGCAGCAGCACGTTGTAGGGCGGCCGGTAGCGCTTGATGAGCTGCGCCTCGAGCAGCAGCGCCTCCGCCTCAGTGTTGGTGGTGACGATCTGCATCGAGCGCGTCTGCGCGACCATCCGCTGCAGCCGCTTCGAGAGCCGCGACACCTGGGTGTAATTGGTCACCCGGTTCCTCAGCGCCCGCGCCTTGCCGACATAGAGCACGTCGCCCTTGGCATCGAGCATCCGGTAGACGCCCGGCCGCACGGGGAGCTGCCGCACCGTCTTGCGGATCGCCGCCACGCCGGTCTCGAGGTCCGGCTGGTCCGACCCGCGCACCGTGTAGGCGGACTTCTCCTCGTTGAAGCGGTCGGTGGGGGGCGGGCCGTCGGTCACGGGGGGGATTTAGGCGCCCCCCCGGCCCCGCGCCAGAGGCGGCGCCGGGACGCGGAAGGTCACACTTGAGTCACACGTACCCGGCCCTGGCGCGCCCAGCTGGAGCGGCGGAAGGTTCGGAAGGTTCGGCTTCCTATGATCGGGAAAACCAGCCGGACCTCCGGCCGGAAGCCGCGGCGGAAGGTGCGGAAGTTTCGAAGTTTCGTGGAAAATAAAATTCCTCTCGATCGCCGAAGCCGCCTGGGACCGACCGTCTCGATCGGTCGCGGCCGCGGCGCGGCCATGCGCGCCCGAGTCGCTTACCTCGTCCTCACCGCGTCAAAGAGCCTGCAGCCGCAGCCATTTAAGGAACATAGCATAAACGGAGCCGAAAAGCGAGCGTCCTTTCCCCTGCCGCTGCGGAGGCGCAGGCCGCTCCGAGGCATGACGCCGCCGGAGCATTGCCGGGACGCTGCGGGGACGCTGCCGGGTCGTTGCGGGATGGATGCCGGGATGAACCTGGTGGAGGACGGTGCCGGCGCATACGCCGAACTTGGTTCACGCGGAGGCGCGGAGACGCGAAGGGAGGCCGCGGAGGCGAAGGGCTAAATCTTCAATGCAGCCGGCGAGCAGGCCCACTTTGCCGAGTAATCGAATGATTGCTATCGCAGACCACAGGGTTGAAAAGCGCTGTAGAGCGTCAGGCGAAGACACTGGGGCAAAGCGCAGGGGCAGAGCGGTGGCAGCAGAACATCGGTTCGGTGGTGTTTGGACTGAGGTCAAGCTGGAGGCGATCAGCGCTTACAGCAAGTTCTTCACCGGGGCGATCGGAGGTAGGTTCGATCTCTGGTACATCGATCCGTTCGCTGGCACCGGATCCCGTGTCTCTGAGGAGGAGACCGGCGGTCTTTTCGAGGGCGGACCTATCTCAACGATTGAAAGGCAATATCCGGGCAGCGTCGCGCGAGCTCTGGGAATCGTGCCGCCCTTCAACCACCTCCGGTTCGGCGACACGAAGAAGAGCCATATCAAGGCCCTTGAGGAGTTAATCGCGCTTTATCCAGATCGCGATGCGAGAGTTATCCGAGAGGATGCGAACACCTTTGTGCAGTTCATGTTCGGGCATCCGTTCTGGAGTGGCTCGCAAGGGCGCGGCCGTGGTTCACGAGCGTTGGTCTTCCTGGACCCCTACGGCTTGGAAGTGAAATGGCGTACGCTCGAAGTGCTCGCCGCATCTGAAAAGGCAGACGTTTGGTTTCTCGCCAATCTCAAGGCAGCCGTGCAACAGCTGTCACGGGATCATCGAAAACTCGATGCTGATAAGCGCCGTGCACTCGGTGAGTACTTCGGCACCGACGCTTGGGAAGCGGAGTTTTATCGAGAGGTCCAAGATGTGGACGGGCTTCTAGGTTTAATGGAGCCACGGAAGCAGAGAGACGCGACGAAGCGCGAGATTGCAGCATTTCACCGACAGCAGCTGCGCAAGCTATTTGCCTACGTCTCGGAACCCCTGCCTTTGGCCGTCGGAGGTATGGATGATTATTTTCTGCTTTACTGCATGAGCAACAACAAGACCCCGGCCGCTCGGGCCCTCATTAAGAAGGGAGCGGACTGGGTTATCCAGCGGTACACGCAGGCATCTCGTCAAAGGTTCGGCCTCTGAGTAGCCGTCCAGCAGCCTTCTTATTTCGGCCACCCCATTGTTTGAAGAAGAAGGCAGTACCCGAGGCACGGCAGAGCGCCTCGATCTCTTCCACCCACCGGTGCTGCATCGCTCGCGCCTTAGGACCAGACTCTCCGCCTACGATCGCCCAATCGATCCCATGAAGATCTGCAGCGGCAACGGATCCGATCAGCGGCTCAAATGAGATGAACCGAATAAAGCCAGGTGTATCGCGGAGCTCGTCAATCCGATCCAGCACGGCTCCATTCTCAACACTGGTCCCGATCCAGATATTGGGAGCGCGATGAAAGCCTTGGCCGCTCAACAGCCGCCGCATCCTACCAGGCCGCTTGGTTAGCACTTGATAAGTATGCTGCCGCGTTTCGGTCATCACCCTCCAGACGCGTGCGATGAACTCGTCTGGCACCGCCTCGTGGAACAAGTCTGACATCGAGTTGACAAAAACTTTTCGAGGAGAACGCCACCGGTATGGGGCGCCGAGCGCCTTCGCGTCGAGGTTCACTCGTCCTGTCCAGACCGGCCGACCACCACTCTTCCTAGTAAGTCCCGCGTACTTCGGAACTCCCATGGCCTCGAGCCGAGCAGCCATGCGCATGGCATAACAATTCGTGCAGCCGGCCGTCGCAATGGTGCATCCCGCGACTGGATTCCAGGTCACATCCGTCCATTCGATTTTGGAGAGTTGTGCCACGTCGTACCCCGAAATTACCTTCCGCAGAATCGTGGAAATCCAGCCGCTTAGCAAGCGGTAAGACCGACTCCTTTTCAGTAACTTAGGCTGGAGGGCTGGTTGGCCGCGTAGCATCTACGGCGCCGACGACAGCTAGCTACTCGGCTTCAGCCCTGCCGAAGGCCTCTATCGAGGAGCCTTCGGATCGCCTCTGAGCGCGTGGGCTTCGGGTCGGGCTGGCGCTCGATCCAGGCGGCTATTCGAGCCTCCATCTCCGCCGGGATGCGAACGCCCTTCGCCGGGTCGCGACCGGTGCGGGGGCGGCCCCTGCCTCTTTTTTCCGGCTCGGCTATTGACCCGCCCCTTTTTCTGGTGCACCAATAATCTTCCCGAGGGAGGCAGTGCCCCGACTCGGCTGACCACGTCACGCGCCCCGGAAGGACGTGAAGGATGGCTCACGCGCAGCTTAAACTGACGCGGCGCGCGCTGCTAGGCGCTGCTTGCGTGCCGCTCGTCGCCGACACATCGCCTGCGGAGGCGCGGGGCCCCCTCCACCGTGCTTCGCACGGTCCCCCTCCCCGTTCCGGGGAGGAGCTGGAGCCGCCGGGCGCTTCCGATGGTTGGGGGGCGGCGCTGGCGGCCGTGCAGGCGGCGTTGGCGGAGGTGGCGGCAGTCGAGGCCGCTACGGCGGGGGGTTCGGTGGAGGAGGAGGAGGCCTGGCTGCATCGGCATGACGCGGCCTGTGCGCGGGTGGAGGCGGCGGTGGAGCAGGCGATGGGCTCGCGGGTGCCGGACCTGGAGGGGTTCGTGGCCAACCTTGGGCTGCTGTTCGCGCACGGGGTGGAGCCCGGCGCGATTGAGGATGGCTGGGTGGAGGCGATCGGCGAGGACGGGCGGCGGCCGCTGCGGGGAAGCTGATTGGGCGGCAGCGGAAGCTGCATGTTCTCGCCCCCGATGTGCGCTTGCGGCGTGCGGAAACGGCCTTAGACTCCGCCTCCATGGCCAAGCCGCTTTCCGAGGACGCGCGCAATTCGTTGACGGCGGCGGTGACCGTGACGCTGCTCGTCGGCTTGTTCTGGGCGGGCCACCTGCTGATGCGGGGCGTGGAGCTGCCACGCTGGGTGCCGAGCGGCCTGCTGGGGCTGAACGTGCTGATGTGGCTGGTCGCGGGCGTCCGGTGGCGGCGCGAGCGGCGCAGGCGAAGGACGACGCCTCAGGCGGAGTGACGCCGCCGCATCGCAGTGTCGACCGAGGGGACAGTCGCTGCGACTGGCCCCTGCCCCATGCCGCGCCCGCCACGGCGCCTGGCCGACCCCGCTGAATGCCGGATGGCGTCCGCGGATCTACCGCACCGTCGGCAGGGCCTTGCGGCAGTCCTCGGCGCATTCGCGGCACATCGTCGCGCAGAGCCTGCAATGCTCGTGCTCGTGGCGGCCGCATTCGGCGGCGCAGAGCTCGCAGGCGCGGACGCAGGTTTCGAGCTGGGCCCGGAGCATCCCGATGTCCTGGGCGGTGCGGCGGACCGCGAGGCGCGCGGTGGCGGCGCAGACGTCGGCGCAGTCGAGGCAGGAGCGGATGCACTGGGCCATGTCGCCCTGCTCGGCGACGCATGCGTCCGCGCACGCGGTGCAGAAGAGCGAGCAGAGCATGGCGTGGCGCGCCGCCAGCGCGAGGGGCTCGTTCACCTGGCCGGCCACCTGCGGGTGCAGCGAGATCATCTTTTCGATCGACATAGGATCCTCCGTGATCGCCCGCGCCCAAGCGACGAGCGGCGCGCCGCTCCGGGCATGGGAGGCGAACGAACCAGTGCGCGCCCGGTTGATTGCAGCAGCGAAACGAGGGCGGCTCCGGAAATCCGGCTGTTGCTGGGCGCCGCGGCAAAGGACGGCAGGGCGCAGCGCCGTCTTCGACAAGCGAAGGGCGCGCCCCCTTTCGGAAGCGCGCCCTTGTTGTTTGCCTTACGAGCCGTGCGTCAGCGGCAGCGAATGTCGCTGTTCTGCTCGACCGAGCGGCCGAGGAGGGCGCCGAGGGCACCGCCGATCAGGGTGCCGGCGACGCGGTTGCGGCCGCCGTCGACGACGTTGCCGAGCAGGCCGCCGGCAACTCCGCCGACGATGAGGCCGGTCGTGCCGTCGCTGCGCTTGCAATAATAGCGGCCGTCGGAGCCCCGATAGACCTCGTCGGCGTCGCCGAGGCGGCGCTCGCTATATTGCGGACCGTCGCGATAGTAGCGGCGCGCGTCGTAGCTGGTGTTGAAGCGGCTCATGTCGCCCTGGGCATAGCCCTGCTGGCCGTAGCCCTGCTGGCCGTAGGCGCGGTTGCCGTTGTGCCGAGCCCAGCGGAGGCTGCGGCTGAGCCCGTCGAGGCGGCTCTGGAGCGTCGCGGAATCGTTCGCCGACATGTAGGAGCCGCGGCGCATCCGCATCGCGTCCCGGCGGATCTGGCGGAGCTGCATCTCGGCGCGGCGCGCCTCCTGCGGAGTCAGCGAGCCGTCGCTGCGCCCGGCCTGGATGCGCTGCTCGAGATAGGCGATGCGCTGCCACGCGTCGGTGGGAGCGCCCTGCCAGAAGTCGTTGCCATAGCCCTGGGCGGCATAGCCCTGGCCGGGATAGGATTGGGCGGCGGCGGGGGCGGCCGCGGCGAGCATCGATGCGGTGATCGCGGCTCCCGTGATGAACTTGATCATGATTTCTCTCCAGACAGATACGCGTCGGGCATGGACTCCGGGGTTCGGTGTCAGCTGCCTCATCGTCGGGGACGCGCATGGGACCGGCGGTAAGCCCGGGTCCCGACAGGGAGAGATCGTTTGGCGAACGCAATGGTTCCATCGAGGCGGCGGCGAGGTGCCTCGACCGCCGCCGGGATCACCAGTCGCCGGCGGCGATCCGGCGCTGCCGCTCGACCTCAGGGGCGCTCGGCTCCGGCGCGGCGAAGCTGCCCGTCTCGATCGGGCCGGCGGGCCGGTAGGAGGCGATGACGGTTCCGGCGGGGGTGACCTCGTGCTCGACCATCCGCATCGTCGCGGGCGGGCTGCCCTCGCCGAGGAGGCGCTTGCCCGCGCCGAGGGTGACGGGGAAGACCATCAGCACGAGCTCGTCGAGGAGCCCGGCGGCGAGGAGCTGCGGATAGAGGGTCGTGGAGCCCTGGATGACGAGGTCGGGGCCGGAGCCGCGGCGGAGCTCGGCGACGGCGTCGATCGAGGCGAGGCGGCGGCTGTTCCGCCAGTCGAGCGGCCGGTCGCCCGACGTCACGACATATTTGGCGGCGCGGTCGAAGGGGTCGCGGATATGCTTCTCCTCGTCCGGCGCGAACGGCCAGTAGGCGGCGAAGATGTCGTAGGTGCGGCGGCCGAGCAGGAGGTCGAACTCGCCTTCGAACAACCGGCCGATGCGGCGGCCGACCGCCTCGTCGAACAGGCCGGCGAGCCAGCCGCCGTGGGCGAAGCCGCCGGTCGGGTCCTCGCTCGGCCCGCCGGGGGCCTGGGCGACCCCGTCGAGCGAGACGAAGGCGGCCCCTGTGATCTTGCGCATCGGCGGTTCTCCCTGTTGCGGGAGGGCTTCTACGCGGGGGCGGCGGCGGCGTGAAGCCGGAGAGCCGTCCGGGGCTCCGCCGGCCGTGCAGCGAGGATCAGTGGGCGAGGCCCTCAATCGTCCGGTCGACCATCGCGCGGTCGGCGTCGGGGGTGAGATCCTCGGAGATGAGGCGGGCGGCGGCGGCGGCGGCGGCGGAGGCGGCGCGGGCGCGGACCTCCTCGATCGCGTGGCGCTCGGCGGCGGCGATCTTGTCCTCGGCCATGCGGGTGCGGCGCTCGATGAGGGCGGCGGTGTCCGCCTCCGCCTGGGCGCGCAGGACCTCGGCCTCGTGGCGGGCGCGCTCGACGATGGTGGCGGCCTCGGATTCGGCGGCGGCGGCCTTGGCTTCGTATTCGGCCTTCAGCGCCTCGGCGTCCGCGCGCAGCTGCCGCGCCTCCTCGAGCTGCTGGCGGATGCCCTCGATCTTGCGGTCGAGCGACTTGCCGATCGCCGCGGGCACCTTCTTCCAGATCATGATCGCGATCACGACCAGCATCGCCAGCGCGACCCAGGCGGTGGCGTCCATCCTCCAGGCCATCGGGTCCGAATGGGGCGAATCGGCGGCGCCTTCGGCGGCCGTGCCGGCGACGGCGTCCTCGCCCGCGGCCTTGGGGAGGCGAGCGGTTCCGGCCGTCGAGGCCGGGGCGGCGGTGGAGGCGGCATGGATGTTCATGCCTTCACCTCGGCGAGCGCAGTGCGGACGGCAAGCGCGGCGCGGTCGGGGGCGACCGAGAGGCCGGTGAGGCGCGCGACGATGTCCTGCGCCGCTTCGGCGGCGACCGCCTCGACCTCGCCCATCGCCGCTTCAGCGGTGCCGCGGATGCGCTGCTCCGCCGCCTCGATCCGGGACTTGGACTCGGCGTCGGCGGCCTTGACCTTCGCCTCCGCCTCGCGGGCCGCAGCCTCCTTGGCGGCCTGGGTCACCTTCAGCGCCTCGGCGCGGTTCGCCTCGCCGCGGGCGCGGTTGGCTTCCTCGATCCGCTCGGCCTCGATGCGTGCCGCTTCGGCGGCGGCGAGGTCGCCGGAGATCTTCCGGTCGCGGGCGTCGATCGTCCCCTCGACCTTGCGCAACAGCCCGCGGCCGATGACGAAATAGACGAGGCCGAACACGATCGCGAGCCAGAAGAGCTGCGATGCGTAGGTTTCCGCGATTTGGCTGATCTGAGGCATGCCGGGTCCCGCAGCCGCAGCCGGAGCGCGCCTGAGGCGCCCCCGGCGGCGGCGTGTTGCTTACTTGGCGACGAAGAGCAGGATCATCGCGATGACGAACGCCAGCAGGCCGAGAAGCTCGGCGGCGGCGAAGCCGATGAACAGGCGGCCCTGCTGGCTGTCGGCGGCGGCGGGGTTGCGAAGCGCGCTCTGGAGGAACGAGCCGAACACGTTGCCGACGCCAAGCGCGGCCATGCCGACGCCGATCGCGGCGAGACCGGCCCCCAGAAGCTGTGCGGCGTGTGCGTCCATGATGAGAAACTCCTTGCTTGAAAGATGGATGGATCAGTGAAGGTTGATCGCGTCGTTGAGGTAGAGCGACGTGAGCAGGGCGAAGACGTAGGCCTGGATCGCGCACACCAGCAGCTCGAGCGCGGTGATGCCGATCATCAGGATGAAGCTGGGCAGGCTGACGACCGGCGCGACCCAGAGGGCGTCGGCGTTGAGGCCGTTGATGACGAAGCCGGCGAGCACCTTCATCAGGATGTGGCCGGCCGTCATCGCGACGAAGAGCCGAAGGCCGAGGCTGAACGGGCGGACGAGGAAGCTCATCAGCTCGACGACGAAGATGAGCGGGATCATCACCAGCGGCGTGCCGTGCGGAACGAACAGCGAGAAGAAGTGGAGCTTGTGCCGCCAGAAGCCGACGATCAGGACGATCGAGAAGGAGACGATGGCGAGGATCCCCGTTACCGTGATGTGGCTGGTGACGGTGAACGGGTGGATGCCGACGATTCCGGTGGGCATCATGCCGAGCAGGTTCGCGGCCAGGATGAACATGAACAGCGAGAAGACGTAGGGCGTGAACTTGCGCCCCTCCGGCCCGATGTTGGTGTGCATCATGTCGGTGACGAAGCCGGTGAAGCCCTCGACCGCCGCCTGCCAGCGGGTGGGGACGAGCCGCCCCTTGGCGCCGCCGAGCATGAACAGCCACAGGACGCCCAGCGTGACGAGCATCCACAGCGCCGAATTGGTAAAGGCGATCTGGTGACCGCCGATTGAGAATCCGTCCCAGATGCTCTGCACCTCGAACTGGTGCATCGGGTCGATCTTGCCTGATTCGGCCGCCACGCGTTCTTCTTCCCGTCTCGATATGCCGAACGCCCGAAGTTCAATCCGGGCGTTTCGACGACATGCGAATGATGCTCCTGAAGCCCGCCGCCGTTCCGAGGAACATCAGCAGCAACAGGAAGAGCGGCGTCGTATGGCGGATCTGGTCCAAGGCCCAGCCCACCACGGCGCCGCCGAAAAGGCCCCCGATGAGGTAGGAAAGGGCCTTGTTGCCGGCCTGCTCGCTCGAGTCCGCCGGCTTGCCTTTCCCGGTCCTCGCCGCCTCCGCCTGCTGGGCGTTGCGAAGCCGCTCGTCGAGCGACTCGAAACGCGCATCGGGCGGACGCTCGGAGTCCTGCCGGGGCTCGTCCTCAGCCATCCCTTGCTCCTCGTGCAGCCGCCTTCGAAAAGACGCGGATGCAGCAACGGCGAGGGACATGCCTTGCGAACGATCGCGCCCAGGCGCCGCCCCTTTAGGAAGGGGGTGGGGGCAAGTCAACACGGGTGGGGGATGCGGGGGGATGTGAGGGACAGCCTATTGGCTGTCCCCTCTCCGGCGCCCGAACGGGGACAGCCCGGACGGGGACAGTCAGATAGACTGTTCCCGGGGTTTGCTCCTCGCAATGACGGTTCAGGCGAGAAGGGGCGCAGGTCGCCGCCCCTTCCGCACGGCGCCGCACGGGTGCTAGGCTGGCCGCTGTTCGGGCCGGGGGGCAAGACGATGGCGACGTTCATTCTCATCCATGGCGCCTGGCATGGCGGCTGGTGCTGGGAGCGCGTGGCGCCCCTGCTCGAGGCGGCGGGGCACAGGGTGCTGGCGCCCGACCTCCCCGGAATGGGGACCGACCGCCGGGTGCTGGGCGACGATCCGCTGGGCGAGTGGGCGGAATTCGTGGCGGGCCTTGCCGAAGCGGCCGAGGCTCCGGTGATCCTCGTCGGCCACAGCCGCGGCGGGCTCGTGATCAGCGAAGCGGCAGAGCGGGTTCCCGGCAGCGTCGCCCGGCTGGTCTACCTCACCGCCTTCCTGCTCGACGCCGGCCAGTCGCTGGCACAGGTCGCGGAGCGTCACCCCGAGGTCGGGCCCGCGCCGGCGATCCGGCCGGCGGACGATCCCACGCGCCTCGGCATCGACCGCGAACAGGCGATCCCGATCTTCTACAACCTCACCTCCGGCGAGGATGCGCGCGCGGCGGCGGACCGGCTCGTCGCCGAGCCGATCGCAGCCCTGACTAC
>Ga0157369_10005662_pt1 | contig 14514 bp, 9 predicted proteins | sample C25metaG_FD_113461 | JGI IMG/M metagenome (GOLD analysis project Ga0157369, IMG submission 113461) | Corn rhizosphere microbial communities from Kellogg Biological Station, Michigan, USA - C2-5 metaG | ecosystem: Host-associated > Plants > Roots > Rhizosphere > Soil | place: USA: Michigan...
ACCGACGTCGGTGCGGAGAAGTCCAAACAAACGTCGACGTTCATCTTCGCGCTGTCGGTGAACAAGCCGAACGTCTTGTTCGGCCTGATCATCGGTGCCGCCGTCGTCTTCTTCTTCTCCGGCCTTGCCATCAACGCCGTTTCCCGCGCGGCCGGTCAGGTCGTCTTCGAAGTCCGCGACCAGTTCCGCAACAACCCTGGAATCATGGACGGCACGGTGAGGCCTGACTACGCCCGCGTCGTCGACATCTGCACGCGTGACTCGTTGCGGGAGCTTGCCACGCCGGGTTTGCTGGCGGTGCTCGCGCCGATCGCCACCGGGTTCTGGCTCGGGTGGGAGCCGCTCGGCGCCTTCCTCGCCGGTGCGATTGCGGCGGGCGTGCTCATGGCCATCTTGCTGGCCAACTCCGGTGGGGCCTGGGACAACGCGAAGAAGCTCGTCGAGGACGGCAACTACGGCGGCAAGGGGTCCGAGGCGCACGCCGCGACGGTCATCGGTGACACCGTCGGCGACCCCTTCAAGGACACTGCCGGCCCGGCCCTCAACCCACTCATCAAGGTGATGAACCTGGTCGCGCTGCTCGTCGCACCGACCGTCGTCAAGTACGGCGTGCACGGCTCGCACCAGAACACCGCGGTGCGTGTCATCGTCGGAGTCATCTCACTCGGCCTCATCGTCGGTGCAGTCATTGTCAGCAAGCGCCGGCAGGTGGGCTTCGGCAGTGAGAAGCCCGCGGTGGAGACGGCCGCGACGCCCTGACCGGCCTGGCTCATCCGGCTCTGCTGACGCACGACGCGGCGCGGCGCATATCTGATGCGCTGCGCCGTTCGTCGTACACCTTCGACGGCATCGTCGAACGGATCGGCGCGAGTGCTGTCAGCGCCCTCGGTCGGCACGAGACGGCTCCGGCGCACGTCGCGCTCGGAACAGCGGGGGATGCACAAGCGCTGCTCATCCGACTGCTGCTCCTGGGCGACACGCTCGAGACCGACCAGGCCGGTTCCGTGCTGCCCCTCGCGGACTGCGACGACTTGTTGGAGGGGGCCGGCAACAGCGTGCGCTGTCCGGTCGAAGTCGCTCCGCACGCCGACGACGACTCTGACTGGTGGGTTGTGTCGGACCGCACCGACGCTCGCGGTCGTCCGCAGCGAAGCGACCATGTGCTTGGAGTCGGAGGGGCGTCGGCGACGCTCGCACAGCTGACCGTTCGCGGTCCGGTTGAGCGCGCGCTCGACATCGGCACCGGTTGTGGCGTGCAGTCGTTGCACCTGTCCCGCCATGCGAGTCACGTGACTGCGACGGACGTGATGCCACGAGCGTTGAGGTTGGCGGCGACAACGTTTGCACTCTCCGGCGTCGTGGTGGATCTCGTCGACGGCGACTTGGTCGACGGAGTGCGTGATCGCACCTTCGACCTTGTCGTCTGCAACCCGCCGTTTGTCGTGGGCCCGGTCTCGCGCTTTGCCTACCGCGATGCCGGTCGTGACCTCGACGACATCTCCCGCGAGGTCGTGCGTTCGGCGGCTTCGGTGCTCGCCGACGGCGGCGTCGCGCAGCTTCTTGTCAACGTCGCGCAAGTCCGCGGCGAAGACTGGCGAGACCGCTTCGCGTCCTGGGTCGTCGACCTGGGCTGCGATGCCTGGCTGGTGCAGCGCGACGTGCAGGAGCCGGTCGACTACGTAAGCACGTGGTCGACCGATGTGGGCGACTACGACGAGGAGCGCGCTGAGGAGTGGCTGCGTTGGATGCGGCAGCGCGACGTCGAAGCGATCGGATTCGGCTGGGTGCTGATGCGCAGGTCACCTGCTCCCCACCACCTCGCCGCCGAAGAAGTGCTCCATCCGGTTGACCAGCCACTGGGCCCCGAGCTCGCTCAGTGGCTCGACCGGGTTGCGTGGCTGCGGACACACAACGACGACGAGCTGCTGGCGACGTCGCTGATCGCAGCGCCCGAGCTGCGGCACGACGTGACCCGGCTGCGGGCCGCTCATGGTTGGGATCCGGCGGGGCAGGCTCTTCGGCTCGACCGCGGCATGCGCTGGAGCCTGCCGTGCGACGACGCGACCGCAGCGCTCGTGGCCGGGTGCGACGGAGCGACCCCGCTGGCCCGGCTCGCGAGCGTGCTTGCGGTCAGCGTCGGCGAGCCCCCCGCCGCTGTGGCAGCGGCGGTTGCAGCGACGGCCCGGACGCTGGTCGAGCGGGGCCTCCTGTCGCCACCGCCCGCGTAGTGTCGGCCCCGATGGGCCAGATGTCACTGTTCTCCGCCGGCGCCCGGGACCCCCGCGTCGCCGACCTCGAAGGGCTGCTCGCCGGCCCCGGTCAGGTCGTGCGACGAGGTGGGCAGGCGCGGGTCAGCGTCGTGGTCGGTGACGACTGGCGGGTCCGTGCCCTGGCCACCGAGATGGCGGCGCTCGGGCTGACCGCGGAGATCGACGACGCCGAACGCGGTGCCACCGGCGGCGTCACGGTGCGCTCGCCCTGGCTCGCGGCACTGCGCGAGGTTGCCGACGCCTGGACCCGCGGGGCGGTCAAGGTGCCGCCTCCGGGGTGGGCTGTCGACGGTGGCCGCCTGCGCTGGTGGTGCCTCAGTGCGGGCATTGGCGAGCCGGGCATGTATACCCTGGCGCTCGGTGCGAGCGACGAGCCCGCCTGGACCGCAGTGGGCGCAGCGCTGGCGACCGCCGGTGTGCCTGGTGCGCTCGTCGGGCCTCGCGCCGCAGGGCCGGCGTACCGCATCGTCGGGCAGCGACGGCTGACCCGGCTGCGCGAACTCGTCGGCGAGCCCCCGGCCGGCGTCCCTGACAACGACTGGCCGTCCGACATCCGCGCCAGGATCTGACCGCGAGACCGAGGAGACACGTGGCACGCACGATCGCCAGATCCGATGGCGAGACCACCACCGATGGCGCGGGGCGCCGCCGGCTGGTCATCGTGGAGTCGCCGGCGAAGGCGCGGACCATCGCGGGCTACCTCGGGCCCGACTATGTCGTCGAGTCGTCGATCGGTCACATTCGCGACCTCCCGAGCAGCAGCGCGGAGATCCCGGCCGAGGTGAAGAAGGAGGCGTGGTCACGGCTCGGCGTCGACGTCGACCACGGCTTCGAACCGCTCTACGTCGTCAACCCGGACAAGAAGCAGCAAGTCGCCAAGCTGAAGGCGGCGCTCCGTGACGCCGACGAACTGCTGCTGGCGACCGATGAGGACCGGGAAGGCGAGGCCATCGCGTGGCACCTGATGGAGGTGCTCAAGCCGCGTGTGCCGGTGCGCCGGATGGTCTTCCACGAGATCACCCCGCAGGCGATCCGCGATGCCGTCGAGTCGCCACGAGAGATCAACCGATCACTCGTCGACGCGCAGGAGACGCGCCGGATTCTGGACCGCCTTTACGGCTACGAAGTCTCGCCGGTCTTGTGGAAGAAGGTCATGCCCCGCCTGTCGGCGGGACGGGTGCAGTCGGTCGCCACCCGTCTGCTGGTGGAACGCGAGCGCGCGCGGATGCGCTTTCGCAGCGCGGACTACTGGGACCTCGAAGCCACGTTCGACACCGGCCGGGACGAGACGCCGCATGCCTTCGAGGCGACCCTTGTCGGACTCGACGGCAAGCGCGTCGCCACCGGGCGTGACTTCAACGAGTCCGGTGAGCTTTCCTCCGACGTCGTTCGGCTGGACGGCGAGGCCGCCGCCGCGTTGGCTCGGCGCCTTACCAACAGCTCGTTCTCGGTCAGCAGCGTTGACGAGCGGCCGTATCGCAGGTCGCCGTATCCGCCGTTCATGACCAGCACGTTGCAGCAGGAAGGCAGCCGAAAGCTGCGCTTCCCGGCGAGCGTGACGATGCGGCTGGCCCAGCGGCTATATGAGAACGGCTACATCACGTATATGCGCACGGACTCGACCACGTTGTCCGAGACAGCGCTGACCGCGGCCCGGGCACAGGCCCGTGAGCTGTATGGCGACGCGTACGTGCCGAACACGCCCCGGCGCTACGAGCGCAAGGTGAAGAACGCGCAAGAAGCACATGAGGCGATCCGTCCGGCCGGCGATCGGTTCCGCACTCCGCGGGAGGTGCGGGGCGAGCTCGGTGCGGACGAGTTCCGCTTGTACGAGCTGATCTGGCAACGCACAGTCGCGTCGCAGATGGCAGATGCAACCGGGCGGTCCGTCAGCGTGCGTGTTGTCGGCACCGCAGCCGCCACGACCGATGGTGGCCAGGCAGGAGTCGCGGTCGAGGCAGAGTTTGGTGCGTCCGGAAAGGTCATCACCTTCCCCGGCTTCTTGCGCGCGTACGTCGAAGAAAGCGACGACGAGTCGGAGCGGGACGACGCCGAGCGCCGGTTGCCACCTCTGACCCAGGGTCAGGCGCTGGAGGCGGCAGGCATCGAACCGCAGACGCACTCGACCAACCCGCCGGCGCGCTTCACCGAGGCAAGCTTGGTGAAGACGTTGGAGGAGCTCGGCATCGGACGGCCGTCGACCTACGCGTCGATCATCTCGACGATCCTTGACCGGGGCTACGTCTTCAAGCGCGGCACCGCGCTCGTTCCTTCGTTCACCGCCTTCGCCGTGACCGGACTGCTCGAGCAGCACTTCTCCAGGCTGGTCGACTACGGGTTCACGGCCGAGATGGAGGACGACCTCGACGAGATCGCGAGTGGCGAGCGGGAGCGAGTCGAGTGGCTGACCCGGTTCTACTTCGGCGCGCCGGGCGACGGCGTCTCCGACGGATTGAAAGAACTCGTCCATCACCGTCTCGGTGACATCGACGCGCGCGAGGTCAACTCGATACCGATCGGCTTTGCTCCGTCCGACACAGTGCCGGACGGCGAGCCGATCGTCGTGCGCGTCGGTCGCTACGGACCGTACGTGCAGAAAGGCGCGGATGGTTCGGAGTCGGCGCGGGCGAGCGTGCCCGAGGATCTTCCGCCGGACGAGCTCACCATCGAGAAGGCGTTGAGCCTGCTCGAGAAGCAAAGCGACGAGCGACTCCTCGGACAGGATCCCGGCACCGGCGAACCGATTCTTGTGCGCGCCGGCCGCTATGGGCCCTACGTCACCACGCAGCCTCTGGACGGCAGCGATGCGCGAACCGCGTCGCTGTTCAAGGCGATGGACATCGAGACCGTCACGCTTGATGACGCGTTGCGGCTGTTGTCGTTGCCGCGCACCCTCGGGGTGGATCCGGTCAACGACGAAGAGGTCACCGCGCAGAACGGCCGATATGGGCCGTACGTGAAACGGGGTGCGGAGTCACGCTCGCTCGAGTCGGAGGAGCAGTTGTTCACCGTCAGCCTGGCTGACGCGCTTGCCCTGCTGGCGCAGCCGAAGACGCGTGGCCGCCGCGCGGCGGCCGGACCGCTTCGCGAGCTTGGTAAGGATCCTGTCTCAGGTGCGACGGTGCAGGTCAAGGAAGGACGCTTCGGCCCCTACGTCACCGACGGCGAGACCAACGCGAGCCTGCGCAAGGGCGACAGCATCGAGGAGATCACGATCGACCGTGCCGCGGAGCTTCTCGCCGAGCGTCGGGCAAAGGGTCCTGCCACCCCGCGCAAGCGCGCGGCCAAGAAGACCGCCGCGAAGAAGCCTGGGGCCAAGAAGGCCGTCGCGAAGAAGACTGCGGCGAAGAAACGCACGTAGTCGGCGCGACTCCTCCCTCCCGACCTGTGTGCAACTGCGCGCTACGACGCGGCCGGCATCTTAGAGTGAGGTCCGGATGAGTCCGAGGTCTCTGCGCCGGCCGACGGGCACGCATGTGCGTGAGCTCGGCGATGTCGCGTCGGCGCCGCCGCGAGAACACGAGATCCGTGCCGTCCTTGCCATCGCTCCGTTTCGACGGCTCTGGATCTCGCTCTCGCTGTCCAGCCTGGGTGACTGGCTCGGCTTCCTCGCGACCACGTCGTTGGCCGGGCAGCTGGTCGGCACCTACTCGGCGAAGCTCTACGCCATCGGTGGCGTGCTGTTCGTCCGGCTGCTTCCCGCAGTTGTCATCGGCCCGTTCGCGGGCGCATGGGCGGACCGGTTCAACCGTCGTACGACGATGGTTGTCACCGACGCGATCCGGTTCGGCTTGTTCGTGTCGATTCCACTGGTTCGCACTTTGCCCTGGTTGTTCATTGCGTCTTTCTTGATCGAGTGCGCGAGCCTGTTCTGGATTCCCGCCAAGGAAGCGTCAATCCCCAACTTGGTGCCACGGCAGAAGCTCGAAGCCGCCAACCAGCTCAACCTGGTCACGACGTATGGGTTCGGGGCGATCGCGGCCGCAGTCTTCTCGGCGCTGTCCTTCGTCAACACGGTGCTGGCGCATGAGGTGCGGTTCTTCCGGACCAATCCCGTCGACCTGGCGTTGTACCTGGACGCGCTGACCTTCCTGGTCTCGGGCATCACCATCGTCAACCTGCGTCAGATCAGCGGTGTCCGACCGAAGGACTCCGATCCGGGGACACCGGTCGAGCAGACGGGGATTTTGCGCTCGATCGCCGAAGGCGTTCGCTTCCTTGCCACCGAGCGGTGGCTCAAGGGTCTTGTCATCGGCATATCTGGCGCGACCGGCGCCGGCGCTGCCGTCATCGGCTTGTCACGTGTCTTCGCCAACGACCTGCACGGTGGCAATGCCGCTTACGGCGTGCTCTTCGGCACGGTCTTCGTGGGCCTCGCATCCGGCATGTTCCTCGGCCCGAAGGCGGTTGGCGGCCTCTCTCGCCGTCGGGTAATCGGGCTTGCGATCGTCGGTGCCGGCGTGGCCCTCGCCATTGATGCCATCGTGCCCAACCTGGCTCTCGCCGTGGTGCTCACGGGCTCGCTGGGCTTCTTCGCCGGCATCGTCTGGGTCGTTGCCCTCACCCTGGTCGGGTCAGAGGTTGCCGACGAGTTTCGCGGTCGCACGTTCGCCTTCATCTACAACCTCATGCGGATCGTGCTGCTCGTGATGGTGGCGGCGGCGCCGTTCGTCGCCGGCGTCATCGGCCAACACACCCTGACGATCCAGGGCGCGACGGTGCGACTCGACGGCGTCACCTTGACGTTGTTCGGGGCCGGTGTGCTGGCGATCGTGGTCGGCCTTGTTTGCCTGCGCATGATGGACGACCGCGGGGATGTGACCCTGCGTGCGGACCTGGTCGCCGCCATCCGTCGCCGCGCACCCGAGAAGGGGCGCGGGCAGGGCGGGCTCTTCATCGCCTTGGAGGGCGGCGAGGGCGCGGGAAAGTCCACCCAGGCAACGCGGCTCGTTGCGGCGCTGCGGTCCCGCGGCTACGAAGTCGTCGCCACGTTCGAACCCGGTGGCACGGCGGTAGGTCGCCAGATCCGAACCGTGCTGCTCGATCGCGCCAACACGGAGATGTCGCCGCGCACCGAGGCGATGTTGTACGCCGCCGACCGAGCGCAGCACGTCAACGAGGTCATCCGTCCCGCACTTGAACGTGGTGCCATCGTCGTCACCGACCGCTACGTCGACTCGTCGTTGGCCTACCAAGGTGCAGGCCGCGCCCTCGATCCTCATGAAGTGCGGCGCCTGTCCCGCTGGGCGGCTGACGGTCTCGGTCCTGACCTCACGGTGCTGCTCGACGTGGCGCCAAGAGTCGGGTTGGCGCGGGTGACGGGCCCGGGCGATCGGCTGGAGGCCGAGGCACTGGCATTCCACGAGCGAGTGCGGGAGTCGTTCCTGGAGCTTGCGCGTCGGGGTCGCGACCACTACCTCGTCATCGATGTGACGGAGGTCGGCGCCGACGAAGTGCACGAACGCATCCTGGAGCGCGTGACGACCCGCCTGTTGGACCTCCCGGTCCACCACACGACGCTCACGATGCCGCTGGCCCGGATGGATGCGCGGTGACGGTCTTCGACGCGCTGGTCGGCCAGGACGACGTCGTGCAACTGTTGCAGTCGGCCGTGGCCGGCGCTGTTTCGGGAAAGGGCATGACTCATGCCTGGCTCTTCACGGGGCCACCCGGAAGCGGTCGTTCCGTCGCGGCCCGTGCGTTCGCCGCGGCGTTGCAATGTCCCGACGGTGGGTGCGGCACCTGTCACGAGTGCCACACGGCGCGGAGCGGTGCACACCCGGACGTCAACTTGGTCGTGCCGCAAGGACTGCACCTGGTCATCGCCGACGCTCGCGAGATCGTCGCCGCGAGCTTTCGTGCGCCGACGCAAGGACGTTGGCAGATCACGCTGATCGAAGACGCAGATCGCATGGAAGAGCGCACCAGCAACACTCTGCTCAAGGCCCTGGAGGAGCCGCCCCCGCGCGGGGTCTTCCTGCTGTGCGCGCCGACTCCTGAGGACCTCCTCCCCACGATCCGGTCGAGATGTCGGCAGGTGACGCTGCGCATTCCGCCGTACCCGGCCGTGGCTGCCCACCTGGAACGGGAAGGTGTCGACGCTTCGATCGCCAACTGGGCAGCGCGCGCGGCGCAAGGCCACGTCGGACGGGCGCGCCGGTTCGCCGTCGACGACGAGGCGAAACGGCGACGGCGGGAGGTGCTCGAACTGCCCACGCATGTGTCGACCGTCGGGGGCTGCTTCACCGCCGCGGCGAATCTCGTCGAAGCAGCACGGGACGAGGCACGCGCCATCACCGACGCGCTCGATGAAGCCGAGACCGCAGCGATGCGCGAAGCGGTGGGTGACACCGTGCGCACTCGTGGCGCCGCCCGCCCTCGCGGCGCGGCCGCCGCGCTTTCCGATCTGGAGAAACGGCAGAGCTCGCGAGCGAAACGCACTCAACGCGACGCCCTCGACCGGGCGCTGATCGACCTCGCCGCCTTCTACCGGGACGTCCTTGTCGTGCAGCTCGAAGCCGACGTCGAACTGGTCAACGTCGACCTGACCCGCACGATCGAGCGGATCGCCCGAGCGACCACGCCCGAGTCGACGCTGCGGCGCATCGACGCGATCCTCGCCTGCCGCGAGGCGATCGACACCAACGTTGCTCCGCTGCTCGCGGTCGAAGCGATGGCAGTGAGCCTGCACGCGGGCTGATCGGGACGTAGGCTTCGGACGTGCCGATGGTGATGGCCGTGAGCTTCGAGCGCTACGGCCGGCTCTACTACCTGGAAGCGGGCACGGCGACCGCGCGTGTCGGCGACAAGGTGTTGGTGCCCACCGACGACGGCACCGAGGTCGCAGAGTGCGTGTGGGCACCTCAGTGGGTCGATGACGAGATCGGCGGACTTCCGAGCTTGGCCGGCGTAGCGACGGCCGATGACCTCGCCCGCGACGAAGACAATCGCCGCCGTCGTGCGCAGGCCCGCGTCGCGGCCAAGCGGCTGATCAAGCAGCACGATCTGCCGATGAAGGTGGTAGGCGTCGACTACCGGGACCGGTCGGATCCGCGCCGTTTCATCGTCTACTTCTCGGCGCCGCACCGGGTCGACTTCCGAGATCTTGTGCGTGACATGTCCCGGACGCTCGACACGAAGGTCGAGCTCCGCCAGCTCGGTGCGCGGGACGAGGCCCGCGTCCAGGGCGGGATCGGACCGTGCGGTCGTGACCTGTGCTGCGCGACGTTCCTCAAGGACTTCGAGCCGGTCAGTGTCCGGATGGCCAAGGACCAAGACCTTCCGGTCAACCCGCTGAAAATCTCCGGCGCCTGCGGCCGACTGCTGTGCTGCCTGAAGTACGAGCACCCGCTGTATCAGGAGTTCAAGGCGACCGCACCGCGAGTTGGCGCCACGGTCGAGACACCGGAAGGCGACGGGAGGGTCGTCGGGCACAACGTGCCCTCGGACTCCGTGGTCGTGCGGCTGTCGGCAAGCGGGCAGACGTGCCGCTGCTCTCGGGCGTCAGTGTGCGCTCCGCGCCGCGCGCACGACGACGCAGTGGCCGGCGGCGCGAGACCGAGCGCCGACGAGGCAGCGGAGGACGAGCCATCCGACGCGTGATTGCTGCTTTCACCCTCGTCGTTGCACTTGCCGGATGCTCGTCCGCGACGCCGACGTCGTCGACGCAGCCGACCAAGTCGCCCGTCTCCGACGCGTCGTCGTCGGCGAGCAAGCTCCCCTCGTCCAGTGCGACCGCGTCAGCATTGGACCGGTTTTATCGGCAGAAGCTGGCCTGGCACGACTGTGGCAGCCCGTTCACCTGTGCGTCGCTGCTGGTGCCGCTCGACTACAGCCACCCCGCTGCAGGCACTGTAAACATCGCCGTCATCCGTAAGAAGTCGACCGGCTCGCATCGCGGTTCGCTGATCCTCAACCCAGGCGGTCCGGGCGGATCCGGTGTGCAGTTCGAACGCCAGGCCGCGTTTGCCTACGCCGGGCTCAACGACCACTTCGACCTGGTCAGCTTCGACCCGCGAGGGGTCGGCCAATCGCGGCCGATCCGGTGCCTGACCTCGGCGCAGCTGGACTCGTTCTTCGAGGCCGATCCGACACCGTCGACGGCCGCCTCGCGGGCGCACATCATCGCGATGAGCAAGGAGTTCGCCGACGGCTGCTGGAAGCGCAACGGCACCTACCTCGCGCACGTCGGCACCCTCGACGCCGCCCGCGACATGGACGTCCTGCGAGCGGCGCTCGGAGATCGCAAGCTCACCTACTACGGGGCTTCCTACGGCACCTTCCTCGGCGCGAAGTATGCGCAGCTTTTTCCGACGCACATCCGTGCCCTCGTGCTCGACGGCGCCGTCAACCCGGCTGAGAACACAGTGGCCGGCGACATCGAGCAGTCCCGTGGATTCGAGACCAACCTGCACGACTTCCTCGCCTGGTGCGTCAAACAGGGCTCGTGCCCGCTCGGCTCGACGAACGCATCGGCCGAGACCGGCCTCGACCGGCTCACGTCTCAGGTGCGCAGCCATCCCGAACCGGTCGGTAGCCGCAGCATGGACGCCGGAGAGTTCTTCATCGGGCTCGCATCGGGCTTCTACAGCACGAGCGAGTGGCCGACCCTTCGCACTGCGCTCGCCGACGCGCAGCACGGCACCGGCAACGGCATGCTTGCCCTGGCCGACGACCTCACCGAACGCAACCCCAACGGCTCCTACAGCAACTTGATGGAGTCGAACATGGCGATCAACTGCATCGATCGCGACTCGCCGCGGAGTGTGGCCGGGTTCGATGCCGCCGCTGAGCAGGCGCAGCAGGCGTCGCCGCATTTCGGGCTGGCGATTCTCTACAGCTCGCTTCCTTGCGCCTTCTGGCACGTGGCTCCGGTGGAGAGCGCTCATCCGGTGAGCGCTCCGGGGGCTCCGCCGATCCTTGTCGTCGGCACGACACACGACCCGGCCACGCCGTACGTCGATGCCGTGGCGCTTGCCCGCCAGCTCGGCTCGGCCGGTCGCCTGCTCACCCTCAACGGCGATGGGCACACCGCCTACCTGCGTGGCGACGCGTGCATCGTTTCCTACGTGAACACGTATATAGAGAGCGCCCGCGCCCCGAGCGGGTCGCCCCGCTGCGGGTAGACTCGTCGCCGGTCCGCGCGAGCGGGCGCGCCGCCTTAGCTCAGTCGGCAGAGCGATTCACTCGTAATGAATAGGTCGTCGGTTCGATTCCGACAGGCGGCTCCATGCACCGACTACCACCTCCAGTGACGGGGCTGGCGGCCGGCATGTGGCGATCAGGTGAATATCTTGCGGCCTTGCTCCGCAACAGCGCCATACTTGGGTCACGAAACCGTCACAATGCGCGGCTTTGCGTTCGGTCAGTGGCAGCATCGTGCCGTGCAGCCGTCCGGCGGAGGGTGAGCCTTGGTCAAGTTCCTGGCCCGGCGACTGCTGAACTACATCGTTCTCGTCTTCATCGCGACCTCGATGGCCTACTTCCTTGCTGCGCTGTCGCTGAACCCACGCGCCAACTACGAGGGGCGTAACCCCCCGATTCCCAAGGCCTCGATCGACCGCACGCTGTCGTCGTACAACATCAACGACGAGACGCCGATCCTGACCCGCTACGGCCACTGGCTCGACGGTCTCGTCCACGGCGACTTCGGCCGCGACTGGGACGGCGGTTCGGTCAACGGCAACCTCGGTCGGAAGATGTGGGTGAGCGGCCAGCTGCTGTTGATCGGCACGATCCTCGGTGGCCTCGTCGGAATCGCCGCCGGCGCATATGCGGCGGTGAAGCAGTACCGAATACCTGACAATTTGCTCAGTACGGGCGCTTTCGTGCTTCTCGCAATGCCAGTGTTCGTGCTGGCAATCCTGCTGCAGGTCATCGCGTCGAAGCTCAATGACAACGTCTTCGGGCATCGCGTGTTCCAGTTTTCCGGGCAATACAACCCGGCGCTGTCCGGCGGCTTCTTCTCGCATATCGGCGACCGGCTCAACCACCTGCTGTTGCCGACCGTCACGTTGCTTCTGGCCGGCGCTTCCTATCTCATGCTCTACCAGCGCAACGCGATGCTTGACGTGCTCGGCAGCGACTACGTCCGCACGGCCAGGGCGAAGGGTCTTCGTCGCGGCACCGCGCTTCGTCGGCACGCTCTGCGCACCGCACTGATCCCCTCGATCACGCTCTTCACCTACGCGTTCGCGACGATCTTCGTCGGCGCGACGTTCACCGAGATCATCTACGGCTGGCACGGCATGGGCGAGTGGTTCGTGACGTCGATCCAGTCGAGTGACACCAACGCTGTCGCCGCGATCACGATGATTGTCGCGGTACTCGTTCTCTTCGCGTCGATGTTGCAGGACATCGTCGTCGGCATCCTCGACCCGCGGGTGCGGGTGGGCTGATGACAGTCGATCCGCAGGAGCTCCTCGGGACGGTCACCGCCGAGTCCGGCATCGCCGGCACGGCGCCCCTCGACGACACGCAGGTGCCGTCCCGGGTCCGCATCGTTTTTCGCCGTTTCCTGCATCACAAGCTTGCGGTTGTCGGTCTCGTCTTCGTCGTGCTCCTCGTGCTCATGGCCTTTGTCGGTATCCATCTGACCAAGTGGAAGTACACCGACCACGACTTCAACGCGTTGCAGGTTTCACCGAACTCGAATCACTGGTTCGGCACGGACCTGACCGGCAAGGACATGTTCGCCGCGACGATGCGTGGTGCGCAGAAGTCGATCATCATCGGTCTGCTGGTGGCCCTGATGGCGACCGGCATCGCCGCGATCGTCGGCTCGTTCTCCGGCTACTTCGGCCGCTGGGTCGACCGCGTGCTCATGTGGCTCGTCAACATGCTGCTGATCGTGCCGTCGTTCCTCATCATCGCGATCCTGTCGCCGCAGTTCCACAACTTCTGGCTCTTCGTCGTGTTGCTGGGAATGTTCATCTGGCAGATCACCGCGAGAATCGTGCGTGGGCAGACGCTGTCACTACGTGAGCGTGAGTATGTCCTCGCGGCCAAATACATGGGCCTGTCCGGGCCGCGCATCATCGCCCGACACATCCTGCCCAACTTGGCCTCGCTGCTGATCATCGACGCCACCGTCAACATCAGCGTCGCCGTGCTGACCGAGACCGGTCTGTCGTTCTTCGGCTTCGGTGTCCAACCGCCGGACATCTCGCTGGGCACGCTGATCTCCGATGCACAGACGTCGGCCACGACCTTCCCCTGGCTGTTCCTCTTCCCGGCGGGCTTCCTCACCCTGTTCGTGCTGTCGGTGAACCTCGTGGGCAATGGACTCCGCGACGCGCTCGACCCCACGTCGGGTCAGGCTCGATGACGGCGAGCACCGAGGGTCTCGTAGAGCCGATCGTCCCCGACGACGGCGACGCCGTGCTGGTCGTCGACGATCTGCACGTTACGTTTCCGGTCGTCGGTAGCGCGCCGATCAACGCAGTGCGCGGCTTGTCCTACCAGGTGCGGCGGGGGGAAGCCCTCGGCATCGTCGGCGAGTCGGGGTCCGGCAAGTCGGTCTCGTCGCTCGCCGTCATGGGTCTCTTGCCGTCCAGCGCCCGGATCCGCGGTTCGATCCGGCTCTCCGGACGCGAGCTCGTCGGCATGTCCGACCGGGAGGCGTCGACGCTGCGCGGCAAGAAGGTCGCGATGGTGTTCCAGGAGCCGCTCTCGGCGCTCACGCCGGTCTACACGATCGGCGATCAGATCGCCGAAGCGGTGCTGGTCCACAACGACGTCTCCAAGGACCGTGCGCACAAGCGCGCCGTCGAGCTGCTCGACCTGGTCGGCATTCCGAACGCGTCGGATCGATCGAGGAGCTTTCCGCACGAGTTCTCCGGGGGGATGCGCCAACGGGCGATGATCGCGATGGCGATCGCCAACGACCCCGACGTCATCATCGCCGACGAGCCGACAACCGCTCTCGACGTCACCATCCAGGCCCAGATCCTCGACGTGCTGCAAACAGCTCGCGCCGAGACAGGTGCGGCGATCGTGCTGATCACCCACGACCTTGGGGTGGTTGCCGGAATCGCGGACCGGGTTCTCGTGATGTACGCCGGTCGGCCGGTCGAGGTCGGCACGACCGACGAGCTCTATTACGCGCCGCGGATGCCCTACACGATGGGCCTGCTTGGCTCCATCCCGCGTGTCGACGCAGCCGGGCGTTCGGCGCTGGTGCCCATCGAGGGCAACCCGCCTTCGCTCGCCAACCTCCCGCCGGGCTGTCCGTTCGAGCCCCGGT
>Ga0157369_10005665_pt1 | contig 14512 bp, 12 predicted proteins | sample C25metaG_FD_113461 | JGI IMG/M metagenome (GOLD analysis project Ga0157369, IMG submission 113461) | Corn rhizosphere microbial communities from Kellogg Biological Station, Michigan, USA - C2-5 metaG | ecosystem: Host-associated > Plants > Roots > Rhizosphere > Soil | place: USA: Michigan...
CCACTGCCCTCGAGTGGTGGCTTCGCGGCGCACTGGCCGCACTGGCCGTCGCCTTCGTCGGCGGATGGATCGCCGCCGAGTACGTCGACACGCACTACTTCGCCACGGTTGCGCCTGGGCTCGTAGGGCTCGCATGCGCGTGGGCCGCTGCCGCAGCGACCTCTGGACTGCCGTTGCGGCTGCCGCTGACGGTGTCGTGCGTCGCCGCGCTGCTTGCGACCGGCCTTTCCTTTCGCCTGGTGCCGGGCGGACAGAACCTGTTCCTGCCACCGGGGCATCGGCTGCCGCCATACGTCGCAGCGGTCGTCGGCGTTGCCGCCTGGCGAGTGCTCTTCGGACCTAGCCGACGTTCTTGACGCGGTAGAACTGGAAGAGCGCCCCGGAGCTGCACGAGCCTTTCAGCACGTAGGCGTCGACCGAGCCGGGCGCGTCGATGGCGGGCATCACGACGATCACTGCGGGCTGGCCCTGGAAGCGAGCAAAGTCCACAGCGAGCGGCACGGTCGTCGAGTCGTTGGCGAGGATGTGTCCGCACTCTGCGACGGCGAGACGCGAGCTGCGCATCTGGTCGATCGAGACGACCGGCTGCCCGCCGGTAAATGACGGCGTGGGTGCCGTCGCCGGACCCGCCTTCGACAGCGCGCTCGTTGCCGGAGACGAGGGAGTGCGCAAGGCGAACTGTCCCGTCGGTGATGTCCTCACCAAGCGCGGCACGAGTGCTGACATCGTGGTCGCCGTGTAGTTGGCGCCGGTCTGCCACTCCTTGATCCCGGCTGCTCTCAACGCGTCGGTGCTGACACCGCCGGAGCCGATCGGACGGCCGGCAGCGCCGTTGGTTGCCGCGCTGTTGCCGTTGTGGCTCCGGCCGCCGAGCCCGCCGACGACTACGCCGGCGACGAGCAGACCGACGACGACGACTGCGGCCGCTCCCGCGAGCGCCGGGCTGCGCATCCACGCGCGCCACGAGCGGCGTGCGCCGACCGGCACGATGGTGGTTGCCGTGCCGCCGCCGGCGTTTTTCAACGCGTCGTCGATCCGAGCCGCTACTGCCGGCGGCATTGTCTCGGCCGGAAGCGTCGACAGCAGTGCTCGGGTCGTTCGCAGCTGTCCCAGTCGTTGCGAGCACTCAGAGCAATCGGCGACGTGCCGGTTTGCGGCAGCCGCCTCGGCGTCCGTCAGCAGTCCCTCGTCGAGTTCGGCGAGGCTGTCGAGGTCGTAATGACCGCCGTCGGGCACGGTGTTCACGAGGTGGTGTCTCCGTCAGTGGGCGGGGTCGAGGCGTCAAACCGTTGGACGGGCAGCTGTTCCCCCGGGTTCCTCAGCTCAGGTGCGAGATCGGACAGGAGCCCGGCCAGTCGGGCGCGGGCGCGCGCACAGCGGCTCTTCACGGTGCCTTCGGGCACCTGCAGGACCTCGGCCGCGTCATGCACGGAGAAGCCCTCGATGTCGACGAGCACGAGCGCGGCCGCTTGTTCGAGTGGCAGTTGGCGCAGGGCGCCGATGACTGCTGACGCGGTGTCGGCGTCGTCGTACACGCCGCTGGCAGCGCGATCGACCGGTTCGTTCGCTACCGCGGACAGAGGTGCGGCGTCGCGTTTTCCCCGCCGTCGGGCGACGTCGAGCGCAGCGTTGACGACGATGCGGTGCAGCCACGTGGTCACGGCCGAGTCGCCACGAAAACTGCCCGCGGCGCGATAGGCCGAGAGCAGCGCGTCCTGAACCGCGTCGGCAGCATCGTCCGGATCGCCCAACGTCCGAAGCGCGACCCGCCAGAGGCGATCCCGATGCCGCGCGACGAGTTCGGCGAAGGCGTCACGGTCGCCAGTGGCATGCCGAGCGAGCAGCGTGCGGTCGTCGTCGCCGTCGCTCATCGTTCCCCTCGCCGCAGCCCGGCCGTGCGTCGCGACACTAACCCGCAGTCGGACCTAGAAGGGCGATGTCGGTGATGCCGCCCCGGTAGCCGCCGCGCGCTTTCGGAAGATTGGTGAACCAGACCAACCAGTAACGAGCCGTCACCTCGGGCCGCAGCGTCCAGTCGACGCTGGCCCCGGCCTGGGCCATGGAGTCGACGAGTGGAAGGTCGTCGGCGGCGCGCGGCACGCGGTCTCCGGCCCGAAGCTCGACGTCCGATCCGGTGCCGACCAGTGCCAACTCGGCCACCCGCACAGTGGTCGGCCGACCGAGGTCGATGAGCAGCCCGACGCCCGACTTCAGGCCGCCCAAATGAGAGTTGTGCTGGTAGAGGTCCGTCGTCCACGACGTCGACGGGTCGTGGTCGACCGCGAAGCCGGTCGCGTCGGGATCCTCCTCGCCGTCGCCCTCGGGATCGAAGCTGGTGACCGCCGGCGGCGTGCGCCATACGACGACAAGGCGACCCGACCCGGGCGCGGTTGCGGTCGACGCGGGCAGCGTGGCGTGGTGAGCGCGTGCGCTTTCCGGCACCCGACCGAGATCGCTGCCGAGCACCCAGCCGCCGCCCGCGATCATCGCTACGAGAAGTGGAGGCACGATTCGCCACGCCCAGCGACGAAGGGCCTGCGAACGTGCGGGCGCGCGGGGCGGCGCGGGCGCGTCGATCGGCCGCGACGGCAGCCGCCGTAGTGCTGTCAGCAGCGCGGAGAAGTCGCCGAAGCCGTCGGCCAACGCCCGTGCCGCGACGTCATCGAGTGCGCGGGGGACCTCGTTGTTCTGGCTGCGGGGATGGACCTGGTCGCCATGTTGCGGAGCGGGCAAGCCCGACCAACCCGGCAACGGCCAGCGCCCGGTCACGCCGGCGAACAGCAGCGCGCCCAGAGCGCGGATGTCGTCGGCCTCGGTCGGTTCTGCCGACGCGAGGGCGGCCGCGGTCTCGACGCCGGTGATGCGGGGCAAGCCGCCGGCGGCGATGAGCACTTCGTCCGGATGCAGCCGGCCGTGATGCGCGCCGACCCGCGCGGCCGCCTGCAGGGCCTCGGCGCATTCGCGAACGATGTCGACCGCGACCTCTGCCGGAAGGGGGCCGCGGCGCAACAGTGCGGCGAGAGATGGCCCCTCCACCCACTCGGAGGCGACCCACGTGTAGAGCGCGCCGTTGTCGTCCACCTCACCGACATCGAGCACACGCACGCAGCGCCCGTCGCTGACTCGGCTTGCGCGGGCAGCCGCGTCACCAAGTTCGCGCCGCGCCCGCTTCGTCTTGGTCGGTGTGACGACAACAGCGACGCGTCGATCGAGAGGGACGTCGATGGCGCGCCACAACGTGATTTCGCGACCGTCGACCGTGTCGTGCGAGTCGCGCACCTGGTCGAGCCGATAGCGGTCGTCGAGAAGCACGCCGCGAAGCGCCGCCGCCTGGGCGGTCGAGCCCACGGACGACCCCGGCTCCACCAACCCGATGGTAGGAGAAGGTGATCAGCTGTTGTCGTAAGGGCGCGTTGCGCCGATGTAGCCGGTCATGTAGACCGGCTCGATCTTGACGACATCGCCGGTGTGTGGGGCGGCGAGCATCATTCCGTTGCCGAGGTAGATCGCGACGTGGTGGATGGTCGCCGGATCGGCGAGATCAGTCGCCCAGAAGAGCAGGTCGCCGGGCTCGAGTTCGTCCAAGCCGACGTGCCGGCCGACGTTCCACTGGTCTGCAGCTACCCGGGGCAGCGCTATGCCCGCGCTCCCATAAGCAAACTGGGTGAGGCCGCTGCAGTCGTACGCGTCCGGTCCGGTGCCACCCCATAGGTAGGGGTCGCCGAGTTTGGTGCGGGCCGCGGCGATCGCCGCCGCGGCGATCGGACTCGTCGGCATCGTGCTCGCATCGACACTGCCGCCGGCCGCCTCGACGGCCGTGCGGAAGTCCGCCGATGAGGCTGCCAGCTGCGCTGCTTCCTGTTGTGCGACCAGCAGCCGGAGCTGGTCGTTGGCACCGGCGAGGGCATGTTGGTTTGCGTCCAACAAGGTCTGCACGCGCGCAGCTGCGCTCGACGCGGCATTCTGCAGCCGCGTGACCTCGGCCGCCGTCGTGGACAGCCGTGCGGAGATGTCTTCCGCCCTCGAGACGCGGTTGTCGGCGGCAGCGATCGAGGAGCGGTCGGTGCCGAGCACGACACTCACATCGTGGTAGCGGGCCAGTGCGTCGGTGAGGTCACTGCCGTCGAGCACTGTCGCGAGCAACGACGTGGGACCGCCGGACTCGTAGAGCGCCCGCACCCGGTCGGCGCTGACCGCCTGCACCTCGTCGGTGCCGGCGCGGGCTGCATCCAGGTCGCGCTCGGCCTGCATCTTGGCGTTGACGGCGACGCCGAGCTGTGACTCGATCGCGTCGTAGTGTTCGGCGGCGACTTCGGTTTGTGTTTGCAGCTGCTGCACCGTCTTCGCCAGGGCCGCTGCCTTGGCGCGGGCGTCGCCGACGGGGTCCGCTCCGGCGGGCACGGCGCCATAGGACGCGATCGCGGCAGCGGTAGCCACGACGGCCGCGAGCCGCCACGCGGCTCTCACGCCGGTGGACCGGATTCGCCCTTGATGGTGACCACCGTGTACTTCTTCAACGGTCCGATCCGGTACAGCACGAGCGTCGTCGCGGTCTTCTTGAGCAGTAGGTGGACCGTGCCGTTCGGGTCCACCGAGAAATCGGTGCTGAGGACGGTCTCGTTGCTGTCGGTCACGGCCTCCTGGGCGGAGAGCAGCGCCTGCTGGATGTTGTGGGTGTCCCGCCACGTTCCGGCCGCGGCCAACGCAGCGTTGTTGGCGTCGTCGGCCCCGCTCACGTGGGCAGCACCCACGGAGATGCCGTCGAAGGCGACGACGGCGATGAACAACAGGGCGCCGACGACCCGGACCAGCCAGCCGACAACCACACTGCCGCAGTCACGGCGCAAAGCGGACACGTCTCGACACCCTCCTTCGTACACGTTTGTCGGCGTCGAGACGACGGTCCTTGAGCCGCATGGCCCCTTACCTGGTAGGCCTCACGGGGCAGTGCGTCCGCCCAGTCGGCCGCGGACCATCGTCAACAGCTCGTCCAGCTCCCGGATGCGCATCCGCCGGGCAAGGCTCATGAAGATCGCCGAGCCGATCAATACCGCGACGACGAGCGCCACCAGTGAGGACTCCGGGTCCAGCCCGAGCCCAGCCGTGAGCGCGCGTGCGGCGGCGTACGCCGGGACGACGGCGATCGTGGAGGCGACCGAGAGGCGCACCAGGGTTCGCCCGACGCGATGTTCGTTCGCCGGACCGAGCCGCTTACGCAGCAGACGCGCGAACCACAACGATCCGATGACGTAGGAGAGGACAAAGCCGAGCGCGAGGCCGACGACCTTTTCCCTCGCCGGCAGCAGCACGTAGAGCAGCACGTCGGCGAGCACATTGAGGGCGGTGATGGCCAGATTGACCAGCGCCGGTGTGCGGGCGTCGCGCAGGGCGAGCCAGCCGCGCAGCTGCACCTGGAAGGCTGAGAACGGAACGAGTCCGATGCCGAAGGCCGCGAGAGTGGCCCCGGTCAGCCGTGCGTCGGACAGGCCGAGGTTGCCGTGCGCGAAGACGACGGCCCCGATCAGCGGACCGAGCGCGACGAGTGCAGCGGTCATCGGCACCAGGAGAGTCGCCGACATCGTCAGACCGCCGGCCAGAGTGTTGGCAAGCTCGCCGCGCCGATCCTCGACCGCGCTTCGGCTCATTCGAGGGAACAGCGCCGTGATGACCGACACGGCGATGACCGCGTAGGGAAGCGAGAAGAGCACGTAGGCGTAGGTGTATGCCGAGTAGCCGAAGCCGCTGCTGTGCCTTGCCTTTCCGCTTGCAGTGGCGAGGTTGACGATGACGAGGTAGCCGAGCTGGTTGGTGACGACGTAACTCAGCATCCACCCAGCGAACGGGCCGGCAGAGCGAAACCCGGCGCGGCGCCAATCCCAACGAAGCTTCAAGGGGAACCGCGCTGCGCGTAGCGCCGGGGCGAGCGCGATCGTCTGCAGGACGATGCCGCCGGTCGTGCCGAGGGCGAGCACCAACGTCTGTCCGTTGCTCAGCGCGGCAGCGCGCGGCTCATGGCTGGTGACTGCCAGGAACAGTGCGCCACTGCCGATGACGACGAGGTTGTTGAGCACCGGGGCCCACATCGGCGCCGCAAAGCTGCCGCGAGTGTTGAGGATCGCCGCGAGGACTGCGCCGAGGCCGTAGAAGAAGACCTGCGGCAGGAAGTAGCGCGCGAATGTTGTCGCGAGCTCGCGGTCGGCCGGCGAGAGCTTTCCGCCGTAGACGTCAACAACTTCCGGCGCCAACAGCACGCCGATGACCGCGATGACCGCGAGCACCGTCGTGACCATCGTGAGAAGCCGTTGCGCGTAGGCGACGCCGTGGTCCTCTTCGGACGACGCCGCTTGCACGAGCAGCGGGATGACGATGCTCGACAGCAGTCCGCCGAGCAACAAGTCGTAGAGAATGTTCGGGATCGTGTTGGCGACGTTGTAGGCGTCGCCGAGATGGCCGAGCGCTGCAGCGATGACGACGGTGCGCAGGAACCCGGTGATGCGCGATGCGAGCGTGCCCGTGGCCATCGCCACGCCGGAGCGGGTGAGGCTTTGTTCGCGCCTGGCATCCTCGACGTCGAGATGCCCTCGTTCGCTCACGCGGCCGCCGTTGTCGAACGGCTCGCAGCACGGGCGCGTCGCCCCAGCCGGATCACTACGGCGAGCAACAAGACTCCGGTCGCGAGTGCGGTGATGAGGATGGCGACGGCTCCATACGCGGTCGAACGAACGAACAGCTGTGTCTTGTCGTAAACCTTGTCGAAGTCAGGTGTGAGGAGTTCCACCTGAAGCGGGAAGACGCCGGATGTTCGCGCGGTCGCTCGCACGTCGACGGCAATTTGTCGGTGGGCCGGGATGAGCTCGGTCACGCGGCCACCGCGGGACACCTGAAGGTGCTGGCTGCTGATGGCCACGCCGATGTGCACGGGCGTGTCCAGATCATTCGCGACGGTGACCGGCACGGTGCCGCTATGGCTGGTCAACGTGACAAAGCTGTCCGGAGCCGACGCGATGTGCACCTTCTTCATCGTCGTCGCCAACGCGTCGTTCACGCGTTGCCGGAACTCGTACGCCGTTCCCGGATCGGACCGCCACGCCGACGAAAGCGTGCGGAGTATGCCGTCGTCGAACGCGCGTGCTGACGGGTCGCCGGGGGTGAGGATGGCGGCGAACTCGTCGGCGTCTTGCTTGACGTCTGCGACGCCGGACAAGTAGTCGCCGGAAAGCTCGGCGTGACGGGCCTGCGACGGGTAGCGCAGCGCTGCGCGAGCAAGCTTCGGTGCCTCGACTGTGGTGCTCGCCGTGGAGAGCCCGACCGGCGTGATCCAAGGCACTTTGCCGGTGTCACTGGCGAGCGCCGCGGCGTACGTCGCTGACGGTGCCCACCGGCGATCCGGCGCGACCACGATGGTCCGCGGAAGGAACGGTTGCTCGGCCTGGATCATCAGCGTCTCGGCGAGGAAGCGCTGCACCGCGAGCCGTTGCACTGTGGGATCGGCCGCTCCCGCGTCCACCACTCCGTCGAGGATGTGGTCGGTCAGCAGCGCGTCGAAGGTGCCGTCGCGGGCGTTGATCGTCGTGTTGGCGCTGGGCGTGAGATTCGGTGCGATCAATGGCTCGAGGGCGCGGTCGTCGAGCACCACTGTCGTCACACCGGCAGCGAACAAGGTGTTGAGCGTGCTCTGGTCGAGAAAGCCCCCTGGTGGCCACGAATCGGCGAGGGGCGTCGTGCCGAGGTCGCTGGCGATCAGCTTCTGACCAGAGTTGATCGCAACCTGGATCTCGGTGGCCAGGGCCTTGTCGTCCGCAGCTTCGCGGTCAGCCGCGACGAGATCAGGGTCGGCATAGGGCAACGCGAGCACGTCGGACTTGGCCGCCGCAGCGCGCAGATCGTTCAGCCATTTCTTGGCCGCCGCTGTGCCGGTGCCGACGACTGTGCCGTGGTTGCCCGCGGCCTTGTAACCGCCGGCCATCATCGCGGCGTCTTCGACGAGCATCGGATCGACCGCCCACGTCACCGGCACGCTCAAGACCGTCGCCGGCTGCGGCGCCGGCTTCGGGTGCTTCCCTTTCTTCTTCGGCGCAGGGGGCGCCGGCGGCGTGGTCTGGGCTTGTGCTTCGGCACCGGCCTGCAGCAGGTTGTCCAACCGCCCGCCTGCGCCGAGCGATCGAGCGAGCGTGTCGTCGGTGAAAGTGGGTCCGACAGTGCGATGCGGTGAATCGACGAGTGGCCAGACCCATGCGACCTGCGTGGTCGAGCCGGCCCCGGCGGTGGTGCGTGGCGCCCACGGCAGGAAGGTCCGCAGCCCGCCCACCGCGCCGAAACCGTTGGGGGTGCTGCCGCTGACTTGTACCCCGAGCTCGAAAACTTCCCACGGCCGATCAAGCGTGAGGGTGTTCACCGGCACCGAGATGGAGAAGGACTCGCCGGCCCCGGGTGCCAATGACGTCGCGGCCAGAGCAGGAGTTGCCGCCGACGCCTGGTCCGGCGGCAGTGGAAGTGGACAGGCCGGCAAGCAGTCCTCGGCCCGGGGCTCGGCGTAGTCGTCGAACTGGCTGCGCGACCCGATGTGGTTGGGGTTGTAGAGCAGGGTCACCGCCAAGTCGGAGATGGCCGTGGTCGAGATGTTGTGCAGGAGGCCGGTGATGTGAAGCACGTCGCCGGGCTGCGGGGCGATCGGTTCGAGATCCGTCAGCTGCACAGTCACCGGAAGGGGTGGCTGCTGCGGCGACGGTGTCTCGCCCGAGGCAGGAATGGGCGTGGCGGCGGCGAGCGCCAGAAGCGCCGCCACCAACGGTGCCTTCTTCATCACGCGGTGTCGGCGAGCAGCGCCGGCACTTGTTCGATGAGCCGTCGCTCATCGGCGTACGCGAGCCGGTCCGGCAAGTCACGAAGCGGCACCCATTCGACCTGCTCCACCTCGATGTCGTCGGCAGAGAGTTCGCCGTGGGTCGCCATCAGCAGGAAGTGGTGCACCGTCTTGTGAATGCGGCGACCGTCCGCAACAAACCAAAAGTCGATCGTGCCCAGGGTGGCGAGCACCCGGCCGGTGATGCCGGTTTCCTCGGCCACCTCCCGCACCGCGGCCGCCTCCGTCGACTCTCCCGGCTCCACGTGACCTTTCGGCAACGACCACAGCAATCGGCCACGTCGATCAATGCGGCCGATCAGCGCCGCCTTCGCCGCGCCCGCGTCGGAACTGTCGACCACGAGCCCCCCGGCCGAGGTTTCCTCGACGCGACGCAGGCGTCGACGGGAAGCGGGCGGCATTCCCCGATCGTAATGTCGGGTTGTCGGCGATCAGGGCCAGTGACGCAGCCGTTCCGCGACCCCGGTCGCGTCGCTGAAGTCCTCGGTGAGGTCCAACGTCGGAGTGGCCGGCGCGCAGAGTTCGGCTACCGACGCGCGGCTTGCGGTCAGCAGCCACCTGGTCGCAATGCCGAGCACTGTGCCGCCGTCCCCGGTGGGTGCGTAGACGACGTCGGCGTGGCCCACGCAGCTGTCCGCGAGCACTGTGACGGTGTCCGGCAGCAGCACCGGGCAAACCAGGGGCGCGGCGAAATCGGTGACCTGGTTGACGCAGTCGGGCCGCATTGATCGCAGCGTGCGCGCGGCCGCCGCCGCGAGCACGGCACCGGGATGCGGGAGATCCCCCGCGCGCACAACCACGGCCACGTGCCGCTCGTCAGCGACGTACATCCGCACGGCCACGCACCGGCTCGCCGGCAGCCCCATGATTTCCGGGATCTCGTCGGCCGACAGCGCAAGCCGCGGGAGCCGCACTACTTCGTGCGGCACCTCACGCGCCAACAGAGACCGGTGGACGTCGAGCGCGTCCAGCATGCGCTGGCCTTTCGCCGGGGAAGACGTAGGCCGAACATTAAGTCGCTCCGGCGGGCGAGGGCTAGCCCCTTTGGGGTGGCATCTTTGTGGCCCTGCCCCCATTAGGCTGTCCGGTCGTGCCCGTGAGCGACCCGACCGCGACCGCCGCTCGCCGCGCGGTGCGGGAACTGCTCCGGGTTGATCCGGTCACGCGGGACGTGGCCGAGCGCTTCGTCGCCTCGGGTCACGACTTGTACCTCGTCGGCGGCTCGGTGCGTGATGCGCTTTTGGGCCGCCTTGGCGCCGACCTGGACTTCGCCACCGGAGCGCACCCGGAGCAGGTGCTCGACATCGTCCGCGGGCTCGGTCCGACGTGGACGACGGGCATCGCCTTCGGGACTGTCGGTGTGCAGGTGGGTGACGGGGACGAGGTGCACCGTCTGGAGATCACGACCTACCGCAGCGACACCTACGACCGGCACAGCCGCAAGCCCGAGGTCGACTACGGCACCAGTATCGAAGGCGACCTTGGCCGCCGGGACTTCACCGTCAACGCGATGGCCATCCAGTTGCCGCTCGACGCCGCTCGCCCGGTGGTGGATCCGTACGACGGACTGACCGACCTCGGCCGGCGCGTGCTCCGCACGCCGATCGCTCCGGAGCGTTCTTTCGACGACGACCCCTTGCGCATGCTGCGTGCCGCGAGGTTCGCCGCCCAGCTCGGCTTTGCCGTGGACGCGGCGGCGATGGACGCCATCACCGCGATGCGTGATCGCCTCGACATCGTCAGCGCCGAGCGCATCCGGGACGAGCTGACCAAGCTGATTCTCGCGGCGAAGCCACGCGCCGGACTCGAAGTGCTGGTGCGCACCGGCCTCGGCGATCACTGTCTTCCGGAGGTCGCCCGCCTCGCGGAGACGGTCGACGAGCACGGCAGGCACAAAGACGTCTACGCCCACACCCTCACCGTGCTCGAGCAGGCCATCGCGCTGGAGGACGCCGGTCCGGACCTGGTGCTTCGGCTGGCCGCGCTGCTCCACGACATCGGCAAGCCGGATACGAAGAAGGTCAAGGACGGCAAGGTGTCGTTCCACCACCACGAGGTGGTCGGCGCAAAGCTCGCCAAGGCCCGGCTGTCCGCGCTGCGCTTCGCCAAGGACGTCGTCGACGACGTCACCGAGCTGGTCAAGCTGCACCTGCGCTTTCACGGCTACGCCGAGGACGAGTGGACCGACGCGGCGGTGCGGCGCTACGTCCGCGATGCCGGGCCGCTGCTGGCGCGACTGCACAAGCTGACCCGCTCGGACTGCACGACGCGCAACGCGGCCAAGGCCAGGGCGCTCGCGACTGCATATGACGCGCTCGAGCAGCGCATCCAGACGCTGGCGCAGGAGGAGGAGCTGGACAAGCTCCGTCCCGCCCTCGACGGCAACGAGATCATGGCCGAGCTCGGCGTCGGGCCCGGTCCTGTGGTCGGGCGGGCGTGGAAGCATCTGCTCGAGCAACGGATCGAGGTAGGGCCGATGACTCGCGACGAGGCGATCGCCGAGCTACGACGGTGGGCCGAGAGCGAAGGACTAGGCCGCGAATAGTCACATCGAGCCATGGAGCCAACAGCACCCGTTGCTCGATCATCGACACATGGGGCAAATCGCACATCTCACCAGAAGCCCCATCGTCGGCCCATTGGTCAGCGCTGTTGCCCTGGTGGCGATTGCTCCACTGCTCAGCGGGTGCGGCGGGTCGCTCGCCTCGGCGACGACCACCATCGCCGGCGCCGTTGACGCGCAGGTCGTGCACGCCGACGGTTCCCAGGTCGGGGGGGTCGATGGCCTCCGGTTGCGCCGAGGTGACGTGGTGCGGACCGGGCCGATGGGCCGGGTTGAGCTGCACACGCGCGGACGCGTGGTCTACGCCGGTTCGCAGGCGTCGCTTCAGGTCGTGAACGGCGCCGCCCAGGTGCTCCGCCACGGTGCGGTCGTCGTCGATGCGCAGCACGGCCCCGGCCTGACCCTGCAGGTCGCGGCTTTCACGCTGGACGCCACCGCGGGCACCGCAAGCCGGGCCGAGCGGGGCGCGACCATCCGGCTCGGCGCACTCGCCGGCCAACCGTCGGTCGACAACGACACCGGACGGCAACTGCAGATGTCCCGGCTGTCGCAGGTCGTGCTCGGTGGTGACGCGCTGCCGGACAGCACCAACGGCTCGCCGCTTCGGCTGACCGACGACGACGGCGAGGCCCGTGCCGTGCCGACCCTGGTCCGCGACGACCTCGCCCTGGATGCGCTGGCACGTGGCATCGACTCGACCGGCACCCAGACTTTTCACGTCGTGACCGCAGCCTGGCATCAACGCCTCGATCCGCTGCCCGCCGGCGTGCAGCGCAGCGAGCAGGTGCTGCCGGTGGTCATCGCGGCTTCGGTCAAGGGCGGGGACGCGATCGGTCGCTACCGGTCAGCCGTCGCGCTGCGCCAGGCCGGCGGCTCCTGGGGCGTCATCGCTCACTTGTTGGGCACGTCGTCGGCGGCCGTCCTTGCCGCCCTGCAGGTGTACGAGCACGGTGCCGCGACCGGTCAGGTCGGGACCGTCCCGGCGGCGCTGTCCTTCGTGAGTGCGTCGCTGCAGTCCCGTCCACAGGCGCCGTCGGCGGGCGACGGCGGCTCCGGCTCCAAGTCGCCTGGTTCGTCGCCCTCGTCGCAGCCATCGCCCTCTCCGTCGAGCTCGCCGGGCTTGATCCCGTCGACGATCGACAAGGTGCTGTCGCTGGTGCCGACCCCGTTGCCGACCCCGACGGCGCTGACGTCCTCGCTCTTGGGCGGGGGAGGGGTGCCGCTGCCGGCGCCATCCGTGTCGCTGCCGGGCGACGTGCTCAAGCCTGTGCCGCTGCCGACACTGCCCCACTGACGCGAATCGCTCGCTGTTCGGCCAGCGCGTAGATCATTGCGGTCGCGACGTAGCCCAGGGCCATGGCAACGACCATCAGCGGTGAGTGCCCCGTCCTGGGCAGGACAAAGGCGCCGACCACCGCCGCGGCGATGAACGTCACGTTGAAAAGCGTGTCGTAGAAGGAGAAGACGCGACCTCGAAACGCATCGTCGATCTGCTCCTGCACGATCGTGTCAACGCAGATCTTCGCCCCGGCGGTGGCGAATCCGATCCATGCCGCACCGACGAGGAGCGGCGCCATGCGGAACGGCAACCCGCAGATCAGCTGGACGACGCCGGCCCCGGCATAGCAAGCCGTGATCCATGCCGCCTTGCCGACTCGTCGAGTCACCATGGGTGTCACGACGGCGGCGATCACGTAGCCGACCGTCGCCGCTGCGACCGCCTGGCCGAGACCGACGACCCCGGTCCGCAACCAGCCGTGGTCGGTGAAGTAGTTGCGGTAGAGCAGGAGCGAGCCGATCGTGGACAAGCCGAAGACGAAACGGGTGGCGCTGATCGCCGCCAACGCGCGGCGGGCTCCGGGGCGGTGGTGCACGTGGACGGCCCCGGCGAGTAGCCCGCTCGCCACATGGCGAAGGTCCTCACGCAGCCGGCCCACAGCCGCGAGCTCCGGTCCGAGAGTGGCGACCGGCATGCGGCGGGCGACGGTCGCGGCGAGCAGGTAGATGACCGCTGCGCACACGGCCACTGCGGCGCTGCCGTCGTCGCCGGCCCCGACGACGTGACGTAGCCCGAGACCGATGCCGACGCCGATGGCGGAGACGAGCGACCCCGAGGTCGTCGTCACCGAGTTGGCCAACACAAGCTGGTCGCGTCGTACGACCCGCGGTAACGATGCCGACAGCGCTGCGAGGTAGAAGCGGTTGACCGACAGCGTTGCGAGCGCGGCGAGGTAGAACGGCGCCTCGCGCGGGCCGGCCGCCACGAGCAGGCTTGCCGTAGCCAGCACCATGACGGCCCGGACCCCGTTGGCCCGGACGAGCACCCGCTGGCGTTGCCATCGATCCAGGAACACGCCGGCGAAGGGACCGACGAGGCTGTAAGGCAGCAGCAGGATCACGAATCCCGCGGCCGCTTGTCGGGGATCCGTCTGGTGGTCGGGGTTGAAGAAGACGGCGCTCGCGAGGCTGGCCTGGAAGACCCCGTCCGCCGCTTGGGCGACGATGCGCGTGCCGTAGAGCGACGGAAACCAAGGCCGTCGTAACAGCTCGCGAACGGCAGCGCCCCGCCTCACATCACGACAGTAGGTCGCGCGGAGGCGGGGCGCCGGGGAACGAACAGTTACCCCGCGATGAACCCTTCCAGCTGCTGGCGGGCGAGCTCGTCGCGCATCTGCACCGGCGGGCTCTTCATGAAGTACGACGCGGCCGGCAGGATCGGACCACCGATGCCACGATCCATGGCGATCTTGCAGCACCTGAGTGCATCGATGACGACACCCGCGGAGTTGGGCGAGTCCCAGACCTCGAGCTTGTATTCCATGTTGAGCGGGACGTCGCCGAAAGCGCGACCCTCGAGGCGGACGTAGGCCCACTTGCGATCGTCGAGCCAGGCGACGTAGTCCGACGGGCCGATGTGCACGTTGCGGTCGGACACCTTGCCGGCGAGCGGACCGGTCTCCAGGTTGGACGTGACGGCCTGGGTCTTCGAGACCTTCTTCGACTCGAGCCGGTCACGCTCGAGCATGTTCATGAAGTCCATGTTGCCGCCGACGTTGAGCTGGTAGGTGCGGTCGAGGATCACGCCG
>Ga0157369_10005671_pt1 | contig 14507 bp, 15 predicted proteins | sample C25metaG_FD_113461 | JGI IMG/M metagenome (GOLD analysis project Ga0157369, IMG submission 113461) | Corn rhizosphere microbial communities from Kellogg Biological Station, Michigan, USA - C2-5 metaG | ecosystem: Host-associated > Plants > Roots > Rhizosphere > Soil | place: USA: Michigan...
CGCGGAGCGAATGTCGCTACGGGTAAGCGGCGCCAGATGCAGCCGGGTGACCCGATCGGCGCCCCACCAGCCGCACATCGCATCTTCGAGTGGCTTGCGCCAGAGGGAGGCACGACTAGCAACGATGATCTTCAACCGCCGCGGGTCGACGTCCTCAAGTGCTCGCACAATGGTCTCGCCGACGGCTGGCAGACCTAACCCGAGCGGCTCGTCGAACGCGTCCAGCGCGAGCACGAGGTCGCGGTCCGTGCCCTCGCTCACCGCCTGCCAACGCGCAACGCACTTACCGATCGCGTCCGCGAGTTCGACTGGGCTGTTGAACGTACCGAGGTCGACGGCCTCGACGTGCTCTCCAGCGTCCTCTAGCCGCTGCACCTCCCGCATCAGCTCGGACGTCTTCCCCATCCCCGGGTCTGCGAGCAGGATTCGCCCTCTCGTCTCGCCTGTCGCGCTGAGCTCGGCCAGTTCGCGGTTCAGCCATTGCGTGGTCCTGCCGTCGGGGTCGGGGAGCACGCCGTCGAACAGGAGCGGCTCCTCGGCGCATGGCCGCCACCAGCGTCGCCAGGTCAGGTGCTCGCCGTCGACGTACCCCACGACTCGACGCTAGCCCGACCCTCGGCGCCACGAGCGGCGTCGACCAGCACCTTTCCGGCCGAAGTGCCTTAGGACGAAATCCGAGACCACGTCGTGCCCGGGTAACGCCGGATCTGGCGCTCACCTGCCGGACTTACCAGGAGACACTCGCTCATGCCAGCCAAGCAGCCTGGAGAACCAAAGCCGCAGGTCGAGCCCGCTCCATAGTTGTACGACTCCTGCCGGGGGCACAAACGTTCCCCGTCCGGCCGGGCAGCCCTGAGCGCGCGCGAGGTAGGCGGGCCTGGCACGGATCAAGTTAATTTGACCAGCTGTAACCGAGCAACACGCTTGCGATCACAGCCCCCCAGGCAGCTGCTCGTTGGCCGTGCGCCCGTGAAGCTACGGAAGGAACATGAGCCCGACGAGGAACCCCGTGATTTTCGAAGGATCGGGCAGGATGTGGTCCTTGCCGCCGACGTGCCAGTATGTCCAGCCCGCGACAGCTGGGTACGAATGAATCAGCATGTTGCCTTGGTTTATGCCTGGACCCTCCCACCAGTGCACCAACCCGCCACCGCATGTGCCTATCGAGGTAAGGAACTCCTGAGCAACATTGGCTTCGACCCACGGTGTGTCGACGAAACCAGTAGGTGAGTCCGGCGACGACCCCGGCGGCGCCACGGCCAGAACTTGTTGGAGTTGATGCTGCCGCAAGAAGTCTGTACTCAGCCCGACCGCCGCCACCCGGATCCTCGCATCATCATCGGCGTCGAGGTGGTCCATCGAGGCTCCGACCCAACCGATCGACACGACCGTCGGGCACTCAGGATGTACAAGTGGATGGCTTGCGTATAAGTAGCTTCCGGCGCCCTTGCCGTACACGGCCTGCGCTCCCCCGCCAACAAGCTCGAACCCCCTCGGCAATAGCGCCACAGCCGTTGGTCTCGTGGCGGGCGTCGACAAGACAGTGACGAGCTGATAGGCGTCGTCCGGCACCGGCGCAGCCACGCAATACGCCGTGAGGGACCCCGAGGAGGGCTCGTGACAATCTTTCGCCTCGGCCATCCACCCGGTGGCACTGACGGGGAATGCCGACGTGAGCAGCTGACCTACTTGTTGAGGGTCGTAGGAAAGCTTTACGCCGCCGCCGAGAACCTTCAGATTCAAGTCGGATACGTCAAGCAAGACCATTGGAGACTCTTCGGGGGCCCCGCTGTCCTGATGGAACAGAGAAAGCGTTAGGCCTCCGATCGTTACGTCCCCATCATGCACGCGCGTCTGGTCGACCCCCACCGGAGGCTCCTATCGAAACAGCGTCGGTCGGCTCAGGTCTACCCGCGGTCGCGAACAGTCCAAACGGAATCAATGCGCTGCGTGCTGTCATTGGCATCTAAGTCCCTCGCCTACCGTGACGTCCCTCGCGGCTTCGCCATTTGTTGTAATGGCCCTGCGAAACGAACTGGCGCCAAGATGGGACCGTGCCACCGCAACTACAACGGCAAGCGCCGGGCAGAGACCGCCCAAGATCCGCGGTGCCACGCCCTATTGCGCAGCGAACACCGTCGAAATCGACGTTCGAAAGACGTCCAATCAAGGGCGCGCAAGAGTTGTCGGGACGAGTTGACCTGAGAGTCAGCTCATCACACAGGCGCCGGCGCCGCCGTTGGCCTCGTTGCTCCATATCGACCGCACCGCGAACGTGCCGGTCGCCGTGGTGATATCTCCCATCGGGCCGACCCCGGCGCACTTCTCGGCGGCCTCCTGACCGGTGGCGTCGACCCAGCCCGTAGGCGGGTCCATGTCGGTGATGGTGTCGATGAACTCGATGCCCTCCACGATGCTCACACCGTCGTACGTCCCGGGCGAGTTCACCGCGCCCTGCCAGCAGAGCGAGCCGACGTCGTTCTGGTACGGCAGGTTGGTGTAGGCGATCTGGCCGTAGTTCGAGCCGACCGACGAGTGGTAGGAGCAGTAGAGGACGCCCTCGCCCGGCGAGGGCGTGTGCGGCGGCAGCGCGATGACGTACTGCGCGTTCACGTTCGCGCCCGGCGCCGTGTTCCCGAAGTGCTGCGCAGCAGTGACCGCCTCCGACGCCATCGCGTCGACGGCCGGATCGTTCAGCAAACCGCTCGTGTACGGCACGGCGGGCAGCGCGTTGTCCCACCAGATTCCCTTGACGAGCGCCCCACTGGTGGCGCCGATGTGCATTCCGCTCGTCCCGCAGAAAACGGTGCCGGGCGGGACGCCCTCGCAGTACTGGTGCACGACGTTCGTCCAGCCGTCACCGGCGTTGAGGCCTTTCAGGAAGTTCTGCAGATACGTCGCGTACGGGTCCGTCCGCGACCACTGCGACCCCCAGAACACGAGGTAGACCGCGGGGGACGTCGCGACTCGGCCGCCGCCGTACACGAGGTTGTTGCCCGTGCCGGCCGTGGCCGTCGAGAGGCGGCCGCGCGGTGACAAATATTTGAACGGGCCCTGGGTGAGCGGGCCGGCGCTCGCCGGGACCATCGGCCGGGCCGGGGGCGTGCCGCGTGCCGGTGGGGCTGCGCTCGCCAACGTCACCGGCGCCAGCGTCGCGGCGAGTCCCGCCGTCACCATCCATCTACGGGTACGCATCGGTCTCCCTCTCGGCGGGCCGGTCGACTGTGTTACTCCGCGAGAGAGCCTCCGCTTACGGTCGGCCGCGACCTTTCCGGCGCCGACGATCGCGACGTTTTCGAGGCCGAGCGAGCGGCCCTGCAACCTACCTTGACGGCGTAATCCGCGATCCGTAGCGTGCCCTCTTTCAGACGTTACGCCCGGGATGCGCAGAGTTCCTGGCGTAGCTCGAAGCAAGGGGGGAACCAATGGCTAGATCCCGTATTTGTGCTGCCGCGATAACGGCAGTCGTGGCTGCGGTCACACCCGCGCTCGCGTCCACCACCGTGCACACCACGGCTTGCGGAGCGGGCATCGCCAACCGGACTGCGTCCACGATCGACCGCACTGTCGACCAGGTCGTTGGTGACGTGGTCAGCGTGCCGGCGGGCGCTGTGTGGTCAGGGCAGGCCGTGACCATCGAGGCGAACACGGCGATCAACGTTCTGGGCAGCGTCGTTGGCCGATCGGTCACGTTGCGAGCCCCGCACATCTCCATCCTCGGCACGGTGGCGACGTTCGACGGCGCCGCAAGCAGCGCGGTGAGCACCGCCGAAACGGCGAGCCGGCGAACCTATGCGGGCGCGCCGGGATCCGACGGCGGCGACGTGACGCTCGACACGGCCAACCTGGTGACCGGACCCGCCGCCTGCGTGGCGACCGGCGACGGCGGCGACGGCGCTGCCGTGGTCTCGTGGGGCCGCGACACGTCAGCTGACGCGCGTCAAACGATCCAGTACACCGGCGGCCACGGCGGCCGCGGCGGTGACGTCGTCATCAACACGGCCGTCGCGCAGTCACTCGGCGGGACGCTGTATCTGGGCGCGCCAGGCGCCGGCGGCGACGCACTTGTCCGCAACCGCTACCCCGCCGTCGTTCACACCGTTGACGCGCGCGGCGGCGCAGCGGGTCGGCCGGGCATGCCAAGACTCGCCGAGACCGGCGCCTTCACGACCGTCGGCGCTCACGCGGTCGCCGCGCGTCCTGCTCGCGGTGGCTCCGCCCTGGTCGCTCTTGGCTCGCGAACGCCCACTAACACCGCGTGCGCGCACTTCGCCGCAGTGTGTGTCAACGGCGCATTCGTCGCGGTGCCCACGGCCCTCGGCTGCGCCAACAACGGATCGAATGGAGTCGCCGGCGCCAACGGCACGCCGGGCGCGCCCGGCACCGACGGAACGCCGGGCACGACCGCGATCACTGCCAACGCGACCGGCGCGCCGGGTAGCCCCGGCGGCCTTCTCATCCTGCCTGCGGGTGCGGGCGGAGACGCCTACGCCGAAGCGCAGTGCGGCGGTAACGGCGGCGCGGGCGGCGCCGGTGGCAACTCGAGCACCTCGACCAGCGATGGCGGCAATGGCGGACGAGGCGCCAACGGCGGGAGCGGCGGCGGCGCGAATGCGACCGCCGGGAACGGCGGCGACGCGACGCTGCTCGGCCTCATCCTGCTCGGCACCGGCGGGAACGGCGGCTGGGCCTGGGCCTACGGAGGCGACGGCGGCGTGAGCGGCAACGGCGGCAGGGGCGGCAACGGTGGCTGCTCCACCATCACGTCAGGCGGAGTCGGCGGCGACAGCGGCAGCGATGTCATGTTCCCGCATGGCGGTCTCGGTGGAGTCGCGACCGCGCGGGCCGGTGACGGCGGCGGCGGCACGTCGTACGGCACCGGCGGGTACGCCGAGGCCGTCAGCGGCAACGGCGGCAACGGCGGCAACGGCGGCAACGGCGGCACCAACGGCGATTCCAGCTGGGCGAACAACGGCTACGGCGGTTGGGGCGGCTACGGCTACTCGGCATCCGCGACCGCGGGATCGCCCGGCGGCTCGTCCTACCAGCAGGCTGGCAGCGACGGCGCCAACGGCGCGGACGGGTCGATCGGCGGCACCTGCTAACTGACCCAGGACCACAACGACGACGGCGGGGACGGCCTACACCGTTCCCGCCGTCGTCGTATGCCGGAGCAGTTCGCCTGCGTAACCGCAAGGTAAGCAATAGGCTTCTTGACGCGAACCGCACTTCAGGGGGCCGACATGACGGATCGCGCATACCTCTCCCGCTACCTGCCGACCGGATCGGCGAAGGTTCGAGACCGCGCCGAAGGACACGGCTGGGAACTCGCCGCGTTCGGTTACGCGACGGCGATCTGGCTCTACGTCATCGGCTATCTGATCGTCGCGCTCGCCAACCTGCCCGGCGGGTTCCGGCACGACTTGCAGACGATCTTCAGTCACACGCTGCTGCTTGCCGCGCCGGCGACGGTCACGGCGATCACTCTCGCCGCCCGCCGGCGCGACCGCGCCGACGCTGAGGACGCCGACGGTCGGTGGCTGCTCGACGGCGCCCTCACACTCTGCGTCCCGCTGGGTGCGCTGTTCACCCTCGCCGGCGTCATCGGGTTCCTCGCCGCGTTCGGCGATTTCAGCGACAGCGCGAGCGGCGCGTTCTTCGACCTGCTCATCCATCTCGCCGGCGTCGTGCTCGGCGTCGTCGCGACCATCTGGGCGCTCGCCGAGATCGCCAACATGCACCAACCCGCCGACCCCACCGGATAAACCCGACGCCGGCAGTTGACAGCTGGGCACTTCCTTTCTAAAACTAGTCTCAGCTAGTTTTAGTGAGGGAGGGATCAGCGCGCCATGACGACCGCATTCGTACTGTCCGGCGGCGGCAGCCTCGGCGCCGTCCAGGTCGGCATGCTGCTCGCGCTCGCCGACCGCCACGTCGTCCCCGACCTGCTCGTCGGCAGCTCGGTGGGCGCGCTCAATGCGGCGTACGTCGCCGGCCACCCAGGCCACCGCGGCGTCGAAGACCTCGCCCGGGTCTGGACCAACCTTCGCCGCTCCGACATCTTCCCCACCGACATCCGCCGGATCGCCCGCGCGCTGACCGGGCACACCAACGGCATCGCCGACCCGCGGCCGTTGCGCCGGCTCGTCGAAACCCAACTCCCGTACCAGCGAATCGAGCACGCGCTCTGGCCGCTCGCGGTCGTCGCGACCGAAGTGACCACCGGCCGCGAAGTCGTGCTCACCGATGGGCCAAGCGTCGACGCGATCATGGCGAGCGCCGCGCTTCCCGGCGTCTTTCCGCCGGTCGAGGTCGACGGCCACCTGCTGATGGACGGCGGCGTCGTCAACAACTCACCGATCTCGGTCGCCCGATCGCTCGGCGCGACTCGCATCTACGTCTTGCCGACCGGCTATGCGTGCGCCTTGGAAAACCCGCCGCGAAGCCCGCTCGGGATGGCCATGCACGCGGTCACGGTCGCGATCCAGCGCCGGCTCGTGCAGGACGTGCAGGACATGCAAGCCCAGCCAGACTCTGCCGGCTTGGATCGGGTCGACCTGCGCGTGGCGCCGCCGCTGTGTCCGGTGTCGGTGTCCCCGGTCGACTTCCGCGCCGCGGCCCGGCTGATCGAGCGGGCCCGGGAAGCCACCCGGGCGTGGCTCGACCGGCCGATGGCCGCGGACCAATCCGCTCATCTCGCGCTGCACCGACATGGCCCTGAGCACGCCGCCACCACCGAGAGGTTTCCTGATGCCCCAGCCCGCCAATGCGCCTAGCTCGCTCTCGCTGCTCCCCGAGCCGCCGGCGCCCGGCGCCACCAAGACCGGGGACATCAGTTCAACCTGACGACGTTCCCAACGAGGAGGGGTACGACGAACTCGTGCTCGCCCGCGCGGCGTCGGCGTCGTCTTACAGGCGGAGCGCCCAAACCGGCTGACGTTCTACCGGCCGACAGCGCGCTCCAACTCGGCTTTGTTCATCGTCGACCGGCCCTCGACGCCCTTACGCCGGGCTTCGGCGTACAGCTGGGCCTTCGTCCGCCCGCCGGGGCCGCGATGGGATCGCAACCCGCCGCGCCGTCCGGACGAGATGTCCTGCACCGACGTACGGCTCGCCTGCTTCGCCTCGCCGTGCCGGGCCCGCTCCTTGTTGACGGTGCGCGCGGCGATCTCCTCCGCCTTGTCCACGGTTTCGCCGCGCTCCCGCAGGCCTTCCTTGATGTGCTCGTACTGACCTTCGCGCTTCGCTGACCACGCTTTTTGCGGCATGACTCCGGCGTACCCGAGGAGCGCGAGCGCTATTCCGTGGGCGCTTCGTGCCCCTTTGGCCAGATTTAGTGAAATTCCCTAGTGCACAAGTCATAACAATTCGTCTATGTTGCCGTTACGCCCAGTGACCGTCCTGAAACCCACGGTCGGAGGTGATGAGCGTGTCGCGTCCCGTCCCTTCCGTACGCCCGGACGCGCCTCATGCGGTGCTCCCGCAGCGGCAACTACGCGCTGCGCTCAAGGCTGACGAACTCGTCCTGCACTACCAGCCGATCGTCTCGCCACGGACCGGCCGGGTCCGCGGGGTGGAGGCGCTGCTGCGCTGGCAGCATCAGCCCGACCTGTTGCTGATGCCGGACGACTTCCTACCGGCCGTGTCGCACACGCCGGTGATGCACGACCTCACCGCGTGGGTCATCGGCGAGGCGTGCGCCCAGATCGCCCGCTGGGACCTGAGCACGATGTCGGTGAACATCGCCGCCGGCGACGTCGTCCGGCCGAGTCTGGTCACGGAGATCGACGCGGCGCTCACCGAGCACGGCCTCGAGCCGGCACGGCTGGTCGTCGAGCTGACCGAACATGCGGCCGTGCAGGGCATGAACGCGGCCGCCAAAGTGCTACGCGACCTTCGCGAGCTCGGCGTCGGCGTCTCCCTCGACGACTTCGGCACCGGCTACTCGTCGCTGCTTTACCTGCGCGACCTGCCGGTGACCGAGGTGAAGGTGGACCGGGCGTTCGTCAGCGGCGTCGACCAGCACGAAGACGACGCGGCGATCGTGGCGAGCGTCGTACAGCTCGCGCACTCGGTCGGCCTCACCGTCGTCGCCGAGGGCGTGGAGCGGCTGGAGCAGGCGCGGTTCCTCGCCGACGTCGGCTGCGACTTCGCCCAGGGTTATCTCTACGCGCAGCCGGGGCCGGCGATCCGAGTGCCGCAACGTGTCGACCACTCGCTGCGCGTGCAACCGGCTGAACCGGCCGAGGAGCCACGCCGCCGGGTGCGCAACCGGGGCAGCCTGCTCACGACGTCGTCGCCGGAAGTCACTGCTCAGATCCGCGAGTTGGCCAGCCGCGGCGCGTCATTGCACACCATCGCCGCCGCGCTCAACAAGGACGGACAGCTCACCGACGCCGGCACCCGGTGGTCGGCGCCGACGGTCGCGCAGGTGCTGTCCCGAGCCGACTGAGCCCGGTCAGACCGGTACGGCGTGCGAGATGCCGACGCCGCCGCGGGTCTCGGCGCCGTAGGTCTCGATCTCGCGGTCGATGTCGAGCGGCCGGATCGTCGTGCGGCCGGACCGCACCTCGTCGGTGATCCGATCGGCCGGCACCAGCCAGGACACCTCGAACTCGATGCCGTCGGGGTCGGCGGCGTACAGCGCTTTCGTTGTCGAGTGATCCGAGGCGCCGGCGAGCGCGCCGGCGTCGGTCAGCTTCGCCGCGATCCGCTTGAGGTCGGCGAGTGTCTCGACCTCCCAGGCAAGGTGGTACAGCCCGACCGTCTGCCGTCCGGCTTGGGATGGGCCGGCGGCGGCGCCGATCTCGAACAGCCCGAGATCGTGGTCGTTGCTCGAGCCTTCGGCCTGCAGGAACGCCGCGCCTTTCAACCCGGCCATGTCCGAGAGCGGGCGGAAGCCGAGGACGTCGCGGTAGAACGCGACGCTGCGTTCGACGTCGCGGACGTAGAGAACTGCGTGGTTGAGTCGGTGCACGGCCATGATTGGCCTCCTTTGTTCAACTGTCAGGCCGACAGGGGAAGGATGTCGAGCGCTGGCGCCAACATGATCTCGTCCAGCGTGAGTCGGGTCCGCGGCGCGGTCTCGCGAGCGGCGAACGGCTCGGGCAGCTCGGCGTGCGGGTCGCGGCGGCCGATCGCCATGACGACGAGTGGCCGGACGCCGTCGGGCAGCGCGAACGCCGCGCCGACTCGGTCCGCGTCGAAGCCGCCCATCTGGTGTACGGCGAGCCCCTCTGCCTCGGCCTGCACCGACAGGTGCGCCGCCGCTTGCCCGGCGTCGTAATCGGCCCACTGCCGGACGCTGCCGTCGTCGCCGACGTGCTGCGCGGCGACGAGGACGAGCGCGGAGGCGGCGCTGGCCCAGACCGCGTTGCCGGGGGCGAGAGCGGCGGTCAACGCGTCGAATTCGGCGGTGCCGCGGCGGGCAACGCCGATCCGCCACGGCTGGCTATTGCCGGCGCTCGGGGCCCATCGCGCCGCTTCGAGCAGGCGGCCGATCGCATCGTCGGTGAGGACGTGGGCGCGGTCGAACGCGCGGGTGCTCCACCGGCCGGCGAGCAACGGATGCAGTGTGGTCCTGTCCTCTACAATGTGGTTGAGCGTTCAAGTATTCCGGCGTAAGATGCCTGGCATGGCGACGCGGTGGCTGACGAAAGACCAGCAGCGGGCCTGGCGGGCCTACGTCGAGGCGGTCCGGCTGCTGACGGAGTCGCTCGACGCGCAACTACAGGCCGACGCCGACATGCCGCACGCCTATTACGAGATCCTCGTGCGCTTGTCGGAGTCGCCCGACCGGCGGTTGCGGATGGCCGAGCTGGCGACCGGCACGCAGTCCTCCCGCAGCCGGGTCTCGCACGCCGTCGCCCGGCTTGAGGAGCGCGGTTGGGTGCGCCGCGAGCCGTGCCCGAGCGACCGGCGCGGCCAGCTCGCCGTGCTCACCGACACCGGATACGCGGCCCTCGCCGCGGCAGCGCCGGGCCATGTCGCCCGAGTCCGCGCAACGGTGATCGACGCGCTGTCGCCCGACCAGTTACACGCCCTGGCCGACGCCTCGACGGCAATAGCCGCGGCGGTCCGGGCGATCCCGACCGCCGAGCCGTGATCATGGCGTTCGCCGCAGATTTCCGCCGTGATCTTGGCGTTGGACGGCGTCGAACGCCATGATCACGGGCGTGACGACTACGCGAGAGCATCCGGCGGGGAGCGCGGTCGACCTGCGCCGCTGGCCTGCGATGGCCGCGCCGAAGCCCGCGCCGATCCGGGCCGCCGTCGCGCGCGCGTTGCTGTCCCGGATCGCGCGTCACACCGGCATCACGATGACGCTGCCCGACGGCGGCCACTTCGGCCCGGACCGCGGGCCCGTCCTCGCGATCCGCAACCCGTCGGCGTTCTTCACCCGGCTCGGCCGGCACGGCAACATCGGCTTCGGCGAGGCGTTCATGGCCGGTGATTGGGACGCGCCCGATCTGGTCGCCGTGTTGGAGCCGATCGCACGTCGCGTCGCGTCGCTCGTGCCGCGCCAATTGCAACGGCTGCGCCGTTTCTACGACCCGCGGCTGCCGGCCGGCGAAGACAACAACCGGCCCGGCGCCCGCCGCAACATCGCCCGGCACTACGACCTGTCGAACGACCTGTTCGCCGCGTTCCTCGACGAGACCATGACGTACTCGTCGGCGCTGTTCGCCGACGGCTTCGACGAGCCGCTCGCGGCGGCGCAGGGCCGCAAGATCGACCGGCTGCTCGACGTGACCGGCGTCGGCGCCGGCACGCGCCTTCTGGAAATCGGCACCGGCTGGGGCGAGTTGGCGATCCGCGCGGCCCGTCGCGGCGCGAAGGTGACGACGTTGACGTTGTCGACCGAGCAAGCCATGCACGCCGGCCGGCGCGCCAAAGCCGCCGGCGTCGCCGCGAACATCGACATCCGGTTGCAGGACTATCGCGATGCCGACGGCGCCTACGACGCCATTGTGAGCGTCGAGATGATCGAAGCCGTCGGCGAGAAGTGGTGGCCGACATACTTCCGCACGCTGGACGAACGACTCGCTCCCGGCGGCGCCGTCGGCCTGCAGGCGATCCTCATGCCGCACGACCGGATGCTGGCGAGCAAGTCGTCGTGGACATGGATCAACAAGTACATCTTCCCCGGCGGCATCATCATGTCCGAGCGCGCGATCGAAGAAGTGCTCGCGAGGCACACGTCGTTGCGGATCACCGATCGGCTGCGGTTCGGATCGTCGTACGCCGAAACGTTGCGCCGCTGGCGGGAGGCGTTCACGAACGCGGCTGACCATGTCGACGCGCTCGGATTCGACGAGACCTTCCGGCGGATGTGGACGATGTATCTCGCGTATTCGGAGGCCGGCTTTCGCGCCGGTTACCTAGACGTCGGCCAGTTCCTCTTCCGGCGCTAGCACGACGACAACGCGGCGTTCGAGGATCCACGCAGCGGCGCCGGCGAGCAACGCGCCGGCCGCGCCGAGCAGCACCGGCGCGCGACCACCGGCGCTATCCGCGAGCAGGCCGAGGATCGGCCCGCCGACCGGCGTGGTGCCGATCAACAACACTGCTTGCAGCGCGAGCACCCGGCCGACCATGTGGCGTTCGGCGCGCAGCTGCACGAGGGCGGTCGTCACGGTGAGGTAGACGACGCTGGTCGCTCCGACGAGCGCCGCCGCCGGGAACGCGACGCCGACATTCGGCACGAAGGTCATCGCCAGCATCGCAGCGCCCAAGCCAAGGCACGCCCACACGACGGTGCGCACGGTCATCGCCGTGCGGCGGGCGACCACGAGGGCGCCGACCACGGCACCGGCGCTGAACGTGGCGTAAATCAAGGCAAAGTCGCTGTCCGAGCCGTGCAGTCCCCGCTCCACGAACAGCGGCAGCACGACAGTGAAGTTGTAGCTGAGGACGCCGACGACCAGCAGCGTCAGGAAGGTGATCCAGAGTTCGGGCACGCCGGCGATGTAACGCAACCCAGCGCGCACCTGCCCGCGACCGCGCGGCGTCTTCGGCGCCGGCCGCAGCTCGTCGCCGCGCATCCGCCATAAGGAGAACAGGACGGCGAGATAGCTCGCGGCGTCGAGCGCGAACGACCACCCGTAGCCGACGGTCGCGATCAGCACGGCGGCGAGAGTTGGCCCGACCATGCGCGAGAGATTGACGTTCGCGCTGTAGAGCGTCACCGCGTTGGGCACCAACCGCGGCGGCACCATCTCGTTGACGAACGACCGCCGACCCGGATTGTCGAACGCGAGCATCGCGCCGCCGAGCACCGCGACGACGAAGAACACCGGCAGCGGCACGTGTGGCAGGAACGCCAGCACCGCGAGCGTCGCCGATTGCGCCATCTCCAAGCTCTGGGTGAGGTAGAGCAGTTTGCGTTTGTCCGAGCGGTCCGCGACCAGTCCGGCGAACGCGGACAGCACGAGCATCGGGCCGAATTGGCACGCGCCGAGCAGGCCGACCGCGACGCCGCTTCCGGTGCGATGCAACACCAGCAACGTCAACGCGACGATCGTCAGCCAGTTGCCGCTGTTGGAGATGAACTGCCCGACGAAGAACAGCCGGAAGTTGCGTTCCCACAACGCCGAGAACGTACGGCGCGACCACGATGCCGGCAGCGCAGCTTCGTCCGGCGCCGGCTCCATCAGATGGCGATGCCCGCCGGGCCGCGATCGAACGCGCGTTGCACTCGCGCCGACATCGGCGCGAGGCCGAGCGCGCCGAGCACGAACTGCACCGACAGCCGATGCCAAGCCCGCCAGCGGAACAGCGCGTGCACGTCGCCGTACACCGACACGAAACCGACGCGGGCCGCCAACGGCTCGGCGCGGCGGGCGAACCCGCGCGCCGCACGCGGGCTCGTGACGGTGTCGATGGTGCCGTGCGCGATCAGCACGAGCCGGTCGCGCACCGGCTCGACCGGCTCGTCATCCGGCAACCACGGCGCGAGCCCCAGCACCGCCCGCACTGATGGGTCGTCGGCCGCGCGCATCGCGGTCCGGCCACCCATCGAATGGCCTACCAGCACGACCGGGACGTCGCCGTGCCGCCGCCGTACTTCGTCGAGGGCCCAGCGCGTGTCGGCGACCGGCGAGGCCTGCTCGCCGTTCCAGCCGCGGTAGCGGTAGCGCAACGTCCAGACGGCGAGCCCAGCGTCGCGGCCGCGCCGCGCGAGAGCGCGTGCGATCGGCGCCATCCGGACCGCCGCGAGCTGCCGCAAGTCGGCCGGATCGAAACTGTCTGTCTTGCCGCCGGGCAGCACGAGCGCGAGCGCTTTGGTCTCACCACGGGCGGCGAGCACGACGACGTCCGGGGCCGGTTGTTTCATCGGCGGCGACTCTCCTTCGCCGCCATCGCTGCCGCTTCAACCTCGGCCGCCTGCTCCGGCGTCGGCGCCGACCCGCCAAGGTGATGCGGCAGCCACCAGTCGTCGCCGTCCGGCCGATCGGGGTATTCGCTCAGCGCCTTCTCGACCAGCTCGCGCAACCGGACGGCGAGCCGCGCGGTCAACGTCGCGGCTGTGTCGTCGGGATTGATCGCGATCGGTTCGTCGACCCAGATGCTGACCGCGACCCGCCGTTTCCAGATCGGTTTCCGGCCGACTGTCCAGACCCGATGCCCGCCCCACGTCACCACCGGGATGAGCGGCACGCCGGCCTCCAGCGCCATCCGCGCGGCGCCGGATTTCATCGGCCGCGGCACGTACGAGCGCGAGATGGTCGACTCCGGAAAGACGCCGACGAGCTCGCCGGCGCGCAACGCGTCGACGGCGTTGCGGTATGCGTCGGCGCCGGCCGCCCGGTCGACCGCGATGTGCCGCATGCCGCGCATCAGCGGGCCACTGATCGGATGCCGGAACACCGCCTGCTTCGCCATGAACCGGACCAGCCGGCGGCCGCGACGATGCGCCATGTAACCGACGAACATGAAGTCGAAATAGCTCACATGGTTGGACGCGAGCACCGCACCGCCGGTGGCTGGCACGTTGTCGACGCCGCGCAGGTCGAAGCGGAACCCGAGCAGCCGAAACAACCCGATCGCGATCCGGATGACGGGGCGGTAAACCCACTCACGTTGGCGCACAGGCGTTCGCTCCACATCGTTCGGTGTGTGGCCTCCATTCTTTCGCGACCGGCGCCGGATCGGCGAACCCTGCCCCCGGGGCCGGCCCTAGCCCGTGTTCTGCAAGCCGGCGGCGACCCCGTTGACGGTGAGCAGCAACAGCGAGCGGAGCCGGCTTGCTTCATCGTCAGTCGCCTGGCCGGTGCGAAGCGCCGACAGCGCGCGCAACTGGAGGTGCGACAACGCGTCGACGTACGGGTTGCGGAGATCGACGGCGGCTCCGAGGATGCGCCGGCCGCCGAGCAACCGGTTTTGGCCGAGGACCTCGAGGACGAGCCGGCACGACAGATCGAGTTCGGTGAGGATGCGGGTGCTGATGTCCGGCCGGTCGCCGAGGGTGAGATAGCGCTCCGCGACGGCGCGGTCGGTCTTCGCGA
>Ga0157369_10005672_pt1 | contig 14505 bp, 9 predicted proteins | sample C25metaG_FD_113461 | JGI IMG/M metagenome (GOLD analysis project Ga0157369, IMG submission 113461) | Corn rhizosphere microbial communities from Kellogg Biological Station, Michigan, USA - C2-5 metaG | ecosystem: Host-associated > Plants > Roots > Rhizosphere > Soil | place: USA: Michigan...
CGCATCAGCGCGCGGTCGCCGCCGTGCAGCCAGGCGCCGGGGCCCGGATACGACGGCTTGGCGGCCAACGTCGCGTGCGAGTATGCGTTGACGCTGTCGATCGCCGCGTACGGGTCGTCGCGTGCGGCGTCGAGCAGCGCCGCCGAGACCTTCATCGGAACCGCGGTGCCGACGAGGACGAGGTGGCGCGCCCGCGTCGGCGCGCGCGCGGCCGCCTCGAGCGCGATCAGCGATCCCATGCTGTGGCCGACGAGCGATGCCGCGTCGACGCCGGCGGCGTCGAGCAGCGCGAGCAGCCAGTCGGCGAGCGCCTCGACGCTGGCGAGCGGCGCGCCCGGGCTGCGGCCGTGGCCGGGCAGGTCGGGTGCGAGCACGCGGTGGCCGTGGTGCGCGAACCAGCGCGCGGCGAGCGTCCAGCTGCTGTGGTCGAGGAGCGCGCCGTGCAGCAGGACGACGCACGGCTGCTGGGCGTCGAACGGCTTGCCGCCCGTGTACGCGTAGGCGTCGCGCTCGGTGCCGCCGATCGAGACCGCGAGCTTCATCGCAGCGCCGCCGCGGCCTTGAGCGCGCGCTTGAGGTCGTCGATCAGGTCGTCGGCGTCCTCGAGGCCGATCGAGAGCCGGATCGTCGCCGGGCCGATGCCGGCGCGCGCGAGCGCCGCGTCGTCCATCCGGAAGTGCGTCGTCGACGCCGGATGAATGACGAGCGAGCGGCAATCGCCGACGTTGGCGAGGTGCGAGAAGATCTTCAGCGCCTCGATGAACGCACGGCCGTGCTCGCGCGAGCCCTTGAGGTCGAAGCTGAAGACCGCGCCGCAGCCGCGCGGCAGCAGCCGCCTGGCGAGCGCGTGGTCGGGGTGCGTCTCGAGCTCGGGATAGGCGACGCTCGTGACCATCGCGTGGCCGGCGAGGAAGGCGACGACCTTCCGCGTGCTCTCGACGTGGCGCGCCATCCTCAGCGGCAGCGTCTCGAGACCCTGCAGCACGAGCCAGGCGGCCATCGGGTTCATGCTCGCGCCGAAGTCGCGCAGCCCTTCGCGGCGCGCACGCAGCAGGAACGCGCCGACCGTGCTTTCCTCGCTGAAGACCATGCCGTGGAAGCCCTCGTACGGTGCGGTCAGCTCGGCGAAGCGGCCGCTCGCGGTGTTGGCGCGGTCCCAGTCGAAGTTGCCGCTGTCGACGAGGACACCGCCGATCACGGTACCGTGCCCCGACAGGAACTTGGTCGCCGAGTGGTAGAGCAGGTCGGCGCCGTGGTCGAACGGGCGCAGCAGCCAAGGCGTCGTGAACGTCGAGTCGACGAGCAGCGGCAGGTGCTGCTCGTGCGCGAGCTGCGCGACTGCGGGAATGTCGAGGACGTCGAGGCCCGGGTTGCCGAGCGTCTCGCCGAACAGCAGCCGCGTCTCCGGCCGGATCGCGGCGCGCCAGCCGTCGAGGTCGCCAGGGCGGACGAACGTCGTCGTGATGCCGAAGCGCGGCAGCGTGTACGCGAGCAGGTTGTGCGAGCCACCGTAGAGCGCGCTCGATGCGACGACGTGCGCACCGGCACCGGCGATCGTCGCGATCGCGAGGTGCAGCGCCGCCTGTCCGCTCGCCGTCGCGATCGCGCCGCTGCCGCCCTCGAGCGCGGCGACGCGCTCCTCGAGGACGGCGTTGGTCGGGTTCGAGATCCGGCTGTAGACGTGTCCCGACCGCTCCATGTTGAAGAGCGACGCCGCGTGCTCGCTCGACTCGAAGACGAACGAGGTCGTGAGGTGGATCGGCACCGCGCGCGCGCCGGTCGCCGGGTCGGGGGCCGCGCCGGCGTGGACGGCGAGGGTGTCGAAGCCTGGATTGGCGGAGCCTGCCATGGCGCGAGAGGTCGTCTGCGATCGACGATTGTGGGCTAATATGGTTCGCCCAACGCCTCAGGCGGCCCGGCGCAGGACCGTCTGTCTTCGACAGCTCACAGCGGAGAAGACCATGAAAGTCAGCGACATCTTGCGGGTCAAGGGCGGCACCCTGTTCACCGTCGCTCCCGACGAGCCTCTTTCGTCGGCGCTCAACGTCATGTCGCAGCACGACATCGGCTCGCTCGTCGTCATGAACGGCGGCGAGCTCGCCGGCATGCTGACGTTTCGCGAGGTGATCCAGGCGGTCGTCAACAACGGCGGCACGCTCGGCAACACCCGCGTGCGCGACGTCCTGGACGCCTCGCCGCTCGTCTGCTCGCCGCAGACCGAGCTCGACGACGTCCGCCGGATGATGCTCGGTCGCCACGCGCGCTACATGCCGGTGCTCGCCGACAAGACGCTGATGGGCGTGGTCTCGTTCTACGACGTCGCCAAGGCGGTCGTCGACAGCCAGGACTTCGAGAACCGGATGCTAAAGGCGTACATCCGCGACTGGCCGGTCGACAGCCGCGACGAGCAGCCGTCGTCGTCGGCGAACTGAGAAGGTCCCGCAGCGCGAATGTCAGGGAGCACGCTCGGCACGCTCTTCTGTGTCACCACCTTCGGTGAAAGCCACGGCCCGGCGATCGGCTGCGTCGTCGACGGCTGTCCGCCGGGGCTCGAGCTCTCCGAGGCCGACATCCAGCCCGACCTCGACCGCCGCCGGCCCGGAACGTCGCGCCACGTCACGCAGCGCAAGGAAGAAGACAAGGTCGAGATCCTGTCAGGCGTCTTCGAGGGCAGGACGACGGGCACGCCGATCGCGCTCCTGATCCGCAACACCGACCAGCGCAGCAAGGATTACGCGAACCTGCTCGACACGTTCCGGCCCGGCCACGCCGACTACACGTACCACCACAAGTACGGCCTGCGCGACCCGCGCGGCGGCGGTCGCGCGTCGGCACGACTGACGGCGCCTGCGGTCGGCGCCGCGGCGATCGCCAAGAAGTGGCTGCGCGAGCACTGCGGGACGACCTTCGCCGGCCACCTGACGGCGATCGGCGACATCGCGATTCCGTTCGAGAGCTGGGAGCACGTCGGCCAGAACCCGTTCTTCGCCGCCAACGCCAGCGACATCGCGCGCATCGAGTTCTACGTCGACGAGCTGAGGAAGCAGGGCGACAGCTGCGGTGCGCGCGTCGACGTCGTCGCGCGCGGCGTGCCGGTCGGCCTCGGCGAGCCGCTCTACGACAAGCTCGACGCCGACATCGCCCACGCCATGATGGGCATCAACGCCGTCAAGGGCGTCGAGATCGGCGCCGGCTTCGCCGCGATCGCGCAGCGCGGCTCGACGCACGGCGACGAGCTGACGCCCGAGGGGTTCGCGAGCAACAACGCCGGCGGCGTGCTCGGCGGCATCTCGACCGGCCAGGACATCACCGTTTCGCTCGCGATCAAGCCGACGAGCTCGATCCGCACGCCGCGCCGTTCGATCGACCGTGCCGGCAAGCCGACGACGGTCGAGACGTTCGGCCGCCACGACCCGTGCGTCGGCATTCGCGCGACGCCGATCGCCGAAGCGATGCTCGCGCTGGTCGTGATGGACCACGTGCTGCGCCATCGTGCGCAGTGCGCGGACGTCGCGGTCAGGCCGCCGCCGATCGCGGCCCGCGCGCCCTAGCAGCAGCCGCTGCGCGGCCGCGCCGCCGTCGAGGCATCCGAACAACTGTAGGATGCCCCGGCGCCCCGAGGGTGATGCCGCGCAGCGCGCCATCGCCGTGCAATGAACACCATCCGCCTCCAGCTGCGCTTCCTGATCCCGCTCCTGCTCACGCTGGGCGTCGCTGCGTACCTCGCGCTGCCGATCATGGATCGCCTGACGCTGCGCTGGTTCTCGCGTGACCTCAACATGCGCGGCGAGCTGGTCGCCAACGCGTTGTCCGACTCGATCAGCGAGGCGATCGCCGATCCCGAAGGGCGGCGCCTGATGACCCTCTTCAACCGCGCCGTCACCGACGAGCGCCTGATCGCCATCGGGCTGTGCACGCGCGGCGACGCGCTGCTGCGCCACACCGACGGCTACCCCATGTCGCTCGGCTGCAAGGAGGCGCGCGAAGTCGCGCATTCATCCTCGCCGGTGGTGCGCGTGGCGGGCGGCCCGGTGCACGTCGGCATGCACGCGGTGGTCGGTGAGAACGGCCCGATCGCCGATCTCGTCCTCGTCCAGGACGTCAGCTTCATCGCCAAGCGGAGCGAGGACACCACGAAATACCTGGTTGCGCTGATCGCCGTGCTCGGCGCCGTCATCGCGCTCATCACCGTCGTCGTCGCCCAGCTCAGCTGGCGCGGCTGGGTATCCGGCGCGCGGGCGCTGCTTCGCGGCGACGGCCTGATCCTGCCGATCGCGCCGAGCGGCGAGCTCGCGCCGTTCGCCGCCGACTTGCGCCTGCGGCTGCGTGACCTCGAGGACGAGTATCGGCGCTCGCTCGGCCCGGAGGCAGCATGGGACGCGACCCGCTTGCGCTCCTTGCTCGCCACCCAGCTGCGCGGCGACGAAGTCATCGTCGTCTCCAACCGCGAGCCGTACATCCACGACGTCGGCGCCGACGGCGGCGTCGTCATCCGCCGGCCGGCGAGCGGGCTGGTCACGGCGGTCGAGCCGGTGATGCGTGCCTGCTCGGGGACGTGGATCGCACACGGCAGCGGCAGCGCGGACCGCACTGCAGTCGACGCGCACGACCGGATTCGCGTGCCGCCGGGGGAGCACGACTACGTGCTGCGCCGGATCTGGCTGTCCGCCGAGGAGGAGCAGGGCTACTACTACGGCTTTGCCAACGAGGGCCTGTGGCCGCTTTGTCACGTCGCCCACGTGCGCCCGGTCTTCCGCGAATCGGACTGGAAGGCGTATCGCGAGGTGAACCAGCGCTTCGCCGACGCGGTCGTCGCCGAGGCGCGCAGCGACGACCCGATCGTGCTGGTCCAGGACTATCACTTCGCGCTGCTGCCGTCGATGGTGCGTTCGCGGCTGCCCGCGGCCACCGTGCTGACGTTCTGGCACATCCCGTGGCCGAACCCCGAGTCCTTCGGCATCTGCCCGTGGCGGCGCGAATTGCTGGAAGGGCTGCTCGGCAGCACGATCCTCGGCTTTCACACGCGCTACCACTGCAAGAACTTCCTCGAGACCGTCGATCGCTATCTGGAGGCGCGGATCGAGCACGAGCACTCGACGATCTCGTATCGCGACTCGGAAACGCTCGTCGAGAGCTACCCGATCTCGATCGAGTGGCCGCTGCCCGAGATCGAGGCCAACTGGCCGTCGGTCGAGCGCTGTCGCGAGCGGGTCTTCGCCGAGTGCGCTCTGCCTCCCGGGCAGCGCCTCGCCGTCGGTGTCGACCGTTTCGACTACACGAAAGGAATTCTCGAGCGGCTGCACGCGGTCGAGCGCATGCTCGAGAAGCATCCGCGATGGGTCGGCAAGTTCACGTTCGTCCAGATCGCTGCGCCGACGCGCAGTTCGCTCGAGGAATATCGCCTGTTCCAGGAGCGGATCGAGGCCGTGTGCCGGCGCATCAACGAGCGCTTCGCCGGTCGCGGGCCGCCGGCCGTCGTGCTGCGCGCGCAGCACCACGAGCACGATGTCCTGATCCAGTTCTACCGTGCTGCCGACGTCTGCCTCGTGACCAGCCTGCACGACGGCATGAACCTGGTGTCGAAGGAGTTCGTCGCGACCCGCGACGACGAGCAGGGGGTGCTGATCCTGAGCCGCTTCGCGGGCGCGGCGCGCGAGCTGACCGAGGCGCTGATCGTCAACCCGTACCACGTCGAGGAGTGCGCCGACGCGCTGCACCATGCGCTGACGATGCCTCCGGCCGAGCAGCGCGAGCGGATGGCGAGCCTGCGCGGGACGGTGCGCGAGTCGAACGTCTATCGCTGGGCCGGTCGGATGCTGACCGACGCCGCCAGCCTGCGCCAGCGCCAGCGGATCGAGGCGCGCGTGCTGCGGCACCGCTCGCCTTGAGCGCCCGCGTGCTGCGCGCCTCAGACGCGCGACGACAGCGAGCGCATGCGGCGCAGCACGAGGACGAGCTCGGCGATGTCGTCGAGGAAGAACATCGCCTGCGACCCGGGCGCGTCACCGCCGATCCTGATCGTCAGCCAACGAGCCGAGGCACGGCGGAACACGGCCTCGTCGTTGACATCGTCGCCGACGAAGCAGGCGGCGTCGGCGCCGCAGCGGCGGACGATCGCAGTCAACGCATCGCCCTTGTCGGGCAGGCCCGCGGCGACGACGTTGACGACGAACTTGCCGCCGAAGCTCTCGAGCCCGCGCGGCAACTGGTCGAGCAGCGCGGCGATCGTGACGCGAGCGAGCGCGGCATCGGCGGCGCGCCGGTAGTGCAGGGCGAGCGAATATGTCTTGTCTTCGACAGTCACGCCGGCGCCGACGAGGGCAGGGGCGGCGGCGCCGATGCGAGCGCGCAGCGCATCGAGCGCGCTGCGGGCGACCTCGGGCAGTCGCCCGGAATCGTCCTCGGCGCCGTGGTTGCCGATCACGAAGCGGGGCGCGAAGCCGAGGCGCGCGCGCACGTCGCCGACGCTGCGGCCGGAGATGATCGCGACCGCGTGGCGCTCGGCGAGCTCGGCGAGGCATTGCGCGATCTCGGCAGGCACGCGCGCGTCGTCGGGATGATCGACGATCGGCGCGAGCGTGCCGTCGAAATCGAAGGCGAGCACGGGGTCGAGCAACATCACCGCCTCGAGCGCCGCCTCGCCCCGCGGCGTGAACAGACGTTCCATCCGGGACAATTCCGAGTGGGTCGGTGCCGCCGAGCCCTTCGCTCCGCCGCACTCGACCGAACGAACCATTGTTCCCGAAGCCGACCGACCACTGCCCCATGACCTCGGAACCTGCGAGCCTGAACCTCGGCTTGATCGGCAACTGCGCGATCAGCGCGCTCGTCGACGCGCGCGGCGCGATCGTCTGGTGCTGCATGCCGAGGTTCGACGGCGACCCGATCTTCCACTCCCTGCTCGACAGCAGCAACGGCCTGGCCGACGACGGCGTCCTGCGCGTCGAGCTCGAGGGCTTCGCGCGCTCCGAGCAGGCGTACGACGCCGGCACCGCGATCCTGCGGACGCGCCTCTACGACGGCGCCGGCGAGGGCATCGAGATCGTCGACTTCTGCCCGCGCTTCTTCACCCGCGACCGACCGTTCCGCCCGGCGCAGCTGGTCCGTCGCGTTCGGCCGCTGGTCGGACACCCGCGGGTGCGCTTCGTCGTGCGGCCGCGCGGCGAGTGGGGCTCGGTGGTGCCCGAGGTCACGCGCGGCAGCAATCACCTGCGCTTCGTCCTGCCCTCGGGGACGCTGCGCCTCAACACCGACGCGCCGCTCACCTACCTGCTCGATTCGACCTGGACGTCGCTGTACGGGCCCGTCAGCCTGATGCTCGGTCCCGACGAGACGCTCTCGGGCGGAATCGAGGAGACCGCGCGCGACTTCGAGGAGCAGACCGCGCGCTACTGGCGGCACTGGACGCGGCGGCTGGCGCTGCCGCTCGAGTGGCAGGACGCCGTCATCCGCGCCGCGATCACGCTGAAGCTGTGCCAGTTCGAGGAGACGGGCGCGATCGTCGCCGCGATGACGACGAGCATCCCCGAGGCGCCGGACAGCCAGCGCAACTGGGACTACCGCCACTGCTGGCTGCGCGACGCCTTCTTCGTGGTGCGCGCCCTGAACAGCCTTTCCGAAGTCGGCACGATGGAGGACTACCTCCGCTGGCTCAACGACGTCGTTCGCAGCGCCGCGGGCGGCCACGTCCAGCCGCTCTTCGGCATCGGTCTCGAACAGACGCTCACCGAGCGCATCGTGCCGTGGCTCTCCGGCTACCGCGGCATGGGCCCGGTGCGCGTCGGCAACCAGGCGTTCGAGCACGTCCAGCACGACGTCTACGGCAACATCGTGCTCGGCGCGGCGCAGTCGTTCTTCGACCATCGCCTGTTTCGCCGCGCCGACGCGCGCGATTTCGCCGAGCTCGAGCGCATCGGCGAGCAGGCGTGGCGCGTGCACGACCAGCCCGACGCCGGCATGTGGGAGCTGCGCACGCGCGCGCGCGTCCACACCTCGTCGGCACTGATGTGCTGGGCGGCGTGCGACCGGCTGGCGAAGATCGCGGCCGTCGTCGGACGCGCCGAGCGGATCGGCTTCTGGCGCGATCGCGCCGACCGCATCCGCGGCACGATCCTTGCGCACGCGTGGAGCGAGAAGCGGCGCGCGTTCGCCGAGAGCTTCGGCGGCGACGACCTCGACGCGGGCGTCCTGCTGATGGCCGAGGTCGGCTTCATCGAGCCGCGGGATCCTCGCTTCGTGCAGACGATCGATGCGCTCGAGTCGGTGCTCTGCGACGGACCGTTCATGCGTCGCTACGAGGCCTCCGACGACTTCGGCAAGCCCGAGACGGCGTTCAACGTCTGCTCGTTCTGGCGCATCGACGCGCTCGCCCGGGTCGGACGTGTCGAAGAAGCGCGCGACATCTTCGCCGCGCTGCTCGCGCGGCGCAACCACGTCGGCCTGCTGTCGGAGGACCTGCACGTCGCGAGCGGCGAGCTGTGGGGCAACTTCCCGCAGACGTACTCGATGGTCGGGATCATCAACGGCGCCGTTCGCCTCTCGCAGCCCTGGGACACGCGGGTATGACAAGCGCTCCCGCCAGCGCCGCCTGATCGGCGAGAACGTCGCGTGCGCCCGCCGACGGTCGTTCCGTTCGCCACGGTCTCGTTCGCGTACTTCGGCTACGCCGGACTGTTCAGCACCTACGCGCCGCTCTGGTTCCAGAGCCTCGGCTACTCGACGTTCGCGATCGGCGTGCTGACGGCGCTGCAGAGCGCGACGCGCATCTTCAGCCCCTACGCGTGGGGCTGGCTCGCGGACCACACGCGTCGGCGCGAGCGGCTGTTGCGGATCGCGTCCGCCGCGTCGCTGGTCGCCTCGACCGGCTTCTTCGTCCCCTACGGCTACCTCTGGGTCGCGGCGGTGACGCTCGCGCTCTTCGTCGCGACCGCGGGAGTGCTGCCGATCAGCGAGGCACTGCTCGCCGAGCGCGTTTCGCGCGGGGGCGCACTCGACGTCGTCCGCTACGGCAGGGTGCGCATGTGGGGCTCGTTCGGGTTCATCGTCGCCGTCAGCGCCAGCGGCTTTCTGCTGCAGACGGTCGGCCTTGCACGGTTCCCGGCGCTCGCCACGGCGCTGCTCGCGATCCTGCTCGTCGCCGCCTGGCGCCTGCCGCTCGCGAAGGAAGCGACGCACGACCCCGCCCCGGGCGCGGCGACGCTCGCGGTGCTGCGGCAGCCCGCGGTCGCGTGGTTCTTCGCCGGCGTCTTTCTCACGGTCCTCGCGCACACCAGCCTGTACGCGTTCTACTCGCTCTACCTGGCGTCGCTCGGCTTCGCCAAGGGCGACATCGGCGTGCTGTGGACGATCGGCGTCGCCGCCGAGGTCGCGTGGTTCTGGTTCCAGGGCCGCTGGCTGCCGCGCTGGCCGATGCACGCGTGGCTCGTCGTTGCCGCGCTCGCGTCGGCACTCCGGTTCGCGATGATCGCGGCGTTCGCGGGGTCGCTCGCCGTCCTCGTCGCGGCGCAGTGCCTCCACGCGATCACTTTCGCCGCCCAGCACTCGGCGTGCATCTCGGTCATCACGCGCCACTTCCCGGGCCGCCTGCGCGGCCGTGGCCAAGCGCTCTACGCCGTGCTCGGTTACGGCGTCTCCGGCGTGATCGGCGGCATCGGCGGGGGCGCGCTGAGCCAGGCGTACGGGTTCGCCTCGGTGTTCTGGGCTGCCGCGATCGTCGCGCTGGTCGCCGCCTGGTGCTGCCGCCAGGCGCTGCGACGCGACGCCGACGCGATCCGCTGAAGCGTCGCAGCCCGTCGCCGGCGACGACGGCTCGCCCCCCGCAATCGGCAGTCCGTCGCATCGCGATCGGGACCCGGGTAGGCGGCGTCCTACACTTCGGGCCATGCAACAAAGCAGAACAGCGCCGGTCCACAAGACGAGGCGTCGGATCTGGCTGGGAGTCGCCGGCGCGGCGGTGCTCGCCGTCACTGCGGTGGCGCTCTCGAAGACCTCGCTCTTCCGCGGCGGCGACAAGGACAAGGACAAGGCTCCGGTGCCGCTCGAGTTCGTCGCCGCCGAAGTGGCGAAGCCGGTGCGTGCCCGCCTGCCGGTGACGATCGAGTTCTCGGGCCCGCTCGTCGCACCGCGCACCGCCATCGTCCGCGCCAAGGCGGCCGGATCGCTCCTCTCGCTCAACGTCGCCGAAGGCAGCCGCGTCAAGGCAGGTCAGGTGATCGGCGCGATCGACCTCACCGACCTGCAGAGCCGTGCCGCCGATCGCGCCGCGCTCGTCGAATCGGCGCAGGCATCGCTCGCCGAGGCGCAGCGCCAGCACACCGCGAACGTCGGCCTCGCGGCGCAGAACTTCATCTCGCCGACCGCGCTGCAGACGTCGCAGGCGCGGCTCGACGCGGCCAAGGCGCAGCTGAAGTCGGCGCAGGCGCAGCTCGCGATGTCGAACGTCGGCCTGCGCGAGGCGGCGCTCGCCGCGCCGATCTCGGGGATCGTCGGCAAGCGCCACGTCGTTCCCGGCGAGAAGGTGAGCGCCGAGCAGCCGGTCGTGACGATCGTCGATCTGTCGACCCTCGAGCTCGCCGGCACCGTCGGCACGCACGAGGTTTCGCTGCTCGCGCCCGGACAGGCGGCGACGATGCGGATCGAGGGCACCAACGACGACGTCAGCGGCCGCATCGACCGCATCGCTCCCGCCGCCGAGGCCGGGACGCGCGCGATCGGCGTCGTCGTCGTCCTCGACAACCACGGCGAGCGCTTCCGCGCCGGCCAGTACGCGCAGGCGCGGGTGTCGATCCCCGACGCGACCGAGCGGACGACGGTTCCGCTCGCCTCGGTCGGCCAGGCGTCGGGGCAGGACTACGTCTGGACGATCGAGAAGGGCGCGCTCGTTCGTCGCATCGTCGTCACCGGACGGCGCGACCTGGCGTCGGGCCGGGTCGAGATCGTCAAGGGGCTCGCCGACGACATGCAGATCCTCGCGATGCGCTTCGACAACCTGAAGGAAGGCGCGCCCGCGAAGGTCGTGCCGCGCCGCGGCGGCGCCGACGCGACGTCGTCGCCGGCGCTGGGCTCGACCTCGCCGTCGCCCTCGGCGTCGGCGTCGGCGGCGCCGGTGCCGCGCTCGTAGCCGCGCGCGGGCGAGGTTTTCCGACGATGTGGTTCACGCGCGTCTCGATCGCCAACCCCGTCTTCGCGACGATGGTGATGGCGGCGCTGTGCGTGCTCGGCATCTTCTCGTACAGCCAGCTGCGCGTCGAGCGGCTTCCCGACATCACGCCGCCGATCGTCTTCGTCAGCGTCGCCTACCCGGGCGCTTCTCCGGACGCGACCGAAACCGAGCTGACGCGACCGATCGAGCTCTCGCTGAACGGCATCGCGGGCGTCAAGATGATTCGCTCGAACAGCCTCGAGGGGCGGAGCGAGACGGTCGTCGAGTTCCAGCTCTCGGCCGACATGAACCGCGCCGTGCAGGACGTTCGCGACAAGGTGGCCGCGGTGCAGCCGAACTTCCCGCGCGACGCCAAGCAGCCGTTCATCTCGCGCTTCGACGGCGACAACGCGCAGCCGACGGTCTACCTGTCGCTCCTCGGCAGCGAGCGGAGCGCCCGCGAGCTGTCGCTGCTCGCCGACCAGGTCGTTCGCAAGCGCCTCGAACGCTCGCCCGGCGTCGCGCGCGTCGACGTCGGCGGCATGACGGTGCGCCAGGTGCGAATCGACCTCGACCCGCAGCGCCTGCGCGCGATGCAGATCACGCCGGCCGACGTCTCGACGGCGCTGCAGCGCGCCAACGCCGACGTGCCGGTAGGCCTGCTGACCGGCATCAAGGAAGACGCGATCGTCCGCGTCGAAGGCAAGATCAAGGATCCCAAGGCGTTCGCCGAGATCGTCGTCGCTTCGCGCAACAACGCGGTCGTCCGCCTCGCCGACCTCGGCACGCTCGTCGAGCGCGAGCGCGAGGCCGACTCGATCTCGCGCGACGACGGCGTGCCTTCGATCTCGTTCCAGGTCTACAAGCAGCAGGACGCGAACATCGTCGAGACCGGCGAGGCGATCAAGGCCGCTGCCGACGAGCTGCGCAAGACCTTGCCGCCGGGGGTCGAGCTGCGCCTCGTCTATGCCGACAGCGACTGGGTCGCGCGCTCGCTCTCGGGAGTGAAGGCGACCCTAATCGAGGGCGCGCTGCTGACGATCGCGATCGTCTTTCTCTTCCTGCACAGCTGGCGCAGCACGATCATCACCGGGCTGACGCTGCCGATCGCGGTGATCTCGTCGTTCATCGCGGTCTACCTGTTCGGCTTCACGATCAACTTCATGACGATGATGGCGCTCTCGCTGTGCATCGGCCTGCTGATCGACGACGCCATCGTGGTGCGCGAGAACATCGTTCGCCACGTCCACCTCGGCCGCGGCCACCGCGAGGCGGCGCAGGAGGCGACCGACGAGATCGGCCTGGCGGTGATGGCGACGACGTTCGCGATCTGCGCCGTGTTCGTGCCGGTCGCGTTCATGAAGGGGATCGTCGGCAAGTTCTTCTACCCGTTCGGCATCACGGTGGCCGTCGCGGTCCTCGTCTCGCTGTTCGTCAGCTTCACGCTCGATCCGATGCTTTCGAGCATCTGGCGCGATCCGCCCGGCAGCCCGCTGCTGCGCGTGCCCGTCATCGGCCAGCTGATGCGCGCCACCGATCGGCTGCTCGACGTCCTCCACGACGTCTACGAGCGGCTGATCCACTGGATCTTCTCGCCGCGTCGCTGGCGCGTCCTCGTTCCGCCGCTGCCCGCCTACGGTCACCCCTTCGGCACCGACGGCACGCGCGACACGGCCGCGCCGCGGCGCTGGCGCTTGGCGACGATCACGCCGCGTGCGGTCGTCGTCCTCACCGGCGTCGCCAGCTTCGTCGTCGCGATCGCGATCGCGCCGCTCGTCGGCACCGAGTTCATCCCGGAGAGCGATGACAGCTACATCCGCCTCAACGTCACGCTGCCGGTCGGCACGAGCCTGAAGCGCGGCAGCGACAAGCTGCTCCAGGTCGAGGACGCGATCCGGCCGATGCCGGAGGTCCGGATGATCTCGACCTCGATCGGCGACACCGGCAGCGGACTGCGCAACTCGGCGACGCTCTCGGTCCAGCTCGTCAAGCCGCACGAGCGCAAGCGCAGCCAGAAAGAGGTCGAGAAGTCGATCCGGGCTGCGCTGAAGCCGATTCCCGGGATCGAGGTGACGCTCAACCAGCAGATCTACGTCGCCCTCCTCGGGCCCGACCCCGACGTCCTCGAACGCGAGGTGCTGCGCTTCCGCGACCGCGTCGCGAAGGTGCCCGGCATCGCCGACCTGACGACGTCGGTGCTGCCCGGCATTCCGGCGTACGCGGTGCGTCTGAAGCAGGACGCGGCGCGCGAGCTCGGCTTGACCACGATGCAGCTCGCGTCGAGCCTGCGCACCTTCGTCAACGGCGACGTCGCGACGTACTGGACGTCGCCCGACGGCGAGCAGGTCGACGTCGAGCTGCGGCTGCCGCAGACGTCCCGCGAGAACGTCGCCCAGCTGAACGAGCTGCCGGTCGCGTACGCGAAGGACGGCACGCCGATCGCACTTGCGAGCGTCGCCGAGATCGTGCCCGTGACCAATCCGGTCGTCATCAAGCGCCAGGATCTGCAGCGCCGCCAGGCGATCTACGCCGGCACGGAAGGGCGGCCGAGCGGCGACGTCGGCGCCGACGTGCAGAAGATCGTCAAGGAGTGGCAGCTGCCGCCCGGCTATCGCTTCGACATCGGCGGCCAGACCAAGGACCAGCAGGAGGCCTTCACCGGCGTCCTGTTCGCGATCGGCGCGGCGGTGATCTTCATCTACATCGTGCTGGCATCGCAGTTCTCGAGCTTTGTGCAGCCGCTCGCGATCATGGCGTCGCTGCCGCTCGCGCTGATCGGCGTGATGCTCGCGCTTCTCGTCACGCGCTCGACACTCAACCTCTTCTCGATGATCGGCCTCGTCATGCTGATGGGCCTCGTCACCAAGAACGCGATCCTGCTCGTCGACTTCGCCAACCACGGCCGGCGCGCCGGCCTGTCCGTTCCAGAGGCGCTATTGCAGGCCGGCCTTGTCCGCATGCGACCGATCATCATGACGACCGCCGCGATGATCTTCGGCATGCTGCCGCTCGCGCTCGCGCTCGACGAAGGCGGCGAGCTGCAGGCGCCGATGGGACGCGCGATCATCGGCGGCGTCATCACGTCGACGTTGCTGACGCTCGTCGTCGTTCCGGTGCTCTACAGCTATCTCGTGCGCGACCGGCGCGTTGCCGCGGCGCGCGAGCAGCCGGGCCCCTCGCTCGGTGGCGCCATGCCGGCGAACATGCCGGCCTCGAAGGACTGACTCAGTCGCGGCTCGGTCGATCGGGCGCGTCGCCGCGGACGCTACGCCGCCGCGATGCCCGCGCTCCGCTCGCCGAAAGGTCAGTCTTCGTAGCTAGACAACGGCGGGCAAGAGCACGACAGGTTGCGATCGCCCCAGACG
>Ga0157369_10005673_pt1 | contig 14503 bp, 18 predicted proteins | sample C25metaG_FD_113461 | JGI IMG/M metagenome (GOLD analysis project Ga0157369, IMG submission 113461) | Corn rhizosphere microbial communities from Kellogg Biological Station, Michigan, USA - C2-5 metaG | ecosystem: Host-associated > Plants > Roots > Rhizosphere > Soil | place: USA: Michigan...
TATCCCACTGATCTGGTTTCGGGAAAACTTCGAATAGGACCGAAAACATTATCTGTTCCTCTCAAGCTGGACGCATTGCATCTTGCGGTTCGCCAGACCGCTGCGATGCAATCGCCTCGGTTTCCAAATATCTCAGCCAGAAACGTACGAAAAGCAAAATACCGGCGAGGGTATTCCCCAGATTGAGATTGGTTCAACACGCGTAATTTTTCGTTGCATGAACAAATTCCAGATCGAAGGAATGCCTTCTATCTATACAACCCATGAGGTTGTGAGGAACTAAAGAAAATGTCAGGCAATCGGCTGACAACATTGGCGGTGTGTCGCATTCGCATAGAGCCAAGAATATGAAGACGTTTGCGACACATAGACCGGGATTGTGAGTGGGCTCCTTTCGGGAGGTTGGAGGCGCCGTCAGTGCCCGGGACACACAAGCTGTCGCATCATGCGCCGAATACCTCAATCGGTTACTCGCAGTCCCGAGGCGTTGCAAGAGAGCCGAATGTGAGATGTCGAAGTCGACCGTCACCCGACCTTGATCAACAGCAATGGAAGAGCTCTTCCCAATCAACCTAAAGGGGAATTTACCTATGCCTATGACTTCAGTATTTAGATCACTTCATTCAAAGATGGAGCGACCTTTGGTCCTTCCGAATGTCTGGGATGTTGGAGGAGCCAAACGTGCTGAGTCACTCGGAGCGAAGGCGGTCGCCACAACAAGCGCTGGTGTGGCCTGGTCCTTGGGCTATGCCGATGGCAAAATGCCGGTTGAGCGACAGGCTCAACTCGCAAGCGATTTGGTCAGGGCTGTAAAAGTGCCTGTGTCCATCGATGTGGAAGCCGGCTACTCAGACGATCCCGAAGTCGTTGGCGAAAATCTCAAATGCGTTCTGGATGCTGGCATCGCAGGCGTCAACATCGAGGATCGGTTGGGCGAGCCAAGATTATTGGCGGAAAAGATCGAAGTGATCAAACGAAATGCTGCAGCGATGAAGATAGACGTCTTCGTGAACGCGCGGACCGATGTATATCTCAAACGTGTGGTCTCCGACGAAAACAAGGCCGAGGAGACGCTTGCGCGAGCGATCCGCTACGCCGAAGCGGGAGCCGATGGTCTCTTTGTCCCAGGGTTGACGGAATTGACGCAGATCGCCCAGATCACTGCCGGAACAAAGTTACCAGTAAGCCTTCTCGCCTGGCCTGGTCTTCCCAAGGCCGATGATCTCGCCAAGGTTGGTGTCAGACGTCTCAGTGCGGGCCCAGCCATCTCGCAGGTGATTTGGCAGCAAATCGCAACACTTACAAAGTCGTTTCTTGCTGTTGGAGATTCGGAGCTCTTTGCGAAAGATCCCATGGCATATAGCGCGCTCCAGAAGCTATTTGCCGAAATGTAGTGAACTCGATATCCGAACAGAAGAGGCGCTTGCTGTGAATCTAATTGATCGAGAGACCACAGGTGGACCGCGGCTCTTGGTTGCAGGCGTTGGCTCATGGAGCTGAGAGCCAAACTGTACCTAATCTGAGGCAGAAATGAGGGTGAAGAGAAATGTCAGGAATTGGTACAATTCCAGAGACGAATGAAGGCAACGACCTAAGGAAGTAGCTGGACATAGAATGCGACTCGGCTCCATGTTTATGAATTGGAGACAAACACGACTTACTGAAAACAACGGTGAGCCGGGTAAGGCGATGCCTTCTCATCCGCCTCTGCAATCAACGATGCGCCTCCGCATGTAGCCGGTGTTTCTTTGAGAGTTTCACGGCATTTCCCTACCGAACTTCCGGCCGGCGGCAAACCCTCCGATCTATGAGCGGCTCGTCGAGGTAGGCGCGCTTCGGGAGGCTTTCACTATGCCAAGGCAAGGGAATATGGATCTGCCTCAAGTCTCTCAGGATCCTTAGTCTACGGCCCCAACTTTTTCGCCTACTGGGTTACCGCACAGGTATCACCCAACCGTGTGGACCCGCCATAGAACCGAACTGGATGTCCAGCAATGCGTCGCGCATCTTGTCGGCGACGGGTGTCGCCTGGTCCCTGCCGATTGTGAGAATCCGGCCGCTCTTAAATCGGAGGCTGCCTATGCTCGCGACAACTGCCGCTGTCCCGCAGAGGAAGGCTTCCGAGACTAGCCCACTTTCGATCTCCATGGCAAATTCGTCTAGTTGAACGGGGCACTCACTCGGCACGAGACCGAGTGAGGGAGCAAGATGGAGCAGACTATCCCGCGTTATGCCAGGCAGGATTGTTCCGGAGAGAGGTGGAGTAATAAGTTTGTTGCCGCTGACGACGCAGAAGTTCATGCCACCCGCCTCTTCAACGAAACGGTGGCCACCCGCGTCGAGGAAGACAACCTGGTCGCAGCCGACCGCCTTGGCTTCGTTGATGACCTTGAGGGTAATGCCGTAGTTCGCTCCAGCTTTAACCGCTCCCGTGCCGCCCGGAGCAGCGCGGACGACGGACTCGGAGACGAACACCTGAAGAGCAGTCGCAGAAGTGTTGGAAAAATACGACTCCACGGGCATGGCAATAACGAAGAGCTACAATTTGTTAGCTGACCGGACCCCGATGGCCGGCTCGGAAGCAAAGATGGTTGGGCGAAGGTAGAGAGAGCCGGGACGCGCCGGAACCTCGGCGGCCTCAAGGGCGACATACTTCATGAGCGCGGCGACGAAGGCTAGCTCATCAATTTGAGGAATTGACATGCGCTCGGCGGAGCGGTTGAGGCGCGAGGCATTCTCTTGAGGACGAAAAAGAGCAATCGAACCGTCAGGTTGCCGGTAAGCCTTCAGACCCTCGAAGATCGTCTGGCTATAGTGCAGCACGAGGCTTGCGGGATGAAGGCTAAAGTTCTGGAGAGGGCGAATGATGAAGTCACTCCACGCTCCGTTCTCATAGGTCGCAGAGAGCATTTGGGAGGTGAAGACGCTGCCAAAAGCTACAGGCCGTACGGCGGATTGGCTGTTCAAGGTCTTTTTGGCTTCAGCGTTGGCTTCGCTCGTGGGCATCGAGGACTTCCTTAGATTGGGAATGTGTTCATCGGGCAAAGTTGTTTCTCGTCTGTGACTGTTTGTGACCGCAAGGATCGCCTTGCAAGAGCCGTAACCAGCTAAGAGTTGGCTGCTTTAGGAACGGGCCTATGGGATTGTCGTGACTGTTCACAAAGCCGCCACCGAGGTAGATATCCTTTCCGTTGGAGTGGGACGGACCTCCGGCTCAGCCGCGGGCAGCTCCCTTCACTGAGTGTCCCAACCGGGAAGCTTACGAGAACCAACGATTAATCTCACCCCATCTCGCAAGCGAATGTAAGTGCGTACCCAGGAGGCGAAGACCGAGATGCGATTTCGGAAGCCTATGAGGAAAAATATGTGAACGCCCATCCATGTCAGCCACGCAGGAAGTCCAGTCAAGTTGGCGCGAAAAGGCCAAAGAATCTTAGCAACCGCTGCCTTCCGGCCGATCGTCGCAATGTCACCTTTATCGAAGTAGCGGAAGCCGGGAAAGTTCTTGACGACATCTTGAGCCTGCACAAGGTGCCTGATGCGTCTTCCCGCATATACGCCCATCTGCATAGCGGGCTGCGCTACACCGGGAATCGCAGTACCATCTTGCTCTAAATACGCGAGATCGCCACAGACGAAAACGTTAGGCAATCCCTTCGGGTTCAAAAAATGGTCTACGGGAACCCGACCGCGCTTATCCACGTCAAGGCCGAGCATTCTTCCCAGCGGAGAGCCTTGAACTCCCGCGGCCCATAGGGTACAGGCGCTTTCAATCTTTTCGTTACCGACCATCACGTAGCCAGGTCGTACGTCTGTGACGTGAAAACCGGTACGAACCTGAACGCCTAACGCCTCGAGTTGTTGTACGGCTTTCTGGCGAAGTTCCTCTGGATACGCTGCCAGAATAGAGCGTGAACCTTCGAGGATGCAGACCTCTGTGGACGACGTGTCGATGTGATGGAAGTCTCGCAGCATGTAGAGATTTGCAATATCGGAGATCGCGCCGGCAAGCTCAACCCCCGTCGGACCTCCTCCGATGATGACAAACTTCAGCGGGGTGTGAGAGCCGGTCTCGACCATCTGTCGTTCTGCGAGCTCGTACGCAAGCAGCACCCTTCTGCGAATCTCGGTAGCGTCTTCAATGGTTTTGAGGCCGGGCGCGATGCTCGCCCACTCTTCCTTCCCGAAGTAGCTGTGCCTTGAACCCGTGGCGACGATCAGAAAGTCGTATGGAAGTTTTATCCCAGTTCTCAGGGCCACCGTTTGAGCGACAACATCAATCTGACAAGCCTCCTCCATGAGCACTTCGACATTATTGTGATTGCTGAGGATAGAACGGATTGGCTGTGCAATATCTCCGGGACTTAGCACGGCGAGAGCGACTTGGTAAAGCAACGGGTGAAATGTGTGATGATTATTGCGGTCGATAACCGTGACATCGACGTCGGCAGAGCCCAGGGTCTTGGCTGCATTCAACCCCGCAAAACCTGCGCCCAGGATGATGACTTTCGGTCGCGATTTAGAACGTTGGAACTCCGTCATTTGGTCAGCCTCGGAATCGATGATTCAGGAAGGTCATGCGTCAAGGTCAACTTCGACTCTATGGGGAGCAATGCCTCGTGCGACCATTGAGATCGACAGTAGTTCACCTATGGATTCCTCTAGGCCATTCGACTGGGCGAAATGCGCTCTAGCGAAAATGAGACTTCACACTCATTGTGAGGTTGAATCTGACAGCGGCCAGGTTCTTCGCTGAAATTCGAGTAATGATGCCGTTCAAGGAGAAAACCATGAAGAGTGCGAATGCTATTCGCCACCCACAGGCGACCCATGGCGCGAATTGACTGACCTCGACCGGGCCTACACTGACCGAGGTAAGGCTCTCTCCGGCCGCCATGACCGCGGCGTCCTGGATTATGAGCAATGGATCCAAGACCCGGCGGCATAGAGCTCATCGAGAGAGTATTGCTTCCAAAACCGACACACCCCTCTTTATCTCACTTGCATTGCACCCTGCGAAACCCAACATTAAGGCCGGCTTCTGCTCGTACTTGGTGACAGATGAGGAAATTGGATATACCTCCAACCCCGCCTCTTCTGCCCGTCGTGTCAATGCCATTTCGGTGACATGTGTTTTGATCCAGGCCACGGTAGACATCCCAGATTGCGCGTGCTCCACATCGAGCAAACCGGAAAGACGCCTATTCGCTTCTTCTGCAAGCAGCTGCGAACGATCCGAGTAGATCTGCCTCATCTTTCTAACATGCCGGCCAAAGTGACCTTCGTTGATGAATTCCGTCAGCACGGCCTGATCCAACGTCGGAGGATGGCGGTCCATGAAGCTTCGTGCGATTTTAGACGCTTTGACTAACCGTTCTGGAACGACCACGAAGCCAATGCGAAGAGCGTTGAAGAGCATCTTTGTAAATGTTCCAACATAGATAACCGATCCAGATCTATCAAGACTGTGCAGTGACGCAACCGGCTTCCCGGAATAGCGATATTCCGCATCGTATTCATCTTCGATAATCCACGCTCCCGCGCGGGCCGCCCAGGAGAGAAGTTCGACTCGTCTCTCCCCCGTCATAACGATTTTAAGGGGAAACTGATTGGCTGGTGTTACATAGACCATACGGGCGGCGGGAGATGACTTTATCCCACTTGCAACATCTATACCATCGCGATCAACCGGAATGGGAATCACACTCGCGCCAGCATTCTGAAAGGCTTGAGAAGCTCCAGGGTAGCCGGGATCTTCCATCCACACCTCGTCTCCGGGATCAAGAAGCACTCGCGCCAAAAGGTCCAACGCTTGCTGGGCGCCCGATGTCACGATGATCTGTTCAGCAGAACAACGCACTCCGCGGGAGTGGCCCACATATTCGGCGATGGCTCTCCGCAGGGGTCCATAACCACCTGCATCACCATTCCCATACAGGGAACGCGGTGCTTTGCGATAGACGCGGGCCGCAATCCGAGCCCACAGTTCGATCGGAAACAGGTCGATTGCCGGCTCGTGGCCTCGAAACGCCTTACCGATGGAATGCGAAACTGGAAAGAAAAATGTCGTCTTGATAAGACTCTGCGTGCGCTTTCCTATGGTCGCTCTGGAAACTAACTGCCGGGAAGGTTTTTGTTCAGTATGAGAGGTTGTCTCCCACCCTGGCGGCGGTGCGACAAATGTTCCAGCGCTCACTTCGGACGAAATGAATCCCTCAGCCTGAAGCTGCTCGAAAGCTGCCACCACTGTGCCCCGAGCCACGCCGTATTGTGCGGCCAGATTTCTCGTGGACGGCAATCGTGCTCCAATCTTCAATCGGCCATCGATAATTGCGGAGCGCAGCTCGGTATAGAGCCAGCGCCAGATCTCCTGGCCTTCCTGCCTCGGTTCTAAGACCAGGTCTTGAAATGTCTCTATCTTCGGCACTGTTTAGATACCCTTCATGGTCTAGTCATCTTGACCGATTATGGACCTTCCGATTATGCCACCGCAATATTAGCCTCACTCTGGAAGGAGAATAGGCGTGAAGATGAGATTGGAGCCAGAGAAGGCTTCACCCACTGCTTACCATGCGATGCTCGGATTAGAGAGCTTCGTAAGCAAGTCATCCAAGCTTGAGCTATCCCTCTTGGAACTGGTAAACATGAGAGCCTCCCAGATCAATGGGTGTGCTTTATCAATTGATATACATTCCAAGAGCGCGCGTGTGAATGGTGAGACGGAGCAACGTCTCTACGCATTGTCTGCATGGCGAGACACAACCTTCTTCACTAACCGCGAACGCGCGGCCCTCGCATGGACTGAAGCGCTGACTCTTATCACCGAAGGTCACGCATCGGATGACGTCTATGCCGAAGTCCGAGAAGAGTTTGCCGAAAGGGAACTGGTCAATCTTACATTGGCGATCATTACGATCAATGGTTGGAACCGACTTGCGATAGGTTTCCGCAAGATTCCAGGGGGGTATTAACCGCACCCGATTGATTAAGCCGGTTATCGCAGCTGAACATTGTCGACTAAAAGAGGCGAGCCGAAACACATGAAGATGCTGATCTTCTCTGCATTCACCTTAGGAGTCTGCGGGCGACAGGTGCATAGCAAGTGAATACGTTCTTTACGAAACACTTTCGGAACAGGCAGGTAAAGAGGCTGAAGTGGTTGCTGTCAGTTGCGCCTCGGGTGCCTTCGGCCCTATCCACCTGCATGGATGCACATGCAGATCCGCGATCGATAACTTCGGGCACGAACGCTGTAACTCGCTTAGGACAGTATTGAGCCTAAAGCAACAGGCCTTTACTTGGAGGCACGTATGCATTCAACAACCGCACAACGCACTGAGAATGGGACAGAGGTCGTCCGTCTGTTCGCGCGGTTTGCGCTAGGAGTCTCTTTTCTTTCCGCCGTAGCTGATCGTTTTGGTCTGTGGGGACCCTATGGAGCAAAGAACGTTTCTTGGGGGAATTTCGGTCATTTTGTGGAGTATACGGGCGCGGTGACATCTCTTCTCCCCGGTTCGTTGACGGTGACGTTTGCATGGGCAGCTACCGTCGCGGAGACACTCTTTGGGATATCGCTCATCGCCGGATTCAAAACACGAATGGCCTCCGTGCTCTCCGGCCTTCTTCTGTTGTCATTTGCTTTGGGCATGGCCACAGGTCTGGGCATCAAGACTCCATTTGACTATTCGGTCTTCTCGGCGGCCGCTGCAGCATTCTTACTGGCGTCCTGGGAGCCTGACAAATTTACGTTGGACAAGCTCCTGAATCGATCGCAAGACTGAGATTGGATTAGAAACAACGCTTACAAGAACGCTCCGCATAATAGGAAATTAAGCGAATGAAAACAGCGAGAGCTCTGTCTCCGGGAGAGAGTCATTTTCAGTATGTGGCAGACTCGTTTACTGTCGTTCAATTTGAAAGAAATTAGCTTGGTTTGATAGGAGGTGCGATATGCCGCCACTGAAACCCGTACGGATATTGTTGGTCGATAGCAACCCGATTTTTCGGGAGGGGCTGAGTATGGTCATCCAATCGCAGCCCGATTTGTTCCTTGTGGGACAGGCTGAGAACACGGAGGATGCTCTCTCTCAGTTTCGTCGCATCCGCCCAGACGTGACGCTTATGGAGCAGAGACTTCCGGGGGCGAGCGGCACGGATGCGCTGATTGCGATCCGGGAGGAAAGCCCTCGAGCAATCGTAATGATGCTGACCACTTCCAAAAAAGATATGGACGTACGTCGTGCACTCAATGCCGGCGCCGCGGCCTATGTTTTGAAGAACACCCCAAAAGCCGAGATGCTGCGCGTTATCCGTTGGGTGGCTGAGGGCCGTAGACACATCCCTTCCGAGGTAGCGACTGCACTCGCAGAGCATCTAGGACAGGAGGAGCTTTCGCCGCGGGAAAGCTCGGTCCTGAGGCTTATTCGAGATGGCTATCGGAATAAACAGATTGCCGGACGCTTAGGAATTTGCGAGACGACGGTCAATTTCCATATTAGGAACATCGTCGAAAAGCTCCAGGCAAATGACCGCACTCACGCCGTGACCATAGGCTTTCGACGTGGCCTCTTGGAGCTTGAATAAACAGGAGATCCACGCTCCTATAGAAAACTTCAGGCCTCGCGCTGTTCAGAGGGTCAGCCAACCTATCCGAGTTAATGGTTAGCCTACAGGTGTCGCGCGCTCCGACCTTGTGCGTTGGCGATTGGAATACGAGAAACAAAAGCTAAGGAGAAACTTATGAGTGCTACACAAACTGTCGAAGCCTCGAAGATCGAGGCTATACCAGCACCATTTCCAAAGACCAAAGGGGAGGCTACCCTCAAGGTCTTAAATAGTGACCAGTCCTTGGGGCCAGCAGTGGCCTTACTGATAATGGAGCCGGGTAGCGAAATCCCAAGACACCTACACGAGCGAACAACCGAAATGTCGTACGTCCTAGACGGTGATTTCATAAGCGAAGGTGTCTCGTATCCGAAGGGCACAATATTGAATATCAAGCCAAATACCATTCACGGTCCCCATACGACGAAGACAGGATGCTCTGTCCTAGTCACGTTCAGCTATCCATCTGTTCTAGATGATTTTGTATTGGCTTAGCAGCTACTCGAAGGAGTTGTATTCATCACGAGCCCTTGATCGAATGGTGCGCCGTCTGCTGGAATCGCCAGGCGGCGTCCCATCGACCGAACGACACAACGTGTCACCTTCCGCCACCGCAAGCTCCTCAGTCAGAAAACGTTGGTTCGTGCGTGAGCAGTTATTTGCGCGCCTGTGCAAGGTCCACCTGAAGCCGCTCGACGGCTTCCACTCCAATCATCCATTATGCGCTTCACCGATCGACCCGATGCGCGGAGAGGAGACCATGTTTGAAAGCAGCACAACTTGTGCAATTCGGTCCACCGAGGGTTATTGCAAGCGGTATGTGAGGGAGACCAAGACACCACTCATGGAATGAGGCGGGCCAAGTTCCAATCCAAACATGGCGACAGCCATGTCGTTGATGATCGTAAGCGCGCGATGAATGGGCTGAGATATTGCATCACCTCGCCGTGCCCTCGGTTTATCCCACTCAATGAGCTCCGAAAGCGAATGTTACGGTCAATGCAATAGGGCGTTCGAAATCACAGAAAGGTGAGAAGTTTATGGGCAGTCCTACCGAAAAAGCGATCCTCGCAGGAGGATGTTTCTGGGGCATGCAGGATCTATTCCGTCGCTACCCGGGCGTTATCTCCACTCGTGTCGGTTACACAGGCGGCGAAGTAGCCAACGCCACTTACCGACACCATGAGGGGCATGCGGAAGCCATCGAAATCATCTTTGACCCCGATAAGCAGACCTACCGCAAAATCCTTGAATTTTTCTTTCAGATCCACGATCCAACGACGCCCGACAGGCAGGGGAACGATTATGGCTCAAGCTATCGCTCAGCTATCTTCTACACCAGCGAAGCGCAAAAACAGATCGCTGACAAAACGATTGCGGAAATCGACGCCTCCGGAATCTGGCCAGGAAAGGTCGTGACTGAGGTTTCTCCTGCGGCCATGTTCTGGCAAGCAGAGCCGGAACACCAGGACTATCTCGAACGTCATCCGAACGGATACACATGTCACTTTATTCGCCCGAAATGGACGCTCAACACTCTTGACCGACATGATTAGTTCGAAGAGGCGTGCGGTCGTTATCGGAGCCCTCCACGGCCCAAGACAGAACCATCAAGCATCCGATCTGCATATGAACACTTCCAGAGTGAGCAGACCCGGCAGAGAGAATACAGGCGCCGATGGTAATGATTGCTGGAGTCGTGAACATGCCGGCCGCACAGGCGTGGGCCGTCACTCCGATGTCCTCGAGATTGCGCGCGGCGGTGCGACAGTCCACCTGGTTACTGATCCAATCCTAACTGGATTCAGAGTGGTGTTGGGCCTCGCTACCGCACTTGAGCCAAGAGCGTTCCGCAGCGGTACAACGTGAGCGCGTTCGTCCGCTCCACGGCACTCTCGAATCCGACTCAGCAGGGAATAGCCGGCGAGTTATGTCCCGACACGCAACTAAGTTGCGAAAGAACATTGTGTTGATGTGTCGGATCGGCTTCAACACTTATCTCTGAGTCGTTCGGGCGAAGCTCATGACGGTACCAGGCGTGATCTTGCCTCCGCGATCACAGCACGTCTGGCGCGCAACAAGCGTGTCTTAGCCGCAGTTACTGAGAGTTTCAATCGAAGTGCAATGTCATTCATTGAGGCATCGTCGTTGCAGCTAATCAGTAATACCTCCTTCTGCGTGGCCGGCAAGCAATCGATCACGTCATGAAGAACTTCGTATTCCTGGCTGCTCCGCAACCTCTCTAAGGGACTCGGGCGAGGATCGACTAAGTTCGAGACCATCCAGTCGTTCACCTCCTGGCCGGCGACGAGTGGTACTTCATGGCCTCTGTACCGCCGTCGAATCATGAGTGCCGAATTGATGGCTATCCGGGTAAACCAAGTTGAGAACTTCGCTCTGCCATCGAAAGTGTCAAGCTTAAGATAAGAACGGAGAAGCGCCTCCTGGAGAGCGTCTTCGGCATCTGCCTCCGTTCTAAGAATCCTGCGAACCGCTCGGAGTGCAACGGGCGAAGCCTGTCTAGTCAGCTCAGTGTAAGCGTCCATATTCCCCGCTTTGGCAAGAGCCAAAAGTCTCGCATCATCCTCTCGGAGATTGTTGGGGATAGCATCCCCTGGCAGGCCAGGGCGTTCCAGAGTCAGATTGTTCATCTCTCTCCTCCCTTTTTCAAACCTTGCGCACCGTCGTCTTTAGATCAGATCGGTGTCATCCAAATCATGCACGGCAATTTCTCCTAACCCCCTACGAAAGCTGATGGCACATTACCTGTAGCTTCGTGCAGGTCCAACGAGTGCCAGAATTCCGACGTTCGGCTCAACTCAGGCCAGAGCCTTCACTTGAGGAGAGAAGGGCAGTGAGCTTAGATCGACTTCCTGTGAATCGCCTTGCGGCAACAGTCACAGCAGATGATGAAAGGAAATTGATGCGTGAAACGCCGATGGTCAGCCAGAAGTCCAAGGTGATGTTGGTTTTCATCCTGATCATCCCCTGGCTGGCTTTAATCGCCCCGATAAAGCGGCGCCGATAGCCAGTCTTGTCTCACATAGTGGGGCCTTGCTGTAGCAAAGATTACGGAAGACCGGTGAGTTCTCCTCCGCTCCATAGAGTGACGTCACAACCGAATGAGTTAACTCCGAGGCGGAGTGACTCTGTTAAAAAGCAAAAGGGGCGGTCTACTCGTACGATTGGCAGCGTGAGCAGAACCTATAATCTCCACATGACAGATCCATCCGAACGCGCGGTTGTGGAGGATCCCATCCCGGGACCCGAGACGATTGGTCCTTCGCTGGATGGACCCGATTGGGGCGTTTATCAGCATGAGGTGGGATCTAGTCAATCCATTTCATTTCCGAATGAAGATCCTCGAGCCGATCAATAAGCGGCGCAGCAGAGATTTGCGTCTTTCGACATTCCTTCGGAGAAGGCAAGTCGGTACTCACTGACGCCGTCCCCAGTTTTTCTAAGAACTGCCCGTCATGTGCGTGCCTTAAGAGGCGTCCCCAGACGGGCACCGACACTTGATCGCAACATTGTGTACTAACGTGGGCAGTGGCAAGGAACGGCTGCGGAACTCACTCCATAGGTTTGTGCGCCACTGGCCCTATAGAAATGAACAGGGTCTTCTGTCGGAGTTTGCACGATTATGGGGATAGGCAAAATCATGACCCTCAGTCAGCGGGCAAGTGTTTCCTCCTGGTTCGAGGATCGGGTGATTCAGCTTTCCGCCACGCGTATATCAGCGCTCGAAAGGATTAGACGATGCTCATTCCCCGCAACATTGCTCCTGCCCTCTTAGTGGAGACCCTCTCAGGAACGCCCTATGATGTGCGTCTGGAAAAGCCGGCTCGCTTCTCCCTCATTTGCTTCTATCGTGGCCTGCATTGTCCTGTCTGTTCGAATTATCTTAGGGAACTGGATCGCCTCACGCCGGCTTTTGGAGAGCGAGGCATAACCACTGTCGCGATCAGTTCAGACACAGAGGAGCGTGCGCGACAAATGGCTGAAAAAATCCGTGCCGTGAATCTGAGGATTGGATACGGTCTTGAGTTGGCCGAGGCCCGTAAGTGGGGTCTCTATATATCAGCATCTCGGGGAGAGAGCTCCATCGGGATAGTCGAGCCGCCACTGTTTTCGGAGCCCGGTGTATTTCTCTTGAGGCCGGATCAGTCGATCTACTACATCTCGGTCCAGTCCATGCCTTTTGTTCGGCCCAACTTCCAGGAGATGGTGCAGGCGCTCGACTTCGTCATCAGCACCGATTATCCGGCAAGAGGCGAGTATATGGGAGCCGTTTGAACGCAGGCGATTGCTTCGAATGAGTAGCTGATGACTGTCGATTCAATGCATCTTCCGGATCTGCAAACGTCCGTTGTGCATTGCCCATGTCGCCGAAGGATCGGGCCAAGGAGGATTTGGGGGACTTGACATAGTTCTTTTCATGCTGGAGGAGCCGTGATTTTCGATGTACGCCCCCCAACAGTTGGGTGTGCCAAAGGCGGGAACACTCTGGTTGAATGCTCACAACTTGCCCGATGGGAGGCACTCCAGGCAATCGGTCGGGATTTTTCACAATCGGTCCGAGGGCGCCGTCCTGATTGGCACGGGAGTTCTCAAGCACCTTCTCTTCCATGGAGCGTAGCTGCTGGCATATGAAAGTGTCAGTTTGCCTCTCTGCTGTGGCCTTGCTTTGTCTTACGCATCGTATCCAGAGTCGCAGCGTTGCTTGAAGGTTTTGACCGGCGATATGTTCAGCCGACTAGCTATACGTTGCTACAGGTGGCCATGGCGCCCGTATCTCTAAACTAGAGATTCTCGTGGCGCCTCTGAGAGGGCGTTTACTTGAATATTGCGGGACGATAGTGGGACGAGGCATCTGGACGAATCATCCTGGCCTTTCCCGTGACAACTGGCGGGTTGAAGCTTCAGTAGTTGCTATATATGCGACAAGAATCGAAGTTGAAATTGAGAGGTGAAGCTAATGGACAGGGAAATCGAAGCGATCATAGCCCGCGAAGCCGGTTACGGACGAGTAAGCAATAACAGCGAACGTTCTGAAGATGAATTGATCGAAGAGGAAGAACTTCGTAGCGACGCTTACACCGATGCTGACGCTCGCGAAGAGATGATAGAACGGGCAAACGATTCGATTGACACCCTCGTCAATGACAGCCAGGATGCCTCCACGGAAGGCATTGACAATGGCGGCTGGAACCATGACACCTAGCGTGCTGAACTCCTCGGTCGAGTAAGTTCCAGGGGAAACGGACTTACTCGTTGAAGAATGACTCGGAGTGAATTTGAACATACCGACATGAGTCGAAGGAGGACATAACGGAATCGAGGTTTGAAAGAGACAAAATCCTCTTGGCTGCTAGGAGACGGTCGATTCGGCTATGTTCAGGGGGTCAAGGTGGACAAGAATATCTTTATCTCTGGACAACTGAGACACGATGAAGAGGGCAATGTCGTTGGGGCAGCACTGCTCGACGATTCTGGACACATCGGGGCCATTCAACGTGAAGGTCAGATGCAGCCTGCCAAGGCAGCAGCCATCTGACGGATCGGCACGAATAGACCTCATGCATGCAACGAGCGATGTGCAGATTTGCAGTAAAAGGAAATACCTATATGGATGAGCAAAGAAACGCGACGAAAGGGCAATTTGAGATTGAGCGGGACGGCGAGACTGCACGTTTGGCTTACGAAGTTGATAACGAGGGATGGATTTCACTCCTTCACACATTTGTGCCTCCAGCCGTTAGAGGCCGAGGAATCGCCAACGAGCTCGCGAGGATGGGCCTCGAGTATGCAAAGAAACATCAACTGAAAGTCGACATTGTGTGTCCTATCGTGTTCCCCTTCACGACAAAGCATCCGGAATATAAGCCGTTGCTGGGGA